>ORMF010029256.1_pt1 | contig 68729 bp, 69 predicted proteins | sample 1779871 | NCBI WGS metagenome assembly ORMF01 (sample SAMEA104232316, study PRJEB22302) | groundwater metagenome | biome: forest; feature: aquifer; material: groundwater | place: USA | collected 2011-08-07 | depth 5.4 m | reverse complement strand
TTGTTTCTGTCGCAGGCAGAACCGAAGGCGCAGTAACCAATTACTGTACTTTGGGTTTTGCTTGGGCGGAAGCAAAAATAATTTTAGAGGAGTAAGAAAATGGCGTGTAAACATGCATACCTAGCAGAAAAGTCTGTAAATGATATCAAAAACCCTCTTTTAAGTATTTATGGTCGCTATAATGTACCAATCGACCGTATTGCATACTCTGAGTTACCTATCAATGAGGAAGCTAAGCGTCTAGTTAAAGATTGCGATGATTGCAAAGCCGCCTTCTCGGCAGAGTTAGAAAAGAGAGTAAAGGAATTTAGCAGGATGTGTCTTGATGGAGAAAAAATAATTAAGATAGCTCTTGAGGCTAAAAAAAGAAGCGGGAAAGCATATCCTATTATTGATCCTGAAGGTGTTGCTCATTTAGATAAATGTTTTCGATGTAAGAATGAGGTGGACCTTATTTTATCGTCCATCTAAAATTATGCACGATTGTAACTGGGAGGCCGCCCCCTCCTTATTTAGCCTAGGAAGATTTTATCTTCACCGTTCAGTTCAGTATAGAAGGAGGAAACAATGGATTGCCTAAGTGATGCAACGGTAGAACAAATAGCTAAATACTATAATGAATATGGATTATATTCAGCAGCTCGTAGGTATGGAAAATTATACGATCATATAATAGAATGCGGTGAATGTTCGGCACTCTATGATAAAAAACTAAAAGAACTAGAAGCCAACGAGTAAAATATTGATGTCAGTTGCCTTCAAAAAGACTTCCGCAAAGTAAATCAGAGAGGAGATGTCCAATAACCAAAACCAACAAAAACCCGACATACTCCTCTCTCACCCATTGGAAATAATAGAATATTCTTTCCAGCGCGTGGGCGTACACCTCCGAAGTGTCCTAGGTAGGACACCTCGGTACAATACATCATTCCTCTAGAGTAAGATGTCTAATCCTATCAAGCTCCCTCTGGTAATCTGCCTGATCAAAAACAAATGTTTTATAGCTTACTGTGTCCTTAAAACGTTCAACAATAATATCTTTCTTGCAAACATCCGTTGATACTTTCCCTATGTATTCTGGGAAGGAAGACCAAGGATATGTCTCAAGATCACCCTTATCTTTGACGACATACGATGTATAAGGATTAAGGTGAACATAACGTGTTAGATGTACAAACTGCTCGTCATCCTCAACTCGCACAGCTTTACATTGACCCTGTAAAATTGGACCAATCTTATTGTACTTCGTATTAAAGTACCGAGTATAGCTATTTTGAAATATTGCCATATACTTCGAGATACCATTGTCTTGCTTCTGTTGTAGCAAGAAGTGGAAATGATTAGGCATAAGACAAAAAGCAATAATATCGACTAATTTATTATTTTCTTTTCGAAGTTTATCAAAAATCGCAATCCGTTCACCTTTTGTAAGTAGTAGAAATTTAGAGAACCTTAGTTTCACGGTAGCAAATGAGTAAAAGTCAAGCAGATCAAAAGCGCGCCGATATTCTTTAAATCCTAGAAAAATTGGCTGCCTATTTATACCGCGGTTGAAAACATGGTAATACTGATCTGTCACCAGAGGAACTCGTCTTGCAGGCATAAATAAACATTAGCAGTAATTTTACCGATGTGTCAATAGGAATACACTTCGGAGGTGTCTTAGCTTGGACACCTCGGAAAATCCAGCGAGAAACGTTTTTTCGCTTTTATTCCCTCTTGCATCCGACGTTTTTCTAAACTACGATTAAAATAATCTCTTATATGCTTGCTTCAACACAAATTATTAAAAAAACAAAAGAGCAAAAGGAAAATGCGAATCTTTCGGATTACGAATATGCCTGCCAAAACTTTTCTTGGCACGAGGTAGAAAAAGAGCTTGCTTCTTTTGCACACCACAAGCTTAATGCTGCGCATATTGCAGTTGATGTGAATGCAGGGAATTTCCGCAAAAACAAAATCGCACTCTACTACGAATCCGAACAAGGCATAAAAGAACAATATACCTTTGCGCAACTATCCGAACTCTCCAATCAATTTGCGAACGTTTTAAAAAAGCAAGGCATAGAAAACGGGCAAAGGGTTTTTATTTTCCTTCCTCGTATCCCAGAGCTTTTTGTTGCCTTTTTGGGCATACTCAAAGTAGGTGCAATTGCCGGAACACTTTTTGCTGCGTTTCAAGAAGATGCATTGTTTGATAGGCTTGAAAATAGTGGAGCAAAACTTCTTATTACAAATGTCGAACTTTTCCCAAGAGTTGAAAAAATATGGAAAAAGCTACCTCATTTAAAAAAGATAGTAATTGTTGAGAGAGGCGCTTTTGAATTTCCGCACCACGAGCATATATTGCATTTCAACAAAGAGCTTAAAAAAGCAGACAAAACATTTCATACGCACGCGATGAAAAAAGAAGATCCAGCATTTATGCTCTATACCTCTGGTACTACAGGCAAACCAAAAGGTGTAGTACATCATCACGCTGTTGTTTTGCAGGAATACATTACTGCTAAACTTGTTCTAGATTTAAAGGAAGACGACGTGTATTGGTGCACAGCAGATCCTGGATGGATTACAGGCATTTCCTATGAAATGCTTGGGCCGTGGGCAAATGGTGCATCGGTTCTTTCTTTTGATGGACGGTTTAATACAGACCGATGGTACTCGATACTCCAAGAATATAAGGTATCCGTTTGGTACACAGCACCCACAGCTATACGAATGCTCATGAGTGAAGGGACTGAGAAAGTAAAAAAATATAATCTCTCTGCCTTACGCCATATGGCAAGTGTTGGAGAACCGCTCAACCCTGAAGCAATTGTCTGGGGTGTAAAAGCATTTAAACTCCCTTTCCATGACAATTGGTTTCAAACCGAACTTGGAGCAATATGTATCGCAAACTTCCCATCTGTTGATATAAAAATCGGGTCTATGGGAAAACCATTCCCAGGAATTACTGCTGCAATTGTTGATGAGAATGGAAAAGAGGTAGATGCCGGAAAAGAGGGAAATCTTGTGCTCAAACCAAATTTTCCATCTCTGATGAAGGAGATTTGGAAGCGGCCCCAAAAATTTCATTCGTACTTTGCGCATGGATGGTACATGTCTGGAGATAAGGCATGGAAAGACAAAGATGGATATTTTTGGTTTATTGGGCGCGCTGATGACATAATAAAAACATCAGGTGAGCGAGTTGGACCATTCGAAGTTGAATCGGCATTAATGGAACACTTGTCTGTTACTGAAGCAGGAGTTATTGGTAAACCAGACAGCTTAAGAGGTGAAATTATTAAAGCGTTTGTTGTCTTAAAAAAGGGTGTTACTGCTTCTGACGAGTTAAAAGAAGTACTGCAAGAACATGTAAAAAAACATTTGGCTGGTCATGCGTATCCAAGAGAAATAGAGTTTGTCGATAAATTACCCAAAACAAGAAGTGGTAAGATTATGAGAAGAATTCTTAAAGCAAAAGAGCTTGGCCTTCCAATTGGCGATACCTCAACACTTGAAGAGTATTAATTTCCACTCTTTTTTAGCCACCATGATTTAAGCATCCCAAGCGATGCTGTTGAGAACAAATACGCAGCAGCTGGGATTATAGCCGAAAGAAATGGTTTTTCATTTCCAATTGAGAATAAGAAGATCACAACCAGAATATATGTTGATACTGCAATAAACACTCGTCTGACTACGCTTGTCTCCCATGCTTTATCTTTTTCTACCCTACTATTTCTCTCCTTTATACTTTCAATTTCTTTTTTTAGCATATCAATTTTGTCCATATACATTAAATAGTATCACAAACTCCCCTTTTGGATTTTGTTTTTTAAAATGGATAAGTGCCCCAGAGATTTTTTCGCGTCGAACTTCTTGATACACCTTTGTCAGCTCTCTACAAATAACTATATTGATATCCCCAAATACTGTTTTGAGCTCTTCTAGTCCTTGCAATAAACGATGCGGTGCCTCAAAAAGAATAACTGTTGGATGAATCTTCTCGTCGGTAGTGATACTTTTTTTGACCCCAGCAAGAAGTGTCATTCTATGCCCGGGTTTGTGTGGAAGATATCCTACAAAGAAAAATTTATCAGTTGGTAGAGCAGAAACAGTTAATGCTGCAATAACTGAAGATGCACCCGGAATCGACTCAACTGCTATGCCCACACGAACGCATTCTCGAACCAGCTTAAAACCAGGATCTGAGATAGTTGGTGTCCCTGCATCTGATACTAAAGCAATATTGAAACCATTTTTTAATGCAGTGATTATTTGTGGAATTTTTTGCAACTCGTTTTTTTCGTAGTACGCGATGAGTTCTGGCCTTTGTCTTATGTTGGGAGAGCTATATATTTTCTCCTCTATAGCTTTTAAAAGAAGCCCTGTTTTTCTTGTGTCTTCGCAAGCAATTGCTTGTACTTGGTAGAGCACTTCAACTGCTCGAAACGAAATGTCTCGAATATTCCCGATTGGTGTTGCAACAATATAAAGAGTTCCCATGCCTAGTATTATACTTAGCGGACTTGTTTTTGTCACCCTCAACTTGGTTTTGGAGAACCTAATATTTTCGAATGAGCCCACAGACTTTTCCTTGTATGGTGAGGGAATTTGGATAAATTGGCTCCATAGAGGCGTTTGCTGGTTTTAAGACAACTCGCCCGTCTTCTTTATAAAAACGTTTTAGCGTTGCGAGATTATCGTCGACCATCGCAACAACAATATCACCATTTTGTGCATCGTTCGCACGCTCAATAACAACATAATCTCCATCTAAAATTCCATCTTCAATCATCGATTGGCCTTTTACCTGCAAGACATATGCAATTTTTTTGCCACTTATCATTGATGCAGAAATTTGTACAGTTGCATTTGGATCGGTATGTGGCTCAAGTGGTTGTCCCGCAGCTATAAAGCCCATCAGAGGAAGCTCCAAGGATGGTTGTGTACCAATTGCCGCACTGGCAATTTTTGGATCGAGAATTTTAAGTACTCTTGTATTACCCTCGACTTTTTGAACGTAGCCTTTTTGTACAAGAGAACGAATAATTGAGTGAATTGTAGAGATGCTTCGATGTCCTGTAGCTTTTGCAATTTCAGCAAGCTTTGGCGAGTAGCCATATTGCTTTTGAAATTGCGCAATGTATTCTAAAATTTCTCTTTCCTTTTTGTATAAAACTCCTGGCATACGTTTATTTATGAAGGAATTGCCTTCTGAATAATTTATACGAAATATTCGAATATTTTGTCAATAAGACAAATGTGCACAAAGTAGGTCATTGCATAGAAAAATTTTAAACTCTTCATGGTCTATATGTGGTAAAATAGGTATATGAAATTTGAGCTCGTATCAGACTTTAAACCAACTGGAGATCAGCCGCAAGCAATTGAAGCACTCGCAAAAAACCTAACTCAAGGCAAAAAAAACCAAGTGCTGCTTGGCGTTACTGGTAGTGGAAAAACGTTTACCATGGCAAATGTTATAGCCCGAGTGCAGAGGCCAACATTGGTTATTTCGCACAACAAAACGCTTGCTGGACAACTATACCAAGAATTTCGTGACTTTTTCCCAAACAATGCAGTTTCTTACTTTGTTTCCTACTACGACTACTACCAACCGGAAGCCTATATTCCCCATACCGACACCTACATAGAAAAAGAAGTTGAAATTAATAAAGAAATCGATAAACTACGGCTCTCTAGTACGACAAATCTACTCACACGACCTGACACGCTTGTTGTGGCATCGGTGTCGTGTATTTATAACCTAGGATCCCCTGTTGAGTACGGCAAGTTTATTCTTGATATTAAAAAGGGAATGGAGATTAACCAAAAAGACATCCTGCTTCGCCTTACTGATTTACAATATGAGCGCAATGAGTATAGCTTTGAGCGAGGAGCATTTCGTGTACGAGGAGATAGCATGAGCGTTTTTCCCGCTTACATGGACTACGGTATTGAAATAACATCTGAAAACGGAAAAATTTCTGCAATTACGCAATTTGATCCCCTAACTGGCGATGTTGAAAAAACGCTTGAAAGTATTGTTGTGTACCCAGCCAAACACTACATGACAGATCCAAAAAGCTATGAGCGTGTATTTGCACAAATTTTAAGAGATTTAAAAATACGAGTGGATGAATTAAAAAAGAATGGAAAATTAGTTGAAGCGCAACGCCTCCAACAGCGAACTCATTTCGACTTAGAAATGATCAAAGAGGTTGGCTTTGTAAATGGCATCGAAAATTATTCGCGCTACTTTGATGGCAGAAATCCTGGTGATCCACCGTATACCCTCCTTGATTATTTCGAACACTCCTCGAAAAATTGGCTTTTAATTATCGATGAATCGCACATGACAGTGCCGCAAATTCGTGGTATGTACAATGGGGACAGAGCACGAAAAGAAACACTTATTAACTATGGTTTTCGATTACCGGCAGCATACGACAACAGGCCTCTTCGATTTGATGAATTTGTTAGACGAGTACATCAGACTGTGTACGTAAGCGCAACACCCAACGAGTATGAAGTTTCACTTGCGTTAGAAGCAAATAGCCCCGTGGAGCCTTTGCAAGGGGGAATTGTTGAGCAATTGGTCCGCCCAACGGGACTTATTGACCCAACTGTAGATATTCGTCCAACAAAAGGACAAATAAATGATTTGATAAGTGAAATTCAAAAAAGAGTTGCAAAAAATCAACGAGTACTGGTAACGACACTCACAAAACGCATGGCAGAAGAACTTTCTTCATACTTGGAAGAAAATGGTATGAAAGTTGCCTACCTCCACTCTGATATTGAAACACTAGAAAGACAAGATGTGCTCGATAATCTACGTATGGGTACCTATGACGTCCTTGTTGGTATTAATTTATTACGAGAGGGGCTTGATTTACCAGAAGTATCACTTGTTGCAATTTTAGACGCCGATAAAGAAGGTTTTTTGCGAAGTAGAACATCTCTTATTCAAACTATGGGAAGAGCAGCAAGACATATTGATGCAAAAGTATTCCTTTATGCTGACAATGTTACAAAATCAATGAAAGAAGCAGTCGAAGAAGTTACCAGACGGCGTGAAGTGCAGCTTACTTACAATAAAAAACACAACATTACACCGCAGGGTATTCAAAAAGCTATACGCGCGAAGCTTGTCGAGCAAGCAAAAGAACTAAAAGAAAAAGAAAAAATGTCCCTTTTTGAGAAAAAAGAAGTCCTCCTACCAGATGAAAAAGAGCGATATATAAAAATCCTAAGAGCAGAAATGAAACAAGCGGCAAAAGAATTGGATTTTGAGGCTGCGGTAAGACTTCGAGATAAAATACGGGCAATGAAACAGGGTTAGTGCTCGACCGGTTTTATTTTCCCAACATCCTCAAATTTTTTTTGTAACTCCTCAGGATCTATCTTTGATAAATCTATTTTTTCTTGCAAACATACCATAAGACCCTGTAAAATTCTTCTTGCTCTAAACGCGTCACTTTTTTTTAGGTATTTAACCTCCATTGGAGCGTTTGGATACCCTTCTGGAACAATTTGTAGGGTTGCAAAAAGCACGCTGCTTTCAACATGGACATCTTTGATCATTTCAATTAAAACACTATGCACATCTTCTGATAAAAAAAACTCTCTGTTAATAATATTTACTTTATTTTCATCTATGGTCAGATCGTCTGGAAAAAAATCAAACGGAAAAACACTCGACGCTTTAAAAAGAACCGTATTTGATCTACCTAATATTTTTTGCAGTTTTTTCTCTTCATCCCACCGTTCTCTCTGAAATATGGTTTGCCTCATGGTATCCATACGAATCACCTCAAAACTTATCCGAGAATAGCGAACGTTTTTTAAAAAAATGTCAAAAGCACGTAAGAAGAAACTAAGAAAACTAAAAACCACTAATGTTTTCTATATGTTCTATAACCTCTCCTTCGTTTTGCGAAAGAGATACAGATACTGCATCAATACGCATAGCATCTGGGAGAGCGGGGTGGAGTAGTTTATAATACTGTGCAGTTTTGATAAGGGTTTTTACTTTCCAAGATGTTATTGCCTCAAAGGGCGAACCATATATCCTTGATGTTCGCGTTTTCACCTCTATAAAAATTAGAACATTCTTGTGCGTTGCAACAATATCTATTTCTCCATATCCTTTTCGGAAATTACGTTCAATTATAGTGAAATTTTTCTGTTTAAGATATTGCGTGGCTAATTCTTCACCCTTAATGGCAATCGGGTTGACGATTTTCATTTCCTATTTCTTACATAGTAGAGTTTTGAGCGGCGTATTCTTTTTTTGGAATTTGCTTTTACAACTACTTTTTCTATATTTGGCGACTTTACTGGCCAAATACGCTCAATAGCAACTTCACCAACAACTTTTCGGACAGTAAAGCTTTTGTTTTCCCCGCGACCCTTAATACCCAAAACAACACCTTCAAAAACCTGCGTTCGGGTTTTTGCGTCTTCTTTAATTTTTTGAAATACTCGAATGGTATCGCCTGGAACAAAATCAATTTTTGCTAACATACGGATGTATTATAGCTTTTTTATAGCTATTTCTCAACCCCATTCTTATTTCGAGCACATGCCTCTAAAAACCCAATAAAAAGTGGGTGTGGTGCAAGAGGTCTGCTTTTGTATTCTGGATGGCCTTGCGTACCAAGGTAAAAAGGATGTATGTCGCGTGAAAGCTCAATTATTTCAACAAGATTCTCGGCAACCGAACGAGCACTAATGATTAGACCGTTTTTTTCAAAATTTTCGGTAAATTGGTTATTAAATTCATACCTATGCCGATGTCTCTCGCTTGTCAACCCTTTTGTTTTATCCAAAAGCCCACCGTGCGCTTCGTAAAGGGAATATGCTCGCGTATCTTTTTTAACAAGAGCATCCCAACCACCAAGTCGCATCGTACCACCATAGGCACGTCTTTCCATAAATTCTTTTTGTTTTGGAATAAGATCAATAACAGGATGCGTTGTTTGTGAATTATTTTCGGTTGTGTTGGCATTTTTCCATCCCAAAACATCCCTGGCAAATGCAACAACTGCTAGCTGCATGCCATAACACAATCCAAGATAAGGAATAGTGTTGTGCCGGGCATATGATGCTGCAGCAATCATTCCCTCAGATCCCCGATCTCCCCAACCAATTGGCACAATAATGCCATCCGGTGTACCAATGACATCTTTTATTGCAACTGCGGCATCTTTCATGTTTAAAGTAGCTTTTGCAATGGCGGATTCAACTTTTTCTGCATCAATCCAATGTGTTTTAACACCAACTCCTACTTGCCAACTTGCATGATCTAGGGCGTCAAAAAGCGCTGCATAAGAATCCCGTAACTGGTAATCTCCTGTTCCAAAATATTTACCAACGATTGCAATCGAAACGGTTTTTTCTTTTTTCCCGGTTATTTTTCCCAAAAGTGCTTCCCATGCGGCTAAATCTGGAGTTTTGACCGGCAGAGAAAGCTTTTCAAGAATTTTTTTATCTAAGCCTTGTTTGTGAAGCAGTGTTGGAATTTCGTAGACACTTGAAAGATCTGGATTAGAAATAATGTCATCTGGATGCATATTGCAAAAAAGCGCAAATCTATCCCTCCTTCTCTGGTCAAGATATTTTTCACTCCTTGCAATAATAAAATCTGGTTGAATACCCATAGAATTGAGTGTTCTTACGGAAAGCTGCGTTGGTTTTGTTTTTGGTTCACCTAAATGACGGGGGGTTGGTACATAACTTACATGAATGTGAAGTACATCTCCAGGATTTTTGAGCGTCATTATGCGGGATGCTTCGTAATAGAAAAGGTTTTGATACTCACCTGCTGTCCCACCAAGCTCGATAATAACTATATCTGCGTGTTTCTTTTCGCCAACATTGTTAATCCTTCGTATAATTTCATCTGTAATATGAGGAATTGCTTCGACATCTTCACCGTTGTATTCAAATCTCCGCTCACGATCAATAACCGTCTGGTAAATCAGACCCATGGTAACAAAGTTATCTTTACCCATGTCCTCATTAAGAAACTTCTCATATGAGCCAATATCCATATCTGCTTCGGTCCCGTCTTCACACAAAAATGGATCGCCGTGCTCAATTGGGTTAATTGTCCCTGCGTCAACATTGAGATAGTTTTCAAACTTTATGGGTGCAGCTGCGTATCCTGCTGATTTGAGAAGAAATGCTATAGAGGCTGCTGTAGTGCCCTTACCAATTCCGGAGATCACTCCTCCAGAAACAAAAATATATTTACGTTTTGTAGGTTGCACGATTTATCTTATCAAAAGTATGACTTTTCGTCAACTGGGAAGTTTCAAACTTTAGACTATTTTTAAAGAAAGATTAAACGTCGGTGACGAATGGGTGAGTATACCCATTGAAAGTATATCTACGCCAGTTTTTGCCCACATAGAAAGATTTTCTTGTGTAATTTCTCCTGATGCTTCAAGAAGAACGTGTTTATATAACGGATGATTTTTTATTTCCAAAATAACTTCTCTTGCTATCAAAGGTGTAAAATTATCAAGGAGTATCGAACAAACAAAACTATCTTTTTTTATTCCAGAGCTTTGTAAAACTTTCAAGACCATGTGTACTTCGTTTACATTTTTTACTTCTATTTCAAAAAATGATTGCATTGTTTTTTTTACTGCTGTTTCTATTGCTTTTTCTATGGAGAGCTTCCCTTTTTTTAGTATTTCTAAATGATTGTCTTTAATGATTGGGAAATCAGATAAGCTCAAACGGTGGGTTAATCCTCCGCCTATTGCAACAGCTTTTTTATCCAGAAACATCAAAGGGGTTTTTCTTGTTGCAGCAAGAAACGGGGGATTTTCTTCTTTTTGCACATCCGAAAGCAGATTACTTGTCAGTGTTGCAATTCCAGACATTCTCCCAAGAATATTTAACACTGTGCGCTCGTAGGAAAGAAGATATTGGTTACTTCCCTCCATTGTTAACCAGATCTCTTTTTTGCCTACCTTTGCGCCATCTTTTACGCTTTCTGTTACCAAAAGGTTTGTTTTGTTTCTGAGCAAAAACACCACTTCTTCAATACCAGCAACAATACCCTCCTGCTTACCTGTAACAATTGCTTTTCCATTCCCGGCAATAAAATCGGCGGTTGCATCACTTCCTGCATCATCTGCTGCAAGCATCCATTCCCATAATGTAGACAGGTGCAAAACATACTGTTTCTTTGACAAAGCAAGTTGCTGTTGTTTTTGAAAATAGCGGTTAACAAGCTGACGTCTTTCCATACTATCCAATAGCAAGCATGCGCTCAATAGGAATACGTGCTCTTTCTGCAATGTCTTTGGAAACTTTTACTTCATACTCAAGGTTTACAAGACTATTTAAAAGCTTATCAAGGGTAATCATTTTCATAAATTCACATACCATATCTTCCCTGAGTGGAATAAACTCTTTTTTGGGGTTTTCTTTTTTGAGCCTATGCAAAATACCAGTTTCTGTTGCAATAACAAACTGTTTCGCTTTTGATGTTTTCGCATGTCTTAACATGCCGCCAGTTGAAAGAATATGAGTTTTTTCTTCTGGAATTTCTTTTACAGCAACGTAGTGCATACACTCAGAAACACACCCACACTCGGGATGGATTAAAAATTCGGCCCCAGGATATTGTCCAAGCTTATCCATAACATCCTTTGGCCGCACTCTTGCGTGCACGTGGCATTCTCCTGGATAGACGTATATTTTTCGTCCTGTCATTCGTGCCACGTAATCACCCAAAAACATATCGGGAGTAAAAATAATCTCGCGGTCTTCTGGTATAGACTGCACAACACGAATCGCATTTGTTGATGTGCAACAATAATCACTTTCTGCTTTTACTTCGGCTGTTGTATTTACATAGCTCACAACAAGCGCATTAGGATACCTTCTTTTCCACTTACGAAGTTCCACGGCATCGATTGATGAAGCCAAACTACATCCAGCTTTAAGATCTGGAATTAATACTGTCTTGTTTGGGGAAAAAATTGCAGCACTCTCTGCCATAAAATGCACACCACAAAAAATAAGGAGTTTTTCTTTGGCTCTTGCAGCAATTTGGGATAGCTCAAGCGAGTCCCCAACAAAATCAGCAATATCTTGAATATGTGGGATTTGATAATTATGCGCAATAATAAGCGCGTTTCGCTTTTTTTTCCAATAGAGTACTTTTTCTGCAAGCGCTTTTATTTCCTCGGGGGATTTTTGACCATTAGATTGATTTATATTTACCATAATGAGAGAATACCTCAAAAGTAGCATCATTATACATCAATGAGAAAAAATATGAATCTAAACGTTGATTTTATCGTTGTCGGCTCTGGCATTGCAGGACTCAATGCCGCTTTAACACTAAACAGTTTTGGCAAGGTTCTTCTTATAACAAAAAAAAGGAATGTTGACGCAACAACCAATTATGCACAAGGAGGCATTGCTGCTGTTACAGAAAAAAAAGATAGCGTGTTACTCCACGAACAAGATACGCTCAGAGCTGGTGCATTTCATAACAAAAAAGAATCTGTGCGTTTTTTAGTAAAACACGGCAAAAATGCAATAGATAAGCTGGTTTCTGTTGGTGTTCCGTTTGAACGAAAAGATGGAAGTTTCGCAACTACTCTTGAAGCTGCCCATTCATATCCTCGTATTCTTCATGCAAAAGACTTTACAGGACAGGCAATAGAACATGCACTGATTGCTGCTGTACGAAATGCCAAAAACATTGAAATTTGGGAACATACCTATGCAACTGATCTTCTTGTTAAAAACAACTCCTGTTTTGGCATCCAAGTCATAAAAAATGAGCAAATTATTTCTCTTTTTAGCCGAAGCGTTGTGCTTGCCACCGGTGGTGTTGGCCAGCTTTACTTGTGGACAACAAATCCCGATGTGGCAACAGGAGATGGAATTGCAATGGCAAAGCGGGCAGGGGCAAAACTGTCGGATATGGAATTTGTGCAGTTTCATCCAACAGCCCTTAAACAAAACACCTCTCCCCTTTTCTTGCTTTCTGAAGCATTGCGAGGCGAGGGAGCATTCCTTCTCGATAAGAAAGGCAAACGATTTATGCAAAAGCTGCATACAGATGCCGAACTTGCACCAAGAGATGTTGTAGCACGTGCGATTTTTAAAAAACAAAAAGAAGGAGGTGTGTATCTTGACATACGCTCTAAAGGCAAAGCATTTCTTACAAAACGGTTTCCCAACCTGTATAAAAATGTAATGAAAAAGGGATATGATCTGGCAAAAGATGTCGTTCCTGTAACTCCTGCTGCACACTTTTTATGTGGTGGCATAACAACCGACCTTTACGGCCGCACATCTATCCGAAATCTTTTGGCCTACGGCGAGACCGCCGCAACAGGTGTCCATGGGGCAAACCGCCTAGCATCTAACTCTCTTTTGGAGGGGATGGTTTTCTCGAGTCAAATTGCAAAATGTGTAAACAAAATGCCTAAAATGCCCCGCGTTATTCCTGTGCCAAATCAGATATATTCGAAAAAAATATCTCCTAACGCGCTAAAAAAACAAATACGAGAAATTATGTGGCAGTATGTGGGAATTGAACGGTCAAAAAAAGAACTGCACTATGCCATAAAAGAATTAAAAACGCTTGAAAAAACGCTTGAAAAAATAATACAAAAGGGAATAAACGAAGCATTGCTAGAAATTGCTAATATGCTCCAGACTGCACTGCTTATTGCAAACGCCGCATACAAACGCAAGACATCCCTCGGTGCTCATTACCTCACTTCTTAATTTACCCCCTGACAAAAAAAAGATACAAATGCTTTAAGAGCTCGTTTACGAAAAAGTTAGAACCTCCTTTACGTTATTGCGGTAGTCGGCCGCTGCGGCGGCCTCCTGCTCTTTGTACGCTCGGCCTTGCGGCCTCGCTCTGGTATTGTTTGCGCGCGCGGCGGTCGCCCTCTGGCGACCGGGAACGACTACAGTTAAGAACGTACAAAACTAGTATACCAAATCCTGTTAGTGCCCACCCACCCTACCAAAGAGGTGGCGGCACCCCGCCTTTGGGCGCTAGGGCTCGCTAGGGCGAGCCTCGCCAAAATAAGAAGTTTTCTAGCAGCTCTGTACAGTCTCTTCCTCACCCGCTGCGGCGGGTTCATCTAAGGATAGATTTCGTACCGTTGCGCCGTCGGCGGGGTACTCCGTTTTCCTCCCCGCCGCAACTATTTGTATCCCTTCCTTATCTAGCACCTTTATCTATGCCTCATGGCTCGCCCCGCAGGTAGGAAAACCTAGGCAAATCTCGCGGGGCTCGCGTAGGTCGGGCACGCTCCTCTACGAAGGAGGAATCGTGTAGGTTTCCTGTGTCGCGTGCCCTCCTTTTAGCAAATAGTTTAGCACCAGGCGGGTCGGCGGAGCCGCCACCCGGAGCCCGAAAAAAAACTCTACAAAATTTGAAAATCACCGCAGGCATCAACGATTAGATTGATTTGACGACCTAATCACCGCAGCAACCCGCAGCACTGCGGACTGCGGGTAATTAGCCTCCCGCAGCACCAAAACATCCTCCCCGCAGTAGCCTGCCGCATGGCCTGCCGGAGCTCCAGTGCTAGCCTGCCGCAGCTGCGGGTAAAGTTGTTATCCTTTCAATAGAGTGGTACAATACCGCGTACTATGCCACTACCAGAACAAGGGTCTCAAGAATGGGCAGCGACTGGAGAGAGAGTCCATAGAAGAATAATGGATACTGTTTCTAACGTTGCAGTAAAACGTAAAGATTTACCATCCCAGGTACATGCTATTATTCATGATGACGTAACTGGAGAAAAATTTGGGGCATTCGTAGGCGTTGAGTATGTTGGCGATAGTGGCATGGCACAGATTACCAGAACATCAATTGGTATGCTCGCACCAGGCGTACCGTTAACAGTAATTGCCGATGGGTTACTACAACATAATCCAGGTACACCTTTGGTTTGTGACGAAGTTGTCGCAAATGAATTATCGCAAGGATCTATTCCCTGGATTGAAGAAGGGCATTATCGCTTAGAAGGAAGACCAGGCGGTGTTTTGGAAGTCTATACTCCTTATGACGCATACAAACCAAAAGGTCCTCTACCACCCGGCGTAAAAAGTGCTCAGTTTTACACAGAGTAAATTTAGGGTGCAACAACAAATTGAGGATATTCTTCTCTAAGCCTAGCTAAAGCTTCAATAGCATAGCCAGGGAATAACTTATATCCAATTCTTTGAGGCATATAACCGTTATGGAGCATTGTATTTTCCCAACTCTGCGTTGCTGGTTTCCCTTTCAAATGACTAAATAAGAATGAATCTATCGTCTCTGATTGTAAACTCAGATCTTCCAATTCTTCCAGTAGTGAATCTACTACTTTATCATCTGGAACAGCTACATCTGCGTCAGTAAACGGATGGGCAATATTACCTATATTTGGAGTTATTAGCTGTACTCTGGGTGGTTTGTCTGGATCTGGATAGTAGAAAGTGAAAACAATATCTCCATTCAAGAGACGTTGATATGTAGTGTCGTATCCTTTGTTTCTTACAACTCTGTGAATATCACCATCAGGATGTGGTTCGACAGTATATTCTACTCTAGGATCATTCTTCCTGTAATAAAAACGGTCTTCATCTACGAGATTCCTAAAACTTAGTTCTGCTTCTTCTGCAGTTGCAAATATCTGACCCCAACTACTGGCTCTCACTATTTGCCCACGTAATTCTGTAGCTCTTTTTGCTTGTTCAGGTCTTGGCCTGAGGTCTTCTGGTGTAGTCATGGGCGAATTTTACTATAGGAAAGAAATTAAAGCAATACCTCTTGACCAACTCCTTTTAATCTTCCATACTAAACTTATGCCCTATACCAAAGAAGAACACCAGGAAGTTGCAGAAAAAGCAGCCAGAGATCAGTTCGGCCACTTTGCCAAAAAACCTCCTTCTCAACCTCTCCCTTCTAATCCTCCTCCTACCCAAACAGTTAAAGTCCAAATCGATGCTCCCAAACAAAAACCAAACGATTCTGACAACCTTGTTTCCCTCAACATCAAAAATCCTCTTGCAGTCTTTACTCGCTCTCTGGTAAAAGCCATCAACAAACCCATGACTATTAAGATTCCTCCTCTGTATGCCTTCCCTATTCTCATTGCTACCCTAGGTGTTGTGCCACTGTCCTTTTTTGGTCTTGGAAAACAAGTGGAGAAAGATAAGATCGCAGCCCTTCCAACACCAACTCCTATTGTCATTATCCAACCCACCGCCACCCCAGCCCCAGTTTTAGTTTCGAGAATGGGAATTATCAAAGCAACATACGTCGCCCCACGAAGCCCGGGCGAAGTGGGGTCAAGTTCTCTAACAACCCAAGTATCCCAAATCGCACCAACAGATTCCCAAGCAACCCCTGCAGCAACAATAGAACCTTCACCAACCCCAACCCCCGTACCAAACCGTTTTATTTTAGTCAACGGATCAACCATTACCTTCCTTGTTACTCCATCCACTATCAATCTTTCTTATTATCTAAATCGCAAAGTCTTGATAACCGGATTATTTGACAAAACAAAAAATACATTACAAATCAATAAAAGTGGGGATATAGAGGTATTACCGTAAAACTTATGACAACAATTTTCTATTTACTCTTTATATATTACACCAATCTACCATTTACCTGGTTGTGGTTTTTTATCAGTCTTGTTTTTTCTTTTCCAGGAATATTTGGATATGTAGCAATTCGTTGGAGGAAAAAATAAAAGACACATTGCAGATTAGCAAAAGTGGAGACATAAAAGTATTGTCGTAAAAACCTTCTCCTATCTAACCCATCTGGTTTTTGGTAAAATGACCTCATACAAAATAAACCAAGAAAAGGATTAAAATTAGCTGGTATTTCAAATTGTGGTGTTATTCAAAGGCGCTATCACAGAGAGGATTATTATTAAGCTAATAACAAATTAAAATATATGAATGAAATTATCTATATACTGACGAATGAAGCAATGCCCGGATATGTAAAAATTGGAAAGACAAACAACAATCTCGAACAGCGTATCCGAGAATTGAGCACGTCAACAAGTGTTCCACTCCCCTTTACTGTATTTTATGCTTGCATAGTAAAAAATGCTCAATTCGTCGAACATCAACTTCATGATGCTTTTGATGATAACAGAGTTAATCCAAAACGAGAATTTTTCCGCGTTGCACCAGAACGGGTGGTTGCGGCTTTAAAACTTGCAGAGATAGAAAACATAACACCTAAGAATGATATTGTAGAAAACAAAGAAGATCAAGAAGCTCTTGATGCTGCAAGGAAAATACGAAGCAGATTTAACTTTGAGATGGTGAAAATTCCTGTTGGAGCGCAGTTATATTTCAGCCGCGATGAAAACATCAAAGCAATAGTAGTTGATGCTCATGCCGCCAATTCCATTGAATTTAATGGCAAAAAAACAAGTCTATCCCGCAGTGCCCAAGAAATACTCGGTTATCAATATGGCGTAGCAGGAACAGATTATTGGATGTATGACGGAGAAACGCTTGATGAACGCAGAAGGAGATTAGAAAGCGGAATATAATTTATGGCTAGAAAATTCTCAATCAAAAATCTTAAGAATGCAAGACGAGCAAAGAACGATGAGTTTTATACCCAATACGGAGACATTCAAAAAGAGATTGAAAAGTATCTGGATTATAATCCTGATACTTTTCGCAACAAGGTAGTATATTGCAATTGCGACGATCCGTTTGAGAGTAATTTCTTTCGCTATTTCGTGCTCAACTTCAACAAGCTTGGATTAAAACAGCTTATCACCACCAGCTACAAACCTTCGCCCGTAGCCAACACTCAACTACAATTGTTTGGCGATGACAAGACTCTCCCGAAATCAAAAGGCCGTCCCAAGATAACCGCCAACAAATTTATTATTAACGAAGTGCACGACATAGATGACGACGGCGAATTCAACTTAAAAGATGTTGCCAAGCAATTAAAAGCAAACAGACATAATGAATGGACGCCACTTGAAGGCGACGGCGATTTTCGTAGCGATGAATGTATAAGTCTGCTTATACAATCCGATATCGTAGTAACGAATCCACCTTTCAGTTTGTTTCGTGAATATGTTAAGCAACTTTTTGATTATAATAAAAAGTTTTTGATTATCGGCAATATTAATTGCCTAACTTATAGAGAAATATTCCAAAAAATTAAAAAAAATAAAGCATGGCTTGGCAATGGAATGGGAAGGTGGATCTCTGGATTTATTGTTCCTGAATCCTACGATTTGTATGGATCAGAAGCTCGAATAGATGAAAATGGAAACAGAATTGTCGCCACTAATAATTGTTTGTGGCTTACTAACCTTGACCATGGACGCCGCCATCAACCATTGCCACTTATGACAATGGCGGAGAATTTAAAGTATAGTAAACATAAAGAAATCAAAGGTAAAAAGTCATATGATAAATACGATAATTACGATGCAATAGAAGTACCTTTTACCGATGCAATACCAAATGATTATAAAGGTGTAATGGGTGTGCCGGTTACGTTTCTTGATAAATATAATCCTGAACAGTTTGAAATATTAGGAAATTCTAATGTACGAGGAGAACGAGAACATTTAATGAATAATGTAAAAAGTGCAACGGATTGCACTTATATAAACGGTAAACCGCAATATGCTCGCATTTTAATAAAACATAAGAAAAAAATAATATGAAAACGACTTTAAAAACTAATATAACTGTCAAAGATATTTGCGACGGATTTGTTTATAACGAACTTGAAGGAAAAGGTTTATTTGGTCTATCTGGCAAACTGACTATCCAACCAGAGTATCAGCGCAATTATATCTATGCCACCGAAGGTAAAGAAGTAGCAGTAATCGACTCATTACTTAAAGGCTACCCAATAGGTTTAATTTATTTCAACAAAGTTAATGAAGAAAAACTAGAAGTTTTGGACGGACAGCAGCGAATCACTAGTGTTGGACGTTTTATTACTGACAAATTTGCCATCAAAGACGAAAATGGTATGGAACAATATTTTGGTGGCCTTGCAGCCGACAAACAAGCAAAGATCCTGGAAACAAAACTACTCATTTACGAATGCGAAGGAACTGAGAGTCAGATAAAGGAGTGGTTTAAAACGATCAACATTGCTGGAGTTCCGCTCGTCCCCCAAGAATTGTTAAATGCGATTTATTCCGGACCATTTGTAACGCTTGCCAAAGAAGAATTTAGCAACAGTCAGAACTCTAACGTTCAAAAATGGAGTGCATATATCTCTGGTAGTGTTAATCGACAGCATTTTTTAGAACGGGCACTTGATTGGGTCAGTAAAGGAAATATTGATGATTATATGAGTCGTCATCGATACGACAAAAATATTACTGAGTTAAAAAAATACTTTAATAGTGTCATTGACTGGGTATCTAGTGTATTTATTGACGTAGAAAGTGAAATGCGGGGGCTGGAGTGGGGACGACTTTACGAGGAATATCGCAAAAATAAATATAATCCAACCAAAGTATCAGCCGAGGTTCAAAAACTCTATGCCGATCCGTATGTTAAAAATCGCAAAGGTGTCTTTGAATTTATTCTAGGCGGTTCAATGGATACGAAATTACTTGATGTTCGCGTCTTTGATGAGGCAACTAAAAGATCGGCTTACGCGTCGCAGACAAAGACCGCAAAAACGAAAGATAAATCAAATTGTCCTGATTGCGCTATGGGACACGACGCTAACAAAAGTAAAATATGGCTCTTCAATGAAATGGAAGCCGATCATGTATCGGCTTGGAGTAAGGGGGGGAAAACAACTGCTAAGAATTGTGAGATGTTGTGTATAAGGCATAATCGAGCAAAAGGTAATCGGTAAAAAATATAACCGAATCAAATCTGGAAAATAAACTGTCAAGCTTTTAGAGAAAATAATGAAGTGTATATGGATGGAGTAAATTCGCTAGATAATCAAATTGACCAGTTAGTTTGTAAACTCTACGGTCTACACCAGAGGAGATTGTAGTTATAGAAGGTAAGAATGAAAATTGAAGATGTTGTAAAAGTACTTAATGAAAATCAGGGTGTGTTAGCAGCAATTCCTATTGTTGTAGGAATTGTTTTTTGGCTTCTTAAGAAAAAAAAAGCTAACTCTATTCCTCAAAATTCTTCTTATATATCTGCTGGTAGAAATATTTCCGCAGATGGCGACATTATAGTCGATGGTCATAAAACAATCCGAACGACAATTCAAAGAGACGAAGCTGTTCCGGAAATCCATTTACAATTATATGGTGCGGGTTCTAAAAGAACTATCGAGGGACATGTAGAAAAGAAAGGTGACATAACTTTAATACTAGAGTTAATCGAGATAAATGGAAGCAAAACTGAATTCGAACAGCAATTTACGAAATTACTATTTCTAAAAAATCTACATTTTTCAGATTCTTTATTTACTACAAAGACACCAGAAATTAAAGTTAAAGTTGTTTATAGAACTCTTGACGGAAAGAAATATGAGCTAACTCAAATGATGAATCAAACAACTAGAGCTGACGGCTTATTTAACATCTCGTTAATAGGAGTACCAGGAATCAGAAAAGTAAAATGAAAGTTTTATGACAACAGAAGAATTTATTAAAAAGTGGCGTTACTCAATAAATCATCTCGGCTTTCCTTCCGTTGGAATTCATGTCGGTTGGGATATTATTCCTGTGGATTCTAAAGTAGAGAGCTTTTCAGGTAAAGAGGCATGGGAGAAAATCTACGGCTGTACACCGCCTTGGTTTAAAACTACACAGACTTTTAATGAGTTGATAAACATCAAAAATGCAGATTACTTGCAGATAGTGCAAGAAGAAACGGGTAACGGGAAAATTGATTATTACCGCCAGAATGGTTTGAAAGAACCATTTTTTTGTGGTTTTGCTAATCAGGAAGGTTCTTTTATTTTACTCGGCGATGGAAATCACAGATTTCTAGACTGTCTCTATTTAATCCATGACCAGAATCACAATTTAGATGAAGATTTAAAAAGGACAGAGTTAGATATTGTATACCTTTCTAATTTTGATGAAGTTATGAGACCAGACAATATTTGGGGATACCGGATATCCGAGCGCCAAAAGTAAATCAGTATTAGAAGAAGGGACAAAATGAGTTTATGATTTCACCGGACTACCCAATTCGATCAAAAGAAGAAGACAGATTAAAGAGAGCTCCTATTGCAGAAAGCATTGCCAACTTAATATCAGATTTCAAGGGAACAGAAAGTTTTGTTATAGGCATTGAAGGTCCTTGGGGGTCCGGCAAGACATCCTTGATTAACTTAATTTTAGAAAATCTTGGCAAGAACACTGTCTGTTTTACTTTCAATCCTTGGAACTTTTCCAGCGAATTAAAACTTCTAGAAGATTTTTTCAAATCTTTTGGCGAAGCCTTAAAAAGCAAAGAGAAAGATGCTCACGAAAATCAAACCAAAATTTACAAACAGATTGAAGATTATTTGAAAGCCATAAAACCAGCAGTAGAACTTAATCTTCAACCAGAACTAAGTCTAGGGATATTTAAGGTCTCTTTGGGTGGCATCCAAAAGTCAATTTTTTCAAAAGGTAGTCTAGAAAGAATAAGAAGTGAAATTGACGATAATCTGAAAAACTTACATAAGAAGATTGTTGTTGTTATAGACGATATCGACAGACTTGATCCCGTAGAGACGAAGTTGATTTTTAAGTTGGTTAAGCTAACTGCAAATTTCCCTAATACGATTTTTCTATTAGCTTATGATCGTAGCAGAGTTGAGGAAAGATTAACTATAAAAGAAAGTGGTTTCGATGGCAAAGAATATTTAAAAAAAATAGTCCAAGTTAGTTTCAGCTTACCAAAGCCCGATCCTTCAGACCTCTATACAATTCTGTTTTCTGAGATGGATAAGACGCTTGAAAGTTCAGAGGTACGAAATATGACTAAGAAATACTGGAATGAGAAACGTTGGGGCAACTTATTCCACGGAGGATTTAAAGGCTTTTTTATAACTATTCGGGATATCAATCGTTACATTAGCAGTTGGCGTTTAAATTACTTAATCGTTGGTTATGAGGAAGTAAACCCTATTGATTTTGCTGGAATAGAACTCATACGAGTTTTCTCGCCGGAAATTCATAATGCTATTGCAGAAAATAAAGAGCTTTTCACTAAAGAAGATAGCATATATTCAGGCAGGTCAAACAATGATTCCAGAAAGCAACTATATAATGAGGTTTTAGATAAAACCCCAAATGAGTTAAAGAACTCTATTGATGGAGTAATAAAACAGCTTTTCCCCAGAATTAAGGGTCTCTTTGAAAATACTTCTTATCCCCATACATGGGAAAAGGATTGGAAACAACAATTGAAGATATGTTCCGCAGATTTATTCGACGTTTATTTTCAACTTGCCATTCCAACAGGAGCAATTTCACAGACACAATTCAATCTTTTAGTAAAAACTTTAAACAACACCTCTAAGTTTGAGAAAGTTATTCTAGGATTTGAGGATCAACGAATATTAAAAACATTTTTAGATAAATTGACCGATTCACTAGATAACATAAGTCAAACTCAACTAAAAAATATAATCACTGCACTTTTTAACGTCGGTGATCAATTTAGAGAAGAACGTGGTGGTATGTCCTTAGAAACGGTTGAAACTAAGATAATGAGGCTTTGTTATCAATCTATCAAGCGTATACAAGCTAATCAACGAATCAAGATTATTGAAATAAATATAAAAAAAACTAATGGTATTTACACAGTAATACGGATCATAGGAGTTTTACTTGAGGAACAAAAAGAATATAAAGGGAAAACAGATGGCGATAAACCTATGGTCGAAGATGAGACCTCAGTAAAAAAACTAGAAAGTCTATTGGTTACTAAAATTAAAAATCAGGCTAGTAAAAATGCTGAATTCTTAAAAAAACATAAGTATTTAGGAGCTATTCTTTATTTTTGGACAAAACGAGAAACTAATAAAAAACTTATTGATAAATTCACTGGAAATCTTCTCAATTCTTTAGAAGATTTAAAAATCCTTATAGGAGCATTTAAAACAGCCTCATTCTCTCAAGGATTAGGTGACTATGTGTCTGTTAAAAATGAAAAAGTAGATTATAAATATTTGTCAGAAGTAATTCCTAGTGCTGATGTCGAAAAAGCGGTCAAGAAGTTTAAAAAAGAAATCGAAAAATTATCGAAAAAAGATAAGGAGATTTTTGAATTATTTGAAAAAAGCAAAAATCTACAAGATGACTAATTACAGCAAATGGTTAAAAAATGAAAATTGATGATTTACAAGAAGTTGGAGCTAGAGAGGAACTTAGGAAAATTTTATCTAAGGAACCTCAAAAGCTAACAGATTATGAAAGTAAATTTCTTCGAGCAAGAAGAAGTTATTTATCAAAGGAGCAGAGGTTTAAATATAGTGGAGTTCTTTATTTTTCAAGACCAGTTTTATATCACGAACTAAAAACCACCCTTCAATTTCTATCAAAATTTACCAAGGAAATTATTTTCGGCGTAATTGTCGCCATAGTAGTACTTTGGATAATAAAACTTTCTGGCTGGCAACCATAAATAGTTAAAATGTAATAAAGAAACTACTAGTTAAAAATAATTTAAAAGTATTACAGCAATATTAAAATGATTAAATTATCGAGGTCGAAATTGGAATTATTATTTGAATGTCCTCGCTGTTTTTAGTTGTATATCAATTGTCTTTAATACTTTTTGATATAAAATGTCTTCTTGTATTTCTCTATTTTTCTACATATAGTAAAACCGTGCTCAAATTTTACCATTCAGTTTTTTAATGGCCACCTTAGACAGATCTGAATGGATTTGAGCACACTAGGGTGGCCATTTGAAATTTTTAAAAAGTTCTTTCACATTTTTTGCGTTTTAGACCAATAAATTGGATTTCGAGCCGACAGTTTCAGAGCGAGGCCGCAAGGCCGAGCGTACAAAGAGCAGGAGGCCGCCGCAGCGGCCGACTACCGCAATAACGTAAAGGAGGTTCTAACTTTTTCGTAAACGAGCTCACTTTGGGTTTTTTCAGAATCCTGCAGGATCTGGCTCTGGCTGCCCACTCCCAGCCAGAGCGTCTGGAAGCCCTGTCTGAAAACCGGAACAAGCTGCCGATTTGAGGAAAGAAAAAAAACGCAAAAAATGTGAAAGAATAAAGAGAGACTGCTATGAAATATATTGTGTACTGTAGAAAATCAACGGATGAAAAAGACAGACAAATTCTGTCCATTGAGGGACAGATTGCAGAGTTAAAAGAATTTGCCAAGAGAGAAAACCTTGAAATTGTTTCCTTTATAGAAGAATCAAAAACTGCAAAAGTTCCCGGACGAGAAAAGTTTGACGAACTGTTAAAAAGAATTGAGAAAGGAGAAGCACAAGGTATTTTATCGTGGCATCCTGATCGTTTAGCGCGTAATAGTATTGATGGTGGAAAAATTATCTACTTACTCGATACAGGAAAGTTAAAAGATCTCAAATTCCCCTCTTTTTGGTTTGAAAATACACCACAGGGAAAGTTTATGCTTTCTATCGCTTTTGGACAATCTAAGTACTATATTGACAACCTAAGCGAGAATGTCAAAAGAGGGTTGCGGCAAAAACTAAGAAATGGCGTGTACCCTGGAAAAGCATTCTGGGGGTATGCAAATAACGAAAAATTAGGGTCAATAGAAATTGATCCTGTAGAATCCAAGGTTATTAAAAAGGCATTTCAGTTATTTGCAGATGGTAGTAAAACATTTACAGAAATAGCTAAGTTCCTCCATATTCAAGGTCTTACGCAAAAAGATAGTAAACCTTTGAAGATTGATAGGGTTAAAAGTATTCTCTCAAACAAGTTCTACATTGGGATTATCTATTACAATAAAGAATACTATGATGGAAAGCATGATCTATTTATTCCGAAAACATTATTTGATCAAGTACAAAAACAGTTCAAACTTACAGAAAGAGCAAGACCTAACAATAAACATAATTTTTCGTTTCTTGGGTTGATCAAATGCAAAGAGTGTGGAGCTTCGATCACTGCTGAAAAACATACCAAATACTACAAAAAGACAAACAGAACAGTTAACTATACCTATTATCGCTGCACAAAGAAACTTGGGCCATGCTTGCAACAGGCAATAACAGGAGATGAAGTAGAGCAACAAATGAGAAGAATACTTGCGAATGTTGCATTGCCACAGGAATGGACGAATGACTGGTATAAATGGTTAGAACGAGATGAATTACTGGAGAAGCAAAATATAGAGCAAAATCTACAAAAGCTAGAACAGGAAATTAAAATACTTGATCAAAAACTCAACACTTTACTTGATAGTTATTTAGATAGCGTTGTTGATGTAAATACCTACAAAAAGAAAAAGAATGAACTGTTTGAAGAAAGAGTACAAAAAGAGGAAGAAATAGCAAAAATTCAAACCAACGGTTCGAGTTGGCTCGAACCTATGAGGGAATTCGTAGATAGCGCCGTAGGACTTAAAAAAATCGCGCGCGCAAACAATACTAACGAAGAATTAGCATTCTTCGTTAAAACTGTCGGCTCGAACTTCTTTCTCACGAATCGGCAGCTTGTCCCAGTTTTCAAACAGGGCTTCCAGACGCTCTGGCTGGGAGTGGGCAGCCAGAGCCAGATCCTGCAGGATTCTGAAAAAACCCAAAGTGAGCGGGATACGAGAATTGAACTCGCTTCTCCACCTTGGGAAGGTGGCATACTACCGGTGTACTAATCCCGCGAACACCACTAGAAGAGACACCAAGGTTTCTTCATCTCTCTTCCTTTAATGGTGCGCTACGCCGGAATATTCAAGCGAGCGGCGTGCGCGCACTAACGTGGGATTTTAAGATCGTTTCCGATATAAATAATATCAGGATTTTGTAGATTGTTAACCCTTGCTATATCTACCCATCGAAACCCGTCGCCGTACGCCCGAATTGCGATAGCCCAAAGAGAATCACCCTCTTTTATCGTATACTTTTCTCCTGAAATAGCATGTGTTTGCTTCTCTATAACTGTGTTATCCAAAACGGTATTTGTTGCAAGAATTGCTTGAGTTACCGTTGGTATTGCAAGCTTTGTTCCGATTTCAATAGTGTATGGGCTTGATAACTTATTTGCTTGTGCTATTTTTGGCCACTCGTACCCAGAATTATAATTTTTAACAGCAATGCTCCAAAGCGTATCTCCTGCTACTACGGTATATCCTCCTTTTACAACTTCTTGTTTTGTCTTTTGCAATTCTTGTGAAATTTTTTCTGTCTGTAGTGGTTTTATAACAACATCGTTTCTGTTACCGCGAACAAATGAAACAAATAGCATTGCAGCAGCAATAACGACAACAACTCCCAAGAGTAAACTTGTGTACGATTCTGATAAATTAAACTTCTCTCCAAAGAGAAAATTTGATTGAGATTTTTTAATTCTTCCTATTACTTTTTCCATGTACCTCCTTTCCAGACAGAAAATTGGCGGGACCGACGGGAGTCGAACCCGCGACCTCTTCCGTGACAGGGAAGCGCTCTAACCAATTGAGCTACGGCCCCTTCTGCACAGCAGAATTGTGTCTGCTTTGCAGACACATCCTAACAAATTATTGCGTTTGCGTCAATCCTTCGATACAACTTAGGATCATATTGAATCTTGTCGAAATATCAATCCTTTGCTATGCTCGTCTCATAATGACAAACAGACAAGTAGCCACACTCTTACGAAATGTTGCTGCAGCGTATGCAATAAAAAATGAAAGCAAATATCGCTTCCAAATTATTGCCTACCAGAAAGCTGCAGACGCAATAGAAAATTCAACCTCCGAGATTAAAGATTTATTTAACGAGGGTAAACTTGAATCATTACCAGGCGTTGGTCCATCAATTCGCCAACATTTAGAGGAACTTATACAAACTGGAAAAGTAAAACATTTTGCATGGGTTATACAAGATATACCCGAGGCTATTTTTCCTTTACTCGATGTGCCATCAATTGGGCCAAAAAAGGCATATAAACTTGTAACAGAATTTGCATTAAAAAATCCTACAACAGTTATCGAAAACCTTGCAAAAATCGCAAAGATGGGAAAAATAGCCTCACTTGAAGGATTTGGCGAAAAATCTCAAGAAGATATTCTGCAGGCAATTGAGGAATATAAGTCAGGCCGGGCAAAAACAAAACGAATGGTACTCCCATTTGCCTCACAGCTTGCCGAAAAAGTTTTGGAATACCTAAAAAAATCAAAAGCAGTCATAGAAGCACAACCTCTGGGCAGTTTAAGACGCCAACTTTCAACAATTGGGGATATTGATTTTGCTGTGTCGACAAACTTTCCAGAACAAGTCATTACACATTTTGTTGCGTATCCCTACAAGGATCGCGTAATCGAACAAGGGCCTACTTCTGCTTCAATTCTTGTCTCCAGTGGCAAACAGGTAGACCTCATGACACAACCGCCAGACTCATTTGGTTCGCTTTTGCAGCATTTTACGGGGAGCAAGCACCATAATGTCCATTTACGTGAGCTTGCTCTTAAAAACGGCCTTTCTTTGTCGGAATATGGCATCAGAAAAACAAAAGACAAAAGCTTGCAGAAGGTTGACACAGAAGAAAAGTTTTACAAAACACTTGGATTGCAATGGATTCCGCCAGAAATACGTGAAGACAAAGGTGAAATCGAATTAGCTTCAAAAAGCAAGCTACCAAAGCTGGTTGAGCTATCTGATATGAAAGGAGATTTTCATATCCATTCAAATTTTCCCATTGAACCAAGTCACGATATGGGAAAAAACAGCATGGAAGAAATGTTGGAAAAAGCAGAAAAGCTTGGATACAACTATCTAGGTTTTTCAGAACATAACCCAAGTGTTTCCAAGCATATATCATCACAAATTTATTCAATACTGTCAAAACGAAAAGAAAAAATTGAACAACTTAACGCGAGTAATAAATATGTTCGAGCAATAAATTTGCTTGAGCTTGATATTTTAGCTTCAGGAAAACTAGCAATTGATGAAAAGGCCTTGTCAATGATTGATGCGGCACTTGTTTCGATACATAGCAACTTCTCAATGGACAAAGAAACAATGACAAAACGGGTAATAGAGGGACTTTTACATCCAAAGGCAAAAATACTTTCCCATCCGACTGGAAGATTATTAAATGTTCGGCCAGGTTACGAGCTTGATTTTGAAAAAATTTTTGACTTTTGCATAAAAAATAATAAAGCGCTCGAAATTAATGCGTGGCCAATGCGGCTTGATTTACCAGATACCCTGGTATTTGATGCCATAAAACTAGGCGTAAAGTTTGTTATTGATACCGATAGTCATGCTACTTGGCAAATGGACATGATGAAATACGGTGTTGCTGTAGCCCGCCGTGGCTGGGCAAAGAAAAGTGACATTCTAAACTGCTTACCGTATAATGAATTTGTTACGTGGCTAAAGTCATAAAGCCTCAAAACGCCTCCGTTTATGAATACAATTCTCATTGCAATCGGAAAAACATTATCATTTGTAAGCAAAAAGCTTGGATTTGGACATGGATCAACATGGCCGGGACACATTGCATTGTCGATAAACAAAAACTTTGTTAAAGAAACACTTTCTCATACAAAAACACATATTATTTTTATAGCTGGAACGAATGGAAAAACTACCACAGCAAAACTAATAGCAACAATTTTGAGAACGGATGGAAAAACAGTATTTCATAATGCTTCTGGCGCAAACTTGCTCAATGGTATCGCATCAACACTTATTCAACACAGTAGTTTTTTTGGGAATATCGAAGCTGAGTTTGGCATTTTTGAAATAGATGAAAACACGCTTCCCCATGCTCTAAGAGAAATAGCACCAGACTACCTTGTAATTCTCAATCTCTTTCGCGATCAACTAGATCGATATGGCGAGGTTGACAGTATTGCTAAAAAGTGGGGAGATGCCATTCGACATCTCCCTTCCAAAACCACTCTCATTCTCAATGCCGATGATCCACAAATTGCATATCTTCACAAGGGATACAAAGGCATGGTAAAGTTTTTTGGCTTAGATGATAAATCAGCAAGTACAACTTCTCATCAACATGCAGTTGATTCTATCTACTGTCTAAACTGTGGATCAAAACTTATATATAAAACAGCCTATTTTTCCCATATTGGTGATTGGGAATGTAAAAACTGTGGTGAAAAACGGCCAAAACTAGATATTTCTAATACACCATCATATCCACTTTCAGGGATTTATAATCGCTACAACCCCCTTGCCGCCATTCTACTCTCCAGAACTATTGGTCTAAACGATAAGATAATTGATTCTGCTTTGCAGAAATTCTCTCCAGCCTTTGGTCGGCAAGAAATTATTGAGGTAAATGGAAAGAAAATTCAGTTATTCTTATCCAAGAATCCAACAAGCTTTAATGAATCTTTACGAACAATAGAAGATCTTGGAGCGAAACATATTCTTTTTGTCTTAAACGATCGAATACCAGATGGCCGCGACATCTCGTGGATTTGGGATGTAGATTTTGAAGAGTATGTTGATAAAAACATGAATATAGTTATTTCTGGGGACAGATGTTATGACCTGGCCTTAAGATTAAAATATACAAATCCCTTAATACTTAATACTAAATACTTAATACAAGAAAACTTAGGCGAAGCAATAAAGATGGCTTTAGATAAAACTTCTAAAAATGATATTCTTTATGTCTTGTCTACCTACTCAGCCATGCTTGAAGTTCGCAAAATCCTAACAGGAAGGAAGATCTTATGACCACTAATAGACTAGTATATTAGTAACTAGACGCTATGAACTATACACTAAAAATAGGTTGGTTATATCCAGAACTCATGAGTACTTATGGAGATCGTGGCAATATTATTACCCTTATAAAACGCTGTGAATGGCGAGACATGAATGTTGAAATTAAAAAATTAGATATTGGACATTCAGTAAAAGAGCTGGAGTCGTGCGATCTTTTGTTTATGGGAGGCGCGCAAGATAGACAACAAAAAATTGTTTCTGAAGACTTGGTGAAAAAGAAAAAAGTTCTGCAAAATATGATTGAAGATGAAACGCCTGGTCTTTATATTTGCGGTGCTTATCAATTCTTAGGTAAATACTATAAAGAGGCAGATGGAACGATTATTGATGGATTAAGTATTATTGATCTTTACACCGAAAATCCAGGAGAAAGTCATAAACGTCTTATTGGAAACATTATGGTAAACATTGATTATTTACAATTTACTATTTACCATTCAGAAGAAAAAAATCATAAATCGTCAATTATCAATCGTCAATCGACCACACTCGTTGGTTTTGAAAATCATGGCGGAAGAACATATTTAGGAAAGGACATAAAACCATTTGGGAAAGTTATTGTGGGTTTTGGCAATAATGGTGAAGATAAAACTGAAGGCGCAATCTATAAAAACTCATTTGGAACCTATTTACACGGCCCAATCTTACCAAAAAATCCCCATTTTGCAGATTATCTACTTACAAAAGCCCTGGAAAAGAAATACAACAAGAAAATTGAACTAAAACATCTTGATGATTCACTTGAAGAAACAGCAAAACAAGCAATTCTTTCAAGGCTCAATTCGTAACTGACTTTTATTACCAGGAATAACAGCAATCGCACCAGGACTTTGTATACCCATTTCTTTTAAAATTCCAGGCATCTCAAAACCCTGCGATTCAAACTCCCCAAGAGATAACTCCCTTATTCTAAGGGAACGTCCTAATGCGCTATTTATTCTGTGCTCGCTAACAGCTAATTCTCCCAAAAGCCTATGCGTTTCTCCTAAAAATGAATCACGTGTCTTTCTAACGTGGCGAGGATTACGACCGTTCCTGCTTTGTTTTTTAATTAATGCAGCGGCTTTTTCATCAAGAGTTTTTAGCCCATTCATTAATTCATTGGCATAAAACGCATGTTTACCAAATTCGATAAGAGAGGGTGTCTCTGATATCTCAAGAAATGAAGACGCGTCAAATGTAGCTTTTGGCATATGAGCACCATTAATAACCGCTGCGAAGAAATGACGCATTTGCTCTGGAGATGCTACGCAAACAGTTTTTCCTCCTACTAAAGGTTTCGATTCTAATGTCTCAATTACTTCTATCATCTCTTCAGGAACTGGCGGATTATTCCATGCTTCTTGGCTATTTCCATGTTTTTTAAGATACCCATCCAATGCACCTGCAGATCCCGAAGCAGAATTAGATAAAGCAATAACAACAGGAGGCAATGCGTGTTGAGCTGGTATTGGATTTTTTCCTCGAAGCGCTAAGTAATGCGGAAGATAAAATAATCCGTGTAAGACTTCTTGGAGTTCTCTTGCAGTAAGAGGCCCTGGTTCTGTATTTGCAACAGTCTCTAGATAACCACGTCTTACATAATTAACAATAGCTATCATTGATGTGTAGCTTTCTGCCAAACGTCTTCGTTCTAATCCACTCATTGGTCTTGAGTGAGCTGGATCAGGTTGATTCTGAAGCAGTCTGCTCGGACTATTATGGAAAGGGAACTCCTGATACTCAAAATCAATTCCCTCAGCAAGCTTTGGATCTCTATCGCTTGCTAAAGGGATACCAGAAGAATCAATAATACGAGTCGTTTTAATACGTAAAACACTTATTGCAGGAGGTTGCAAAACATCCTTTACTTCTAGACTTCCCAAAGATGGACCAATTAATTCTCGAACCATACCTAAATTATATTATAGGACACAATTCCAGCTTTGTCAACTTACTTAGCCTTGCAGTTTGCCTGTAGAGCCAATATAATTGATCTATGAAGATTGATGTAACTCACGTGGCAAAGTTAGCAAATTTGCCCTTAACTCCTGAAGAAAAAAAGAAATTTGAAAAACAGCTTGCCGAAACTCTCGATTATGTAAAACAATTAGAAGAAATAGATACAAAAGACGTTGAGCCTACAAGCCAGGTAACAGCACTCGAAAATGTAACACGAGAAGATGAGGTAAAACCCTCCCTTTCTCAAGAAGAAGCATTACAAAATGCAAGAGCAAAACATAATGGATTATTTAAAGTAAAAGCAATCCTCACAAGCGATTTATAAATATGGGCATCAATGAATTAACCATAACAGAAGCAAGAGAAGGATTAAGAGAAAGAAAGTTTTCCTCAGTTGAACTAACAAAAGCATGCTTAGAACGCATTAAAACGGTTGAACCAAAAATTAGTGCGTTTGTTACGGTTTCCGAAGAACAAGCACTCAAGCAAGCAAAAAAAGCAGATGCATTACTCTTACAAGGCGAAAAAAAACCACTTTTAGGAATTCCTCTATCGATAAAGGATAACTTTTGTACAAAAGACATTCGCACTACTGCATCAAGCAAAATTTTAGATGATTTTATTCCGCCCTATGATGCTACTGTTGTTGCTCGATTAAAAAATGCGGGTATGATAATTCTTGGAAAGACAAACCTTGATGCATGGGCACATGGATCTTCCACCGAAACTTCAGATTACGGTACCACTAAAAATCCATGGAATATAAATCATTTGCCCGGTGGTTCCTCTGGTGGCGCAGCGGCAAGTATTGCAGCAGACGAAGCAATAGCAGCAATTGGCTCTGAAACTGCAGGATCTATTCGCCAACCATCTGATTGGTGCGGGGTCGTTGGACTAAAACCTACCTATGGACGAGTAAGCCGGTATGGCGTTGTTGCTATGGCATCATCTCTTGATAGCCCAGGCCCAATAACAAAACGGGTTGAAGATGCTGCAATAATCTTACAGATTTTGGCTGGCAAAGATGATTTTGACGCAACAACTTCTCCAAAGCCTGTCAATGACTATATATCGACACTAAAAAATGATATTTCTGGAATAAAAATCGGTATAGCAGACGAATATTTCGATGACATAACAGATCAGGTACGAGAAAAGGTCTTGGAAGCAATAAAAGTTGTTGAAAAACTAGGAGCAAAAATTATAAAAATTAAACTTTTTCCTCCAAAATATACAATTGCCGTATATACAATTTTGCAACGGGCAGAAGTATCATCTAATTTAGCTCGTTATGATGGGATTCGATATGGTAATGACCGATCTTTTTTTGCAGACGAAGCAAAACGCAGGATTATGCTTGGAACGTACGCACTTTCTGCCGGATATTATGATCAGTACTATAATAAAGCACAGAAGGTTCGAACAGTAATAGTTGAAGATTTTAATAGCGCTTTTAAACAAGTTGCTGTAATACTTGCTCCAACAAATCCATGGACTGCGCTTCCTCTTGGCGCAAGCAAAGATAACCCAATGTATGGAGAAATGGCAGATGCATTAGTAGAACCCTCCTCTATTGCTGGACTTCCGGGTATAAATGTCCCTTGCGGACTTTCGAATATCGGTCTTCCTGTTGGATTTCAGCTTATTGGCCCTCAGTTTTCCGAAAGTTTAATCCTCAACGTTGCATACAAATACGAGCAAGAAAGAGCATTTTATAAAACAAAACCTAACCTATGACATACACACCAGTTATTGGACTCGAAGTACACGTAGAACTAAAGACAAAATCAAAAATGTTTTGTGGGTGCGAGAATAACTATTTTGGTAAAAAACCAAATACGCAAACCTGCCCTGTATGTCTCGGACTTCCTGGCGCATTACCAGTACCAAACAAAAAGGCAATTGAGTGGTGTGTCATGATTGGCATGGCACTTGGTTGTGAACCTCAACTCTTTTCTAAGTTTGATCGCAAAAACTATTTCTATCCGGATTTAGCAAAAGGATACCAGATAAGCCAATACGATCAGCCATTCTGCCTCAATGGTTCTATAAAACTAACAAACGGCAAAACAATAGGTATTACACGGGTGCATATGGAAGAAGATACAGGAAAATTACTTCATGAACATGTTGATGGTGAAAAGGTAAGCTTAATAGATTTTAATAGAAGTGGCGTCCCACTTGTTGAAATTGTCACAGAACCTAATTTTGATAATGCAACAGATGTAAAAGAATATTTGCAAAAACTCCAACAAATTGTTCGATACCTTGATGTTGCCGATGCAGATATGGAAAAAGGTAATATGCGACTCGAACCAAATATCTCCCTCCAAACAGAAGAAGAAAAGAAAAGGAATACATTGCCAAAATATAAAGTTGAAGTAAAAAATATTAACTCTTTCCGATTTGTTGAAAAAGCAATTAATTTTGAAATCGATAGACAAGCAAAAATGTTAGATGAAGGAAAATTACCAACCCAAGAAACTCGTGGGTGGGATGAAAAAAAACAGGTCACTTATTCCCAACGCAGCAAGGAAGAAGCGCATGACTACCGTTATTTCCCAGAACCAGATATTCCACCTATCAGGTGGGATAAATCCCAAATCGCAAGCATCAAATCACAAATGCCAGAACTCCCAGACCAAAAGTTTGATAAATTTAAAAAAGAATACGGTTTATCCGACTATGATGCAGAAATACTCACAAGAGAACGTTTGACAGCTGACTATTTTGAGGAAGCAGTGAGCACAAAACAAGAAGTATCCAGCAAACAAATTGCAAACTATATTATTAATAAAAAGGTTGATATAAAACAGACGCTACCGACTCAGTTGGCTCAAACAATTCTTCAATCAACACAAACAGCAACAGTTGATGAAGATAAACTCGAAAAAATTATTGATGAGGTAATTTCCGAAAACGAAAAAGCTGTCCAAGACTTCAAAAATGGCAGAGAAAATGTCATAATGTATTTAGTAGGCCTTGTAATGAAAAAATCGAAAGAGAAATTGGACGCGCAAATGGTAAGGGAAAAACTTACAAAAAAATTACATTAAGTATGGCAGATAATACTCAGGCAGAATTTGGAGCACTTCGAAAGCGATATGAGCCTGTGCGACCTATTGTTAAAGAGACCGTTAAAGAGGAACTAGCGGCAAATCCTAACGCGGATAGAAAAACCGCACAACGGTCTGCTTTTCGAGCTGTAGAAAAAGCTTACCCCCTTATTTACAGAGATGCTCTCACAAACCTCTATAACAAAAAATGGTTTGACGAAGAGCTGCAAAGAAGACTTGCAAGGATCAACAGAGAAATAACCGGAGGAGACAAAAATCTTCAATTTAATGCAGAAGGATTTGAAGCAAACAAAAAAATATTTCTTGTTCTTATCGACATTGATAAGTTTAAAACTATTAATGATGCCTATGGACATAGTATTGGAGACGAAGCACTAAAACTTATAAGTGCTATACATACACGACAAGACGAGCCAATTGCTCGCTATGGGGGCGAGGAATTTGCTCAATTAGTAGAAATTCCAGAAGACGTTTCTGATGAAAATGTTGAGCAGATATTTCAAACGATTACAAGCCGTCAGTCCACACAATTGGGTTTGCAAAGCCAAATATTATTAAAAGATATACCAAAGCAAGAAAATTATGCAGGTGAAGAACCTCAAAGACAGATAACATTAAGCTACGGGATTACTCGAATACTGCCTGGAGATACATCAGAAACAGTTAAGAAAAGAGCAGACTTTGCGTTATATAAGGCAAAAAACGAGGGAAGAAATAGAGCTGTTCTTGCCCAAACGGCTTTTGTAACAGACAGAGAAGCAAATCTATATTTTAAAAATGTTTACGCTAGTTCCCAAGCTGCATAATGTATGACAGACTTTGTTCATCTCCACAACCACAGCGAATATTCACTTCTTGACGGGTTATCGAAAGTAAAACCTATGGTTGAGCATGCCAAAAAGCTTGGCATGAAAGCAATTGCTATTACCGACCATGGTAACATGTATGGCGCTATTAAGTTTTACAAGGCGTGTCTTGAGGCAGGAATAAAACCTATTATTGGCTGCGAAATTTATGTTGCCAAGCGTTCCATGCTAGACAAGGAAGCTGGAATCGACAAAGACCAAAACCATCTTATCCTCCTTGCTAAAAATATGGCAGGATACAAAAACCTCATAAAAATTGTCTCAATCTCTAACTTGGAAGGGTTTTATTACAAACCTCGTACAGACCTTGCACTTTTACAAAAATATAGTGAGGGAATCATTTGTTTGAGTGCATGTGTGAACGGCTATGTATCTGATCCGCTTTTGCATAACGAAGAGCACGTTGCTATTGATCGCATGAAAAAGCTGCAAGCAATATATGGGGAGGGAAATTTTTACCTCGAGCTCCAAAAACATCTGAATGTTCCAGATCAAGAACCACTCAATAAAAAACTTATATCACTTTCAAGGAGATATGGCGTTCCTCTTGTTGCAACAAACGATAATCACTATACAACAAAAGAGGATGCAGAAGCACAAGAAATCTTACTTTGTATCCAAACGCAAACCACCATTGAAACAAAAGACAGAAAACTTTCAATGCTTGGCTCTCCTGATTTTTACATAAAACCAAAAGAAGAAATGGCTAGTCTTTTTGGAGAGCTTCCCGAGGCAATAGAAAATACAACAAAAATTGCCGATATGTGTAACCTGGAGATTCCGCTTGGCAAATGGATTATGCCCCGTTTTACCCCACCCGAAAACCTAACGACTAGTGAGTACTTGCAACAACTTGTTGATGAGGGATTAAAGAACCGCTATACAGAACTAACTCAAGAAATTCAAGAACGAGTTGCATACGAATTATCAATTATTCTTAAAAAGGGTTACGAGACATACTTTCTTATTGTTGCAGATTTTGTAAACTGGGCAAGGAAAAATAACATCTCTGTTGGTCCTGGCCGGGGATCTGCAGCAGGATCTGTTGTATCGTATGCACTAGGCATCACCGACGTTGATCCGTTTTTCTTTAAGCTGCCGTTTGAGCGATTCTTAAACCCATTCCGCCCTTCTGCACCAGATATTGATCTTGACTTTGCAGATATCAGACGTGACGAGGTTATAGCCTATGTTACCGAAAAATATGGTGAGGACAAGGTTGCACAAATTATTACGTTTGGAACCATGGAGGCAAGAGGTGCTGTTCGAGATGCTGGCCGTGCGCTTGGCATGCCATATGCAGCCCCTGACAGGATTTCTAAAATGATTCCTCCTGGTTGGCAAGGTCATGCCATGACAATAGAATCAGCCCTTAGACAAAGCCCGGATCTAAAACGAGCGTATGACAGCGAGTCAGATACAAAAAGACTTTTAGATGTTGCCCAAAAACTTGAAGGTGTTGCCAGGCATGCCTCAGTACATGCAGCAGGCGTTGTGATTGCCGATAAACCGCTTATGGAGTATGCTCCACTCCAACGGGAAACCAATGGCGATAAGATAGTTACCCAATACGACATGTATACCGTTGGTGAAGATGGCGTCGGACTATTAAAAATGGATTTCTTGGGACTTCGCAATTTAACCATTATCGAAGAGGCGCTACGATTTGTGAAACAAAATCAAAACATAGAAATAAATCTTACTGAATTACCCGTTGATGATAAGAAAACCTATAAACTTTTATCCAGTGGCGAAACAACCGGTATTTTTCAACTTGAATCTGCAGGTATGCGCCGCTATATAAAAGAGCTAAGACCAACAACAATTTTTGACTTAATGGCAATGGTAGCCCTCTACCGACCAGGACCAATGCAAAACATTCCTGATTTTATTGCCCGAAAACACAATCCAAAACTCATTACCTACCCCGACCCACGGCTCAAAGACATACTCTCACAATCGTATGGGATTTTAACCTACCAAGACGATGTGTTACTTACAACCATGGCAATAGCAGGCTATAGCTGGCTTGAGGCAGATAAATTTCGAAAAGCTATGGGGAAAAAGATCCCAGTCGAAATGAAAAAGCAACGCGAGACCTTTATGAAAGGCGCTGTTAAAAATGGCTTGACAGAAAAAAAGGCAGAAGAGCTTTTTGACCTTATTGCCCCATTTGCGGGTTACGGTTTTAATAAAGCACACGCTGCATGTTATGCGACGATTGCATTTCGAACAGCATACCTTAAAGCACATTATTCTGTTGAATTTATGACAGCAGTCTTAACCGCTGAGTCTCGAGGCACAACCGGTCCAATAAAAAACGAGAAAATAGCCCAGGCAGTTGCAGAATGTCGCAGACTCAATATCCAAGTGCTTCCTCCGGATATCAACACTTCGGAAAGTGAATTTGCTATCGAGGAAAAAACAAAAATTAGATTTGGCCTTTCTGCCATTAAAAATGTTGGGTCAGCTGCAATAGACAGCATCTTATCAGCCCGCGCCAGTGGTCCATTTAGGAGTGTCGAAGATTTTATCGAGCGCGTTGATTTAACAAAAGTCAATAAAAAAACAATGGAAAGTCTTATTAAAGCTGGTGCCTTGGATGCATTTGGAAAACGAGCAACGCTTTTGGTAACGTTACCCGAAATGACAGAAATCGCAAGCCGAAGGAAGAAAAAACTGCAAGACGCACAAAGTTCTCTTTTTGGCGACGACTCGGAAATGCCAAAAAAAATGGCAGGATCCCAATTCTTGGTTGAGGATTTTTCTTTTGAAGAAAAACTTTCTTTCGAAAAAGAACTCTTAGGTTTTTACCTTACCTCTCACCCTCAAATGGAAAATCTCCTGCAAATACGCTCTGTTGTAACTCATGAACTTGATCTACTTTCTGAAGAAAAAGATGGAGTACAAGTAAAAATCGGCGGCATTATCGAAGCTATACGGCGAATTTTTACAAAAAAAACAGGCAGTGAAATGGCATTTCTTGCTGTCGGCAATGAAAAAGGTATTTCTATTGATTGTGTTGTTTTTCCAAAAGTGTTTGAGCGGTATAAAACATATCTTACAAAGGATTCCGTTATTATTATCGAGGGTCATCTTGATACTAAAAACGAAAAAATAGCAATCATTGTTGAAAAAATATCGTTTACAAACCACACAACATCGCAATAACAAACGTTTTTTGGTCTTGACTACTTTTCTCCAATTAATTAAAATAGAGAGATATTATTATGTCATCATTTGCACCTGAAGTACTAACAACTCTTGGACCACTTCCTATCACCAACACTCTCTTAAATACGCTTCTTGTCGACACAGTTCTTATTGGTCTTACTGCAGCAGTAACAAAAAAAATCTCTCTTCTTCCAAACCGACTACAAAATGCAGGAGAAGCATTAATCGAATCATTTTACGAATTTACAGAGTCGATTGCTCAGAGTAGAGCCAGAAAAATCTTCCCTTACTTTATGACCTTTTTTCTTTTTATTTTAATTGCAAACTGGACCGGATTGCTTCCAGGTATTGGATCTATCGGTTTTTTTGAAAAAGCACATGATGGTCATGGCACAACCATAATCCCACTGCTTCGCGGTACAACAAGCGATGTAAATACAACATTTGCTCTTGCACTTATCTCGCTTATTGCAACCCATGCAATGAGTATTCGTATGCTTGGGTTTAAAGGCTATGTAAGTCACTTTTTTTCTTTCTCCCCTATCTACTTTGCACCAATTTTTTTGTTTGTCGGAATACTTGAAATTGTTTCTGAGTTTACCAAAGTTGTTTCTCTCTCTTTCCGATTATTTGGTAATATTTTTGCTGGAGAAGTTGTTTTAGCTACAGTTTCTGGCATGTTCTCATTTTTGTTTCCTCTTCCATTTATGCTTCTTGAAATCATTGTCGGTTTTGTCCAGGCGCTTGTTTTTTCTATGTTGACATTTGTTTTCATGTCGATTATGACGACACCACATCATGTGGAAAACAAAGAGTCAACACATTAAAGGAGGTGATTGTTTAAAAAATGGATTTTAGTATTTCAGGAGGTCTTATTGTTGCGATCGGAGGTATTGGGCCAGCTATTGGTGTAGGGCTCATTGGAGCAAAAGCAATGGAAGCAATCGGGAGAAACCCAGAGGCATCAAGCAGAATTCTTCCAGCAATGCTTTTGGCTATGGCATTTGCAGAAGCTATCGCAATTTACGCATTAATTTTGGCATTCACAAAATAACTTGCAAAAGATATTTGACAGAAAGGTACCAATTTTCCTTTTGCATTTTTATTTTTTGAATTTTATTTATGGAAATTTTACACACGTTTGGGGTAGACCCAAGATTATTGGTTGCCCAAATAATAAATTTTTTGCTCATTCTTTTTCTTTTACAACGGTTTTTGTACAAACCATTACTTGAAACGCTTGAGGCTCGTCGAAAAACAATTGCACAAGGTTTACAAAGTGCTGAAGAGGGAAGACAATTGTTGGAAAAAGCAGCAGAAAAAGAGCGGCTATTATTAAAAAAAGCGCAGGAAGAGGCAAAAAAACTTTTAGAAGAAGCGAAAAACCAAAGGCACCTTCTTTTAAAAGAAACAGAAGAAGCAACCAAAAAACAAGCTGAAAAAATACTTGCAGAAGCAAAATCGCAAATTGCATACGAAACAAAAGCAGCAGAAAAACGATTAACTTCTCATGTAAGCGAGCTTGCTGTACAATTTTTGGAAAAATCCTTAACAGGATTACTGTCTCAAAAAGACCAAAACGAAATTGTAAAACATGCAGTAAAACGAATAAAACAGAAAGCAGACTAATATGCCCAAAAAACTTATTAAAGATCTTGTCCTTGCTAGCTATACAAATGGCGATTTAGACTCTGAGAAGGTCGAAAAAATCGCTAAAATGCTTAGTCGGAGCATGTTAAAGCAATATCTGAAAGCGTTAAAACACAGAGATTCGTACCTGAGTGTTGCTATTAACTCAGCATTTGCAATCGGTGATATGCAAAAAGAAGAATTAGAAAGTATGTTTCCTGAGAAGAAAATAACATATAATATAGATCCAAGACTTGTTGCAGGAATAAAAGTAACAAAAGATGATATTATTTTTGAAATGAGTATAAAAGGAGTATTGGATGAGATGCTTAAAAAATTAAGAAAAGACTATGATTGAAAGTAAAGACATACTTGCACAACTAGAAAAAAAGCTTGCCCACTTTTCAACCGATCCCTCGACACAAAATATTGGCACTGTTGAAAAAAATAATGACGGCGTTATCATCGCATCTGGCCTTTCGAAAGCAATGATTGGAGAGCTGGTTACCTTTGATAATGACGTTGCTGGTGTTGTTTTAAATCTTGACGAGGATAATGTATCAATCATTCTTTTAGGTAACGGAGATACTATTAAAGAAGGAGACAGAGTAAAAACAACAGGGCAACTCTTAAGCATTGGTGCATCAGAAGATCTTCTAGGACGCGTTGTTAATCCATTGGGTATGCCGCTTGATGGAAAACCAAGAATTAAAAAAACAAAAGATATGCCGCTTGAACGAATTGCAGCAGGCGTTGTTGAGCGAGAACCAGTTAATACACCACTCAAAACTGGTATTAAAGCAATCGATGCCATGATTCCAATTGGGCGTGGACAACGCGAACTTATTATCGGCGACCGAGGTTTGGGAAAAACAGCAATTGCAATCGATGCTATTATTAATCAACGCAACAAGGACAAAAAGAAAAAACAGGTAATTTGTGTCTATGTTGCTATTGGTCAAAAACAAAGCACCGTGGCACAAATTATTGGCAAGCTCAAAGAAGAAAATGCCGATTCCTATACTATTATTGTCGCAGCAAGTGCCCCTGATGCCGCCAGCTTGCAATACCTTGCTCCATATGCAGGAGTTGCTATTGCTGAGTACTTTATGGAAAAAGGCGAAGACGTCTTGGTTGTATACGACGATCTTACCAAACACGCATGGGCATACAGACAACTTTCTTTAGTGCTTCGCCGACCAGCAGGCCGTGAGGCGTATCCAGGAGATATTTTCTATTTACACAGCCGGCTTTTGGAGCGCGCAGTCAGACTTAATAAGAAAAATGGCGATGGCTCCATAACTGCACTTCCAATTATCGAAACACAAGCAGGAGATATTTCAGCATACATTCCAACAAACGTCATCTCAATTACCGATGGACAAATCTTTTTGCAAAATGATTTATTTAATATTGGCATTCGACCTGCGATCAATGTTGGAAATTCAGTTTCCCGTGTTGGAGGAGCAGCCCAAACATCTGCTATGAAATCTGTTGCTGGAAAAATGCGTCTCGAGCTTGCACAATACCGAGAGCTCGCAGCCTTCGCGCAATTTGGCAGCGAACTCGACGCTGCAACACACAAACAACTTGAGAAGGGAAAACGCATGACAGAAATACTCAAGCAGCCTCAATACCAACCACTTCCTGAAGCGTTAGAAATTGTAAGCATTTGGTCTGTCACAAACGGTTTTTTAGATGATGTGCCAGTCGAACAAGTACAACGATTCGAGCGCGAACTCCACGAATATGTTAAAACCCATAAAGCAAAAGTGCTCGAAACAGTAAGTACTGGCGAAAAAATTAACGAAGAAACAGCAAAACTACTTAAAAAAACGCTTGAAGACTTTAAGAAAGTCTTCTCGGTATAAACGTAAAGCTAAAAGCGAAAAACAACAGCGTAAAAGTTAAAATTGTTATTTTTCATTTTTCGTTTTACATTTTGAATTTTTATTATGGCAAGTATTCTAACACTCAAACGTCGTATCAACGCAGCACAAAATGTTTCAAAAACAACTCGAGCAATGCAAATGATTGCTGCATCTAAAATGAAGCGGGCACAAGAAGCAACGCTTGCAAGTAGACCCTATGTCGAGCGCCTCCAAACACTCTCATCAAAACTATCAAAACGTACAAATGGTGTATCAGATGTTGCCCTTCACCCGTATGTACAACAAAAATCAGTAACGGGAAAAACGCTTGTTATTGTCCTCTCACCAGATAAAGGTCTTTGTGGCGGCATGATTACAAACCTTCTTCGTGAATTTCTGCACTATAGTAAAGAAAATGAAAATGCAACCTATGTGACAGTTGGAAAGAAACTGGAAGTACAGGTAGCCCATCGAAAACACGAAGTGCTTGCCTCGTTTATATTTGGTAACACCACCCCAACACTTGCGATGGTTTTCCCAATCACAAGACTTATTGAAGAATATTACCTAACAGGCAAGGTTGATAAAGTTGTTGTTATTGGCACACACTTTACTAACCTATTTACGCAAACACCAAAAGTCACAACCATTTTACCACTTCAAATACCCGAAGAAAAAACAACGACACAACAAGGCGAATACCTTTTCGAACCAAATATACAAACACTGCTTACTCCTCTTTTAAACCACTATGTAGAAATGGCAGTGTATCAACATTTCTTAGAAAGTTTTGTTTCAGAACAAGCAGCAAGAATGATTGCAATGCAAAATGCAACCGATAATGCAAATGGTATAATAGAAGATCTAAAGCTTGAGTATAATAAAACCAGGCAAGCAAAAATCACAAGCGAAATTTTAGATATCAGTAGCGCAAGTTTTATACAAACACAATAATATGGCAAGTGGAAAAGTAAAAAAGAATAAAACAAAAGTTACAAGAGTGAAAAAAGAAACAAAGACAACAGATGGTATTGTTGTCCGCGTACAGGGACCAGTTATTGATGTTTACTTTGAAAATGACATGCCAAAACTCAATGAGGCACTTATTGTCCCCCTTCCTAATAAAGGAGAGTTGACACTGGAAGTACAATTTGCCATTGGAGACCGCGAAGTAAAAACAATCGCATTTGGCCCAGTAGAGGGTATTTCCCGAGGGATGAAGGCAATTCGCACCAATAAACCAATTTCTGTCCCTGTTGGACCAAAAACTCTTGGACGCATTTTTAATGTTCTTGGAAAAACAATCGATGGAAAAGGATTTGATGATAAAGGTGTCTCGTATGACGCGATTCACAAAAACCCTCCACCACTTACCGATCAGGAAACCAAACCACACATCCTAGAAACTGGTATTAAAGTTATCGACCTTATTGCACCCTTCACAAAAGGTGGAAAAATTGCTGTCTTTGGAGGAGCAGGCGTTGGGAAAACCGTTATTGTGAAAGAACTCATCCGCAATATCGCAACGGTACACAAAGGCCACTCTGTATTTGCTGGTGTTGGAGAACGCACTCGTGAGGGGACAGATCTTTGGCTTGAAATGCTTGAAGCAAAAGTTATGGACAAAACAGTCATGGTATATGGACAAATGAACGAACCACCAGGAAATAGACTTCGAGTTGCACTAACTGCTCTTACCATGGCCGAGTACTTCCGCGACGAGAAAAAAGAAGACGTCTTGCTTTTTATTGATAACGTCTTTCGTTTTGCACAGGCAGGATCCGAAGTATCAGCACTCCTTGGCCGTATGCCATCGGCTGTCGGATATCAACCAACGCTCGCAACAGAAATTGGCAGTCTTCAAGAACGCATTACCTCAACTAAAAAAGGATCAATCACATCAGTGCAAGCAGTATACGTACCAGCAGATGACTATACCGACCCAGCACCAGCAACGATTTTTGCCCATTTGGATGCAACAATCACTCTTGAGCGGTCAATTGCAGAACAAGGTATTTATCCAGCCGTTGACCCGCTCTCTTCAACATCCCGAATACTCGATCCAAACATCGTTGGGCAAAAACATTACGATGTTGCTCGTGGTATTCAAAAAGTACTACAGCGTTACAAAGATCTTCAAGACATTATTGCCATTTTAGGAATTGATGAGCTGTCAGATGATGATAAGCGCACTGTTGCCAGAGCTAGAAAGATCCAGCGGTTCTTGAGCCAACCAATGTTTGTGGCCGAAGTCTTCACTGGCCAACCAGGAAAATATGTAAAAACCGAAGACACAGTAGACGGATTTAAAGAAATTTTGGACGGGAAACACGATGACTTACCAGAACAAGCGTTCTACATGGTCGGCACTATCGACGAAGCAGTAGCAAACGCAAAAAAATGACATTCTCCTTTGAAATAATTACTCCAGAAAAAGTTGTCTTTAAAGATGATGTTGAGGAAGTAATTGTTCCAACCACAAGTGGCGAGATTAGTATTTTGCCACATCACATTTCTCTTTTAACCCAACTTGCTCCAGGCGAAATGACAATTAAAAAAAATGGTAAAGATCAGTACTTAGCAGTAACTGGGGGGTTTTTAGAGATACAAAATAACCATGTAACACTTCTTGCAGATTACGCTGTGAGATCTGAGGAGATTGAGGTTGCAAAAGCAGAAGCAGCACAAAAAAGGGCAGAAAAACTTATGCAAGAAAAAACATCCGATCGCGATTTTGCCCAAGCCGAAGCACTCTTTAAAAGAGCACTTCTGGAACTGAAAGTTGCAAGTAAACGCCGAAGAAAGCTATAATAGGTGTAATGAATCCAGCGTTCTACGATCCAACGCTTTCCTACGAGGAAAACTTTGAAAAAGGTCCACCAATCAATTTTCAAAATCTCATTCCTCCAAAAAGAGAAATAAAAAAACAATACAAGTTTTTAGGATTTGATGTAAACTTGCCATTTGGCATTCCTCCAGGACCACTCCTCAACAGCAAATTTATGAAAGCTGCATTCGCATGGGGATTTGACGTCTCAACGTATAAAACAGTTCGAACAAATGTTTTTCCCTCCCATCCATTCCCAAATGTTTTATTTGTAACTGTTGACGGAGAATTACACCCAGACCAAACCCCAAAGCTTTTAGGAACACAAAAAACAGAGAAATCAAAAGAAACATTTAGTATCACCAACTCCTTTGGCGTTCCATCAAAAACCCCAAAAGAGTGGCAAGAAGATGTCAAAAAATCACTCTCGTATGTTAAAAGCGGACAACTTATGATCTTAAGTTTTATGGGAACTGTTAAGGAAAACCAAACCCAAGAAGAATTTATTCAAGATTTTGCTATGGCAGCAAAATTATCCTACCAAACTGGCGCAAAAGTGCTTGAAGCAAATCTTTCGTGTCCAAATATTGGTGATGAGGGGCTTGTGTGCTACAACCTTACTGTTACTGAACATGTAGTAAAAGCCATTCGTCAAGAAATTGGAAATACCCCCCTTATTTTAAAAGTCGGATATTATAAAAATGACAACGATCTTGAAAAATTGGCAAAAATAGCAAACGATCACGCACAGGCGATTGCGGCAATTAATACTTTACAAGTTGCAATCGTAGATGAAAAAGGAAACCAGGCTCTTCCTGGAAAAAACCGATTAAAAAGTGGCGTATGCGGTGCAGCCATTAAATGGGCAGGACTTGCCATGGTTGAAAAACTAAAGGCAATCAAAGAGAAGAATAACTACAACTATGATATTGTTGGTATTGGTGGAGTAATGACGCCAAACGATTATGTTACATATCGAAACGCAGGCGCAGATTTAGTACAATCAGCAACAAGCGCCATGTGGAATCCCTATTTCGCACATGAAATTGAAAAACTTAATGTATAGGACTATCTGCTATGGCAATACAAACTAAATTTCAAGAAAAATTAAACAAAATAACAATACAAAATAACTCGCTCCTTTGCGTTGGTCTCGATACAGAACTTGAAAAAATTCCAGAACATATAAAAAATGGCGATGAGCCACTGTTTACTTTTAACAAAACAGTTATAGACGCAACAGCAGACCTTGTCTGTGCATATAAACCCAATATCGCCTTTTACGAAGCCTATGGACTTGATGGCCTTTCACAATTGAAAAAAACAATTGAGTATATTCATGTCCAGTATGCTGGTATACCTGTCATATTGGATGCTAAGCGAACTGATGTGCCAAATACTGCTCGCATGTATGCAAAAGCAGTATATGAATACTGGGATGCAGATGCTACAACTGTGTTACCGCATCTTGGTCAAGATACCCTTGAACCATTTTTTGCATATAACGACAGATGCACAATTTTGCTTATTAAAACATCCAACCCTGACTCAGGCAAGTTTGCAGATGCCAAAACAGAAAACCAAAAACCACTCTATCTTCTTATAGCAGAAACAGTAAAAACGTGGAACGAAGAAAATCTTGGGCTTTTTGTTGGAGCGACATATCCAGAAGAACTCGCAAATATTCGAAAATTATTTCCTACGTCCCCTATTCTTACAGCAGGCATTGGCGCACAGGGCGCAAAAACCGAAAGTGCAGTAAAAGCTGGGATTGACTCGGAGGGCAATAATTTAATCTGCAACAATTCGCGAGAAATCATATATGCGGGTAATGGAGAAGATTTTGCCCAAGAAGCGCGAGAAAAAGCACAGGAATTAAGAGATAGTATTAATATATATCGCTCATTAGCCTGACACCTTCCAGGTGAACGGCTATTGACACCTGGAAGGTGCACGAGATGAAAACTGTTATTGATATTCTAAAAGAGACACATGCAATTATTACAGACGATCACTTTGTCTATACATCTGGCAAACATGGAAGTGTGTATGTAAATAAAGATGCCCTGTATCCTCACACAGAAAAAGCATCCGAAGTTGGCATGCTCTTTGCAGAAAAAGTAAAAGATAAAGAAATCGACGTTATTGTTGGTCCAATGATTGGCGGGATAATCCTCTCACAGTGGACTGCCTATCATCTATCCAAACTCCAAGGAAAAGAAGTTTTAAGTGTGTATACCGAAAAAGATGCGGAAAGCAACCAAGTATTTGGTCGAAGAGGTTATGACAAACTCATTCCTGGAAAAAATATCTTTATTGTCGAAGACCTCACGACAACTGGAGCATCAGTGAAAAAAGTTGTGAATACCGTTAGAGCTGCAGGGGGAAATGTCGTAATGGTTGGTGTCATGATAAACCGAAATCCAAAAGAGGTAAACGAACAATTTATGGAAGCCCCATTTTTTGCATTAGGAGAATTTCCGGCAGTTGCTTTTGAAGAATCTGAATGTCCACTATGCAAAGAAGGAAAACCAGTCAACGCAAAAATCGGACACGGAAAGAAGTATCTTGAGCAAAAAGGAAAATAAGAGCCGATGGCGGGGATCGAACCTGCGACCTACGCTTTACGAAAGCGCCGCTCTACCAACTGAGCTACATCGGCATTAAACAATATTGTACGAGATGGAACGACAAATGGCAAACCTATGAATCGGTCACGACTTTCAAGAAAACTCGATAGCCAAACGAAAAAATCAATGTTTATCAGTTTTTTTGGCATGGTTGTTATACTAGGTCTCTTGGCAAAATTTGGTATCCCAGTTTTAGCAGATGTGAGTTTTTTCCTCTTTGGAGAAAAAGATGGACAACAAGAAATAGTAAAAAAAGACGTATTTATTCCTCCTCCTGTTTTTGATGCTATCCCCAATGCGACAAACAGGGCAACAATTACTATCTCAGGAAGTGCATCTGAAAACCAAAAAGTTATGTTGTATGTAAACGGTACTGTCAATGATACCACTGACACAGAAGAAGACGGCTCATTTACATTTGAGGATGCATCACTTGAAGAAGGTGAAAACCTTATTCAAGCAAAAGTTGCTAATAAAGACAAAGAAAAACAAGAAAGTGATTTCTCTGTCTCTCACATGGTAATTTTTAAAAAAAGCGCACCTTCTCTTGCAATAGACTCTCCATCTCCTAACCAAACATTCTCAAAAGATGATACATTTACAAATGTCCGGGGAAAAACAGATATTGGTGTTAAGGTAACTATTAACGACTTTTGGGCAATTGTTGATAGTGATGGTGTGTTTTCTTACAACTTACCACTCAAAGATGGGGAAAATAAAATAAAAATAGTTGGACTTGATGAAGCAGAAAATAAAACGGAGAAGGAAATTATTGTTACGCGTTCTCAATAAGCCCAAATGATATAAATACCCATTGCATGAGAAATGGATAAAAAAGACTATTAACAAACATCGCGCTGCATAAAAGTCCTCCTAAAAAACAAAAGAATACAAGTGCTCTATATGTATTTACTGTTTCTCCTCGTTTAAAAACTAATAGCGATTGCCTAAACATTGTATACAAAAGAAGCATGTAGGAAAAAAAACCAACAATGCCTGTTGTTGCTAAAACAAATAGAAAACTATTATCCGTTCCAGACACAGCATGATCTTTATATAAAGTTTTTTTTACGTATCCATATTTCGGTTGCGTAAATTGATATGTATTAAATCCAACTCCAAAAATCGGGTTATCTTTAAAGATTGCAATTGCCCGATTTGCCGACTCAACTCTTGAAATACCTGAAGCGATACGCAGCAAGTTTGTCCCTTCAGATTGCGGAAGAAATTGCATAAAAAGAATTACAAAAAGAGAAAACAATACAAAAAAACCAATATATACTCTTTTTTTTATAAGATAGAAAAATAATATGAAAGAAACAATAAACATAATATATGCGCTTCGAGAAAACGTTAAAAATACTGCACCAATAGTTATAAGCAAAAGTACTCGCAATACCCAACGTGACTTATCTTTTTTCTCCCTTGTAAAAAGTATTCCAGAAAGAAAAACGGAAAAGAAAACAAAAAATGCGCCGGCAAAATTTGGATCAAGAAATGTTGAAAACATTCGATACAAATGCTCATCCCAACCAGCGTAATAAAGGTTACGAAGATTAGGATAAAAAAAATATTGCAGATACCCCAAACCAACAACTACTCCGCCTATAAAAAGGATTATATTTACCACCTTCTTTCTAAAACCAGATGATAAATCCCTTACAACAAAATAGAGCATTGCATATGCAATAAATCGCAAAAGATATAAGGTAGTAATAAGCATTTGAGAGCTTTCAAATCTTCCAATATTTACTAAAAGTGACAAACTCATTGCACCAATAAAAAAAAACAAAGGTCGTGCAAGTGGCTGGGAAAGCAGCTTTTTTCCTTTGTATATTATTGCCCATGAAAAGATAACGAAAACTAAAGCAACATCCTGTATACCTACAGATACATCATTAAAGAGCGTAAATTTCCCAAGCCCTCCAAGAGGAAAACAAAGGAGAAAAAAAAGAAAGAGTAATTCTAAAATTTTTTTCATCAATATTGAAAGGATATTTTCTCAGGACACGTTTTTATTTTATACAGCTTTATATAACTCTTTTTTTCGGGCTTGTAAAATGTTTCAATCTCTTTTTCAAAAAACATATCAAGTCCTGCTGTCTCATTTTCTCGAGAAACAAAATAGAAAGCAGTTCTCATTCTTATACAGTTATTATTATAATCCGCCCACGGGTGAATAATAGTACTATTTATATATGTTGGTTGTACTAGCTTTGATCCATTAAAATAAGCAAACATCGCACTCTCTGGGTTACCAGCGTCCGGCCGTACACCAACATATATCTTCTCATCTTTTGCCAACATCTTTATAGTAGTAACACTATTTACGACGCCATAGCCACTTGGCCACATAGTAACATATTCTTCTTTTTGCGAAAACGCAGTCACCTTTTCTAGAGAAAGAAAATAACCATAGGGAGAAAATGCCAGCTGTACTGAAAGAAAAAGACAAGAAACAAAAGCAAGAAAACCAAGTGCAACTGACACACTTGTATATTTCTTCCATAAAAAATGCAGTGCAGAAGCAGAAAAAAGACAAACAAGAGGAAAAAATGAGACAACATACCGAGGCATAATATTTCTTGTAAGTAACACAACAAAAAGAATTGTTACCACAAAAAGAGAGACAATCACTCTTTCATTAGATTTCTTATTGAACAAAAAAAGAACAATACCAAAACAGGTGAGAAAAAATACAACAGGTGTTAGGTGCCAAAATGCAATCTCACCAACCTCTCGCAGATTTTTTATCCATTGCAGTATTGGAAAGTTCAATAACTCTTGCAACGTAAATGAGAATCTATTGTTTGTGTAAAGTGTTTGCCAAAAAATCTTTTGTGAAAAAAGTATTGTATTTATTCCAAACACAAAAATGAAAATAAGGAAAATATTTTTCCCATTTCCCTTTAAATTTTTTTTCTTGTAAAAAAGGAGAGAAAGACTAATAACAAGAATGGTCATAATAAATATAATGCTGCTTCCTTTCACTAAAAACCCAATACCTAAAACAGTACCTAATAAGATACTCCATTTACTCTGCTGTGTTTTTTGCAAATGTAAAAAGAAGTAACAGGCCCATACGCCAATACAAGCAATTGTACTTTCCATAAGTGCTTGTCTATCAAAAAATAAAAAAAAGGGGTTAATTATATAACAAAACACGGCGATATATCCAACAGAAATACTAAACAATTTTTTGCCAAGTGTATATAAACCAACAAGCGTTAGAAAACCTGCAGCTATAGATACTCCTCTTCCAGCAACAAGCGGATCAGAGATTATCTCTTGTACAATACCAAAAAGCCAAATGAGCAATGGTTGCTTTGCATCATACAAAGAGAAAAAGAGGTTATTTGGTAGGTGAAGAGATTTATGTCCCCAGTCAAGATAAATTGCCTCATCATTAAATATTGGCAATATAGTAAGGTTTGTAAACCGAGAAATAAAGTATATGATAGAAAATAAAAGCAAGAGCTTATGATTTTTTATAAATTGCATTATCTGTTGTTTTTTATTGCGATAAAAGGATTAAAAAACGCTACACATATAACAAATAAAATTAAAAGTGTTTGATATGAAGCGATAAAAGGATTAGATAAAAGTACTGCTTGCTCGTTTTTAAAATGAAAAAGAAATCCAAGCCAAATTCCAAAAAATAAAAGAACGTGGAAAATAATCTGTTGTGTATTTTTTTGTTTTGTAAAACCGGTGATGTACAAATAGAAAACAAGTGGGTAGGCAAAAACCAAATGGTGTTGCCAGGAAAAAAAGTTTCCAATTGAAGAGATAGCCAGCGTTATAACAAATGGTTCTAAAAGAGAAATTTCTTTTCCCTTTTGTAACATATTTTTTTTATAATATAGAAAAAATGTCGTTATATAAAGTAAGACCACAATCACTTGTCCTAAAATAAGAGTAACATCTGCCTTATGTGTAAGCCGAAAGAAAAAAGCAAAGAGTGATTGGTCATAAAAATTCGGGTACGAAAGTTTTGAAAACGCTGGCAGTATAGAAAAGAAATACTGTTTCGATAAATCAAAAAAAATAAGATTGACTGAAAAAAACAATATTATAACTGCAATTGCAAATGTATATTTTTTAGCCAGAAAAAAAAGTGGCATAGCATACAGAGAAAATATTTTAACAAGAGATGCAATTGCAAAAAGAAAAATTGCACTGCCAGCATACGATGGCTTTAACTTAGAAATACAGTATAAACTAGCAAAAAGTAATCCTAATAAAACTAAATTAATTTGTCCTAAAATTATAGTAAATTTCACAGGGAATGTTTGCGTAACAAAAGCAAGAAGAAGTAAAAAGTGAGCTGTTGCTATTTCTCTATTTGCCAATCGAAGTACAAACCATACAGTGATCCACAGAGAAAAAAGAGAAAGAAGTGTTAGCGCAATTTGTGTTTCTCTTGCGGAAAAGAACAACAGAGCCGATAAAAACGGCAAGGATGATGGCGGATAGTTAAATGGTATTCCAGCTGAAATATCTTTTGCATACAAAAAGTTATACGGGTTTTCTCCTGATAAAAATTTTTCTGATGCTTCTTTATACACTCGAAAATCAACAAGATCTCGTTTTGTGAGCGTATCAAACACATTTGCAAATATCTGTAAAAACGAAGCGAGAAAAACAAAAACTGAGAAAAACAGAAACCAATGCTTTTTTAACACATCAAGAGTGTATCACGAACAAAAGGAAATAAAAATAAAAAAGGTCTTTAATGACTGTGTTGTTCTTGAGGATCGTAGATTTTCTGACAAGTCTCACACTGTAGCATTTTTGCAAATGTGTGTCCTTTCATTGTGCAACCTTCTGCTCCACACTGCGTTAAACCACCAGCATATTGTTTTTCTGAAATTTCTGCTTTGCAAATTCCTGTACAAACGTATACTGTTTTTGCCATAGAACGATAATATGTATTCTCTTAATAAATGTCAACTTTCCTATTTCGCTTGCCACAACTGCCACAATTTTCCTCGTACTAAAAACGAGTGAAAACTCATACATAAGGCGACAACAAACCCTGCAGTTCCGTCTAAAAACCCTTGACGAATAATAAAATTATAAAAGAACTTAGCTTTTGGGTAAAAAATAATAGACCAAAAATACACTCTTTTTCTTTTTTTAAAAAGCTCTTCTGCCCGAATAGTCGTATAATAATTGATTTCTTTTAAAAATTCTGTTATCGTCTGGTGCGGGTAATGATAAAGCGGGTTTTTTAAATCTTTCACCCGACCCTTAATATGCCAAACCTCATGCACTGCTCCCTTCCATTCTCCTGCAGTTTTTTTGGCTAACCGAATAAGTCGGACATTCCCATTTTCCCCATGTTTTAATTGCTGGCCCCACATTGTATCAACTCGTTGTAATAAAAATGCATCACATGTATTTGCTACTTGGCTATGCAGCACATTTCCTATCTCATACGTCAAGGAGTCAGAGACACGCTCGTCAGCATCAACAAACAATACCCATTCTCCTTTTGCCTGTGAGAGCGCAAAATTTCGCTGTTTGGAAAAATTGTTTTCCAAAGCATGTGTAAATACTTTTGCTCCGAGCTTTTCTGCAATTGCAACAGTCTTATCTTTAGAATTATCGTCAACAACAATAATCTCATCGCACCACCGAAGGGTGCGGATGCAGCTTTCAATATTTTTTTCTTCGTTGTGGGTTAAAATAACAGCGCTAATCATAAACGTATTGTATCACCTGCAAAATACCTCAACAAGAGATGCCCAAAAAGTTCCAAAGTGTTTTTGGAAGTATAAAAATCTGCTTCTCTTAAAGACCTTATGGATATTTTTTTCTTGTTTTGTACTCTGTCCCCACACATGCATAACTCGTGCGCTTGGATCTATGTACATTGCATATTCTTTATTTTGTACTCGCATGCAAATATCGTTTTCCTCAAAAAATAAAAAGAACCGTTTATCAAATCCACCAATCTTTCTAAAAATCTCTCTACGTATCATAAATGCAGTACCCGGAACAACAGCAACTTGCCGAACTGATTTTTTATCCCAATCAAAAAGGTAGTGTTTTCTAAAGAAAAAATTAGTTGGTACTAGTTTTTTAACAAACGACAAACAAGTAATTGCAATAAATGGTGTTAAAGTTGTTGAGCCCTGTAGTTGATATGGAATCTTATTGCTATCAAGAAGTAGGGGTGCAACAATGCCAGCTTGTTTGTTGTGCTCTAAAAAAGAAACAAGGGCTTCAATTGCATTTTGTAAAACTTCTGTATCAGGATTAAGAAAAAAAAGATAGTCTCCTTTGGCTGCTTTCGCACCAATATTGTTCCCTTCTCCAAAACCAACATTTTCCCCAACTGGTATATAAAATGCATCTTTTATCTTTTCTCTAAGAACAGGATATTTGTCATTATCAACAACAATAATTTCATATGAAACTCGGGGTTTTGAATTGATAATTGAACTGATACAAAAAAGCAGTTCTTTCGGAACCTTATAATGAACAATAATAATTGAAACCAGCGGTTTCTTCATGTAAAATTTCAGCCATTGTTTCGTAAACGCGAAAGGTCTGATAATTTTTCAAATCGCGCAACACTTTTTTTCCAGGTCCAATCTTTTAATACACGCTTTCTCCCATTTTCTCCAAATACCTTTCTCATCTTTTCATCAGCTAAAAGCTTTTCAATTTTTTTATACAGCATATTTGGGTTTCTCTCTACTAAAAATCCAGTCTCTTCATCAATAACAGATTCCATATACCCTCCCTCTTTTACTGCAACAACAGGTACACCGCACGACATTGCCTCAATAACAACTAGCCCAAACGGCTCATTACGACTCAGCGCTACGACAAGCCGTGCTTTATTGTATTCCTTTACAAGTTCACTATCCAGTATTCCCTCTCCGTTTTTACCCCGCTCGATTACTTTAACGACTATTTTTCTATCGAAAAGATCAAGTGCATCCTCCAATAAATCATACCCTTCAACAGCAACTTTCTGACCCAAAAAGAGAATATCATATTCTTTTTTACCCTCCTGTGGCATAAACAACTCTTCGTCAACTCCTAAGTAACACACCTCAGCTTCTTTTCCATACGCTTTTTGAATTTCGTTTTTTGAAAACGTTGAGTTTGCGATAACAAGACATGCACGATCAATATTTACGCTATCTATTGCTTTTCTAACTGTTCTTGAAAGCGACTCATATCCATTTTTTAAAAAAGAGCTATGTGGGAGTTTATTTAAAAAATCATCATACACCATACGAAGTGGCTCCTGACAGAAATACACTGTTTTAGTCTGTAAAAATCGGAGAAGAAATGGCGCTTGAGTAAACTTTGATGGATGGACAAAAATAAAATCGTATTGCTCCTTATCAATTAATTCTGCTATCGCTTTATGCAAGAGAGAAAGTTTAAATAATTCTACTGTGTCTTTATATAGTCTTGTTTGCCAATCATTACCACTCCATTTCTTAGGAAAAAAAGGGAAATAAAATGTCCGTGCAAAAATACCTGCAATCTGACTCTCCTCCTTTTCATCGACATAATACAAATCAACGGTGTGGTTTTTTCCAAGTCTTCTACCAAACTCATCAACAACTCTTCTTGCTCCACCAAATGGTACTTCGTGAAAAAATGCAATTTTCATTTCTTATTTTTTATTATACAAACATAATCGTATGCAAAGAAAAGGTGAAAAGGGAATAAAAAACAGAGTGGATAGAAAAAGACAACAATATTGTAAAGGATATCTTTCCAGCTTAGTAATGGCTTTAAGGGAATTACTGGCAAAATTCTACCATAAAAATTATGGCGTTTAAAAAGCGAGACGAGAGAAAAGTATGTTGGCTCATTGACATGTTGTTCTTTATGAAGGGCATTTCGTGGATCTTTTGGTAAATTTGGATATATTTTCCCAGTGAAGATTTTATTTATCCAAACAAGAAATGAACTTATTGGGTATGCATACAAAGGATGAACAATATCAAGGTATACCTTGTTAGCTTCTGTATGGACAAAAAGTAATCCATTATTTTTAAGCGCACTTCTTATTTGTTGCATCACAATTTCAAGCTCTTCTTTATATAAATGTTCAAACATATCTAGAGAAATAACAACGTCAAAAGAACTTTTTGGAAAATCTAATTTTTTTGCATCCTTCACAAAAAACGAAACTTTATTACGTACCGCCCTTGACTGTTTTAGTAATGAATTTTTTGCAATATCTATTGCATCCTTCGAATAATCAACGCCAACAACCTTAGCGCCTTCTTGAGCTAAATATATTGAAATATCACCCTTACCACAACCAAGATCCAAAACGCACATATCCCTTTTAATTGCAATCATCTCCAGATGGAAACGCTTGAATCCTTCAAAACCTAAACAAGAAGTAGCATAGTATTCTTTTGTGTATACTTTTGGATTAACACGTTTCATAGTGAAAAACGGAAAATTCTATATATAAAGAAGGTATAAAAAGGTATAGCTGTTATTGCTCCAATAAGCGCAGCAATCCCGGCTCCAACAATGCCAAACTGAGAAACAAGTGGAATAATAGATATTGCCAATCCTACAATACTAGCTAAAGTTACCATAGTCACATACTCCTGTTTTTCAACAGATAAAAAGAGCGTTGATGCAAATCCAGAAATTGCCCGTAAAACACCAAATATTGCCAAAATACGTAGAGCTGGTACAATTCCCAACCATTGTTCTCCTAAAACAAGTTTTACAATTGTTTCTGGAAAGAAAAAAAGTAGTATCCCAAACGGTAGTGTACAAAATGTTATAACAAAAAGAGTTTTTATGAATGCGCTTTTAAGTCTGACTTTATCTCCTGCAATTTTTGTATACACTGGAAAAGTTACTCTAGATACAACATCCGTTACCTCGCTTATGGGCAATATGGAAAGCGAGTATCCCGCTTGATATAAACCAAGTGGTCCTGAACCCAACAAACGACCAACAACAATATTATCTGCGTTATAAAAAAGAAAATTAAAAACTCCAGACATAGTTACCCATTTCCCCCGATGTACAATTTTTTTCAAATATGAAGTGTCCCATTCTAGTCGTGGCCTTGGACTAACAAGCATAAAAGATAGTATGACTTCAAGAAAAACACCAACGATAAGTCCAAAGACAATGCTTGTTGGGTTTTGGGTTATGACTGCAAAAAGAACAGCAAAAGAAGCATCTGTTATAAATACTAAAAACCGATACAAAAACTCTTTGTTAAACTGCAGTTCTTTTTGAAACTTCACAACAGATGGATTAATAAATCCCCGAAGCAAGGGCACAATACTTGCAAGCTGCAAGAGAAAAAGAGCTTCGCTGGAATGGAAAAACTCTGCAATAAATGGCGCCGAGAGAAAAATAGCTGCTGCAACAATGATGCCTCTTCCAATAGAAATAACCCAGGCTGAATTAATATACTTATCAATATTGCCCTTCTCTTGAATAAGAAGCACGTTTACTCCTGTTTCTGTAAGAATTTCAAGGAACGAGAGAACAATAGCTGCAATGCCATATGCTCCAAACTGAGCAGGAGTTAAAATTCGAGCTAAGATTGCTATCTTTAAGAAAGAAACAACACGTGTTGTAACCCGAAGTCCGCCAATCCACGAAACTCCTCTAAGAGTATTTTTCGAATACCCACCTCCTAAAAAGCGGCTAATAAACCCGCTTATTGTGCCCGTTATAACAGCCATATCAGAAACTACTTGAAGTATAGGCAAAAGAAAGAACGCTTGCCACTCCGGAACGTATTTGAAATTTTTTACAATCGACCATACGATGTACAAAGCCAGTATAACGTATATTGTATTAAGGATATATGAAGAATGGGATACAAAATAACTTACCAACAAAAGAGCGCCAATACCATAGCGGGTAAAAAGAAACAGTACTTTTGGTCGTACAATTCCTGCTTCTGCGTCCCCAAAGGCAAACCGGTAAAACATGACAAACGATTCTTTTAAGCTTTTTCTAGGCATCCAGGACACAACTGCGTCTTCTGCAAAAACAATCTTTGCATCTGCAGCTCTTAACCTTCTTGCAAAGACATAATCTTCGTTATGGGAATACTCCTCTGGAAACCCTCCGACTATATCCCAAATAGACTTTCTAAATGCCATAGATCGTGTTGCAGGAAGAAAGTTATTTGGGTCTACTTTGTCTGGCATCACAAGAACATAAGGAACGAGACATTTTTGAAAGGCCGAACTTGTCTTTGCCGCATAATACCCAGCAACAACACCTACATCCGAGTCCCCCCCACCTCGGATGGTGACAGGCTGAGCTTGCGGAGCCATGGCTCCTCCGAGGTGAACGTTTCTTGAAAATGGTTCCACTATATTCTTCACCCAATCCTTATCCAACACACACCCAGCATCCGAAACTACAATAATATCTCCTGTTGCCTTTCTAATCGCCTCATTTCTTCCAACCGCCCGATTCCCTTTTTTTGTAATAATTTCCCACCTCGGACGGTGGCGAAGCATCGACTTCGACTCCTCCGAGGTGAACGCATTTGTAAACTTTGAAATTACCGACAGCGTCTTATCAGTCGAGCCACCATCCACGATAATCACTTCATCCGGTACCCTCGACTGTGCAGTGATTGATTCCAAAAGCACCCCAATCGAGTCTTGCTCATTAAACACCGTCGCAATAAAACTAATCTTCATATTTTGAAGCGACACCTTCCAGGTGCATAGCTATTGACACCTTACTTTATATTCCAAAGACTGAAGTACAAATCTGTTACCTTGTTCCATGTTTGTTCTTTTACCCAATTAAATCCGGCTGAAGTTAGTTTATCTTTTTCTGAATTATGTTTTTGAAAATACGTAATTTTCTCTGCAAGTTTTTGCGGTGAGTTTCCAACAACAATCCACTTTGCAAATGGCGCCATTTCTAAATAGTCTTCTTTGAGTGGATTATCATAGACTGCAACAACGAGTCTTTTTTGAGCCATTACCGAAAGTATGGAAAGATATGACGAAGCAAATATAATGCTTGCATTTCCTAATAACTCACTATAATGATACGTATCATTATAGTGTCTGGTAGTTACTTCGCCGTATTTCGAGGCTTCATGCTTGTAGTTTCCATCTCCAAGAAATGTGATCTCAAACGGAATATCTCTCTTTTTCAACTCATCTAGCACTCTAAGGTAAATCTGAATTCCAATATCTTCCTCCAGCCTCCCAATAAAAACAATATTTAATTTTTTCCCTGCACCTCGGATGGTGACAGGCTGAGCTTGCGAAGCCATGGCTCTTCCGAGGTGGACGTCTACGCCTCCGTACGTAACGTACGTCGGCTTTGTCCCATACCACTTCTCGATGAAATCCCCTACGCAAATATTCCCAAACGACAATTTCTCACTTAGTTTACGCACGAAAATTGCCTTTTTTGCTGGTGGAAACTTAGTTTCGTAGCCATGAAATGTTGTGTATACAGGTTTTCTTGAGTACAAAAACCGGAATGGCAAATACCAAAAAAATACGTCGTGAGCGTGGACAACATCGGCTTGCTGAATAAGATATCTATTCTGCCAGAGCCACACCCAGATCCTAAACTTCTTAAACCAATCCTCTCTTCCAAAGTTGTGTCGCACAATATCTATCCCAAAAACGCTTCCTACAGATTTAGCACTCTGTGCTTTTGTCTGATATTTTGTACTTTCAGCACCTCCGAGGTGACCGAATGGGCTCCTCGAAGGTGGACTTTTGGAAATCGGAACCTCTTCTGTTACCACCGTCACCTTGTGTCCCTTTTCCACCAAGCGTTTCCCAACTTCCAACACATGCCTCTCCACCCCACCCCCATGAGGCCAAAAAAGCCGAATTAAAAACAGAATTTTCATATTAAGGAGATTTAGGTAAAACTTTTATAAGGTCTTGGGGATTACTTACGAATATCCGAAAGGTAATATCGCAAGGACATGGATCAGGAGATCCTACTGGAGGGGTAAAAAGAGAAATTGGTTTTTTCTTTTGCAAAATGATTGCATATAATGTTCCGTTTTCTACTTTAGTATATCCCCAAATACCTCCCCCAGGACCATCTGTGGCCATTGGCTGAAGCAAAAATCCATTTGTTCTTGTAGAAAATACCCAGCCATGCTTTGTAAGCTCATCGTTGTAATACTTAGTAAAGTCACCATCTACTTTGTATAATTCTTCTTTTGAAATATTTTGTCTCGTCGCTTCCCACTCTTTCCCTACTACACCAAAACTGCCAGAATGAGTTCTGCTTGAATAGTAAACCATACTATCACCCAAAAGAAGTCTTAATTCCTGCTTCTCTGAAGAAACCCATGATAACTCTGGATAAAGAGGTGGAATAAAAGGTTTTTCTTCTGAAGTTCTAACAGGTAGAGGTTTAGATATAACATTCATCCTTTGCCATAACAATACGGCAAGAAAAAGAGGAAGTAATAAACACAAAAGAACTGCTACAGAAAATTTACTTTTTGCTACATTCATATGTATCTTTTTTTAGAGATAATCTTTTCTTTTCCATTTAAATAAATAAAAATATGCAAAAAATAGTCATGGTTTTTTCACAACCACAAATATTTGAGATTCCCCAAATAATTTTAATGAAATATTGTCAAAAAAGGTCACAATGTCAGAAATAAAGAATTTTATAAAACGTACCAATTTTCCAACTAATGGATTCAAAAATAAAAAATTTCTTAATATACCCTCTGTTTTTTTTGTTTCTAAAATAGAAAAATTATTTTTTTTGCACTTACTCACTAATTCTTGAAGGGTATAACGTCGAAGATGACCAACCCTTTCATCAAACTTTTTTGCAAAGCCCAACTTATAAAGAGGTGCATTCTTTGATGGTGTAGAAATTACAGCTACTCCTTCAGGCTTAAGCAGAGCATAGATTTTTTTTAAGGCTAGGTCGTCATTTTCAAGATGTTCTAAAACTTCACTGCAGATAATATAATCAAATTGACCAGAAGGAACTTTGTCTGGAAAAGTAATCCGTTCAAAATTTATATTTCTAAAGCCGAGAAATTTTGCGCTTTCATTGCAAGAGTTAATAGCATTTTGAGAAATATCTATTCCAAGAACTTCATTGCCTATATTTGCTAAATATAAAGATATTGTACCAGCACCACAACCAATATCTAAAATCTTCTTTTTTCCTTTCAGGTATTTGTTTACTACAGAAAAAATAATTCTATACGTAAAATTCCTTTCGTTTATTATTCGCTTTTGCATGAAGGTTTTTTGATGAAACACTTCATGTTTTCTTCTTCTATTTAACCTACTCACGAGCTTATTTTAGCATTATCAAAACATGTTGACAAATGAGAAATAATCTCCACTGATCTGACTCAAACTATGGAAAATTCACACCAAAGTTAGAAAATTAACTATTTATTCCGCAGTGGCGCTTGGGTAGGAAGATAGAGGATTAGATTCGTATGTTGCTTGCTTTGCGTAATCAACCAAAAGTGTCTCGCCTACTTCACGAATCAACGCAACGCTTTTGTATATTTTCCTATTGATAACAAAAAGGAATGTTGTAAATTTCCCTTCCTTGTCATGGAATATTGTTATAGCGCTTTCTTTTATTGTCCGTGCTTCTTCTGGTACGTTTGGGTCTGTATTAAGCATGCCAACTTTTTTAATTGATTTTAATCCCGGAAAATCTGCAATGTATCCTGTCTTGTCAAGCTGGTTATCACCGATTTGATTGTTTATCTCGTAGCTAAATGTACTTCCGCTCCCTTGCAGTGCATACATATTATTTTGGAAAACAATTAAATTCTCAAGCATTGTCCCGACACCTGGATATTTCTCTTTGTTAAAAGTAAGTTTTACTGTGCCAAGCAAAAGCTCTTCTTTATCCCCACTACACTCAATTTTTTCTGGATTTTTCAAAACATACTCTTCTTCTTTGGTTAAACCAAAGTCTCCTACAATATCTACTGCCGTTTGTACGGAATCCGTTGGACATACTTGGAATTTGTATCCCCGAATCAAAACAACGTTATCAACTAACTCTTTTGTCCATACTTTTGCCTCCACTTTTCCAACAAGAAAAGCTCCACAAACCATAAACAAGAAAAAGAAGACTAGTTTTTTCATTTTAGTACCTCGACCATTCGCTTTTTAATATCACCATATACTGTCCCTGTATTAGGATTTGACTCTGCCATTTGTGTAGACTCGCTTGAAGCGCTTGGTGTTGCCATTTTCTCGGTGCTACCAGTGACAGATGATTTTTCAGAGGGCACAGATTGCTTTATATTGTAATAATACAGTCCTCCAGCAATAACAGCAATAAACACTGCTAAACCAGCTAAATAAACTAATCTTGTCTTCTTACTTTCTGTTTGTAGACGGTTAATCTCGTCAGCAACCTCTTTTGGGGTGGACATCTTTGCTTCCATAAAGCGTTCTTATTACAACAAAAATACGAAAGGATTGCAAGCAGCATCTCTTAGGGCTTTACCTCTTTCCCATACGGGTACGAGATATCATGCTCAAATGCGGCAAATGCAATCAATTGCGCTTTTTGCCAATATGCAGTTACGACTGCAATCCTGTCCGCCATCCTTGGATCTTTTTCATATAATAAATGGCGCATACTTCCTTCTGCCATGATCTTTGTAAAAAATACAATACTTGCAAGATTTATTCCTTTTGTCACTCCTGCCTGCTCTGCAGCATCTGGAGTACCAATTTTTATGAACCTTCTTACCTTCTCAGCTTGCCACGTATAAAACATTTCTGGCACACTAGCTTCATTGTAAAGGCTTGTAGAAACCAAATGGGTATCGGTAAACTCTCTAATAAGGCTTTGAGCATATGGATTAAATACTGCGGCTTGACCATCGGCAATTTCAGTTGCTGCTCGTGTAATATTTTGTACACGGTGCCATCTCCTGGCAGCTTCCTCAAGCTCTGCTGTTTCTGGAGCGGCACTATTACTCCAGCTAAACTTTTCAAAAGCATCGTCAGATTCTATCGTGGCATACTCCTCTACATCAGTAAGTTGTATGTCGCGCACAATTTTTCCCATTTTATGCGAATGATTACTCCATGTTTCAAAATAACGTATTGCCTGTTCTTTTCTCCACTTGGGAAATTTATTAAAAAGCTGATATCCTTCTTCAAAAAGAGGTTGCGAGGATGCAAGGGGAATATTTGCAGATAAAAGTCCCAGCCTCCTCTCAAACAAATGTTTATTTCCTAAAAGTGGATTGCTATCGTACCTTGCCGGAGCAACAGAAATAGGAAATGCCCCACCTTGCATCTGACGGTCTACAGCATTAGCAAGTTGTCTTCCAGACCAGAATGGTCTTCTCTCCTCAAAAGCCATACCGCCAGTATTATACTATCAGTTTTTAAAACTGTATAGATGTGCAAATAAACCTAAAAAAAATCAAATAAATACTTTATCTGGATCAAATTCATCGGTTAAAAAATGCTCCTTTGCGATTCGCTGTGCTAAAGCTTTGGTAAATTGCTGAGAAATACTCTGTGGATCTCGATTAAGACCATACATTTTCCCATTTGTTGGTTCTTGTCGTAAAAATGCCAGTCCTGCTAAATGGAGACTTTCTGGGTGATAATCACTACTCCCTTCATCTGGATGACCATCTTTTGCCCATAAAAGAACTCTTTGTAAAGCTTCGTCTTCAGATATCTGCGTTTTCAAATAATCATACATCCAAGGAGCAAGCTTCCAGAATGCATCTCCATCCTCACAATTACTATCCATTACCTCTATTATTCTTTGTGCTATTTCACCTCCCCCTCTATCTTTTCTCTCCATCTCAATTAATGCATCCATAGCAACAAAATATTTATGTAAAACAACTTCTCCAAAATTTCGCTGCTCTGGTGTCTCACTCGTAAAAAGTGCAAAGACATATTGAGCAATATTTTCTGTATTTTTCATAAGCGTCCACGCTTCTTCTAATGCAGATATGCTTAAAACAATACCTCTACGCTGCAAAAATGCATCAATATCGTTTAGCGTTTCCAAAGTATCTATTGGCGAGAACGCATTCCTTCTTCCGTCCTCGACAACTCGTCGAAGAGTTGCAGTCTCTGTATCTTCTTTAGCAATTTCAGAGGCTTTGGGTATAATATCTCTTGCTAAAGCTGAATGAGGTAAGTCATTTGTTACAACTTCTGTAAAAGCGGATGTAAAAGCTGGCGTAAAACTATATTTTCCATTGACTCGTGCAAAAAGTGCACTATATCCTCGCACAAGCATAAATGAAAAATATTTCTCAGGTTCATTTTTATACTCAAGATCAAATACGTTTCTTGCTGGACCTTGCCTATTTTGTATGTCAGAAATGGCAGAGGCTACTTGGTTTCTTATTGCCATAGGCAACGAAGATGGATCCGAATTTACGACATTTGCAAAATCTGAAAAGGTGGTAAAAGAAGCATCTCGCAATATTCCTCTGAGCTTAGATACCTCAGGATACAAAGTTTCGTCAACTTGATTGGAAGTAAGATGTGCATGAAATAACTCAGAAGCTTGACCAAATTCTTCTAATCGTAAAAAATAATCTTCTCTCGAGAGCCTATCTAATGGACCATAAGCCGCATTTCGATTCACCCCTGAGTGGAAAAAATTCCTGCTTTCTCTCGTAGTTCGTAAAAACTGACTGACTTGCCTTCGCTCTTGTGCACTCATAGAACCCCTATTGTACCAAAAAAGTACGAGAATTTCAAACTATAGGTTATTGCGTTTCTATCACTTTCTGGTATAGTGCTTGTGGGGAGCTTGCATCTGCAGGCTGAGAGGTCCGAAGAACATCGGACGACCCATTGAACCTGTTCGGGTAATACCGGCGTAGGGACATATGATGCCTAGTAGTAAAATAAATGTTGCGGGAGTTATACTTTTACTTCTTCTTTTTTTAGGGGTTGCATGGGCATTAGGAAAAAAGTATTACCAAGCCCCAAAACCACCACAAGTCCAAAAAACACTTACTTCAGTTTCCCTAGCTATGGACTATACGCCAAATACCAACCACACAGGAGTGTATGTGGCACAAAAAAATGGATATTACAAAGACGAAGGTATTGAGGTAAAAATTCTCCCCTACTCTGGAAATGTTTCTCCCGAAGTACTTGTATCTACAAAAAAAGCGGATGTTGGTATTTCCTACACAGAGGGCGTGGTAACCTCCGCTGCCTCTGGAAATCCGGTGGTCTCTATCGCGGCAATTATTCGTCACAATACCTCTTCACTTGTGGCCATAGAAAATTCTGGCATAAAAACTCCAAAAGATTTGGATGGAAAAATCTATGGTGGGTTTGGCGCTCCATTTGAAAACGCGGTAATTTCGGAGATGATTAAGAAAAATGGCGGAAAAGGTAATTTTAAAACAGTGCTTTTAGATATAGATGGTATTAAGGCGCTTGAAACCAAAAAAATTGATTTTGCCTGGATTTTTGACGGCTGGACCGGTGTGCAAGCAAAGCGGCAGGGAATAAAACTTATCTCGTTTCCTTTAATCGAATATGGCATCCCCGATTACTACACTCCGGTATTCATCTCAGGGCCGGCACAACTAAAAGAAAGGCCTGAGCTTTTGCGCAAATTTATTAAAGCAACAGCCAAAGGATATAATTTTGCCATAGAACACCCCGAAGAATCGGCACAAATCCTTATTGAAAGTGTGCAAAAGGGCACCTTTGACGTCCCAGAATTTGTGATTGAAAGTCAAAAATACCTTAGCCCGCGCTACACCGACCCTGGCAAACCTTGGGGGGTACAAGAGGAGAAAGCATGGAAAGAGTTTCCACAGTTTATCTTAAGTACTAATCAAATTAAAGACGCATCAGGCGCCGCCACGAAATCTTTGGACTTTAGCAGCCTATATACAAACCAATTCATTCAGTAATCCTCATGGAGCACCCAAAACTGGTTGTTAAAAACCTCTCAAAAACATTTGACAAAAAGGTGGTTTTTTCCTCTCTTTCTCTCTATGTTAATCAAAGAGAATTTATCAGCATTATTGGCCCCAGCGGTTGCGGCAAAACAACAATACTTAATATTATTGCTGGCTTAGAAAAAGAAACTGCAGGAACAGTACGCATTAATAAAATTCCAGGCTACATGCTACAAAAACCTCTTCTGCTTCCTTGGGAAACAATCTTAGAAAACGTGATGTTAGGACTTAAACTGCGACACATCTCAGAAAAAAAGGCCAAACAAGAAGCATACTACATGCTTAAAAAATTTAGGCTATCTGATTACGCCGACTATTACCCCTATACACTCTCGGGTGGTATGGCGCAACGAGTGGCCATACTTAGAACCGTTCTTTTTAATAACGAGTTTCTTCTTATGGACGAACCCTTTGGAGCGCTTGATTCCTTAACCCGACTTTCTATGCAGATGTGGCTTCAAAACGTTTGGCAAACATACAAATCAAGCATTTTGCTAGTTACTCATGACATACGAGAAGCAATACTTCTTTCCGATAGGATATATGTCTTAAGCAAAAACCCAGCTACTATCCTAAAAGAAGTCACAATTACTCTTCCCCGGCCACGAAAACGCGAGCTTTTACAAGATAAAAAGGCAATTGCCATAGAGAAAACACTAGAGGAGCTACTGTTAAACAATCAGCTATGAAATTATCTGTTCTTACCACATTTGGACCCGTATTTGTAGTTTTGACGATCTTGTTTTTAGGATGGGAGTTGTTTGTCAAAACAACGAAGATAAGTAATCAAATTCTTCCCTCTCCTATCGTTATTTTTCAAGCCTTCTTAAGAAATTGGGATATCATGCTTCCCCACATCCAACAAACAATTCTTGAGACAGTAATTGGCATTTTTGTAGCAATTGGCATTGGTCTTGTAACTGCAGTAATACTGGATGCATCCTCCTTTGTAAGACGCGCTGTGTATCCACTTCTTGTAACTTCACAAACAATCCCCATTATTGCCCTAGCCCCTCTTCTTTTGATATGGCTAGGATTTGATATCTGGTCAAAAGTTGTAGTAGTTACCCTTTTTTGTTTCTTTCCAATAGCAATTTCCACCTCCGATGGATTCGCCCGCATTGACCCAGAACTTGAAAAACTCTTCAAAAGCATGCGGGCGTCTTATCTTGATACCCTGCGTCTTCTTAAATTCCCGTCTGCTCTGCCCTCTTTTTTCTCGGGTCTTAAAATTGCTGTTACATATAGTGTAACAGGGGCAATGGTTGGAGAATATGTGGGTGCATATCAAGGCCTGGGGGTTTTTATTCAAACATCGGCAAACGCTTATGCCATTTCTTTAGTTTTTGCCACAATTTTTGTCACAGCGTTTTTAAGCCTGTTTTTATTTATTCTAGTTGTAATTATTGAAAAAATCTTACTTCCATGGCACACAAAATAACTATTACAAAAAAACCGCCCATTGTTTTTATCCACGGAGCCGGTGGCGGCGGATGGGAATGGGAATACTGGAAAAGATATTTTGAATCACACAATTACCCATGCTATGCTCCAACACTCATAGGAGATAAAAAAAAGAAATTAAAAGATATTACTATTTCTGACTACCTAAAACAGCTACAAAACTTAGTAGACATATTACAGCAAAAGCCATACGTTATAGGCGCCAGCATGGGAGGATTTTTGGCGCAGAAACTGGCAGAAACACGATATGTTGCAGGTGCTGTGCTTGTGAACAGTGCCCCGCCACAAGGTGTAGCAAAAGGACTTTGGCCGACAAAGAAATATACAAATGTTGAAGATATTATAAAATGGAGCACAGAGTCTACATTACAAGATACCATAGATTGCATGCCAGAGGCAGACAAAAAAACGTTTCATTGGGCGCATAAGAAATGGCGAGATGAGTCAGGAAAAATTATCAAAGAGCTGAGAAGTGGATTGCCAATAGATAAGAAAAAAGTCCAGGCAAAAGTTTTGGTCGTTGCTGGAGAAAATGATGTTGATATAACCCCAATTGTTAGTTTTGAAATTGCAAAATATTATAACGCTGATTATTTTCAATTTGCAGGTGTAAGCCATGTTGGCGCGCTGCTTGGAAGGAGATGGCAAGATATTGCAGCAGTAGTTAAGGTATGGATAGAAAAATAAAGTATCATAAGGCAGTTATTTTTTTACATGGTGACAAAACTGATGTGTCGCGAGTAAAGGGGTATATTGATGAGAAAACCCTTCTTATTGGCTGTGATGGCGGCACCAAGTATCTTTTATCTTTAGAATTTTACCCACATGCTGTTGTTGGCGATATGGATTCTATCAATAACGAGCTAAAAAAAGATCTTGGGAATAAAAAAGTAACGTTTATTTCGTATCCAACAAAAAAAGACAATACCGATGCAGAGCTAGCCCTTTTATATGCAATAAAACTTGGATGTAAAGAAATTATTCTTGCAGGAATTTTGGGAACTCGCATTGATCATATGCTTGCAACAATTTTCATGCTTTCCCAAAAACAATTTGCCAAACTTCATATAAAAATTATTGAAGGAAACCAAGATATCTATGTTGTTAGGAAAAAAATTAAGCTCACCGGCAAAAAAGGCGATACAATATCAATTATTCCTATATCGGATGTAAGAGGAGTAACAACAAAAAACCTACAGTACGTATTAAAAGATGCTTCTCTTCCTTTCGGTACAACACGAGGAATTAGTAATGTATTTACAAAAAATGAAACAGAAATCTCACTCAAAAAAGGCACGATTCTCGTTGTTCACGAAATCAAATAAAAAGCTGTGGACCCGAGAGGATCCGGACCTCTGACATCTGCAATGTGAATACAGCGCTCTACCGCTGAGCTACGAGTCCTTTTCTGGAATCTTAACATACTTTCCTA
>ORMF011645584.1_pt1 | contig 68855 bp, 70 predicted proteins | sample 1779871 | NCBI WGS metagenome assembly ORMF01 (sample SAMEA104232316, study PRJEB22302) | groundwater metagenome | biome: forest; feature: aquifer; material: groundwater | place: USA | collected 2011-08-07 | depth 5.4 m | reverse complement strand
CAGCCGGCCCGGCAACTTCATCGTTGGCGGTACGAATTGAGCCGGCCGCTTTTCTATTGGCGCGTCCAATCGCTACTTCAGTTTTGCCGGAAAACGGCGCCCCTCAAACGCTGGTTCAAGTTGAGCTAGCCGTTCGAATGAATCCTGGCGCGACGGCGTCTTTGCGGCTCTACAGGGCCTCTGACGTCTTCGGCTCCACGCCCATCGAAGCGGCGGTTCTCGGCAATCCGCCCGCAGGACTGGCGGCGGGGTCCGGCATCGCGCAGGAGCAGCCCGCCCAGAGCCTCTTCACGATTAACAAGTGCGGCCGCTACACCGTAATCCTCTCGATTCCCTCCGAGCCTCCTGCCGCACCCGGTTACCGGTTCCGGCTCGAACTGAAATCGTCGGACAATGCCTTTCAGACCGCAATTCCATTTTAGTGGTGTTTGGGAAAATCTCCTGCGGTTGTCATTCCCAGGTCTGACGACTTCTGTCAGGCTGGGAATTCTGCTTGTGGCTGTTATCCTCAAACGAGCGCCAATGCTGCGTTTGGTTCGACTGGACAAGTTGGTGGAATGTACAGTGTGGGTAATTGCGTGACACGACACTAGCGGAAGCTTTTCACTGCGGCCGACTCATCGCTAAACATTTCGAAAACGGTGAGGAGTTTCGTGAGCGGAGAAATCTCCCACCGTCTAGCGCAAAATGCTGCTTCCTTCACCGGGGACAATCCGCCCGCTCAAGTCCAGGATGGTTCACTCCGTCCACCTCTCGGGCGCTTGTCTTCAAGCTCATTTTGTTTTCCTCCGCGCGGGAGTAGAGGAAATGTGTTTCCGCAGGATCACTTCGGTGCCTCCCGAGGCGACCCGCCGCACGGCGACCTCATCCATGCACGCTTTCACGAGGAAAACTCCCCGCCCCGATTCCCGCAGCAGGCCGTTATCTTGAAGCGGATTGGGCAAATCGTCGGGATCGAAACCCTCGCCTTCATCCCGGATCGAGATGTGCAACTCGTCCTTCCCCATCTCTGCTTTCAGGAGCACCTTCTTCTTCGCGTCGTGGCGGTTACCATGGAGAACGGCGTTCGCCACCGCTTCCCGGACGGCCAGCCCGATTTCATGGCACTGCCACTCGTCGCAACCCGCATTGCCGGCAAATTCAATCACCCGCAATTCAGCCCGGTCGGCGCTTTCCGTCTTGCTTTCCAGAGAAAGGCTCAGCCGAGCGGCGCGCGCTGGTTTGGATTTCGGTTTGGGCTTCTGTTTCGGTTTCTGTTTTGGTTCCGCTTTTGGCATTTCTTCCCGTAACGTTCCGCCGATCGAGGCATTCCAAGGTTTACACGCAGAATTAGAGTTGTCAACGGGATTGAAGACGATTTTTCCCGAGGCACCGTTCCCGTTCCGTCCCCGGCCGGCCGCTAACGGTAAAATCCTTGACTTGAATGGGAGGCTAACATAGGCTTAAGTCTAGAGGCAGTCCAGCCAGGATCTGCGCAAGGCAGGTTGTCGTAACCCCAATCGGGTGGTGGCATGAGTCGATTTCTTGCCGTTATTTGTATCATGGTTTGCGCCTCCGCATTTGCAGCGCGTACCTTTGCCGGAGAGATCCACGGCCGGATTTTGATTACCAAAGCCCTGACCAAAAAACGGCTGGCGTTGCCGGATTATCAAATGCGCGGAGTCCATCCGCCCCCCGTTCCGGAACCGGCCGAGTCCCTGGATGAATTCAGCCGTCTGGTGGTGTATTGGGACGGACCTCCGGCGCCATCGCAGTCGCCCGTGACCGTGAAACTAATCCAGCAAAACATTCGATTCACGCCGGAAATTGTGGTCGTTCCGGTCGGCTCCACCGTCTCGTTTCCCAACAACGATCCCATCTTTCATAATGTATTTTCCCTCTCCAAGGCGAAGCAATTCGACCTTGGTTATTACCCCTCGGGGCAGAGCAGAACCGTGAAGTTCGACACCGCCGGCGTAGTCCAGGTTTATTGTCACATTCATCGAGAAATGAATGCCGCCATTCTGGTGGTGCCGAACCACATCTTTGCGCAACCGGGAAAAGATGGGATCTTTTCGTTTTCGAATATTCCCGCCGGCGCGCAGCGCATCGCGGTGTGGCATAAATCGGCGGGATTTTTCCGGAAGCGCATCGATGTGCCGGAAACCGGCTCGGTCGATGTTTCCTTCACGGTCCCAGTCCCGGACTCGGAGTAGGTGAGATGTCCCCAAAGTTTTCCCTGGCGACTCGCACAATCCTCTTTGGGTTTTTTCCCGTCTGCCTGATGCTCGCAGCCAGCTTCTTCACCATCAATGCCGCCGTCCGATCGAAAATCAAGGATAGCCTGAAAGAATCTTTGCGCCGGACCGAGAAGGCCATGGACATCGCCAACGCCAACTATAATCGGCGCAATAATCAACTGCTGGCGGTCCTAAGTGAGGATTCCGGTTTGAAAGCGGGTATCGGCTTGTTGCGGGAGGTCGCCTACGGCCAAGAACCCGATCCCAAAGTGCTCCTGATGGTTCAGGGGCAGTTGCACGAAATGGCCGCCGTGGTGGATTACGATCTTCTGATCCTGGTGGATGCGGATGGCAAGCCCATTACGGGATTTGTAGGAAGGGACCAGGCGGTTTCCCTGGATTCCATCTCTCTCGACCTGTTTCCGCTCGTTCCGGTGAAGGGAACCCTTTACGAGACCACCAGCGTGCCGATCAATCTCGGAGTGGAAAATTTGGGCGGACTGATCTTGGGCCGCAAATTCGACATCGGATCCGTCAGCAGCTCCGGGTATGCCGCTCTCGTCCGCGATCATCGGATTCTCCTCACCAATTTCCCGGGCGCCAACACGGCGATCTTGGAAAACCAGCTACGCACAAAGTGCGCCGGCGGTGGCGAGGAATGCGAGATTCAAGCCAGCGGAGAGAATTTCCTCACGGCCCGGGTCCAGCAAGCGAGATTTGGAGAAAACGTCCAGCTATTTAGCTTCCAATCCATTGATGCGGCTGTGAAGGACTTCACGCGCGGCTTCCGTCAGGCGTTCCTGCTGATTGGCGCGGGCGGCGTGCTGCTGGTCCTGGTATTTTCCGCGTTCGGCTCGCGTTCGATATCGCAGCCGCTTACCAATCTTGTCGTTCACCTGAACGAAAGCGAGAGGACCGGGCGCTTGCAGCCCGACTTTTCCATCCACTCTCCGGTCAACGAAGTGAACCGGCTCGGGGAAGCGTTCAACCGCGCCGCCGAAGCCATACAGCAATCGCAGGAGAACCTGGAACGAGCCACTCTGGAATTCATTGAGACCATGGCGCAGGCGCTCGACGCGCGCGACCCGGATACCGCCGGGCACAGCAACCGCGTCGCCGTCAATTCCACGTCCGTTGCCGCAGCCATGGGGCTGTCGACCCAAGAGGTCGAGATCATTCGCATCGCAGCCAAGCTCCATGACATCGGAAAGATCGGCGTACCCGACGCCGTGCTCCGAAAACCGGGTCGGCTCACCGACGAAGAATACGCCATCATCAAGCTCCACCCTCAGATCGGAAAAAGGATCCTCGAAAAAGTGGGAAGGTTTCAGGAATATCTTCCCATTGTCGAACTGCACCATGAAAACTTCGACGGAAGCGGGTATCCTCACGGCCTCAGAGGAGACCAGGTGCCGCTGGGCGTGCGCATCGTCCACGTAGCCGACGTCTACGACGCCGTCAACAGCAACCGCGCCTACCGCAAGGCCATGACCGAGGAGCAGGTCATGGAGATATTAAACGAGGGATCCGGAAGGATGTTCGACCCGGTAGTTTTGGAAGCGTTTTTTGGGCTCTTGCGGAAGCGCCAGGTCTTGCAACAAGTCTTCGAACAAGCGGGTGTAGCCAGTGTTAAGAGCTAGGCTCCTGTGTTTCGTCTTCACTGCGCCGCTGCTGTGCCGGCCGTTGCCGGCGCAGGACGCCAAAATCGGGGTCGCGATGCCGATCACCCTGAGTGGGATTGCATTAGGAACTCAGCGAGAGCTCTGGATGCGCCAGTTTGGCGCTTCCGTTGGCGGCGTGACGGGAGCGTTTCGGGCGATGTTCTATCCCAGCATAAAGTTGGGGTCCCATTGGTATGGCTATTCGGCAGTTGAGGTCAATTCGGAGCCCTATTACTATTGGGAAGCCTATTCCAACTCCCGGGAAGTGAACTCGTATACACTGCAAGCTTTTGTCGGATACAGCAGGAGCGCGGAGAAAACAGCCATCAGCATCAAGGCCGGCAAGTTGGCGTCCGCGTTTGGCTCATTCCCGTTGCGATACGATGACACGGCCAATCCTCTTCTCGACATGCCGGTAACTTACGGCACGTGGCTGGGCATTCGCGCCGATCAGCTTCCTTGCGGAATCAATGATTTGCTTCGCCAGCGCAGTTACCGGTTCGTCCGATTTTCCTGCGGCGGAAGCAAGAACCTCAATTACTGGGGAATTTGGCCGGAGACTGTGTACGGGATTCCCGGAGCCGAACTCGATTTTTCGTACAATCGTATCGACGGACGCCTTCAGATCACGAATAGCTCGCCGGCAAATCCACACTCGTTTCTCTCCGATAGCCAGAACGTACAGTGGACGGCGGGCGCCGGATATACCATTCGACAAGGCTTCCGCGTGGGGTTCTCCGCGTTTCGCGGACCGTGGCTGGACGAAGAAGTTGGCGACCTGCTGCCGGCCGGAAAAGGGTATGGAGATTATCCCGCGTCGGGCGAGGGAATTGACGTCCAGTGGGCCAGAGGAAGATGGAGCGCCACCGGAGAACTGCAGTGGTTGCAATATCGGTATCCAGGATTCCGGACATCACCGGCCATCTACTCGGAATATATCGAGGCCAAGGCCATCCTCAGTCCTCGTTTCTACGCCGCCATCCGCACTTCCTTTCAGCAGCACAATCGTCCCGAGGATCTACAGCGCCTCAGCAGCAAACCCTTTCAGCCCAACCTCCAATACTACGAATTCGCTCTCGGCTTGCACCTGAATCATTTTCAGACCTTGAAGCTAGGCTACGAGTGGGTACGAGCGGCGGGTATCCCCGGAAACCGCGAAAACGTGATCGGCGTTCAGATTGTAACCTCGATCAACTCCCTCACCAAGGCGTTCAAGTAGCCTCCCCCGTCTCCCGCTTTGTTTGATTGCAGCCCTTCCGGGTTACGGCGGCGCGCTGTTGCCCTCGCCGGGCCGCGGCTCTCCGGAATCGTCCGGCTTCCTTCCTAGCAACTCCAAAAACATCCGCTCGTATTGTGTCGCAATCCCGTCCCACTGGTAACGCTCGCGAACCCGTTCGCGCGCTCGTTTCCCGAACTCTTCGCGCAGGCGCGGGTCCTCCAGCACGGATGCGATCCGCGAGGCGAGATCGCCGGGAGAGAGGGAAAAGGGAATGGCGGCGTCTCCCGCAACTTCGCGGTTCTCCGCCGTATCGAGGTACAGGACGCATCGCCCGCATCCCATCGCTTCAATCAAGGCCGGGTGCGTCCCTCCCACCTTGGTAGCGTGAATATAGCAAAAGGCGTGTGACTGTAGCTCGCGATATCCCGTGCCGTAGATTGCGCCGGGGAATAGAATCCGCGGGTCGGCGGTCGCTTTCACCTCGGCGATATAATCGCGGGCGTATGGCGCGTCGCCCACCACGGCCAGTTTCTTATTCGTCTGAACTTGCTCGAACGCTTTCACCACCAACAGGGCGTTATTTTCCGGCTCCAGCCGGCTCACGTAAAGAAAATATTCGCCGGGCACAAGGCCCAGGCGGTCGAGCGTGTCTTTGCTGCTCAGACATATGTCCTCGGCGCCATACGGGATGAAGTAGGACTCTTTGCCATAGCGGCTCCGGTAGTAATCCTGGATGGCTTTTGCATCGGTGACGATCGCCGTCGGCAGGAAGGTCGAGAGCCACTCGGAGAGCAATAGATACGCCTTTCCCACCGCATTCCACTTATCTCGGTGGCGTTCCAGGCCATCGACGTTGACTATCGTCTTCTTGCCCGCGAGGCGCGGCAGAAACGAAAAAATGCTGTTCGCCGAATTGCAGATCAGCACCACGTCAATATCGCGGAACAGGACATGCAAGACGGAAAGGAACGTATTGGCGACTGTGTCCAGGTATTTGTGCGGGATGGTAGGAAGCAGGACGAGCCGAACGCCCTTGTAGGTCCGTCCCTGAAAGCGGATATTGTTGGTCCGGCCGTAGACCGTTACCTGATGCCCCCGCTCCACCAAGCGCGAGGAAAGTTCTTCGGCAAAGGTCTCAACCCCGCCGTAGTTGGCCGGGATTCCTCGCGTACCCAGCACGGCGATTTTCATATTCTATAGGGAGCGGAACTGGCCGGGTCCGGCCGCCGGAAGCGACACGGCGGAACGTGCCCCCGGCGCCGGCGAATGGCCGGGTTGGAGTCGTGGAGGAATTTCGACCGGCAACGTAACGGGACGGTACCCGAACCAGCTTTGGAGATAGTCGTTCGAGACCCGTCGGCGCTCCTGGATGATCCGCCGTTTGGCGAGCGTCCGCCGCCACAATCGAATTACGGATGAGAAGGCGCCCAGCGAGCTCCGCTCGGCGAAAATGCAATAGAGAATCACTCCCAGATCCCGCGCCGTCACCGGCAGGAAATTCCGCACGTACACGGGAAGCGTGGCGTTCTTGATTCTCATCAGAAACCGGTTCTGGACCGATTGCCGGTTGATCAGCGGCGGCAGCGCCCGCCGGCAACCGGGGAAAACGCTTCGGACGTGGTAGCCGACCGCTTCCGGCAGATAGAGGCAGCGCCATCCCTGTAGCTGCGCGCGCCAGGAAACGTCGGCGTCTTCGCGATAGAGAAAAAAATCTTCGTCGAAAAACTCTCCCTCCACGCTGATGTCTTCAATCATTTTCCGGCGATACAGAGCCGCCGCGGCAGTCGCTCCGAAAACCAGCGCCGGACGATTGTACTCTTCCCGGTCAGGCAGATTCGAGCCCCGGTCCAGGTGCCGGAACGATGGCGTGAAGTATATCCCCGCCGAATCCAGCCGGATCTCCGACGGTATCTCCAGCGTCGGAAGCGCCCGGATCAGCTTGCCGCACACCGTTCCGATGTCGGCATCGAGCTTCCGGTCGAGGAGTCGGGAAATGAAGTTGTTCGTCAGTCTGACGTCCGGATTCAGCGCCAGAACCCACTCGCCCGACGCCCTCCGGATGGCCTGATTTTGCGCCGCCGCAAACCCCCGGTTCTCCCGATTCCACACGGTCTGGATCCGGTCTCCGTATCCTTCCAGAATCGATCGGGTTCCATCCCGGCTGTCGTTGTCGACCACGATGATTTCGAGCGCAGGCCAGCACTGTGACAGGACCGATTTCAAGCATCGGTCGATGAAGGCCTCGCTGTTATGAGTCACGATTGTTACCGAGACTGTGCCCGGGTTTTCGCCCATGGGTTCCCCTGTGTCGCCCTCGAACCGCGTTTCCGCCGTCGTCGTTCCGAATTTGCGTTCCGCAACTTCCGGAGCGGCGCGCACGTCTCCTGACGTTCGGCTGTCGCCTGGCTTCGTCATCTCCACCCCAGGAGAGATAACTTAGCTGCCTTCCAATACGCGCAAACTCTTTCGGACCAAGACAGAGCCCTGTCTTGCGAATGCTTCGTTATGCCAAGCAGCTCGGCTCCCAGGCGCAAAAACACACCAAGCCCCACCGCTGCCCGAATGGCAATCCCCGTCGTCCAGGGGAAATGCTTTTTCACATAATAGAGCAAGTTGCGATACCAGTAAACCTGTCTTTCGGAAAAAGTGATGGATTCCAGAGAGTGGCCTCCGGCGTGCCGAAAGACAACCTGAGGCCAAAATAGAATTTTCCCCCGCTGCCGCAGCCGCAGACACAGGTCCACATCTTCGAACCACAGCGGGTAGAAGCGCTCGTCGAAACCGCCGCAGCTTTCAAAAGCCGTCCTGCGAATCAGCAGACAGGCCCCAGCGGGCTGCTCCACCTCGGCGGGCTGCCGGAAGTTCATATCGAGACAGCGATAGCGGCGGTTCACCGGGTTATTTGGGAACAACCGGTTCAGCCCCAGCAGTTCAAAGATCAAGGCAGCCGGTGTCGGCAGGCGCCGCACATTGAACCCGATTTGCATCCTGCCATTTTCATCCACGAGTTGCGGCGCCACGGCCACCACATCCGGAGCGCTTCCGAGTGCCTCCTCCAGCAGATCCAGCGAGGCTTGGCACGAACCTTGGCATACGATGTCGGGATTCGCAATCAAGAGTGTCGTTCCCTTCGCGCGTTTCGCTCCGAGATTCGCTCCGGCGGCGAAGCCCAGGTTGCCGGGAGCGGCAATGAGCTGCACGCCGGGGAATCCCTGGCGCACCAGCTCCGGCGTGCCATCCTTCGAGCCATTGTCCACCACCACGATCTCCGCGCCGGAAGCCCGGAACGAGTCGAGACACTGGGCGATATGCTCGCGCGAATTGTACGTGACGATTACGACCGAGATCATAAATAGTGCCGAGTCACCAGTGGCAGGCAGGAACCTTTGCCATCGATCTTGCCATCGATCCTGTCAGGGGCTGTTCCCAGGTTTACCATTTCCCCGTCTTCGTTGACAATGCATAGAAATCAGTAGTATCTTTATGCATCGAGACCCAAGGAGGCCCGCATGCGGACCACGCTGGATTTGAACGACGATCTCATGAAGGAAGCCATGCGCTTGGGACGGCTGCCCACCAAGACGAAGCTGATTCACGCATCGCTGGAGGCCTTCATTCAACGCAAACGCCTGGAGGGATTGATGGCGTTGGGAGGAAAAGGCCGGCTCAAACTGACGCAGCGCGAGCTTCGCCGCATGCGCCGCGATGAGTGAACGCCGGATGTTGAGTGAACGCCGGATTTTAATCGATACCTCCTTGTGGGTCGCTTTCTTCCGGCCCGGCTGTCCGCCGCCTCTTTTAAAGCGGGTCCGGGATTGTCTTTCCGAGGAGCGCGTCGTCGGTATCGCGCCGGTCTGGCTTGAACTTCTCAGGGGGGCGGGCGATGAATCCTTCTATACCACGCTCCGCGATTTCCTGCGTGGCGTCCCCCTGCTTCCTCTAGATGAAGCTTTCTGGGAAGGCGCGTATCGTCTCGGATTCACGCTCCGGCGCGAGGGCCTTACAGTTCCGTCCATGGATATCGTCATCGCCGCGGCCGCGATTCGCTTTCAAGTCCCGCTCTGGCACCAGGATCGTCATTTCGATCTCATCTCCCGCTACTCGGAGCTGATAATCCACCATTAAACACATCGCGACGGCGACCGTTTCAATCGCCGTGATTTGATCCTGGTTACACAAACCCGCGCCAAATTCAAACTGCAATTTTGCCGTGGTTGCCGGCGCTCTGTTCTCTGTTCCCTGGTCCCCGTTCCCGATTCCCTTGCTGTCGGCGAGCCGCCCAGCTCCGAGGCGGGCGAAAGAGCCAGAAGTACAATCTCCAGAAGGTGTCCCTCTCGGCGGGATTTCGAAAGCAGGTATCGGCGTAGATGTCTTCCTCCGATTGCTTTAACAGGACGGCGAACTCGCGTCTTTCCTCCCGACTCCAAGGGAGCCGCTTTCGAATCGCTCGCGGCAACAGGCTCAGGAAGCCCGCGACTCCGGCTAGATAGGCGCCCCACCGGTTCTTTCGAACGCCCATCCCGGCCCAAAGCAACTGCGCCCAGACGATCCGCGGCCCCAGGCTCAGCCACCCCTGCCAAGGATAATCCTTCACCAGGATCAGCAACTGATTCTGCGTCAGCAGCCGGAATACCGTCGGCGACCCGGCGCCGCCGGAAGTCGCTCCTCCCCAGTGGATGCTTCTGGCCTGCGGCAGATAGAACCCGCGATGGCCCAAGCGGGTTGCGCGCAGGGAAAAGTCGATATCTTCGAGGTAAGCGGTGAAATCCTCGTCAAACCCGCCCGTCTCCTCGAAGACCTTGCGGCGTAGCAGAGAAGCCGTGCCGGAGCAGGCCAGAACCGGACGCGGCGAATCGAACTCCTCCGAGTTCTTTCGTCCGTGACCGAGACGCCAGGCCGAGCCGCCCAGAGACACGGCGTCGCCTGCGTCGTCCAGCACCACGCCATCGGGACCATAAATCTTGCCACAGCAGAATGCGATATCGTCCCGCTCATCGAGAAGCGATGACGTCAGGCGCAGCCAGTCCGGCTCCAGCCGCACGTCATCGTTCAACAACAGCAGATACCCGGACCGGCTGGCGGCAACTCCCGCGTTGATCGCCGCCGCAAAGCCGCGACGGCTGGGCTGCTTGACAAGCACGCAACCATAGTCGCCCGCGAGCTGGGAAGCCCATTCCCCCGCGCCGTCCGAGACCAGAATCGTTTCAAAATCGGATAGGGTCTGCCGCTTTAACGATTCGAGACACTCTCGAAGCAGGTCTCCCCGCTCCGCCGTGGGAATGATGACGGAGATTTTTGGAACCGGAAGGTGCTCCATAAGGTTTCCGGCCGCTCGGCGGCCAGTATGGAGCGATTATAGCAGTTAAGAAAGAGGTTTCTTCGGCTGGAAGAGGAAAGAACAAGAATGGAACGACGTAATCCGAGCCGCGACCGACAGGGAGCGGTCCGATGCTGCGAATGCTGGAGGAATATCTTTTTCAATCATGGACCGGACCGCTCCCTGTCGGTCGCGGCTCGGATTGAAAACGGATCGCTGCTTCAGCCTTAGTCCGCGAAACCCCGGCGGGCGTCGGCGGCGGTTCCCCGCTTCCACCGCTCCCTCGACCCCTGATAACCCGCCACGGGCAGTCCCTGACCCTTAGCGAACTCCGGCTGGCTGTAGGTGATCTTCCCGCCCATGACAGTCAGCACCGGATCGATTCTGCCAATTTCATCTTCGGGCACAGTCAGATAATCTTTATCCAGAACCGCGAAGTCGCCGGCTTTGTGCGGCTCGATGCTGCCGACAAAGTCCTCCTTCAACACGTACTCGGAGCTCCAGCGCGTATACATGTAGAGAGCCTCCTGGCGGGTCACGCGCTGGCTCTCGCCCCACACTTTTCCGTTGATATCCTTCCGGGTGATGGCCACCTGCAAGGCCAGGAACGGATGAAAGCCGTGCTCGTCCAGCTCGAGTACCGCTCGCACCCCATTTTTGATCATGTTCTTGAATGGAATAATCGAGTCGCCGGCGTCCTGCTCCCCGTAGAGCACCTTCATCGCTCCCACTCCACCCTTGATGCCGCCGTAGAGGTACTTCGGCGCGCAACTGAACATGACGTTGAATTTTTTGGCGCGCTGAATGATATCTTCGTGAACCACCAAGCAGTGGTCGGCCGACCATCGCGCGTTGACGACATCCGGGTATAGCTTGGACGACTCTTCCACGATATTGAGGAACTGGTCGAGACCCCGGTCGCCGGCGACGTGCATTCCCGAAACGCGGTAGCCGTACTTAGCCGCCATTTTTATCACATCGGCGTCGTGATATTCCGGGTCCTGGAGGCGGCACACGCCATGCGGTCCGTAAAACTGAAACCGCCACAGCGGAAAGTCGGGAACTTCGCGGGGATATTCCGCGCGCACGCAGGAGCCGGCCACGCCGGCCGTGGAGTCGATGCTGTCCGGCGTCACGCCGATGATCCACATTTTATCGTCGCCCGCTCCCCAGAGGCGGCCCGACATGGCTCCATGCAGTCCCACCATGCGGCCGGCGATTGCTTCCGTGTCATTGGCCCGCGCGAAAGTTTCGAGCGTATAAGCGAGGCGCAGCGGCATCTCGTCCTTGGCGTGCAACCAAGCGAAGGCAGCCAGGTGATTCGGCTCCACGCGGGTCGAAAACGTCGTGATGCCCTGGGCCGCCACCTCCGACATTTCCATGTTGTAGTAAGGAGCCAGCTTGTCTGGCGCAATATGCGGCCAGAATTCGTACCACATCGTCAGGTTTGCCACGCCGCCCAGGCGTCCCGTGGGCTGTCCCTTGGCGTCGCGCCGCACCCCCACGATTTTGGGGTAGCGATCCAGCATCGGCTGCATCGCCTTGGTGCTGGCCAGTCCGTCCACGGTGACATTCCAATGGATGTAGATCGGGTTGTTGGGAGCCACTTTGTCGAGGTCCTGGCGGGTTACGTCGCCTCGTTGCAGCTCGATAATAACCCCTCCCACGCCGCCCCGCATGGTAGTGATAATCCACTCGCCCGGTTTCTTCTTCAGGGCCAGCGTTTTTACCTGCGCCAGAAATTCATCCTTATTGGTATAGGAGAGCGGGGGGGCGGTCTCTCCTACCCTCTCTGCATCCTTGGGAAAGAAATGGCTCGCATATTCGTAGAGGTGGTCATGCGACTCGACCAAGCCGGGAAGAACCGTTCTCCCGCCCAAATCGATCTTCTTGGTTTTATCGCCGGCGTATTGCATCACCTCTTCGTTGGTGCCCACGGCGACGAACTTTCCGTCGTAGATGGCGGCAGCCTGGGCGGTGGTGAACTTCGTCGGATCGGGATTGTCGGCGGTAAGAATCTTGCCGTTAAAGATCACCATGTCCGCCTGAAGCCCCGCGCCGAACGAAGGTGTCGCGGCCCGCGTTACAAAGAATCCCAGTATGGAGGCAATAACTAAAATGGATGAAATCTTATTCTTCTGTTTATTCATGTTGCCTTTCTCTTTCCGATTCCCGGACAATTCTGCGTTCGCCACCCTATCGGACGGGCAGGAACATCGCTCGAAGTTAGAATAGCAGCTTCAAGCCAAACTGTATCTCGCGCGGATGCGTCGTCGTCTCGGTAATGACTCCGGCGTCGCTCCTGGCCGTGCCGCGATTGTCGTAGGCCGAGACCGATGGGTTGGCGAAGTTGGCGCGATTGGCCAGGTTGAACGCCTCGGCGCGGAACTGCATTTTGATTCGCTCGGTGACCGCGAGGTCCTTGGTCAGACCGAGGTCGAAGGTCACAATGCCCGGCCCCCGCATGGTTTGCCGGCCCAGGTTGCCGATGGCGCGCGGATCGGATGGATAGCGGAAGTCGGACGGGATGAAATACTGGTCGGCTTGATTGGGCCCCCCGTAGGTCTTCGGCTTGACACCCGCGATGGCGTTGGGACGCTTCCCGGCCATGAGAGCGCCGAGCGCGCCTCCCACGCCGTCCACCGTGACGCTGAAGGGCTGGCCCGACTTCATCGTGACGATCCCCTTCAGCTCCCAGCCGCCGATTACCTTGTTCATCACACCGCCCTGGTTGAGCCAGCGCTGGCCCGAGCCGAAGGGCAACTGATAGACGTAGTTTCCGGTGAAGAGTTGCGGAACGTCAATGGCTCCGTGCCCCTTCAGCACATGGGGATCGTGAGCATAAAACACCGAGCCGCCATCGGTATAGGGCCCGGCCGATTGCGTGGTCTCGCCTTCGCTGAGGGTCTTCGAGAAGGTGTAGTTCAACTGGAATTGCAGCCCGGCCCCCATTTTGCGCAGCAGGCTCGTCTGGAAGGCGTTGTACCAGGAGTTCATGTTGCTGCCCACATAGTTGATCTGATCGAAGTTAGGATTGGTGGCCGTGGCTCCGTCGGGAACTCGCAGGCCCTCGCCCAAGAACACCGCCTTGGGAGTGTTGAAGTCGGAGTACGAAGTCAGGTTGATTCCCCGGTTCCCGACGTATGCCAGCGACAGCACGGTGTTGCCTCCAAACTGGCGCTGCGTGGTCAGGTTCCACTGGTAGCCGCTGGGCGTCTGCATATTTTCCGAGGTGATGGGAAACGCGCTGCCGCGGAAACTGCCGGACTGGATCGCCGTCTGGACCAGGGCCGTCGCACTGGGGAAGAGCGCCAGATAGCGCGCATCGGTCGTGCTGTAGCTCGGAGAGAAGTAGCCGTCGCGGGCTGCGGGAGTCCAATACATGTTGGTATCCACGCGGCTGTAATAGATCCCAAATCCACCGCGGACGGAGGTCTTTCCATTCGCAAACGGGTTCCAGGCAAATCCAATCCGCGGGCCGTAATCCCGCATCGAACGGTTCTTCCAGTAGGGGTCGCCCACGGTCGGAATGGCGTCGGTCAAGTGGCGGAGATTGGCAACCAAACCATTGACTTCCTTGGCCACCGTAATCGGATCCCACCGCAACCCCAGGTTCAGGGTCAGGCGGGGAGTGATCCGCCAATCGTCCTGGATATAGAGTCCGAAGAAGTTCTGCCGCCAGCCGCGAATGAAGTTACCGAAAATATCGGGCGTGCCGCGGTAGCGATTTGAAACCGCCGCCAGGAAATTCGTGAGAGAGCTGAAACTCCACTGCCCCATGGGCCGCTCCGGCTGGTTCTCGTTAAAACGGAAGTGCTGCAAGCTCGCGCCGAACTGAATGGAGTGGTTGCCCCGCTCCAGCGTGACGTCGTCGATATACTCGAAGCGGTTGGTGATGGCATACGTATTGGGCGCTTTGTCCCCGCCGAGAGTCGTCAGTCCCGTCACGCTGATGATGGGAGGATAGGGCTGATTCTGGACCGAGAGCAGGCCCGCGGGCCAAGTGGCATACGTGGAGCTTTGACCGGGGGCCACCCGGTTGACGGCGACCCGGAAGGTATTCAGAGACCTCGGCGAAAAGATGTGCGTTTCGGAAAGAGTAAAAAATCGGGTCCTCATGAACCCAACCGCGTTAAAGTCGGGAGGAGGGAAACCGTCGTTCAGAATCCGCTCGGCCTGCTGGATCGTGATGCGTCCGAACAGCGAGTCGTTCGAGGAAAACTGGTGGTCGATCCGCGCCAAGCCGAAATCCTCCGTATCCTTCTGCGGGTCCTGAAAGATGTATTGCGCCGTGCGGGTGCTTGGGAAGCGCTGCGCGCCGGGCGTGGGCAGGGGATAGAGATCCAGATATGGCTTGGTCCGTGGGTTGACAGTCGTCAGCAGGTGTACGCTCTCGTCCGGGACGTTGTTGATCACGGTCTCGGACCGCCTCCGGCGCAAGGCCTCGTAACCCAGGAAGAAGAACGTTTTATCGCGCCGGATTGGGCCGCCCAGCGTGACCCCGAATTGATTCTGCTTGAACGGGGGCACACTGCCCGGATCGAAAAACTTCCGCGCATCCAGGGCGCTGTTGCGCAAAAACTCATAGGCGTCGCCGTGCAGCGAGTTGGTCCCCGACTTGGTGACGGCGTTCATTACGCCTCCGATGGAGTGGCCGTAGTTGGCGCTGAAGGTGCTCGTCTTGACCTGGAATTCCCGCACCGTCTCGGCGCCGAACATGGAGCCGGATGGCGCCGCCGGCACCCGGTTGCGATAGTCTCCCGCGTCGGTTCCGTCCAGCAGGAAGAGGTTATCTTCCGGGCGGAAGCCGGAGATCGAGATCAGTTTGCCGTAGCCATAGTTGAAGTCGTTATTGCGGGGCGTTTCGGTGATGTATACGCCTGGGTTCATCAAAACCAGTTGTGCAATATCGCGGCCGTTGAGGGGCAATTCCCGAACCGTCGCATCGTTCACCAAGTAGTCCACGGAAGACTTGGTCGTCTCGATCAGGGGCGCTTCCCCGGTTACCTCCACGGTCTGCGTCACGGCGCCCACCGTCATGGCGACATCCACCACCGCGTTGCGTCCCACGGTGATCTCGATGCCGGTGCGAACTTCGGTCTGGAATCCTTCCTGGCTGACCGTGACGCGGTACCTGCCCAAACCCAGCGAAGGCGCCGAATACCGGCCTGCCGCATCGGTTGTGGCCGAACGGCTGATGCCGGTCTCTTCGTTCAGGACTACCACTTTGGCCCCCGGCAGAACCGCGCCGGAGCTGTCACTGACGGATCCCGAAATCATTCCCGTCGTGACTTGTGCCAGTCCCGCCGAGACCCAGGCAAACAGGATTCCGATTACAAGCAGACCCCTGCATCCTCGCATGCGCCACCTCCGGTTGAGATTTTCCGCCCCGCTACAGAGAAAAAGCTCATGAATTCTATACTGAATTCAGCCGGGACTTCAATAAGTATTTTTGAAATCAATCATATGAAGCGGCCGGCTGGCCGCGCTTTTCCCGGCCTCGAAACTTTCCCCTTTTGCAGCCCTCCGTCTCCGTGTTATAAAAGTAGTTTGCTCTGTCTCCTGGATTCCTAGAGACAATGGCTCATTCCTAATTCGCAAGGGAGAACAATGAGATGGCTTATGTGATCGCCGAGCCGTGCATCGGCACCAAGGACACTGCCTGTGTTGATGCCTGCCCCGTAGACTGTATTCATCCTAAGAAAGACGAGCCTGAGTTCGAAGCGTCGGAACAGCTTTATATCGAACCCGACGAATGCATCGACTGCGGGGCCTGCGTTCCGGTTTGTCCCGTGACCGCGATCTTTGCGCTCGACGACCTGCCGGACAAGTGGAAACACTTCACCGAAATCAACCGGAAACACTACGGCAAATAGGATAAGAACCGCTTCCCCGGCTCCCGCTCCGCGTCAGCTAAAAACTCGCGCCAGTCGTTTTTATTTCATGACTACCGGGAGTGGCGGGAAGCGGAGAGCGGTCTGCATATCTCGATTCTGAGCCCCTGCGTCTCGCACCGGTGCGTAAGAATTGCGGTGCAGGGGCGTGGGACCCATCTCCCGCAGCGCCTTCTTGTGGGCCGGTGTCGCATAGCCTTTGTGGCTCCCCAAGCCATATCCGGGGAAGTCCCGATCCCACTCGCGCAACAGTGCGTCCCGTTCCACCTTGGCGACAATAGATGCAGCGGCAACCGAGATCGACAGGGCGTCCCCATGAATGATGGAGATTTGCGGGATTTCCAGGTCCAGACGCCGGGCATCCACCAGCACAAGGTCCGGCGAGACGTTTAAGCCGAGCACGGCCAGCCTCATCGCCAGCCGCGACGCCTGATAGATATTGATGCGGTCGATCTCATCGGCCTCCACCCTGCCAACGGCCCAGGCAATCGCCGAGCGGCGGATTTTCTCCGCCAGCTTTTCCCGCACTTCCGGCTCCAACTGCTTGCTGTCCTGAATCCCTCGAATGCGGCAGCAAGGGTCCAGGATCACCGCCGCCGCCAGCACCGGCCCGAAACAGGCTCCAACCCCCACCTCGTCCACCCCGGCAATCGAGAGATAGCCCTGCCGCCGCCCGTCGCGCTCGAATCGGGGGCCGCAACGAAGCTGTTTGCGCGTATCCATGGAGGTAAAAGGAGGTAAAAGGAAATTCGATTTGGCAGCCGCCCGCCGTAATTTGTTAACTACCGGTATGTCTTTTCCGAGCGCCTTAACACTGCGTGGATCGTGACGACATGGGCGGCGTGATCGAGCGTGAATATTATACGATAATCCCCTACGCGCTTCCGGAAATAACCCTTCCACTCCTTGCCGTGCAGCGGCTGAACGTTTCCCCGTAACGGATCGTCGGCAAGCTCATCAATCGAGCGCCGTACCCGTGGCCAGTCTGCCGCGGGAAGCTCATCTAAATCACGAGTTGCCTTCTTAGCGAGACTTACGGCCCAATTTTCGGGAAAGGTCATGGGTCTTCTTGTAGTGGCCCCACGGGACAACTCTGCCCGCAGCTACGTCTCTCGTACCGCGCCTGACGCTATCCTCTTCTTCCGGCGAAAGGGTGTTGTCCGGTTCCTCGGGTTTTTGGGGCATGATTACAACCGTGCCGTTGCGCTGCTCAATAGCCACAAAATCGCCTATCCCAAGGTGGAGCGCATCGCAAATGGGTTTTGGGATGGCAATCTGACGTCGCACGCCGACACGACTGACTCTAGCGCTTCTCTTTGTCGCCATGCCTCCAGACTAACGAATCGCGGGAAATTGTCAAGCGGGTTTGACTATCAGAGTGGGGGCTCATCGTTAACACTTCGACGACGGCCCGAGCAGGCATTACGAAGCGAACTCGAAGACGGGGGTTTCAATCACGCGGGCAGGTTTTTTTTGTTCCCAGACAATCTGCTGTAAGCGTTCGACGGTTTCGGGCGAGAAGAGTCGCTCGCCAGTTTCGACACAGACCCTCGCAGGAACGTGTTCAATTACGAAAACCTTCCCCTGCTTTTCGAGTAGATAAGTCACCGTTTGCTGCACGAACGTTTCGTTCCAAGGTTCATTAGCCATGGGAGATCCTCCTTGTTCTGAAATCGACCCAGTGCCACTGATCGGGCTCATACAGCGTGATGATTTTCACCAAAGGACGAGACGGATAGGTGCATTGGATGTGCAACGGTCTTCGCGACGCCGTGAAACCGAAGATCAGGCAACTTGGGCCGTGTTTGTCATTGGGATAATCCTCGATGATTTCACCAGCGACGACTGCTTCGCGAAGTTCTTGAACACTGATCTCACGAATGATACTTTGTTCAACGGCATGCTGTGAAAACTCAAAGTGCCCACCGAAAATCTTCGTGCGTATTTCTTCGATGTCCAAGGAAAACGCCTGTTAGGTATCTCTAGCTTTCTTCGCGAATGCGGGCCGCTTTGCCCTTCAGCCCGCGCAGGTAGTAAAGCTTGGCGCGGCGCACGGCGCCCCTGCGCACCAGGTCCACGCGATCGATCACGGGAGAGTGCATCGGGAAGATGCGTTCCACGCCCTGGCCGAAGCTGACCTTGCGGACGGTGAACGTCTCGTTCATGCCGCTATGGTTGCGGGCGATGACGGTTCCTTCGAAGGCCTGCAAGCGCTCCTTCTCGCCCTCTTTGATCTTCACCTGCACGCGGATCGTGTCGCCGGGATGGAAGTCGGCGACCTCTTTGCGGGCCGCGACTTGTGTGACTTTTTGTAGCAGATTCATGGTTTCTTTTCCTCTTTAAATTCTTCGAGCCACTGCCGTTCGCCGGCGCTGAGCGTGGCCCCCTGGAGCAGATCGGGACGATTCCGGAATGTTTTTTCCAACGCCTTTCGCTGGCGCCACTCGGCGATGCGCCGGTGATCGCCCGAAAGCAGCACTTCCGGTACGGCCAGATCCCGAAATTGCGCTGGACGGGTGTAATGGGGCCAATCGAGTGACACGCGGCCCCCGTCCGTTTCCGTCGCAGTAAACGATTCTCTCACCGCTGAGGCTGCGTTGCCAAGGGCGCCGGGCAGCAAACGCACCACGGTATCGACTACCACGGCCGCTGCCAGCTCGCCGCCGGAGAGCACGAAGTCCCCAATCGAGATTTCGTCATCGGCCAGCGACTCGGCCACTCGTTCATCGACGCCTTCGTACCGCCCGCACAGAAGCATCAGCGATTTTTCGCGAGTCAGTTCAGAAGCCATCGGCTGGCGGAACAACTTCCCTTGCGCCGAAAGCAATATCACGCGACCGCGCGGTTTCGCTTGAGCCTGCATATTCTCGGCAGTGATGTGCTCGGCGGCCAGGAACAGCGGCTCCGGCTTGAGCACCATTCCTTCATCGCCGCCAAAAGGACGATCGTCCACGGTGCGATGGCGGTCGCTGGTAAACTCCCGCAGGTCGTGTACCGCGATCTTCACCAGGCCGGCTTCTTGCGCCTTCCGCAGGATACCATGCGCGAGCGGCCCCTCGAAAAACGCGGGAAAGATGGTGACGATATCAATCGTCAGGGGCTCTTGTGTCGCCCCGTCCTTCGTTTCGTCCGTCGCTTCTTCCATGATGGAGATCCGCGGGTTCTCGGCCTGCGCCCGGTTCCCTATTTCGAAGAGAGCCTGGTTGATTCAACTCCTTGAGACCTTCCGGCAGCCGGACGAGAATTCGCTTTCGCTCGATATCCACCGTCCTGCAAATCTCCTCCGCAAAGGGAATTAGCAACTCGCCATCGGCGGTGCGGACCTGGAGCAGGGGAGCGCCGGCCGTTTGCTGGACCGCCTCGACTTCACCCAAGACATTGCCATCGACGACCTGGCCCTCGACACCGCCCTCTTCCAAAACGGCGCAGCCGACTAAATCGGAAAGATAAACCTGGCCGGGATCGAGCGGCATGCGGCCCGCGAGCGGGATCTGAATTTCGGCGCCGACCAAGGTTTCGGCCGCCGAGATGGAATCGAAGCCCCGGAATTTCAGAGTGGCGAGGCCCTTGTGAAACCAAACACTTTCGAGTTCGAGCGATTTCCGTTCCTCGCGGTGCAGGAGCGTAAATGCCTCTCCCGCCTGGAACCGCTCCGGGAAATCGGTGAGGACCTCGGCGGCCACTTCGCCGCGCCGTCCCCACACCTTTCGTATCCGGGCGATCGTGAGGTAATCGGTTTCCGTCGCTTCCCTCACCTGGGCCTGCTTTTGTTGCCTGGTTTGTTCCGCACTATTCCAGGATCTCCAGCGTAAACCGCCGTTTCAGTTTCATCCCGGCGGCTCCCAGAATGGTGCGTATCGAGCGGGCCGTGCGGCCCTGCTTCCCGATCACCTTACCGAGGTCGTTTTGTGCCACACGGAGTTCTAAGACCGTACTTTGTTCGCCGTCGATGGCTCTCACGGCGACCTCATCGGGACTATCCACTAGAGCCTTCGCTATCATCTCGATCAGTTCTTTCATAATCGCCTCCTCGTGGCCGGGAACCCCTACTTGAGCGCGGACTGGGAACATGAGACCAATATGAAAACAAACTGAGGCCGATCTGAAACCCTTGCTGCGATACCGGACAATGATTACCAGCGTAGCCCTTCCCTCCGGACACTGCTCGAACCGCCGGCGCGAGACGAGCGCAGATTCGGGACTAGGCGACCTGCGGTTGCGGCTCGGCCGCCTTCTTCTGGCGCTTCAGGAAGCTGCGCACCGTCTCGGACGGCTGCGCGCCTCTCTTCATCCAGAACTCAACCCTTTCGGCGTCGATGACGAACACGGCGGGCTTCTTGCGCGGATCGTAATGACCCACAATTTCCACAAAACGGCCGTCCCGCGCCCGCTCCTTATCGATGACCACCACACGGTAATTGGGCTTTTTGGTGGCGCCCGTTCTTGCCAAGCGAATCATTAACAAATCATCACCTCCAGGATCTATGGTGGCGGCGGGCATTCTTGCCTGTCGCGCCTGGGACAGGCAGGAATGCCTGTCCCTACTGAAACTCTTACGACAAGGCCGGCATTCCCGCCTTGCCGAGCTGCTTCCTCATCAAGCGGCCGGCCATGCTGCGCATCATCTTGCGCGCCTGGTCGTACTGCTTCAAAAGCTGGTTGACTTGCTGCACCGAGGTTCCGCTTCCGCGCGCGATGCGCTTGCGCCGGCTGCCGTTCAAAATAGTGGGATTTGCCCGTTCGCGAGACGTCATCGAGTTGATGATCGCCTCGATGTGAGCGATCTCCTTGTCGTCCACCGACTCCTTCTGCACCTGTTTCCACGGGCCCACCTGCGGCAGCATGGAAAGAATCTGGCTGATGGGACCGAGCTTGCGCGCCTCGCGGAGCTGGTTTCCGAAGTCCTCCAGCGTAAACGAGTTTGTGCGGAGCTTCTCCTGAAAATCTTCGGCCTGGCGGCGGTCGACCACCTCCTCGGCCTTTTCGATCAGCGAGAGGATGTCTCCCATGCCCAGGATGCGCGACACCATGCGGTCGGGATGAAACAGCTCCAGGGCGTCGTATTTCTCGCCGGTTCCCACGAACTTGACCGGCTGGCCGGTGACAAAGCGGATGGAAAGTGCCGCGCCGCCGCGGGCGTCTCCGTCGAGCTTGGTCAGAACGATTCCCGTCAGATTCAAACGGCTGTGGAACTCCTCGGCGCTCTTCACCGCATCCTGTCCCGTCATGGCGTCGGCGACAAAGAAGACCTCGACCGGCTGCAACAATTTCTGAAGCTCTTGAAGCTCCGTCATCAGGTCTTCATCGATATGGAGCCGACCGGCGGTATCCACCAGCAACACGTCGCAGCCCCGGTTGCGTGCCTCCAGACGCGCTCCCTTGGCCAACTCCGCAGGAGTTGCGGATGGATCACCCGCAAAAATCGGCGCGCCCACGCTCCGTGCGACGATGGCAAGCTGCTCCCGCGCGGCGGGACGGTAAACATCGACGGAGACCAGCAGGGGCCGGTGCCCTCCCTTTTGCAGCCACTTGGCGAGCTTTCCCGCCGTAGTAGTCTTACCGGCGCCCTGAAGTCCGGTAAGCATAAAGACGGAGGGTGGCTGCGGCGCAAACTTCACGCGGGCCGCGCTCGCGCCCAGGAGCTCGAGCAACTCGTCCCGTACGATCTTTATAACCTGCTGCGCGGGAGAAAAACTGGTCTGGACTTCTTCTCCCACCGCCTTGGCGCGGATGTTGTCGATCAACTGTTTGACAACCTTGAAATTAACGTCCGCTTCGAGCAGGGCCACGCGGATCTCGCGGAGGGCCTCGGAGATATTTTCCTCCGTCAGCCTGGCTTCGCCGCGAAGCGTCTTGAAAACGCGCTGAAACTTCTCCGTTAGATTCTCAAACACAGATCCCTGCCTGGCGTATCGTGTGCCGCGCCCACTCCCGGCGGGGCTATCCTGGCTATTATCTATTCTAGACGCGCCAATGTGTTAGGTCAAGGAAGACGGGGTAGTGGGCTACTTTGAAGATTTTTCAATCTACGCGCTTGCGCGACTTGACCAGCTCGTATAGTGCGGCCGCAATAAGTATGGTAGATACGCAAATGATTGTTGACTGAACGGCGATTCCCCATCCATATCGCTCTTTGATGTCTCCCATCCCGCCGAATACAGCGATGATTAAGGCCGCCCATTTAATCTCGGATATAACCTTCTTCATCATGCCGCTCTTTCTCCGGCAGGGGTTACTTCGATTTTTTCGGCCATTCGATACCGGCAGTGGTAAGATCGTCGCGCATCTTTTTCGGGATTTCTGACAGGCGGTCGAATGCGAGGTATTTGCCCTTTTGCAGTTTGCCTTTATGCTTCCACAGTTGGATAAATCCCTCTTCTTTGGAAGCAGGACTTTTATCCAGCAAGTACACTTTGAAGATCGTTCCGGTATCTTTCTCCATTGCCTTATTCTCCTTTAAGCCGCTCTTTCCTCCCTCCGCTCGTACTCTTCCCACAGCGCCAGGAGGTCTGAGACTTCCCACAGCTTGTTCGTCACGCCAGCGGCCATTGCTGGTGTACAGCGAAGTGTACGATGAATTTTTATGAAATTGTAGGCAAAATAATTGAGGGCCACAGCCGCCGCGTGATTCTCAAACTTCTTGCTGAAGGCGTTCGTCAGTCGCGTATAACGCCGCATCATGATCCGAGCCGTTAAATTCTGCCGCTCAACGTAGGACGTTGAAACGTGATCGGGGTCTGGGCTGCCGCTGATTCGTTTTCGGTCGCATCCGATGCACGTTGCGGGACTATAACGAACTTCATTGTCGAGTGTCGCCCCGTAGATTTTCCGCAACATCGCGTAATCGACTTCCGAACCAAGAGCGCCTTCAACCGCTTCCAGATACGGTTTGTGTCCATCGCTCGTAATCTGAACGCGAGTGCTCAGACGGGAGGCGAGATCGCCGACAAATTCTTTCGCGGTTTGGCCGTCCCGACCTCCAAGCATCCAGCACGGGACTAGTTTTGTATCGGGCGTCTATGGCAATCCAAAGCCAAATATCTCCGACCGCGCCACGGGCGACATTTTCTTCGGTGATGTTTTTTTGCTTGGCTCCAATAAACGCCAACAGTTCGTCAAGTTGAATGCGTTTGCAGCTTAAGCCACGAAATACCCTGTCCTGGTAATTGGCACAGACTTCTCCGACTTCAAACAGAAGTCGCATGACAGTCTTTTTTGCAACGCCCGTCATTCGCACCGTGGAGCGAATAGAACAGCCCTCGACAAGACAATTGATTACTTGTTCCCGTTTGTTGCTCTTTGGCTTATTAATATCTAAAGGTTATACTAAAGCGTATTAGTATGTCAAGAGGAAAATTGAACCATTTTCTATTTATTCTCAATTACTTATATTACCTATATTCCCTATGTCGCTTATGTTGCGTATACTACTAGTGCGTGGTTGCACTTGTAGTATATGTGGTGATTATAGCAGATGCATCACATAAAGCATTTGAAGCATCTAAAGCAATGAGCCGATAGAAGAGAGGAGAAATGTTAATGAAAGGGGGTTTTCTGCCATGGTGACACAAACAAAGGAAGTTCCAGTCAACGAAGTTCCAATTCCCCTACAAGAGCAGAATGAGATCAAAGAATTGTACGCACAGCTTCGGAAGATGGAGGCCAAGTTAATTGGGCCAGATGGAAAAACCGAGGTTTTGCCGAATAACGTATATTCGTTTTTGTGCGGATTGCTTAAAGATTTGAGGGCGGGGTGTTCTGTAACAATTTTGCAAGGTAAGGCGCAATTGACGACCGTCGAGGCGAGTAAACTCCTCGGCATGTCCAGACAGTTCCTCGTGAAGTTATTGGATAAAGGAGAGATTCCCTTCCATATGGTCGGCACGCACAGGCGGCTTTATGCTCGCAACGTGTTGGCATACAAAAAGCAGCGTGACACAAATCGGAGAAAGGCGTTGGATGATTTGACACGCGCAGAGTATCAGGAAGGATTCTACAAAATGCCCGATGATTTTAACGCCGGACAATGAATATTCCGTCGTGTTGGATGCGTGCGTCTTGTACCCGATGCCGCTATGCGACACACTCCTCCGGCTGGCAGAAGAGCCATCGTTTTACCGACCTTTGTGGAGTGAAGAAATCCTCTGCGAGGTCGGTGATACGATGGAAAGGATGGGATATTCAAAGACACAGCGAGAAAGAAGAATTGGGGTGATGCGAGAATATTTTCCTGAAGCTCTAGTTGAAGTACCAGAGGAGATCATCAAAGCGATTGGCGGCTTGCCGGATCAAAAAGACCGCCATGTGCTTGGAGCTGCGATCCTAAGCCATGCCAATGCAATCGTGACCCAAAACACTAAGGATTTTCCGCAGGAATGTCTTCAAAAATATGGGATTCTCTGCCAGAATGCAGATGACTTTTTAGTACACCAGTACTATCTGGGGCCAGAACAGATTCTGGAGAAACTCGATTATCAGGCGTCGAACAATAAGCAAGAGCGCTCCGCTTTAATGACGAAATTAGCCCTCCCAAAATTTGGACAGTTGGTCGCAACAGGGAAGATTGATTGTTAGGTTTTCTTTGCATTCTGCCACCGCATTTTGGCAGCCTTCGTTGCAATTTCTTTCCGTTGTTCAGCCGTCATCGTAATTAGTCTGCGCTTCCCGCCAATTTTACCCCCTAGTCGGCCCATTGCAGCCATCACACGGGAAATATCCGATGCGCTTGGGTTTCTGGGAGATTTAATAGACGGGGCGGATTCGGTTTCGGTGGAGAGGCGAACGAGGTGATGGGCGAGCTGATTAACGTCTTTGGGTCGCCAGCTTTTGCTTATACGCTTTGGCATGCCCTCAGTATGCCACGGATCGAGAGCGGATCAAAGGGGCGTCAAGTTCAAAGTAGCCCACTACCGAAGACGGGACTGCCGCGCGTTCCGACGTCAAAATGATAGTGCTTGACAGGCGTGATTGCGGCATGTTATAAACCATTTAGTTAATTAACCCGGCGGTAAAGTTAATGATGGATGCAGATCGCCTTAGCACAACCTTTTCAGCCCTCTCCGATCCCACGCGGCGCGCGATTCTCGCCCGCCTGGCCTCGGGCGAGGCTTCCGTCACGGAGCTTGCCGAGCCGTTCGAGATGAGCATGCCCGCAATCTCCAAGCACCTCAAAGTGCTCGAACGCGCGGGGCTGATCGCGCGCGGGCGCCAGGCGCAGTGGAGGCCGTGCCGGCTCCAGGCGGGCGCGCTCAAGAACGTCGCCGACTGGGTGGAGCACTATCGCCAATTCTGGGAGCAGAGCTTCGATCGCTTGGACGACTACCTGCGCGAATTAAAAACCAAGGAGAAAAAGCATGGCCGAAGGAAGAAATCCATCTGAGTTTATTATCTCGCGAGTCCTGGACGCGCCGCGTGAGCTGGTTTGGAAGGTTTGGACCGAGTGTGAGCGCCTGAAGCACTGGTGGGGGCCGAAGGGCTTCACGGTGAGTTTCTGCAAGAACGATCTCCGGCCGGGCGGCACCTTCCACTACTGCCTGCGATCTCCGGACGGCCAGGATATTTGGGGCAAGTTTGCTTACCGCGAAATTGTGAAGCTGGAACGGCTGGTCTTCATCAATTCTTTTTCGGATGAAAAGGGCGGCACAACTCACCACCCTATGAGCCCGACCTGGCCCCTGGAAATGCTGTCAACGATTACTTTCGCCGATCAGGAAGGCCGGACGAAGGTCACAGTACAGTGGGTTCCGTTCAATGCAACGGAGGAAGAAATTAAGACATTCGAGGCGGGGCGCGATTCCATGCAACAGGGCTGGACGGGAACCTTTGATCAGCTCACCGAATACCTGGCGAAGCCCTGATGCAAACTCGCGCGCCAAGCGGGCCGGAGGATCAAGCACGCGCCCTTCCTGGAGCAAGATTGGCGCGACGATAGTCAAATCGAACCTGAGAGCGGGGGAGAAGAAACATGGCGGAAAAAAGAGAGCATCCCGTTGAGGACACTTCGGACCGGGAGATCGTCATCACGCGCGTTTTCGACGCGCCGCGGGAGCTCGTGTGGAAGGCGTGGACAGAACCCGAACATGTGGTCCAATGGTGGGGGCCGAAAGGCTTCACGACCACCATTCACGAGATGGACGTCAGGCCGGGCGGCGTCTGGCGGCTCACCATGCATGGTCCCGATGGCACCGACTATCCGAACAAGAGCGTCTTTATCGAAGTGGTGAAACCGGAGCGCATTGTTTTCTCACATGGCGGTGCGAAGAAGGGAGGTCCGCCTGCGCAATTTCAGGCTACGTGGACCTTCGAGGAACTAGGCGACAAGACCAGGCTCACCATGCGGGGTCTCTTCCCATCGGCGGCAGCGCGCGATGCGGTGGTCAAAGAGTATGGAGCCATCGAGGGCGGGAAACAGACCCTCGAGCGCCTTGCGGAGCATTTGAAGAAGATGTAAAAGGGGGACACCATGAACAAGGTACTTTGGATCGTTCAATGGCTGCTTGCGGCTCTATTTCTGTTCGCCGGAGGAACGAAGCTGGTGCTGCCCATTGCGGAGATGACCAAGGATATGCCGATGCCGGGCTGGTTCTTGCGGTTCCTCGGCGTGGCGGAGGTGCTCGGCGCGATCGGCCTGATCCTCCCCGGCCTGCTGCGCATTCGGCCGGGGCTGACACCGCTGGCCGCTGCCGGACTGGTGATCATCATGATTGGGGCGACGGTGATCACGCTGAAGACCGGCCCTGTCGTCCTGGTGCTGCTCCCGCTTGTGACGGGAATCCTGGCGGCGTTCGTCGCCTACGGCCGCTGGCGGGTGGCGCCGCTTCGCGGGCGGTCTCAACCGTCATTGCGCAGGCTAGAATGACAGCTTGAGTCCGAACTGAATTTGCCGCGATGTGGTGGTGGTTGCCGTAATGGCCCCGGCGGCCCCGCGAACCGTCCTGTTGGTGTTGAATACGGGGTTGCTCGGCAAACCAAAGCTGGCGTGATTGAAAAAGTTAAAAAACTCGGCGCGAAATTCCGCTTTCCATCGCTCGCTCATCGGTGTGACCTTCATTACGCTGAAATCAACATTCACGAGGCCGGGACCGGTGATCGTGTTGCGACCCAGGTTCCCGTAAAAACCGGGGACGGGAATCGCAAAGGCGGTTGGATCGAAATAGAGTCTCGGACCTCCCAGCACCGGATTATTGCTGGCTCCGGACCGGAGATTGGGCCTGTCGGCCAGAGACGTGAATTGGTTTCTCGAGCTATTAAATCCCGTCAAAGCGGTAAACGGCTCACCGGAATTCGCCGAGACGATACCGCCCACCTGCCATCCTCCCGCCAATTTCCCCCATGCTCCCCGGAGCTGGCTTCCCGGAAAGTCGTAGGTGAAGTTTGTAACGATGTTGTGCCGGACGTCAAAGGCGGATAAGCCCCGCTCGCCGCGGATGTTCTCGGGGTCCTGGGGCGTGGCGGGAGAGCCGAGAGCCTCCTGTCCTGTCACGGAGGAGGCTTCGTCAATGTTCTTCGAGTAGCTATAAGAGGCCTTCGCGCGCAGGCCGCGGCTGAGCCGTTGCGTGATGTCCATCTGAAGGCCATGATAAAAACTATTCGCATCGGTAGACACAAAACTGCTGCTTCCCAAAGCGGAATTCCTGCGCGGCGCGTTCGCCGGATAGAACTTGGTCCCGCCGGACAGGGTCGGCAACGGGGTATTGGCGTCCGCCACACGAGTCAGATGGTAGGAATGGGCTCCCATGTAAGCGATGTTGAATACCGTGTTGGAGCTCAATTCCCGCTGCACGCTGAAATTCCATTGGAGCTTCCTGGGTACGTTCAGATGGAAGTCCACGGAGCTGGGCGTCTGCTTGGCGGTTTGAATCGTGCCTCCCGCGAAGCCCGTGGGAAAGGGGGGATTGGTCAGTTGCAGCGCGCCCCAGAAAGGAGGGTTACCCGGAGTAAAGAACCGGAACTCGGAAACAATCTGGTCATAAAAGATTCCAAAGCCGGAACGAAAGACCATCTTTCCGTCCCGGAAGGGGTCCCAGACGAAACCCAATCGGGGCGACCACTCCTTATGGCTGCCCTGAAAGAAGGGGCTGCCCACGGTGGGGTTGGTATCGAAAATCGGAACGCCGCCGACGAGATTCACATGATAGTTGGAGATTCGGTTGCCGCTGGCTTCCACGGGAACGGTCATCAATTCATAGCGCAGGCCCAAGTTCAGCGTTAAGTTGGGACGGATTTTGAAGTCGTCCTGCACGAAGCCGGCAAAATAAATTTGCCGGTACGCTTTGGTGCTATCGGCGCCCGCGGGAGGCGGGCCGGAGAATAGCGACGGCTGCCCCGTCAAAAAGGTTTGCAGGCTGGGGAACGTGAAAGAGCCTTTGGGGTTGCCCTGCCAGTTTTCGTTATGCTGAATCCTATGGACGGAGACGCCGAATTGAAGGGAGTGTCGCCCCACAAAGCGGGAAACCTGGTCGGTGCCTTCGAACTGATTGAGCACGAGCCACCGGCCTATGGTGGAGTTTCCGGTCGCAGTCAAAGCGCCTCCCGCGTTGCTGCCGGACGTGCCGAAGGTGATGGAACCGATGGTACTTGCGCCTGGGAAAAAAACCAGGGAAGGATCGAGCGAAATCAAGGGAAAGGAATTGTTCGTGGCGCGGGCGCGGCCGAACGCGAATCGGAGCACATTCACGGTGGTCGCATAGGCTCGCCTCTCCTCCAGAGCGAGGGATTGATTGCCGCTCGTGGAGATCCCCGTGAATAAACTGTTCAACGCCGGCGCGTTGAGAGAGGCTTTCGTAAAGGCATAGCGGGCGAAGAGAGAATCCTTCTCCGAAAGATTGTGGTCCACCCTGGCCAGGAAGAAGTCCTGGCTGCTGATCTGCGTGGGAGAGTTAATGGACTGGGCTGTCCCATCTCCGAAAATCCGCCCGTTCACGGGCCCAAAGAGCACCAGAAACGGTCTTACATTGGGAGCGACGCCGATGTTGAGGGACTGGCCAGGACGTTGCGGGTCCGGCAGCAGGCCGCGGCGGGCATTGTCATCCGGGACGGTGGCGATGTTGGTTAATCCCAAACCTTCCCGCAATCCTTCGTACGCTCCAAAGAAAAAGGCTTTGTCACGCCGCAGCGGTCCTCCCAGAGTGCCTCCGAATTCGTTCCGCCGAAAGGGCGGCGGCTGCCGGGTGGGATCGAAGAAATTGCGCGCGTCCAAAGCCGAGTTGCGTAGGAATTCAAAAACGGAGCCATGGATCTGATTGGTCCCGGAGCGGGTGACGGTATTGACGATGCCGCCCGATCTCTTGCCATAGGCCGCGCCATAATTTCCCACCAAGACGGTAAACTCTTGAATGGCGTCCACCCCCATGTTCTTCCCCAAGACGCCGCCCGGCAAAGTGGACTGGCCTCCTGCGCCCAGCAATTCGGTGCCGTCCATCAGGTATAGATTGGAGAGCGCGCGGGAGCCTCCCACCGTAAAATACTGGGACATCAGCCCGCCCGTGGCCGTATGGCCGCCGGTGCGAAACCAGTGCGTGCCCGGCTCCAAGCTAATCAAATAATCGAAACTGCGCCCGTTGAGCGGCAGTTCCCGGATGGTTTTATCGTCTACCAGCCCCGAAAGAGTGTTGGTAACCGTTTCGACTAAGGGAGCCTCGGCGGTCACCACCGTCTTTTCGGTGACTTGCCCTACTTGGAGGACCAAGTCGATTTCCAAGTTGGCCCCCACCGTCAGTTGGATTCCCCGGCGGACCGCCGTCTCAAAACCCGACATCTGGGCCTGCGCTTCGTAATGGGCGGGAATCAAGCCGGACGCGTTATACCGGCCGGCCGCATCGGTGACGACGGAACGGCCGATCCCGGTGTCCACGTTTGTGATCGTGACGCCGGCCCCCGGTACGACGGCTCCGCTCGCATCCTTCACCATGCCAGATATGGAACCGGTGGCAGTCTGTGCAAAAACAATGGAAGGGGAAATCAAAACCGCCGCGAGACACGTACCCCTCAGCAAGTAGAATCGCATGGCAATCCCTCCCTAGGGTTCGGATTGCTGGGAAGTCTACAGGAGGGGAGGAGGGGTGTCAAGGAAACTTCAACAGCCGGGTGCAATTTGAAGTGAGAGTCAGCTACCTCAAATGAAAAGCAGATCCCTCGTCGAAGACTCCTCGGGATGACATCGTGCTCTAATATTTCAGGATGATGTCATCCTGACGACCAACGGGAGGAAGGATCTGCTTTTTCTGCCGGGTATGATGACTCTCACTTCCAATTGCACCCGAGGGCGAGAACCTAATTGACAGGAAACATAATTGCCGGTTTCAAACATCTTTAGAAATGTCCCATTTGAATGCAGGAAGCGGTGGGCTTTGGAGGCGCAGGAAAAGTCCTGTAGTTTGGAGGTCTGGGGAGCCTCGGATTGGTGTACGAGCAGTTGAGATCCGGTCGCCAAGCGCCCGAGCGGGTCGAGTGGCCAGTCAAGGTTTCGACGAATCCGAAGAAGGAGGAAAGGAGATTCCCCAGAACTCGTAACTCGGGGCCGAAAGTTCTACGGCCACCTTATGACCTTTCCCTGGGGCGACTCCGCAGAAACCGACGACCCGGGCCCAGCTATCTTGGTCGCTGGCATCGTTGTGCAGATGAATTTTGGCCGCAGCCGGCGGCAAAATCGACATGACTAATACCGAACCATGCGCACTGATCATCTCCGTTTCAGCAAATTCGGCAAACTCTCTTCTGCCGATTGTCCATTTCACGGTCAGCGGAGCCTTCAGTATAACGCGCGCACTTCTGCGTTCTTCCGGGTAGGGATTGACGTTCGATACGGGATTCAGCCGGAGTTCATTCATAACTAGCCGCGCGCTATTCGAGGATTCGCTCACTGGATCTCCTCCACTTCGAACTCACGATTTTTTCGCCATAAAATCTACTTCCGAAAGAGTCACGCCGCTGTAGCCTTAACTGCCGGTTTCCGTAGTTCCCGTTTCTGGATACCGGCAACAAAGCTAATTTGACAGGGATGGCGACGGAACGCCATAGTACGGCCGATTCATTTTTGAATTGGGCCGCCAGCACTAGTCGTCACCGGAAGCGACGGTTGAGGGTGCGGGGAGGAGAGACATTCGACGGAGGGTAAAGTTGGCGGATTCGCCGGATGTCCGGTTCGGAAAGACCCCAGTGCAGTGCAATGTTTTCCCGCTTCTGAATTTTCTGGCGATACCTCTGAAAGTAATTCAGGATGTCCCCTCCGTAACCGAAGAAGAACATGATGTCCTCATAGTTGGCCGTGTGCTCCAGCCCAAGTGCGTGCCCTATTTCGTGCAAGCAGGTGAGATAGACTACGGTGTCCCGAAAGAGGGAGTCTGTGCGGGCTCGGGCATCGATCTCGTCTCCCAAGCCCTCAATTTCCGGCCTCACGAAAACCGCAGCTCCCCGCCTGCCCTCGACCAGAATCGGACGCATTTCTCCGTACAGACCGCTTTCGGCGGAGACCCAATAGAGGCGCAACCGAGCTCTGTCCTCTTCTCCGACGCCAAACGCAAGGGTTCCTCCGCTGGCCTTTGTCCAGGCCTCGAGCGCCCACTCGGCCAAAACATGGTCTCCTGGCCGGTTGCCGGGGCCCTCCCGAGAGATGTATGTAAGAATCGGTTGATCCCTGCTAGTTGTTTCAAAAGTGGGACGCCGCGTCTGTGCCTTGGCTGGGATGGCGGCCAGAATCAAGACCGTGATCGAGCCGGCCATCATCCACGGGAGTACGGTCTGGAGCCGAAATGCCATGTTGGGGTCATGGTATCGCATCGGGAGAGAACCGTCCACGGATGGATTGTGGTCGCCTGAGAAGTCGCAGGTGGTGGTGCAGTTTCCGGGTCGGGACAGGCATTCCTGCCTGTCCTGCTTAGCAGGTACAGGCTAGAAAGCTTGTACCCACGCCGAAGCCTTGGCCTTCGCTCAAACTGCACCACCACCAAGTCGCACTGTTTGTTGACATTTCCGGGGAATTTCCTGTATAGTCTGGTTCAGAATTTTTGAACTGGCAAGCATATAGGAGAAAGCAGAATAACAATAAGGGTAGCTTGTTCCGCCGGCGGCGCCGCCGGTTGGTGTCCCAGTTTCGAGTGGTGCCGGTCTCTGTTGCAGCCGGCGGTCTCAACAACCTAACCGATCGCTCCTCCAACTACCCCCATTGACAATTCCGCTTCCGCACGCCGGCCAGTAAACGAGCGTATCGTTTTCAGGAGATGTTGACATGCCGGAAACAGAAGAACCCTCCGTGGTTGAAAAAGATGAGGCCGCCGCAGCGCCCGAGCCAGGCCCCGCCGTCCCGGAAAGCGAGGATTTCGACCGGCTCCTGAACTCCTATTCACAGTTCTCACAGGCGCCGCTGGGGTCACTCCTCCATGGGCACGTTGTGAAGATTGTCGGCGAAGAAGTGATTGTCGACGTGGGCTATAAGTGCGAGGGCGTGATCCCAGCCGCGGAATTCAAGGACGCCGAGGGCAAGCTCCGCATAAAACCGGGCGACGAAATCGAAGTGATGATGGAGTCCGCCGAGGAGCGCGACGGGTACGTGGTACTCTCCCGCGAGCGCGCCAAGCGGTTGAAGGTTTGGGACGACATCGAGTCGGCGTACGAGCGCCAGAGCGTGATTCCCGGCACGGTGGTCGAGCGGATCAAGGGAGGACTGGCCGTCGATATCGGCGTGCGCGCCTTTCTGCCGGGATCGCAGGTGGACGTCAAGCCGCTGCGGAACCTGGATGCTCTCATCGGCGAGGAGATTTCCTGCAAGATCATCAAGCTGAATAAAAAGCGGTCGAACATTGTGGTTTCCCGCAAGGCGGTCTTGGAAGTCGAGATCAACCGCCGCAAGGAACGAACCCTGGAGCATCTGGCGGAAGGGTCGGTCGTGAAAGGGACGGTCAAGAACACCACCGATTACGGCGCCTTCGTGGACCTGGGCGGAATCGACGGGCTGCTGCACGTCACCGACCTCAGTTGGGGCCGCGTGGCGCACCCCTCCGAAGTCGTCAAGGTAGGCGACGAGCTGGAAGTGAAAGTCCTGAAGTTCGACCGTGAGAAGGAGCGCGTCTCGCTCGGCTTGAAGCAGTTGACGGAAGATCCCTGGGAACGGGCGGCCGAGAAATTTCCGGTGGGCACGCGCGTGAAAGGGAAGGTCCTGAACTCGACCGACTACGGCTCGTTCGTGGAACTGGAGCAGGGCGTCGAGGGGCTGATCCACGTCACGGAGATGAGCCACAGCAAGCGCGTCAAACATCCTTCCAAGATTCTTGCGCCCGGCGACATGGTGGAAACCATGGTTCTGGACGTGCACCCCGGCGACCGGCGCATTTCGCTGAGCCTGAAGCAGTGCGAGCCAAACCCTTGGGCGACGCTGCCGGAACGCTATCCGGCTGGCACCATCATCAAGGGACGCGTCCGCAACCTCACCGATTTCGGCGCCTTCGTCGAGGTCGAGGACGGCATCGACGGCCTGGTACACGTATCCGATATTTCCTGGACCAAGCGGATCAAGCATCCCAGCGAGGCCGTCAAGAAAGGCGAGATCGTGCAGGCCGTGGTCTTGAGTATCGACCCCGAGAATCGCCGCCTCTCGCTCGGCATCAAGCAGTTGCAGCAGGACGCCTGGACAGCCTTCTGCAGCCGCGTCCACGTGGGCGACGTGATACACGGCAAGGTTGTCCGCAAGGCTTCGTTCGGAGTCTTCGTCGAGCTGGCCGAAGGCATCGAGGGCCTCTGCCACATCTCCGAAATCTCCAACGAGGGCGTCGACAAGCACAACATCCCGATGGAGGTCGGCCAGGAGGCCGATTTCAAGATCATCAAGATGAGCCCCGACGAGCGCAAAGTCGGACTCAGCATCAAAGCTCTGCAACCGCCAGTCGAGCGCAAGGTGGCCGAGAAGGTCCACCAGCCGGCCCCGCCCCCGACCGCCACCAACACCATCGGCGACATGATGGCCATGAAGGAGCGCAACGCCCTCAAGCGCTAGGACGCCGTTGCTGCAAGCTGGACATACGGGAACAGCCGGGACGCTTTGCCTGGAAAGTCAGCTTCTTTCTGCTGCTTTGTGTATCGTGAAAAACCTCCCGTCTATCCCCGGTTTTCCGCATAACACTTGACCTGGCGTATAGAGATGCTATACGCTATACGCGGTGATTCAGAGCTTTCGCCATAACGGTGTCGAGCGGTTCTTTAGAAGCGGCTCGAAAGCAGGAATTCAGGCGAAGCATGCTGCGAAGCTGCGGAAGCAGCTTTTTGCGCTCGACAACGCGAGACGGGCCGAAGATATGAGCGCTCCCGGTTGGGGGCTGCACCCATTGCACGGCAACTTAAAAGGCCACTGGTCCGTTGAGGTGAGCGGCAATTGGCGTTTGACGTTCACCTTCCAGGGTGAGGACGCCGTTCTGGTGGATTACCAGGACTATCATTGAGGAATTCTATGCGGATGTTCAACCCACCCCACCCAGGCCACGTGCTGCGGGAATATTTGGGCAAGATATCGGTCACTCAGGCCGCAAGACATCTCGGAATCACGCGGGCCGCACTCTCCCGCATCCTCAACGGTAAGGCAGGAATCTCGGCAGAAATGGCACTGCGCCTGTCCGATGCTCTCGGGACAACGCCGGAACTGTGGACCGGAATGCAAGCCCAGTACGACCTGTGGCGGGCGTCAAAGAGGCGGCGGCAGAAATTGCCCCGTTTGGCGGCAGCATAGCTTCAGCTTGGGCGATCACGTCAGCAATCCGAGCCGCGACAGTAATGGAGCGGTCAGCATATCTGTGAATGGGGCGGTTCCGGCGGACTCGGAAGATTTCGACGGATTAATGACTCAGGACACCTGAAGAAACCGGGCTCTCCAAGGAGAAAAAGGAGGGGAACGTCCCATCCGGCACCGGTTTCCCCGATTGCTTACGGTGCCTCAATTCTTATCCCCACTGTCACGCTGTTTTTTCTCTGCTTTGGCTTTTGACTGCTTTGGCCGTGAATACTTACTAATGAGAAATGCCTCTAATTCGGAGACCATGTGTTTACCTTTTGCGGCATCATCATCATTGCCATTGTGCTCATAAATATCACGCACCGTCTTAAAACATTTCATCAACTCTGTATTAGAAATATTACTGATGTTCGCGGACGGCTTCAGAAAGTCAGTTGGAGGGCAGTACGCATTCTTGGTTAGTGCACACGCCACATGCCGCGCCAAGTAGAAGCGCAAATTACGTTGCTGTATGTTGTCAAGGCGCAAGCGCCGGTTTTCTAAAAATTGATCGGTGCGCATCAAAATTCTCACACATTGCAGATATACGGCGAGATCAAAAGGCTGATCCTGCCCAAACAAATCAGACTGTTGCGTCTGGCCATAGTCATCGTGCCCAAACACACTCCAACGCTTTTCTTCTTTTGTCACATAATCTCGCGGTCTGCCTCTTGCATCATTCGGTTTCTTTAGCAGGATAGCAACAACAGCCTGCACTACAGTGAGAATGCTGACGATTTGGGAGATTTCTTTACCCTGGTCTTTGTAGTATCCCTTTCTACGGTCGTAGTACAGACCGTTCTTTGCAAAGAATATATCTAACTGCTTGTGCAAGCGACTTGTAGAAATCAGTGCCTCCGCTGGCATTTTGTTTTGGTTATTCGTGGCCCGTATTATTTCATCGCGAATTTCCGGGTCTTCGTTCTGTATTACGCGAATTAGAATTCGACGATTGTCACCTGATGGAACTGGCTCGCCTTTCTTGAAGTATTCAAAAATACGGCGTGATGTTTGCAGGCCATTAACGATCTGGGGGTCTTTAATTTCCAGTTGTCCTGATTTAAGCGCAGCGGATGGAGTGAGAATTGTTATTCCATTGTTGAGGAGCCAAAATTCCGGTTCATTTTGGGGATGGGTCAGAGTCGTAGTGATGGCGCGATTAATTGGTGTATTGAGATAATACCCTCTTACATTATCATCGAAAATAGTTTCATTTAACTGGTCGGTGGCTGTATCCTTTAGAAAATCGTAAAACTTTCCTAATGGCACCAATCCAACCCACCCCTCCCGAGTATCGAAGGACTTTTCAAATGTCAGGAATTTCCTGGAAGCAGGTCTAACTTTAGTTTGATCATAGAGCCTTTCGGCACCAGCAAAATTAAAAGGCTGCATTTCTGCTTTATTGAAATGAGACCGTATAGTTTTCGGAATCGCCTTAACTGCCCTTTCACAATTCTCGTTCGGAGGCTCATCACATCGTGTCACAAAGTAATACTCAAAGCGCATATTTGCTTGTGCCATCGCAATCATTTTTTTCTTGAAGGTCTGCATCAGGTCTTGCAGGCGGGCGTGGTATTTGTAGCGATAGTCTCCGGGCTTACGTTGCAAATCAAGCAGATCATCCGTAAACCGCTCCATCTTTTCGAGGGCAGTCGGAGAAAATCCCTTGGTTTCTCTAATTTGCATGATGATGATATCGACATCATTCTCACTTCTACGATCTACGTCTGTACTGTCATCAGCCAAAACGCGGTTAATAAAGAAATGGAACGTATCTATTCCGCCATCATCCTTTTCGCCAACCATTCCGCGCATTAACTCTTCGTCATTAAGGGAGAACCTCTTCAGGAATTGCTCAGCACAGAAGTACTCAAACGGATTCAATCCGCGAGGTGCTTTCCCATTTACAAGGCGCGCTCTACACCAATCCTCGTATATAAGATTCAGTGAGAGGACATCATTGGCGCTCATGGGAAAACTCCTTAGTTGACGAGTAGAGGTCATCGCGTACCCCCGCGACGACCATCGTTGTCACTAGCCTCACCGCCATCATCCTTTGCTAGGGATGATTCGTCAAGTATGTATTTACCCTAACAAGTTACTATACTGCGTCTTTGGCTACCGGTGGATTGACGGCGGTTCGGCTCACGTGTTGGGACTCGCGTAGCTAGCTACTGGGGCCGGGAGACTTGAGGAAAACCGGGGAAAGACGGCACGTTGTCTCATCCGAAAGAGTGAAGGGGACAGGGCGGGACGGCATACCGGCGGAGGTCAGGCGGCGCTGATCTGTACTCGGAGTCCCGGATGCAATTTCTCGCCGTAGGCGATCAGCCGATCCAGGGTAAAGCTCTCGATTCTTCCTCGCAGAATTTCGCTGATTCGCGACTCATCGACACCGATCTTTTCGGCGATCTCCTTTTGGAGAAGCCGGTGTTCCCGCTGGTACTTCGCGATGAGTTGGCAGAGCTGGTATTTCGCGCGTTCTATCTCGGTCGCATTCGAGGGCAGCGCGAGGTTACCGCCCCGATAGTTTGCGCCGGAAAGTTTGTCCCGAACGCGACGGAGCGTTTTTTCATCCGGGAAAGCCTCTTTTTTGGCCGACACGCGCTTTACCTCCGAAAACAATTAATGACGCCGATGAACGGGCACTCGTCACGCATACACCAGACCAGGCGGTACTGCTTGCCCTCATGCTCCATCCGGTCCAGCATGAAAAACTCCCACTCGCCGTCGCGTTCGTCGGGCTGAAATTCCTTGCCGTCGAGCCCCTTCACCAGCTCCAGGATCAGGGTATCGCCGATATCCGGGTGCTTCGTCTCCCAGTGAGGAACAATAGTGAGGATCAATGGCGATTTCGTTGACTTCCCGGCCATTGACAGTGAGACTCAGCACATAGCTGCGGCGTCCGCTCATCCCGGCTCCAGATTACCGCAAGTTGCTAAATTTAGCAACTCCGCCTCTCCCAGACCATTTCGCTCGCTGCTTTCAGCTTCGGACCTGCGAAAACTTCCCTGGGAAAACCGGGGAGGAAAACCTTGGACCCGACCGCCGACAGTCGAGACGTTTTTCCTCCACGGTCCTGTAATGGTACGCCCCCTCCCACGCGATAACCTATTGCATCCGCACGCCATTCCAGTCATACTACCCCCTATGTAAGCACGCGGGAAGCGGGCAGGAACGGGCAGAGCCGCAAGGCTCGACGGTCCGCGCACCGCCTGCGGTCCAGAGCCTCCGGGCGGCGGGCCGCAAAACTCGGAACGCCAGGTTCCCTCAGGAGACGGTAACGGCTATGACCAAAGCGGATCTGATTGAGGAAGTCTCCAAGGTCGTGGAGATGACCCGCAAGGATTCCGAAGTAATTGTGGAGACGATCTTCGAAAGCATCGTCAAGGCCCTGCGCTCGTCCGACAAGATCGAGATTCGCGGCTTCGGCAGCTTCCGCACCCGGCAGCGGAAGCCCCGCGTCGGACGCAACCCCAAGACCGGCGCGCGCGTCGAGGTCCCCTCGAAGACGGTCCCCTATTTCAAGCCCAGCAAGGAGCTGAAGGACCTGATCAACGGAGGCCGCGCCGCGCAGGCCGCCCAAGCGCAAAAAGCATCGCTGCCCCAAGCGTGATTTGCTCTCGCCGTTCCCATCTCGCGCATGGCGGAGCAACCCCTGGCATCATGGACTACCTCTGGTCCCCTTGGCGTTACCGGTACGTATCTCACCAAGCCCCCGAGGCCGGCTGCGTTTTCTGCACCAAAATGCAGCAGTCGAACGACGAGGAGAATCTCGTCCTCTATCGCGGCGTCAGCAACTACATCCTGCTGAACCTCTATCCCTACACCAGCGGCCATCTGATGATCGCTCCCTACGCCCACATCGGCGAGCTCGCGGCGGCCGATGACGCCACCTGGCAGGAGCTGGCCGCGCTCACCCGCAAGGCCGAGCAGGCCCTCCGCACCGCCTACCGCCCCGAAGGCATCAACCTCGGAATGAACCTGGGAAAAAGCGCCGGCGCCGGCATCGCCGACCACATCCACATGCACGTCCTCCCGCGCTGGCACGCCGACTCGAATTTCATCACCACCATAGGCGAAACCCGCGTCCTCCCCGAATCCCTCGAAGACACCTACCGCAAACTCAAGCCCCTGTTCTGATATGGAAGGACCTGTCAAGTACAGTCGCGGTGGTAGTGGGGGCTTCTTTTTTGGGGCGGGAGCAGAGAAGTGCCCGTGGCGGCCGAGGCGGGCGTCGCGACGATTGATCACTCTCAGTTGCCAATACAACACGTAGCCGGTTGGGCCGGCTTCGTAGCAGGCTCGCAACTGCTCGGCAGGCCCCAGCTTGCGAACCAATCGGCGGACCGACTCCGCCCGGTTGGGAATGATCCCCAGGGATCGAACTTCGCCGTCCGGTTCCGCGACCGCGACGGCAATGGTTTCTGCATGGACATCCAGACCCACAAATCGTACTCTGTTCATCGGACCGATCCCCTTTGGTCAGGTCCTTCCATGATGACTAGTATCGTCTCCTCGTTCGGAGTTATGACATGAAGTTTCGGAAGTACTTGGTTGTTGCTACCGCGGCGGTTCGTCTTTTTAGTTCGGTCAGACGCCGGCCGGTTCCATTTCTGGTGTTGCTGGGAGGAATAGGATGAAGAATCGGCAGAAGAGGATGACATGGCTGATGGCTTTCGCTTCGCTGGGCGGGCTGGCGCAAACCGGCGGCGATTCCACGCTTCGCAACATCTATGAAGGAACCATCGGCAACCAGAGCCGTATCCAGGTGGCGTTAGCCAGGCTTCCTATTTACTTTGAGGCCAGCGGGAGCCAATCTTCCTCGCAAGTCAAATACCTCGCCCGCGGGAATCGGTCTGCACTTTTTCTCACCGAGCAGGAAGCCATATTGTCTTTGGGAGAGAATCGCGACCCAGCATCATTCATAGAAATTGGCATGCGCTTCGCGGGGGCAAATCCGGCGCCAGCAATAGAGGGAATGGAGGAGCTTCCCGGCCGCAGCAACTATTTTTCCGGTAACGACCCCGCGCGATGGCGCACCAATATTCCCCACTATGCAAAGGTGCGATACGCGGAAGTGTATCCTGGAATAGACCTGATCTTCTACGGTACGCAGGGTCACCTCGAATATGACTTCGTGGTCGCTCCGGGCGCGGATTTGAATCGGATCCGGCTTGAGTTCGCGGGCATTACCCGCATGGCGGTCGATCGCAGCGGAAACTTGATTCTGGAAGCGGGGGAACGCCAGATCATACAGCGAGCGCCAGCCATCTACCAGGAAATCGGAGGAATCCGAAAGCCTGTCGCAGGCGGTTACTGGATTCGACCGGATCGCCAGGTTGGATTTCAGGCCGCTGATTACGACGCCGGCAAGCCCCTGATCCTTGACCCGGTGCTGGAATACTCCCGATTCTTCGGAGGAAGTCAGGATGAAGAGATCATCAGCGTGGCCGTGGACGGGGCGGGAAATACCTATTTGGCCGGGGAATCGTCCTCTCCCGACCTGCCCACCTCTCCGAACGCCCTTTCTCGGCCAGCCTCCGTAAGTGGCGCGGGTTCGCACAATTCCGGGAGTGCGGCTTTCGTCGCCAAGCTCAATGCCAAAGGAACCGCGCTCGTCTATTGTACGTACCTTGTTGGCAGCAAGACCTCGGTAGCGCATAGCCTCAAGATCGATGCCCAAGGAAACGCATATGTCGTGGGCCGGACGGAGGCGGACGATTTTCCCACTGTTAAACCATTTCAGCCTGCCTTCGCGGGCGAGCCGGACGACGGCTTTGTCGCCAAGCTCAACCCATCAGGATCGGCGCTGGTATTTTCCACGTACCTGGGCGGCAAGAAATACGATGAACCACGCAACGTGGCAGTGGATGGATCCGGAAATGTGTATGTCACGGGCATTACTGAGTCTGACGACTTTCCTACGCGGAATTCCATCCAGGCGAAGCACGCTGGCGGCAAGCAGGATCTCTTTGTGGCAAAGTTGAATGCCGCCGGTTCAGCCCTGGTCTATTCCACGTATCTGGGCGGCTCGGGAAACGACGTAGGACACGCCATCGCAGCGGACTCCGCGGGCAACGCTTATATCACCGGCATCACCAACTCGCCGAACTTTCCCACGCGGAACCCTATCCAGGCCATGTTCCGGACTGGCAAGGGCAATGATTCGATCGTCGTGAAAATAAATCCCTCGGGGTCGGCGCTGGTATATTCGACGTATCTCGGCGGAAGCAAAAACGACGAAAGCCGGGGCATCGTCGTGGACGCCGCTGGCAACGCTTACATTACCGGGTACACGGAATCGGACGACTTTCCCACTGCTAAGCCGCTACAGGCAAAATTTGCAGGCGGGGCCAACGATATCTTCGTCACGGAGCTGAATTCGCAGGGCTCGGCACTGGCCTTTTCCACGTTCCTGGGTGGCAGCGGGGGCGACAATGGGCGCGCCTTGGCCCTGGACTCCACGGGAAATATTTACGTGACGGGATTGACCGATTCCAAGGATTTCCCGATGAAGAACCCATTCCAGGAGAAGTACGCAGGAGGAACTGCCGACGCCTTTGTTGAAAAGATCAGCGCCGGCGGCTCTTCCCTGGTTTACTCTACTTACCTCGGCGGAAGTGGGTACGAGCGAGGGCGGGGAATCGCCGCGGATGCTTCCGGCAATGTTTTCGTTACAGGACAAACAGAATCGCAGGACTTTCCCACAACGAAGTCTCTCTCGCCGAAGTTCGCAGGGGGCAAGACCGATGCCTTCGTGGTGAAGATCATCGACCAAGAAAAATAGTTGCCCCCGGCCTTTGCCGCCGCACCGCCTCACCTTTCACTACGAGACGCTGGCTGTCCCTATCAAGAATTCGACCGACTTGAAAAGATTCGAGGCGGGATGATTGCCCTTCGTCAAGACTGGAGTGTCTCAAGGCCAAGTTGCAGAAAACTTAGGAGGAAAAAACATGGCACAAGAAAAGATTAATCCAAGAACGGAGTTAAAATCAGTAATTACGATGAACTCGTCACTACAAACGCAGGCGGAGTCGAGGCTGGAAGATCGTTACGAGGCACTCTTCCGTGTCGCACAGGCCATCAGCGCGTATCGCGACCCAAAGGAATTGTTTCGGGTTCTGACCAGCGAACTGCGTCAGGTCATCAAGTTTGATGGACTCGCCGTCGCACAGTATGACGAATCATCAAAGAGGACACAGTGGCATCTATCCGAGGGATGCAGCGATTCTGGCGGCCACCCTCCACCCGAGTGTTCATCGGAAGAGACAATCCCGTGCTGGGTATATCAGCATCAGCAGCCCTTGGTCATTTCCTTCGTGGATGAGGAAACCCGTTTCTCCAGCATGATGGATCAACTCAGGAAGTGTGGCATACAGTCTGCATGCGCTCTTCCCTTGACCACGGTGCATCGCCGCATCGGAAGCCTGCTCATTGGGAGCGAGCACCCCGATGCTTATTCTGAGGATGAAGTATCCTTTCTTACGCTTGTGGCGAACCAGATTGCGCTGGCAATCGATGACGCGCTGAACTTCGAGGCCTCCCAGAGTGCGCAGGAGGAGTTGCGGCGCGAGAAGGACCGGCTGAAACTGCTTCTGGATGTCAACAACAGCGTTGTCTCGAATCTCGAGCTTCGGGAAGTTCTCCGCGCGATTGTGGCGAACATGCGTCGCGTCATGCAATGCGACGGCGTGGGCGTGATGTTGCCGGATGCAGAAAGCAATCGGTTGCGAATGTACGCTCTCGACTTTCCGGAAAGCAAGGGTTTCATCCACGAAGAAATCCTAATTCCGGTGGAGGGATCGGTGACAGGTAAGGTGTTTCTGACGGGGAAGCCCTTTGTCGGAGTTCGACCGAACCCCACGGAAACCCTGCCGGAGGCGTACCGTCTTATTTCCGGCGAGGGCATCCAGTCCTGCTGTTTCCTGCCGCTAAGCAGCCGAGGTCGGGTCCTCGGCGTCTTGGCACTGGCGAAATTGCAGGAGGATGGGTTTCGTCAAGATGATGTCCATTTCCTTGCTCAAGTTGCCAACCAAGTGGCGATTGCGGTGGAAAATGCGCTGGCCTACGGCCAGATCAGCGATCTCAAAGACCGGCTCGCGCAGGAAAAGCTGTACCTGGAGGACGAAATTCGCAGCGAGATGAACTTCGAAGAGATCGTCGGCGCGAGTTCCGCCCTGCGCCAAGTGCTCCAACAGGTGGCGACGGTCGCACCCACCGATTCCGCCGTGCTGATCCTTGGGGAAACCGGGACCGGGAAGGAATTGATCGCTCGCGCCATCCACAACCTCAGCCACCGCAAAGATCGTACCTTCGTGAAGCTGAACTGTGCCGCCATCCCAACCGGGCTGCTGGAAAGCGAATTGTTTGGACATGAGAAAGGAGCCTTTACCGGAGCCATTGCGCAACGAATTGGCCGCTTCGAATTGGCAAACAACGGAACCGCATTCCTGGATGAGATCGGGGAGATTCCTCTGGAGTTGCAGCCGAAACTCCTTCGGGTCCTGCAAGAGCGGGAATTCGAGCGCTTGGGAAGCACACGCACGCTTCGGACCGACGCCCGCCTGGTCGCGGCGACCAATCGTGATCTGGCCGCGATGGTTGACGAGCAGAAGTTCCGCGCGGACCTTTTCTACCGTTTGAATGTCTTTCCGGTTCGCGTTCCACCGCTGCGCGAGCGCCCGGACGATATTCCTCTGCTCGTCCGGCACTTCGCTCAGCAATTCGCCCGCCGCATCAACAAAGCAATCGAAACGATTCCTTCGGAGATCATGAATTCCTTGGTCCGCTACCACTGGCCGGGGAATGTTCGCGAATTGCAAAATGTGATCGAACGCGCCGTGATTTTGTCAACGGGCACAGTGTTGAAGGTCCCTCTCCGCGATCTGAAGTTTAGTGAATCGAGCGCCGACGCAAAGAAATCCGACACGCTGGAAGAGGCTGAAAGAAAACATATTCTGGCTGCTCTCCAGGAAACGAATTGGGTGGTCGGCGGAACGAATGGCGCCGCCGCACGCCTTGGAATGAACCGCTCCACACTGCAATTTCGCATGCGAAAGCTGGGAATCTTCCGCCCGGTCAAGTGATTCAAACCCCGCTTTATTTCCCCTTAGTTGTGCCAGCCGGTTGGCGGAGTGCTAACCCATTAGCAAGTGTTCGTTAGCACCGTCTGACTCGAAGAGAGCCGTCCCTCCTCTATCTCTTTGTGTTCGATACACTTGCCCGCTGCCAGTACGAAACTGCCGAACTGGCACGGCTAGTGCATTGGATATCTATGAGGAAGAGAGCGGGAGTAAGGAAACACAAGATGTCTGGCAAATTTCAAAACAGCGGAGCCGGATGGGGGTTTGCCCGACCCGAAATTGCGAATGGAGTGTAGCGCGCAGGAACGCGTAAGCGAAAGAGGTAAGTGATGAGGCTGCACAAGTCACAGTCAGTCATGGAGGAGTCGTTGACTCGAGTGTACATGGAGCAACCAAATAACTTGTCTTGGCTTGCCTTCCTGCTGACCGGTGATCGCACACTGAGCGTCGACACTGAGGTGGAGGCTCTCGGAAGAAAAGATCTTGCCAGCCCTTTTTTTGAGAATTGGATGGTTGCATGGCGACGCAAGCTCTTTATCGCCGAGGCGCTTGCTGCGGTCAATTCCTTGATGTCGGCTTCCGTGCTCCGAACCAAAGCACGCCACTCGGAGTACTTGCGAGAAATGCAAAGCCTTCCACCTCTCGATTGGAGCCTCGACACTGACGAGGACAAACTCGAGTTGGAGCGCGCGTTACTCGCCATCGATGTCTTTCCCAGGTCTGCGCTTCTCTTGATGGTTTTCGAGAAGCTGTCGCTCGATGATGTCGCAATTCTGCTGAATGTGGATAAGCAACTCGTCGCGGCTGCCAAGACAATCGGACTGACTGAACTCTCCAGGAGGATGGAGCGGAAGAGGCCGGGCTTCCGCACCCCAGCTTCCATACAAGTCGATCAACCCAATGCAATAGCCGACTTTTTTAAAGGGACTGGTTATGACACAAAAACTTTTGACCCGAATCGAGAAATTTGGCGTCTGGTGGTGCAGCCTAAAGCATGATTCTCCCATGTGGCCAATACACGGCCAATATGAGTGCGCAAAATGTGGCCGCCACTTTCCAGTGCCATGGTGAAAACCGCCAGCTATAGGAATCAGGGAGAAATCATGATGCTGCGATATCCGAAGGTCCTGTTATTATCGAACGACGGAATGGAAACCGCCGTTTTGGAACAGCTACTCAGTGATCATGTCGTCTTGACTCCGGTGAATAATCTATCGGAACTGATCTCCCTGTTGGGGGACAACGACTATGATGCATTGTTTTGCGCATGGTCTTTTCACACTGGTACCTGGAATGATGCCCTCGAAGAGGTGCGCGAGATCCATCCGGACCTGCCAGTGATCATCCTCTCTTCATCGGCAGAGGAAAGAGAATGGCTTCGGGTGTTAGACGCAGGGGCCTTTGACCTTTTGGTTCCGCCCTACCAGGAACGCTCGCTGCTCGCCGTTCTGGAACAGGCGTCGGCGTCGCGTGAGGCGATTACATCGCGAAATTGTGTTCCGCGCCAGAAGGTGAGCGTTTAATCCGTGAAGAGCTCACTACCAACAACGATCGAGGAAACGCGCAGATGCTGAAGATCACGATTCTCGATACTCCGGCAGAACAGAAGTTGGTTCTGGAAGGCAGGCTAATGGAGCCTGATATCTCAGAGCTTGAGTCGGCTTGGCAGAACGCACGCGGCGCGCGCGGAACGCGTAGGTGCGTCGTTGATCTTAGAAACGCAACTTTCATCGACGAGAGCGGCGAAAGAATTCTTCTAGATATGCAGGGGGAGGGAGCGCAGTTCATCGCTTGCGGCGTTTTCACCAAACACCGACTGGAGAGGGTCGGGATCAAGTGCAGGCGAAGCGTTCAAAACACCCACCGGTGAATCCGATCCCAAGCCGCCATCTTTTCTGTGCGAGAAGGAAAGAGATACTCTTCTGTCATAGAGCTAATCTCCGTCAACGTAGGACTTCCGCGCAGCCACATACAGACAAATCCCTATAGCCCCAACTCTGTATGGCTTCGCTTGTTGTTTGTCTCGTTCCGTGAGATAGGAATCCCTTATTTCGCCAGTCTCGAAGTCGTATCCACAGAGACACACCTTCCGGCGCTGGGTGGGTTAATCAGATTGCACATGGAAAATTCACCGTTCACCTCCATTCCAGCCACAATCAATACTAATGTCTTCACTCCTCCTTGCGCAGCGCTCGCAGGTCGATTCCCAATTGCTGGCATTTCTTATACAGATGGCTACGCTCCAGCCCTAACGCTTTTGCAGTTTTCGTGATGTGATGCTCATGGCGTTCCAATTCAGCGAGAACTGTTTCCCGTTCGAAGTTCTGTGCCCGCTCCGCGAGGCTTCCTGTGCCCGCAAGTGCCTCATCGCCGGCCGTCTTCATATTCGGAAGTGTTTTCTTGACGGTTGACACCTCAACAACATTGTCGCTTGAAAGCAAGAGCAGCCGCTCTACCGTATTCCGTAATTCGCGGACGTTTCCCGGCCAGGAATATTTTTTCAACTCCTCTATTGCCATCGGCTTGAATGTGGCCGGTTTCCAGCTATTCTGCTCCGTCACTTGGCGCGCGAAGTAATCGGTCAGAGCGGCGATGTCATCCGGCCGCTCCCGCAGCGGGGGCAGTTCCAGCGGAAAAACGTAAATCCGGTGATAGAGATCTTGGCGGAACGCATTCTTGCGAACCAACTCCGTCAGATTGCGGTGTGTGGCTACGACCACTCGTACGTCCACGGGGATGCTCTGGTCGCCTCCCACCCGTTCGATCTCTCCACTCTCGAGCACTCGGAGTAGTTTGGCCTGCATCGGCAGCGGCATATCTCCAATTTCATCCAGAAAAAGAGTCCCGCGGTGAGCCTGCTCGAATTTGCCCCGATGGCGCGCACCGGCTCCCGTGAAGGCACCCTTTTCGTGGCCGAACAACTCGGACTCGATCAGTTCAGCGGGTACCGCAGCGCAATTTAAAGGGACAAACGGGGCGGCATGGCGCGGACTCCGTTCGTGAAGGGTCCTGGCCACCAACTCCTTGCCCGTTCCGGTCTCTCCCAAAATGCAGACGCGAGTTTCAGACGTTGCCACTCTTTCCAATTGCTCCATGAAACGGCGCATCGGCTCGCTCTTCCAGACGATCTGCTGCTTGCCCAATCGCCCGCGGAGTTGCCGATTCTCCTCTTCCAGCCGCGTCAGCTTCAGAGCATTCTCAATCGTCAGTAACAGCTTTTCAGTGGAAAGCGGTTTCTCCAGAAAATCGATGGCACCCAGGCGCGTTGCCCGGACGGCCATCTCGATATGCGCCTGCCCGGACATCATCACGACGGGAGTAGGAATCTCCAAGACTTTCAACTCCTCTAAAAGGGAAAGACCATCTCTGCCCGGCATGACGACATCGGAAAAAATCAAATCGAATGACTGGGATTTTACCAGTTCGAGCGCACGAGCGGCGCTGTCGCACACCGTCGCCTCATAGCCCGCCAGGCGAAAAGCGCGCGACAGGGAGGCCAGCGTGTTCGCCTCGTCATCGACAACCAACAGATGCGCCTTAGGAGTCATAACGATGATGTTCTTGCGCCCGCCCCAACGCCTTCTTCCCCGAGTTTGTTGAGGGAGGGCATGGCGACTTGGCGCGGCAGAAAAATTCGAAAGGTCGTTCCTTTTCCCGGTTCGCTTTCCACGGCAATCCTGCCCTGGTGGTCACTGACTACCGATTGCACGATAGCCAGGCCCAGGCCCGTGCCGTGCTGCTTTGTTGTGTAATATGGTGTAAACAACCGCTCGCATTCTTCGTGCGTCAAGCCCGTTCCCGTGTCGCTCACGTCCAGCTTCACCCCATTTTCCGCCGATTCGGATCGTATGGTTAAGGTTCCTCCCGCGGGCATGGCGTCAATGGCGTTCAGAATCAGATTTTGCACGGCACGTTGCAACAGATCGGGATCAGCTTGAATGGTATCGAGGTGAGAGTCCAGCTTAAGCCGCTTCTCGATCGCGGGCTTGCCGGGAGCGGAAAGCTGGGCGTCGAAAACTCTCATCGCCGCCGTCACGATCTCATTCAGATTCACCGGCTCAAGCTGCGGAAGCGGCATTTTGGCAAAATCGCTGAAGCGGCCGACAATGGCGCGCAGGTTGCCAAGCTCCGCCAGAAGTGTCGCCGTGCTCTCGCGAAAGACTTCTTCAAATTGGTCCTCGCCACCCTGCCGTGCGCGCAGAAGATTCTCAACGGTGATCTGTAAAGGGAAAAGCGGATTCTTGAGTTCATGCGCGAGTCTCCGCGCCAGTTCCCGCCACGCTGCCACTCTCTCGGCTTGCACCAACCGCTCGCGCTGCTCGGTCAACTGTTCGGTCATGCGATTGAAGGACTCGCCCAGTTTGCCGATTTCATCTTTTGAACTGACCGGAACATGGATGCTCCATCGCCCCTGCGCCACCTCCTCCGCGGCCGCGGCCAACAGTTCGATCGGTTTGGTTACGCGCGCCGCGGCCCACACGCTGAGAATCATTCCGATCAGAATCCCCGCGGTACCGGTTAGAAGTGCAAGCCATCGGATTTGGCGCTGCAGTTCCATCTGCTCCCGCAGCGAGCTTCCCACCAAAAGCATGCCCAGTATCTCCCGATGCTGCCCCAACAAAGGGAACGCATGAAATATTTCCGAGTTCGTTGTATCCTTCGCCCAGGCAACCGTCTGTGCTTGCTCCACGGGGTTCGCCCGAACCCGGGAGATCAACGGCAGGAGAGGTTCAAAGTTTGGAATCGAGCCCTCAGCGCCCTCCAGCATGCCTCCCGCGCTATCGTTACCGCGGTACAACAACGCCCGCATGCCGGCTGGTAATGTTAAAGAGGCTAGAAACCCACTATCCAATTTCTTGCCTCCGGCGAAATAGATGGTTTTCTCGCCTATGTGTACGGGACGGACCACCAACAGCGCCAGAGCCGCGCCGTCGGGCAAATCTTCTTGTTTCAGGAATGCTTCTCCTGTTGACCAATCAGCCGTTTCCGTAATCCATTTTTCCTTATATCCGAATCGGGCGGGCCACTGCGCGGAGGAAACAATGGTGCCGTCCTCAGCGAGAATTTCCAGAAAGTCGAGTTGATGCGTGGGCGCCAGACCAGCCGCTTCGTTCACAAACGCCGCATAATCCGGCGCAGAGCGAGTGATCTCATACGCAATCCGTTGCGTGTCCTTCGAGTTGGAAATTCCTTCTACCTGGTGAGTGACTTCCACGCCCCTCTGCCTGAATTCTCGCTGGAACTGTGCAACCAAGGCCGCCGTCTGCTGGGCATTGAAGCGCCCAAAAGCGGCTCGCATCATGGCGGAAGCCGTCCAGGCGACCAGGCAAACGGTCGCCGCGACGGTTACCGCAATCAGAGACATGAGCTTGAGCCGATAACTCACTGATTTGCCCGTCCCTATTGGCCCGTTTGTAGCCAAACGTCTTCCAACCGCCAATCGCCCCACTGCGTAGCGAGCCAGGCCTTTAATCTGGGACCGATTCCGAAAAGCTCCGGCACATACACGAGGGGAACATGCGTATAATCGGCCAATGCCTGCTGTTCCGCGGCGTAAACATCTTCCGGTCCGTGCTTGCCACCCGCCGGAATCGTCAACCCCGCTGCAGCCGCCTGCTCGACCGCTGCGTCAAACGTCGGACCCTCGACGCGGTTCCGCGCAATTCGCAAGTCCGCGTTCTCGTTTGAATTGAACTTCCCATTGCTTTGCTGCGGTACCGCTTCCAGGATGATTCCTACGTCCCGTAAATTCACCGCTATTCGCTCCGCCACTTGTCGGGCGAGCCGGTCCGGCGCGTCATAACCGATCTTGAATGGCGAGAGCTTCCCGATTTCCGATAGACGTTTTCGAGCGCGCTCCAGATCGGGTACAGACGAAAAAAGGAACGAATATCCGCTCAACCAGTGGGGAAGGAAGCTGCCCGTAGCTTCCCCATAGTTCTGGAGGATCACCTTCTGAATCGCTGTCCGGTCAATTGAAAACACGATCGCTTCCCGCAAACGCGCGTCCTGCACTTTGGGTCTGGACACGTCGAACTGTAGCGACAACAACTCAATCGGAGAGGTGGCCCAAACCTTCCTGCCTTCCTGTTGTGCGCGGCGGGCCTCGCTGGGATCGAGCTGAACGAGGTCGGCTTTGTCCTGCTCCAGGTCGATCAATTCATCGCGGCTGGATCGTCCCAGAATCACATCGATATTGTCCAGATACGGGCGCCCTCCCCAGTAGTCTTCATTGGCCTGAAAGACGGCACGGACGCCGGGATGCCATTCGATGAGCCGGAAGGGACCCGTTCCGGGAGACGGGCCGGTGGGCGTCGCCGCTTCCTTGCGGCGAATTATGGTGTTGGAGTCCGTGGCAAGAACGAGGAGCAAGTCCGGCCGGGGTTCACTAAAATCCGCCTTCAAGGAGTCCCCTTTTAATTGGAGCTGACCGGCAAATGGCGTGCCCTGCAGGCACGACAAGATGTCCACCGGGGTTAGTTCCGCCCCATCGTGCCACTTGACTCCAGCTCGCAGCTTGAACTGCCATTGCGTGTTGGCTGAGTTGTGCTGCCAGGAAACTGCCAGTGCCGGCTGTGGCTGGCCGTTCAGGCCCAGTCGAACCAGGCGATCGTAGAGGAGCGCGCGCAACTTTATCAGCCCGTCCGCTTCCGTGATTCCGGGCTGAATCGGCGGTTCAAATGACGAGACCGCAGCCTGCATTTCTACGCGCAAGGTTTCGCCATAATTCGGCCGCTGAGCAGACCAAGCGGAGAGCGTGGTCCAGGTTGAACTACTGGCCACAAGCAACAACAATGCGAAACGCTTCATATCGATCTGTTTTCAGGTTGTGAGAAACCGCCGTCGCCGCCGGCTCGCGCGAACTGGGCCACAACGCCACGATCGGCCCGGGAAACTCGACTGGCGTGCTCACGGCAACTGCCGCGCGGTTCGACATTTCGTAAGCCTGGAGAAAATCCGTGCCCGAAGAACTGCTCAATCGGTTAGCGAGGATCTGCCAGCCGCTGCCACACCCGGTTTGGATGGCCGCCAGTTCGCTGCCCCAGGTTTCCGAAACGGATGCGTTCTGTATTTTTTGCCCATAGAATTGGGTTCTGCCATCCAGACTCGAAACGGCCCAGGTACGCGATTCGCTCTGCAGAACGGCCGCGGCAAAGAACGGAGGCATCGTCATTTCTTCACCGTTTTGCAACCTCACGTGGCCGTCAAAGTAGTTACGGTTGGATACAAACTGCGCGCTCGCTTCGTTCAGCTCCCCGGCCATCAGGGGCCAAGAATCATCGCTAGTATGACATTCCACGCTCAGCGTTGGCGTAGTTTCTGCATTGCACTTGACTCCCGGAAGATATGCCACGAAAACGCCGTCCGGCTGCCGTACGATCCGGCCACGCATGTCTCGCGGCCAATTGCTATTGTGCGGAATTTGCGCCGATTTTTGCAGTACCGCGCCGGCACCCGACCTTTGATAGATGGCAATATCGTCGGGTCCCAATATAACCAGCCGCTCCGATTCGGTGGAAGCGGGTTCCAGGGACGCGGTATCCAGAATCGGTTCCTCGCGCACCAGCAGAGGTATTTTCCGCAGCGTTAAGGTCACCGATGTGGGCTGCGGCGTTTCCGTTTGGAGTTTATCCACTGGTACCATGACCACGTCCCGTGCGCTCTCTTTCTGGATCTCCGCGATCCAGAGATATTGCTGAACGTTTTCGGAAAAAGTCACACGGACTGCAATCTTCGCCTGCTCTCCTTCCGCCAACTGAATGCCATGGCGGCCCAGAGTTGCGCGAATCGCACGGCTGGCTTCTGCGACATCATCTTCGCTCAAGGACGAGGCGTTTCTTGCCGTGACGGTCACGGTCGACTGTTTGTCCACATGATCGGCGATTTGCTTTGCTAATTCGGCGGAAGGTCCGTCCCAGTTGCTCATGGCTTGTCCCGGTGAGGGAATCGAAAGTGCGAGCAGCGCAACGACGCCGACGCGAGAGAAGATTGGTGAGCTGAGCCGCATCTGGATTGGCTGCTTTCTTTACGCGAGATTATAACATACTCGCGGATCGCAGCCGGTATCGGATTGCCGGGTGACTTCTCCGTGGCGGAAGAAGCCACCCGGCTGGTCTGCTCAGCGTACGCGCGCGCGGCTTGCGGTCGGAGCTGCGTCTGGTCCGTCCGGGGGATCGTCCTGCCGGTCCGGTTGCGCGGAGGTGGTTGGAGATACGCCCCGCATTAGTTCATTGGTCAGGAAAAACTTTCCATCGGAAGGAACCATCATGATTTGAACTTTGTCGGAAAGTTTTTCTGCGATGATTTTATTGATCAGCAGTGGATTCTGCTTCAGCGCTTGCGCCTCGGTCTTCATTCGCTCGCCGTCGGCACTCGAGGTGACCCGAATCCGGTTCGCTTCCGCCTCGGCCATCAGGTTGCGGCGCTCGAGTTCCGCTTTGCTGTCGATGACCTTCGCTTGTGCCGCTGCCTCCGCGCTTTTTACGGTTGATTCCTTTCGCGCTTCCGATTCCAGCCGGGTTTGCTGTATCTGTTTTTCCTTGAGCGGCAGCGTGTACTGCATCGCATCCGATTCCGATTTCGCCTGCAACACCCGCACTTGCGCGGCGCCCTCGGCGCGCTTGATGTCCTGAACCTTGGATGCCTCCGCTTGCAGTTCCGCTATGCGGACATGTTTCTCTTGAATCTCCGTTTCAAACCCCAGCTTGTCGTTTTCCTGCTCCTTCAGCAGAAGCCCCTCCAACCCTTTGGAATACTCGTCTGGAAGCTTGATGTCTCGCACCACAACCTCTTTCACCAATATTCCGTCGGCACCGAGTTTTTTGGTGATTTCATCCGCCGCTTTCTGACGAATCTCTTCCCGGTGCGTGGCAAAGACGTCCCGTACCGTATATCCGGCAACGACTTCCCGAAACGCGCTGCCGACCGTTGGAGGCACCAGTTCTTCTTCCACCGGTTGCGGAAGTCTGCTTTCAATATAGTCGAGACGCTGCGGATCTAAACGGTAGCGAACCACGACCCCCAAACTCACGGAGAGCCCTTCGCGCGCCTGGACCGTCAACACTTCCAGTTTCTTCGCGGCGACTGGAACCACGCTTGTTGTATACACGCGGTCGCGTATGTCAAACGACTCCACGCGCTCCACGAACGGTTTCACGAAGTGAACGCCCGGATACAGAGTCCCCGGACGCGTTCCCGATACCTGGCTGACGCGAACGCCAGCCATTCCGCTGGGAACCACTGCAATGCACATGCTCAGCAGCAAGGGCAGAACTGCACCCGCGACGAGTTTGCCGGCTTCGGTCCAGCGGACCGGTTTAGGAGTCGGCAGATCCTCCATCGTTCCACCCGCCTTGAGACGGCGGACCATCTCTGCCGCGTAAAGGTCATAAATTACAAGCGCGCCTGCGCTCCCGATCAAAACAATACTCGCAACCAACATCAAGTACTTCAGTAACAACATGGTTTTTTCTCCTTTTCGAATCTTTTGCGTTTAACGTTCCGAACTTTACCGGTTCAACTTCGCTGTCGCGTTGGGCCCTTCACGCCGCCGGACGATCGCTGGTTCTCCGGCGCGATACTCGTGAGTCTGGTTGTCGATCCCCCGGAAAATCAGCCACAACAAAGCCCACGCGGCCAAGAAAGCGATCAAACCCGAGACGAACAACCCAAGGTTTACTTCCGCCACATCCGTAAGTGTTTGCATGATGTCCTTCACGTTTTTCGGGTGATTGGTTTTGTCAGCCGTCTACAGAACTCCGGCAGCCACAGCCATTGCCACCGCCGAAACCGCAGGCAAGCCCGGCCTTGCGGCTGGCCGATCCGGCGCCGAGGCAGCTTCCACACTGTCGCCAAGGATTCCGCGAATCCGGGCGTCCCGCTGCTCATGGATTTCCACCTCGTCACCGACGCGGACCAGCGTGAACAATTCCTCCACATCGTGCTTGCCCATGCGGATGCAACCGTGCGAGGCCGCCTTGCCGATGGAACTCGGAACGTTGGTTCCATGGATGCCGTATCCCTTTTTGCTGATTCCAAGCCAGCGGTTGCCCAGCGGATTCGAGTTTCCCGGCGGGATAACTCTTCCACTGTGGTAATAGGTCGGGTCGGTGACTTTGCTGATGAGTTGGAATGATCCTGTTGGACTGGGAGAAACGGAGGCGCCGGTGGCCACGGAATAAATTCGAATCACCCGCGCGTCTTCGATCAGCACCAGCTTCCGGTCAGGTATGCTGATCACGATTTGGCGTTTTCTATCGGCGCCTTCTAGAGTGTTTGCAGTGGCGCTTGTCAAATCTCCCGCGCTTGCTGTTTCTCCCGATGCAACCAGCACCACGAAAAAGCATTTCATGAAGGCCGTCATCGTCTTGCGTTCTGCTGCTGGCCCGATTCCTAATTGCGTCATTGCCTGTCTCCTTTTTCCTGCATTCACACTCGGATAATTTGCACGAGCGACTCCACCAGTGATGTAATTGAAAACAAAGAGTATTAAGAGCCTGAGAGGGACAGCAGAACGTGTCAGAGGGTAGATACCGTGTCAGTGCTGACACGAATTTGCGGTAAGCGTTGAGTCAAGAGTTTGGGTTTGGTATCGGGTCGCAACTAGCGATTTACTTCCAACATGGCTAGGGTGGAGTTCCAAACCGGTCTTGCAAATCGTTAGCCCATTCGGAAAAAGTAGACTAAAATGTTCCTCGGCATTGGATTCGTTCTTTCAACCCGGCGGATAAGAAAAATGACCAGGCGGCAAGAGATCGAAATGGTCCTGCCCGCCCACAAATTTTGGAGAGGAGAGTTATTTATGAAGGGCACACTTCGATTTTTCGTCAGTACGAGTCTGACCGCGTGGGCGATTGCCTTTGTGGCGCTGAACGGACCAGCGGCGAGGGCAGCCTCCCTGCCAGGCACGGCAACCGTATCCGGAGTAGTGGATTCATCCAAGCCGTTCCACGCCGCACAGGTTTATTTCCGTAATCCGGAGAAGCGGATGCTATACATGGTATACACCGTTGGGGGCCATTATCAGGCGTCGCAGTTGTCTCCCGGAAATTATGAGGTCAGCGTGGCGACGAAGGGACTGCAGAACCTGGCGTCCGATGTCTCCAAGCTCACTCTGAAGGCCGGACAGAACGCCACAATGAATCTGTCACTTCATGAGGTGCCCAGCAACAAGAAACCCATCGAGTACTTGACGTTCAATGAAATTTACCCTCAGGGGCAGGGACGCGCCGTGCTCCAAAGAACCTGCGTGTATTGCCACGGAGAGAATTTCCTGCCCTCCAAGCACTGGACCGAACAACAGTGGAACGGGGCGCTTGACTACATGACGGGAAAAGGCAATCCCTCGGGCGCCATGATTCAGCCGAAAGAAATGAACGCACAGGACCGCGCGGACGCTTTAGCGTATCTCGTCGCGAACTTTGGTCCGAACAGCAAAGAGCGCGCCGTGGCGGTCCAAAGCGACATGCCGGTGGATGAATCGAAGCTGGCGCACGCAGAATACATTGAATACTACTTTCCGGAGGATGCACCGGGCAAGGGCGTCCACGATCCGAAGTATGCCAAGGGCGGCGCCGAAGGGGCCATGTCAGAGGGGAGGCGGTCCGGAAAGGATCCTCAATTAGACGCCGACGGCAACGTGTGGATACTCGACAGAGGCACTCCGAACCGGCTGGTAAAACTCGATCCGCGAACCGGCGAATATAAGGAGTGGCTGACGCCGGAGCCTACGGCTGGCGATGACAATCTGATCATCGACCGCAAAGCCGGCCTCATTTGGATGGCCGAGAACGTTGGCGTTCCGGCGGGAAAGATGAAACTCCGGGCTTTCAACATCAAAAACGAGAAATGGGAACAGGAGTATTTGCTGGACCCGCAGGACGTAATCAAAACCAAGAAAACCGCCGCATCGCTAACCTTTGATTCCAAAGGGAACATTTACGTTGTGTTCATTGAAGGCGGAGCGATGGGCAAGTGGAACCGGGAAACGAAAGTGGTGAACACCTACCCCATCCCCACTCCCAACTCCTTCCCCTACGGCATCGTTACCGATAAGTTCGATAACATCTGGATCGCCGAATTTCACGGCAGCAAGATCGCCAAGTTCGATCCCAAAACGAATACTTACACCGAATATCAGCCGCCGACACAACCCGCGCTCATCCGGCGTTTGAATTTGGACTCGGATGGTCAGACCATCTGGTTCGGTCTGTTCAGCGCTGGCAAGCTCGATAAGCTTGATCCCACAACCGGCAAGATCACTGAATGGAAGATTCCACAGCAGGTGTCGCAGCCTTACGACTTCGTTGCCGAGAAGGGTCAAATCTGGTTCTCCGATGCGGGCCAGGGCGGAGCATTGATCAAATTCGATCCCAAGTCTGAATCGTTCACCTACTTCCCCTCGCCGCAACTGGCGGACATGCCCAAGATATCGATCACTAAGGAAGGAGCCATCTGGTATTCTCCCCGCTCTAGCCGGGATCATCCGGGCCTGGGAGTTCTTTATCCCGACATCACCAAGATCACGACGCTGGCCGCCTATCATCCATAGCGCCGATTCTTGCGCGAGCAGCCTCGTAGAAAAGCGTAGTCCTAAGGGCGGTTTATCTTCCTGACGGAAACATCAAGACCGGCGTGTCCTCGAGTTTTGGCGAATGACAGGCTTCCCTCTGCCAAACCCTAGAAGACCTCCGGGACGTTATAGGTCAAGATGCCGTTAACGGTTTTGTCGGATACGATCACGTTCTTGTTCTTGGGGTCTATGGCGATCCCGCGCGTGTCGCTGAGTATGCCGCCCGGCCCGCCGACGGTCCAGCGTGGCGGGACGTCGCCGTTGTCGTAGATGCTCCAGATGCCGACAAAGTCAACCTTCTCGTACCGCCCACTTCCGCGGATAGCGGCAAAGATCATTCCGGAAGCGGGGTTGGTGGTGAGCAGCCCGGTTTCTTTGGCTCCCTTGTCGGTTATGATTCGCAGGGGCTTGTCGTCGCCCGTGGCCGTGCGTTTGTATATCTTGAGACCTGCATCCGTGGAGCCGATCAGCAGATCGTGAATCGGGTCAACCGTCAGCCGTCCGGCATCCACCGGACTTTGCTCGCTACCGAGTATCCGGATGGGAGCCACGTCTCCGTTGGCGTCGCGCGGAAAGACCAGGACGCGGTCCCCTTGAGGAACAAAAATTTCGCCGTGGATCCAGTCCAGAGCCAGCGCCTGTGAATTCTTGAGTTGCGTCGAAGGCCCGAAGATCTTGCGGATGGGGGCAACGTTGCCATTGGCATCTCCGCGGTAAGTCAGAATGGCGAAGGCGAAAAACTGCGGAATCAGGATCTCGTCGCGCACCGGATCGTATGCCATGTCGTGAATCGTGCGGGTGATCATGGTGTTCTGTCCGGCAATGGCCCGGGTCGGCTTTGCACCACCATTCGCCAGCCTGGCGAATGCCGCAACCTGCGGATGGGCCACTCAGTTGGCAACGAGAATTTCGTTTCGTTTGCTGTCGAACGCCACGGTATGCGGGTTGCCCAGCATGGGAGAGGGGGCAGTCGCCGGTCCGCTGCGGATGATGCGCTTGGGGGATACATTCCCGTCGGCGTCAATCGGGAAGACCGTGGCGGAATGGCTGCCGAAGTTGGCCACCCACAGCTCGTTGTTCTTCTCGTCCACGAAAACCCCGGTGGGATTCTGAACCATGGTGCGAGGCCCTTTGATGACGCGGATGGGAGCCACGTCGCCGTTGGCGTCGGCGCGATAGACCGTAACGGTATGGCCGGTGTCGTTGGCGACAAATATCTCGCCGCGGCCCGGATGCACGGCGATGGAGGTGGGCCAATCAAGCAGAGTCTTGGGACCCTGGATGGTCCGCAGGGGGGCGACATCGCCGACCGCGTTCTTCGGGTAAAACGTGATGGAAGGGGGCAGTATCTTGCCGGTGGCGGGGTAGGCGCGGTTGCGGCCCACCGGGTAATCGCCGCGCCGGGCGCCCCTGCCGAACGACCCGCCGCCCTTTCCTGGCTCAAACGCGGGCCGGTCGTTGGTGGTCCCCCAATTGGACACGATAATTTCGTTGGTCTTGGTGTTCAACCCGATTCCATGCGGATCGGCCATCCCGGTGCTCTTACCCTGAATCACGCGCTTGACGGGAGCCTCGTCGGCGGCATTTTTGTCGAAGACCACCACGGCATGGTCGTCCTGGATGGTGAGGAATATTTCTTGCGCGGCCTCATCGGCAACCATACCGGCGGTGGTGTGGGGAGTCCCGATCTTGCGTTTGGGGACCACATTGCCTTTTTGATCGCGCCCGAAGACCGGCATCCAGTTCATGGTGTCGTTATTGATCGCGTAAATGTCTCCGGTGGCGGGGTCCACATAGACGCCGCAAGCGTACTCGAGAAAGGTCTCTTCGCCACCGATGATGCGCTTGGGCTCGCTCATCCTGGCAGCCGGTGGAGTGTTCTCCATGCGGTCGTAGATCACGATGCTGGAGAGGTTCTCTTCCGAGATGATCACCTCGTTGCGGGCCAGATCCACGGTGATGCCGGAAAAGCCGAACAACGGGTCGGTGATGTTCGTGGTGGGCTGCCGCTTCCTCACCTCTTCCCGGGCGGCTGCGCTCGGCCGGGGAGGCGCCTGGCCGGCGGGCGATGGGGCCGGCGACGCGCCAGGGGACTGTACCTGCATCGCGAAAAGATTCTCGCTGGCGCTGGCCGGCACCAGTTCGCACATCGGGCCGTTATCTTCCGGCAGCGGCTCAAAGCCAACCAGCCGTTCGCTACCGAGCGAGATCGTCCTCCGGGCCATTTCCGGGGCGGCTCCGGTGGCGACTACCAGCGCTAACGCCGCGCCCACGACAGTAAGCAGCGCCAGCACATATTTTCCGCGGCGGGTCTGAATCACTCTCTTGGTCATGGTCATCCTCCCATTCTCTTGAGACGCTCGCCCAGCCCTGCCAAACAGTATAAACCGACATTTCCCTTTTGGGACATGCACGCCGCTGTCCGCCAATGCTGAAAAAGCCCCGTGGCGTCGCCTTGGACCCCAAACACAAGGAACTGATCGTTGCAGAACTCAGTTCTGACTTACTAGGGCATTTTCAGGGTTACTGTATAGCTCACATACGATGTCATCCCGAACGAAGTGAGGGATCTGCACTTCTGCGTTCTTTCCGTGAGCTATACACCAACCCCGAAAAAGCTATATTTTCCAGAAATTTTCCAGGATATGCTTATGCAACCTGTCCCTATCGGAAATTCGAGCTTGCAGTTGGAGATCGTAGCTCTACACCATCAGTAGAATGTTCTGCGCCGATCACAACGGGGGCGCGTTCCCCTGAATCAACATCTGAGTGACCGCCACCCTGTCACGCAATTTAAGAATGTTACTTTGGGGGAATCGTCCTGCAAAATAAGAATGTTACCCACCACCATCGTTTTCTCTTTCTTTTTTGCCACTTTTTTCTTTCTGTGGAAGCCTGTGGAAACTGTGGATCGCGGAGTCGGGCTGAGGGAGTCCGAGAGGCCCGATGATAAATGCCCTCCGATCCCACCCCGGGTAACATTTTACGTTGCGCGATACGGCGGGTTGCCACAACATACTGGAGAGCGTATCCTATAAGGGTTCCAGAAAATAAGGCCACCGAAGAGAAGGGAGCTTTGCCATGAGGAGAGCGTCATTTCTTGTATGGACCACGGCAGTTGCGATCTTAACGGGTCTGGTCTTCGCCGGTCAGGTGATAGCAGCAGAAACCCCGTCAACTTCGGCGCTGACAGGTAAGGTGACCTCGCAAGCGGAAGGCGCGATGGAGGGTGTGATCGTCGGTGCAAAGAAGGCGGGCTCCACCATCACCACATGGGTGGTAAGCAACGCCGACGGCCAGTACACCTTCCCGCGCGAGAGACTGGAACCGGGCAAATACGCCCTCAGCATCCGCGCCGTGGGATATGAGTTGCCGGCCACTTCCATAGATGTGTCGGCGCAATCCGCCCAACTGGATTTGAAGCTCAACAAGGTAACAGGCTCGAAGCTCGCCAGGCAGCTCTCCAACGCGGAGTGGATCAATAGCGTGCCGGGAACCGCCGAGCAGAGGGCGATGCTCGGGGGCTGCGTCAATTGTCATACGCTGCAACGGGTGCTGTTCTCCCGGCACAATGAGGAAGAGATGTTGCAGGTGGTGCAACGGATGGCCACGCACACCAACAACTCTTCGCCCATGCATCCCTGGGTTCGTCCCAGCGAGGGTCCCGCCCGTCCGCCGACGGAAAGACAAATTGCCGTCGCCAAATATCTCAGTTCGATTAACCTGAGCGCAGTGGATACTTTTGAATTCCCGTTGAAGACATTGCCGCGTCCCAAAGGCAAAGCGACCCAGGTGATCTACACGATGTACGACCTGCCGCGGCCGGATGCGTCGCCGCATGACGAAGTGTTCGATGCGCAAGGGAACCTTTGGTACTCGGACTTCAATTCCCAGTTTATCGGGAAGCTCGATCCCAAGACGGGCAAGACAGTGGAATACCCCGTTCCGCTAGCCAGGGGCGGCTCGATCGCTCAGGGCGGTCTTCAGATCGATATCGATAAGGAAGGACGGTTTTACTTCGGCAACATGTCCCAGATGCAGGTCGTTCGATTCGATCCAAAGACGGAGAAAATGGAGACCTTCAAGCTCCCTCTGCCGGAGTCGAAATATGGCGCCGGCCATCTTACGATGATTGATCCCGCGTTTCAGCATGTGGATGGCAAGATATGGCTCAACGTCGCCGAGGGTACCGGGGAATCGGGCGGCACGTGGCATATCGACTTGGCGAAGAACGAGTGGACTAAAGTTCCCTATCCGCCAGGCAGCCCCGCCGCTCAAGCCTACGATGTGGTTGCGGACTCGAAGAACAACATGTACGGGATCAGCACGGGTAACGAAAAGATGTGGATTACGGACGGCAAGACGCTGAAAACCGTTTGGTACGACTTCCCCACAAAAGGCGCGGGTTGCCGCCGCGGACACCTCGACTCGCAAGACCGCTTGTGGTGTGGCGTATTTAACGGCAACCGTCTGGCGATGTTCGATCCGAAAACGCAGAAGATCACGGAGTGGAAAGTTCCCACGGAGTGGACGCGTCCTTACGACGCGCAGTTCGATGACAAGACCTATGCTTGGACGGCCGGAATGGACAACGATCTCGCGGTCCGGCTGAATACTCAGACTGGGGAATTCACCGAGTATCTGATGCCACATGAAACCAACGTTCGCCACGTGGAAGTGCAGAAAACCGGCCCTCTCTCCAGCCTATGGCTGGGAGATCAGCACGGCGCCACAATCACCCGTGTCGAACCACTGGCCCCGTAGCTGGAGGCGAGAAAGAACGGACATCCGCGAAATTTGCGTCAATTTGCCGATTCAAGAGCTTCCGGCCATTGTCGTGCGCCGTGGTATACAGCGAGAATTACGATACGGTTCCTCTCAACAGCGTAAGTGGCAATGAATGGCGTATTTGAAATGACCAACTCACGGGTGCCCGGCACTCGTCCCGTTCTTCCTAACATGGGGAAGGCGGTGAGCTGCTGAACACTGGTGACAATACGCATCGTGATCCGGGCGGCAACCTCTTCGCTATTGGATGAAGCGATGTAGTAATAGACCTGGTCCAGTTGCCGAGTCGCCTGGTCCGTCCATTCGATCATGGCCGTGCACGCCGCGTTCTCATCAGGCGTTTTACAACCTCATCATGGCTCACCACGCGGCCTTTCCGCATGTCTTGCAGTCCCTTGCGCACCAGCGCGTCTTGGTAGGCGTGGAGCTCGATGTAGTTGGTGATGGCCTCATTGATGAGAAAGCTGCGCGGACGGCGCTGCGCCGTGGCAAGCGAATCGAGGGCGTCTATCTTGCCGGTGTCTGCACGGAAGCTGATCGTCTTCCCGGTGCTGCTCATAATACAAGGACGATAGCATGTAATATCCTGTATTACAAGGACGCTCAGCGCGTAACCACGGCACGTTTCTCAGTACCATGGGTTTGTTCCGGAACGTGCCCATTTGGCGACACTCGGCGACAGGCGCGTTGTTGAGGTTCCAAAATTCACATTGAGGAGGAGGCAGTATGGAAGTCCTGATTTCAAATCTGGTGAAACGTTTCGAGAGGGGCGCGCTCACGCGCCGGGAGTTGGTTCAGGGTCTCACGATGCTGGCCGCGGCGGGCGCCACGGCATCCGGCGCGCAAACCCAGGACGCCGGCATCAAAGTGGCGAAGATCGACCACGTGAGCATTCAAACCAGCGATTTGCCGCGTTCGATCGCTTTTTATCAGAAAATGTTCGGGCTGATTGTGTCGGGTGAGGACAAGCCGAACGAAATCGTGCGCCTCGGAGTGGTAAAGGGAAAGACCCTGGTCTCTCTTCACCACAAGAGCCCTACCGGTCTGGTGGATCACTTCGCGATCGCGATCGAGAAGTTCGACAAGGATTCCGTGACACGAGAACTAAAAGAGCGCGGGGCAAATCCGGAAGAGGGCCTGGATGCGGGGTTTCATATCATAGATCCGGAAAAAATCGTTGTTCAGATAGTCGGAGCTTGACCGGACCAGACCTCAGCGCGTAGCCACGGCACGTTTCTCAGTGCCGTGGGTTTGTTCCGGAACGTGCCCACGGCATAAAAGACATGCCGTGGCTACCTCGCCCTCAACTCCCGCGCAATCGGCAAATCGCAAACTGAATTACCGGAAAATGTTTCGGGTCGATCATCCCGTCCCGGCGGAAACGGCAAGAAGCATGCACGCGATCCTGGCAGTTCTTTATCGCGAATACAAAGTTCGCACCAGCAATTACCTGGTGATGATCTTTTACGACCTTTGCATGCCGATGGGTTACCTGTTGGTGTTTGGAACCGGGCTGGCGGGGATTACCCGGAACCACATCGCCTGGGGCGGGAGCGAGGTTTCTTACGCCTCCTATCTCCTGGCCGGCGTGATGGCCATGACCTCGATTGGCAGCGGCATGGGGGCAGCCTGGGGATTTTTCACCGACCGCGACAACGGCATCTTTTACGAGTTCCTCACATACCCCCTGGGGCGGAGCCAATTCCTGCTCGGCAAAATTCTCTTCAATGGTCTGATGTCGATTGGCCGGGCCGCTCTGACGGTGCTCGCCGCCTCGCTCGTGCTCCACGTTGCGGTGCGCCTGGACCTCATCGTCTGGCTGATCGCGGGCGTGGTCGTCGGGACCATCGGCTGGTTCTTCTTCCTGTCGGTCTTCGCTCTCCGCATCCGCCGCACGGACGCGTTTTATACTCTCATGGACCTGTTTTATTTTTTTCTGCTGTTCACCTCCAGCGCCTTCTATCCGGTCGATTCCATGCCCGTCTGGCTCCGCCGGATTTCTCTCATCAACCCTCTCACCTGGCAGTCCGATTTCCTGCGCTACTCCTCGCTCGGCACGGGCGGCGGACGCCGGCTCGCGATGGAATGCGCCGCCTTTTGCACCTTTGCGTTGCTCTCCTTTTGGGCCGCGACAAGGGAACTCACCCGCAAAGACTGAGGAACTCACCCGCAAATACTGAAATCGGGCGGGCCGCCGGTGCCGAGCGATGTTATAATCGCTCCGGTTTCCCACCGGTCTTATGGAAATCCTCGACCTACGCCACTTTCGCTCGCGCGACCTGGAACGGCTGCTTGCAGAGGAAAAAGCCCTCTGGCAGAAGGATCTCGCTTGGGATTACTCGGCCTCGGCCGCCATGATCAAGCGCTACCTCGATTCGGCCTCGCTGCCCGGATACGCCGCCGTCGAAGGGGGACGCCCCATCGGCTTTGGCTTCTATGTGCAGGAGAACTACAAAGGCGTCGTCGGAGATGTCTTCGCCACCGAGGGTCCCGGCGCCGCGCAGGCCGAGATCGAGCTGCTCACGCACTCCATTCAGACGCTGCAAGCAACACCGGGGATTCGCCGCATCGAGGCTCAGTTGATGACCTTGCGCCATCCTCCCTCTTCCGATTTCTTCGCGCAGCACGGCTTGCAGAGCTTTCGCCGTCAGTTCATGGCTCTCCCGCTCGACCAGGCTCCTTCGCTCTCTCCATCTTCCGACGGCGTCCGCGTGGCCGTCTGGGACCCTCGCTGGAAGGAGGAGGCCGCTCGTTTGATCGCCCGCGCCTATCGCGGCCATATCGACAGCTCCATCAGCGACCAGTACCGTTCGCACGAGGGAGCTCTCCGCTTCCTCGACAACATCATCCGTTATCCCGGCTGCGGAGAGTTCGATCCGGACTGCTCCTTCCTGGCCTTTCACAAGGACTCGAACGGCGCCGCACTCCGCGGCATGGCGCTCAGCTCCACGGTCGGCGAAGGCGTCTCCCACATCACACAAGTCTGCGTCGGCCCGGAATCGCAAGGGACGGGCCTGGGACGCTTGCTGATCGGAAAGATCATCCAGCGCCTGCGCGAGCGCAAGGCTCGCGCGGCGACTCTCACCGTCACCACCGGCAACCACACCGCGATTCGTCTCTACCGCCAGTTCAATTTTTCCATCTTGAAGGAGTTCGACGCCCTGGCCTGGGACGCGCCGGAGGAGGAAAGCAATTCATGGGTTCTCGGGAGGCGGAGTTGATTGATTGGCCGCCCGAAACAGGCTCGACAGGTTCCATTTCAGTTCCGCCGCCAGCTCGTGGATGATCATTCCATCCTCAACCATCAATTTGCAGGAGAGGGCCTGGTGGATTTTTTCCTCGCCCTTCCGGCTGAAGCTCACGCGGCAGTACTGGCACTCTTCATTCCAGCAGTAACGCCCGTAAGGGATGGTCTCGGGCGCAAGGAACTGGAAGCAGCGCAGGAGCAGATTATTTTCCGGTACGGAAAACTTTTTTCCGCGAACCGTGATCTCGACGAGCTTCTGGTAGGGGCGATAGAGCGGTGCATCCACGCGTTGCTGTTCCACGCGCAAATCTTAGCATGAATCGAGGCGGCTCCGATGTGGGAGCCTGGGGAGCCGCGCTCGAAAGCGGGCGGAAAGGGCTTGGCAACGAAACTATTTGCTGTAGTTCTCGGCGAGATCTCCAATCACCGGCAACTTAAACCGCTGGCCCTGAAAGGCCTTCACCATTAAAAGGATCCAGCAGACAATCGTGAGCAGCCCAATCACGCTACCGATCATTCCCATCAAGGCATAACCAAAGATACCGCCAAACCATCCACCCCACACAAACACCCATTGGATCACGAACAGAGCTCCGAATACGATCATGGATTGCATCGCATGGAAGCGGACAAAGGGACGCTTGTCAATGAGAAAAAATATCAGGCCGGTGACCCATCCCAAGATGTAGCAAAGGAATCCAGCGACGTTTTCCTGGAGACCCGTTGTCGGCGCCGCGCCAGAGCCAAGCGGCGCCGGAGCCGATGAGAGAGACTTGCCGCATTTCGGGCAAAACGCAACATCCGAACCTACTTCGGTCCCGCAACCAGAACAAAATGGCATCGCACCCTCCTTCGTTCCAGAACGTGTATCTAACCCAAGGAAACTATTGCTCGCGACTGAAAATCGTTTCGAATTTCTTGATAAAGACGCAACAGAGAAATTCCGGGGTGATCCCGATCCCCCGGCAAAGCTTATCACGGAACGCGGGGGAAAGTATTCGGCAGGGCTTTGAAATATGTGGGGTGAGCGGAGGGGTTCGAACCCTCGACCACCGGAGCCACAGTCCGGCGCTCTACCAGCTGAGCTACGCTCACCAGAAACGCGGGAAACGACTCTTTTGATTATAGAGGCGGCAGGGAGTGTGGTCAAATAGGATCGCGCTCGAGTAGTGGATCGGTTTCCGGCTCGGGCGTCTTACGTTCCGTGAGTGCCAACTGGTGTCATAGAAGCGATTCCCAAACACAAGGAGAAAATATGACGACACGTCCTCCGCTGCCTCCATTTACTCGCGAAACTGCCATGCAGAAAGTTCGTCTGGCGGAAGATGGCTGGAATTCCCGCGATCCTGAAAAAGTGGCGCTGGCCTACACGCCGGACTCCCGTTGGAGAAACCGTTCGGAGTTTGTGAGCGGAAGCCGTGAAATCATCGCATTTCTTAAGCGCAAATGGGCGAAAGAGCTAGACTATCGGCTGATCAAGGAACTCTGGGCCTTCGACGGCAACCGCATTGCCGTGCGCTTCGCTTACGAATGGCACGATGACTCTGGAAACTGGTTCCGCTCCTATGGCAATGAGAATTGGGAATTCGATGAACACGGACTGATGCGGTTAAGGCTGGCAAGCATCAACGATCTTCCCATCCAGGAGTCGGAGCGTACATATCATTGGCCGCTGGGGCGTCGCCCGGATGACCACCCAGGATTGAGCGATCTCGGTTTTTAACTGGTGGAAGTGGTTTCCCGCGGGGTCGATTGCAATTCCTCGACGATTTCCTGCGCGATGGTGCGCGCTTTGTCCAATGACCCCGGCTCGAGCGACACCGCGCCCACGCGTGGATGTCCTCCTCCTCCGTATCGTTCGCAGATCGTGGCGAGGTTGTGCATGGGCTCCGTTTTCTTCCAGGGATTCGAGCCTACGGAAATCTTGGTCCGGAAGCTGGAGGGGCAGACGCTGACACTATACTGGCAGTCCGGAAACAAATAGTACGGCGCGAATTTGTTGTAGACCTCCACGTTCGGAGCCACCAGATCGAAGAAGACGACTCCCTTATCGCATTGCCCGTGCTGGCGGATGTATTCCACCGACCGCAGGTGTTGCTCGAACAACTCTTGAAACCGGCTGTCGATTTTCGGTTCCGCCGCCAGCTCCGCGAGCGGCCGCTCGGCCATCTTTGAGATGAGCCACCGCATCAGCTCTCCCGCGGCATCGGCCTCGATGACCATCGCCAGCCGCAGCGCCGGAGCCTTCATCGTGACGGCCGTCTCGGCATCGGGGAACAGCGCGCCATCCACCACGTCGGCCCAGTGCACCAGATCGTCGAATTCCCGGGTGTCGAAGCCGAACTGGTCCTTGCCAACGGTAGCGATCAGCTTGGTACAGGATTTGAACTTCGGATCGTAAAACTTCTTGCCGCTGTGATCCTGACGGAAATGGTCGGCGTCTTCGGCCGTCAGAAAGGCGCTCTGATGGTGATCGAACCACCAATCGAGGCGCGGCGAGCGGCAGTACTTGAAATCGACGATGGCGTTCTCGTCGCCGTCGAAAAGATTCTCGTCGAATAACTGCGAGGCGCGGTGCGCCAGGCCGGTGTACTCAAACTCCGCCTCCGCCTGAATGCAACTGCGATAGAACCGCGTGAACACCGACGCCGAGGCCGCCCCGTCAAAACACCGGTTGTGAAAAAATATACGAACCTTCATACCAACTTCCGCTTTCCCCTTTCCTCCTGACCCGAAGCGCGAGGAAACTCCCGGAAGACCGGAGGGGTTCTCCGGGTCTCGCAATCGCCTGGGACAGGTTCCGAGCCGGCGCCGTCCCGCACCGGCAGGTAAACGGATAGGAATACAGGATTACGGGAAGAAATTCAAGCTAAATCGGAATGGGTCCCTTTGTGCTGATGGATAGCGATGCGAGACACCTCGGGGCCGCAGCGGACGCAGGAGATCGTTTGTTGAGGTCCGCCAATGAAATCGGGGGAGCAAGGCTTCGGCGCGCAGTCTAAGGATTCCGGCATTCCATCGAGTACAATCAAATGGCATGGAAAACAAATCTCTCCGTGAACGGGTGGCAGTCGTCACGGGTGGCAACAGAGGCCTGGGCAAAGCGATGGCTCTGGCGCTTGGGTCAGCCGGTGCGCGCCTGGCACTGGTTGCACGCGATCGCGGGGCCCTGGAGGCCGCCGCCGCTGAGGCCCGAACCGCCGGGGCAGAGGCGGGAATATTTCGAGCAGATGTTGCGGACGAGCAACAGATCCTTCAGCTCGAAAAGGATGTTATGGCACAGTTTGGCCGGGTCGATATCCTTGTCAACAACGCGGGAATTAACATTCGTAAGCCGACCGGGGAATTCACTCTGGAAGAGTGGAACAATGTCCTGAACACAAACCTGACCAGCGCTTTCCTGATGTGCCGATCGTTTGTGCCGCATATGAAGGGCCGGGGATACGGCCGCATCATCAACATGACTTCCATCATGAGCCATGTCGGCATTCCCGGACGGGCGGTATACTGCGCCAGCAAAGCCGGGCTGCTTGGATTCACCAAGGCGCTGGCGCTGGAGCTTGCGCCGGAGGGAATCGCGGTAGTGGCCATCAGCCCAGGGCCGTTCGACACGGAGATGAATACAAGGCTGCTGAGCGACCCGCAGGTCAATGCCCAGTTCCTCTCTCGAATTCCGGTTGGACGGTGGGGGCACGCGGAGGAAGTCGGCCAGCTTGCACTCTACTTGTGTTCGCCGGAGGCCTCGTTTATTACGGGTACCGATATTTTGATCGATGGAGGCTGGACAGCGCAGTGAGGTGCGGCCGGATCACAGGCGTAATCGCTTGGAATCCATCTCAGCGGGCCACCGATAGAAGCGTTCAGGCGATTCCTTCCATCCGGATCAGTCGAACACCACGGTCTTTTTCCCATAAGCCAAAACGCGATGTTCCAGGTGCAGCCGGACGGCCCGGGCCAGGACCACCCGTTCCAGGTCGCGGCCTTTGCGAACCAGGTCGTCGACCGTGTCGCGATGGCTGATGCGGGCCACGTCCTGTTCGATGATGGGGCCGTCGTCGAGCTGTTCGGTGACATAGTGGCTGGTGGCGCCGATCAGCTT
>ORMF010566352.1_pt1 | contig 68861 bp, 53 predicted proteins | sample 1779871 | NCBI WGS metagenome assembly ORMF01 (sample SAMEA104232316, study PRJEB22302) | groundwater metagenome | biome: forest; feature: aquifer; material: groundwater | place: USA | collected 2011-08-07 | depth 5.4 m | reverse complement strand
GAGATCTGCGGCGCCACATCGAGGCATTCATTGCTATGTGGAATCGAGATCCCACGCCGTTCGTATGGACGAAGTCAGCACATCGCATCGTTCGAGATCATCGCCGCCTTATGAAACGGACTTCGCATACGTCATACTAGCCCTTCGCCGCGCGCCGGTAGAACGGAGTCTTCACGACGACGGCGCTCGCGACGCGTCCGCGCTGCGGATCTTTGAACTTCAGCGCGGCTCCAACGCCAGACTGCTCCGCGGGGACGTACGCAAGGCCGATGCTCTTGCCCAACGTCGGCGAGGGCGAACCCGACGTGACAGTGCCGATCTCGGTTCCCGCATCGTCGACGACGACGTGGCCGTGCCGTGCGATCGCGCGCTCGGTCACCTCGAACCCGACGAGTTTGCGGGCGACTCCCTTCGCCGTGATCGCTTCGAGCGCGGTTTTCCCGACGAAATCGCCCTTCTTCAGTTTTACGGTCCATGCGAGCCCGGCCTCGATGGGATTGGTCGTCTCGTCGATGTCGTTGCCATACAGTGCCATCTTGCACTCGAGGCGCAGGGTATCGCGCGCGCCGAGGCCCGCGGCCTTGGCACCGAGCGGCGCGCCGAGGTCCAGCAGCGCGCGCCAGATGCGTGGAGCGTCTGCAGGGGGGCAAAAGATTTCGACGCCGTCCTCGCCGGTGTACCCCGTTCGCGCGATCGTGCAGGCAGCGTTGCAGAGTGTGGTGTCCGTGAACCCGAAGCCCGGCAGCTCACCGACGCGCCCCTCGGCACCCGCGAGGGCGAGCAGCTGCATCGCCTTCGGGCCCTGCACGGCGATCAGCGCCGTCTCGTCGGAGATGTCCTTCACGTTCGCGCGCGTGCCGATCGACACTTTGAAGTGCGCAACGATCTTCTCGCGGTTCGACGCGTTGCAGACGATCAATACGCGATCCGCCGCGGCGCGATAGATGATCAGGTCGTCCAGGATCGTTCCGCGCTCGTTGCAGCACACCGTGTACTTGGCCTGGCCGTCGAGCAGGTTCTCGACGTCGTTGCTGACGAGAGAACCGACCGCCGCCAGGGCGGCCTTCCCCTCGACGACCAGTTCGCCCATGTGCGACACGTCGAAGAGACCGACGGCGTTTCGCACCGTATTGTGCTCGTCGACGATGCCCGAATACTGCACGGGCAGCTCCCATCCCGCGAACGGGACGATGCGCCCGCCGCATCGGACATGTTCGTCATACAGGGGAGTGCGCTTCAAGGGTCCTTCGTGGTTGCTCATTTCACTCTCCGCCAAGTGCGCGGAGCGTAGAACAAAGCGCGCGGCGTCACCAGCGATCGCAGCCCCACGGGGCGAACGTCACCGCGCCCGGCGTCGCCCCCGTCGCGCGGCCAACGCCAGCGCGAACACACCGAGCCACGCGACGGCTCGCGCGTTTCCGTCGCGCCCGATCGCTGCCCGACAGCGGCAGGCTCCGCCACGCACGCCCGCCACCGCCACGTCGCCCGGAGGCGTGCCATCCGCCGTTCCAGACGCATCCCCGCCGGTCGAGTCGCCCGCAGCACTCGTATCTCCGGCCGTGCCGTCGGCGTTGCCCGCGTCGGCGTTCGAGTCCAAACCGATCCCCGTGTCGCGGATGACCGCGATGTCGGGCGTTCCCGCGTCGAGAAGTCCGCACGCGGGAATGGGCGTGTTGACGCAAGTCGCTGCGGTGCAGGCGTCCGCGGTGCACGGGTTTCCGTCGTCGCATTCCGAGTCGGTTCCACAGCCGCGTGTCGGCGCGTCGAGGAGGATCCGCGCGCGTGCGTGCTCGTTCGAGCTGTACGCGACGAGCGTCTGCGGTCCGCCCGCGCTGGGGCGGCCGGTCGCCAACGATGGCAGGCGCTCGATGGCTGGCGTGGCGGACACGCGGAGCGTGGGCATGTCGATCGCCATGGGGACACCGTTTGCGCGCGCTGCGCCGATGTCAAACGCCATGGTCGCAAGTGGCGCTTCGTCCCACGCGACCCAGAAGTCGAGACCGTCGAACGACACGGCGGCGTTGGCGACGGTTCGCCCACGAGACACAATCGCTGCGGGCATCGCCGGAAGCAGCGACGCGGTCGGGGCGAACCCGCGCATCAAGATCGGCCCGCCCGTTCCGTTGTCGTTCGACCACACGACGTTGCTCATGCCGAATCCGAACGCGAGCGACGGTCGCACTTCGAGGGAGACCGCCGGGCCGAGGACAACGGCCGGCGTGTCCATCGCCATCGGCGGGCTCGTCGTCGTGCCCACCGTGACGCGCGTAGCGACCGTCGTCGTCGCGCCGGCGCGCAGCTCGACCCACGTGACGAGGAAGTTGGTGCCGTCCCAGCCGACGTTGGGCCGAGCTTGTGGGCCGGGCGTCGACGAAAGAAGAGCGCCCGGCGCGTCCATGACGGCGCTCGCGGTCATTCGCGCCGCGTAGATGTCGCCTCCGAGTTCTGTTCGTGTGTCGCGCCACACCGCGAGACAGACGGACAAATTGCACGCGATCGCTGGGCTCAATTGCTCGCCACTCGTCACGAAGATCGGAAAGTCCGTCGTGATCCCGATGCCCGACGGCGGCACGCGGGCAGCGTGGATGTCTTGCGTCGGACCCGCCGCGGCCGAATTCCACAAGACGTAGTACTCGCGGCCGTTCCAAGCGATCGCGGGATTGGTGTCGTCTCCGTGGGTCGTGCAGATCGGGAAGCCAGCCGTGCCGATGACCATGCCCGAGCTGTTCACGATCGAACCGTAGACGTCCCACCCGTTCGCAGTGAGGTTGCGATCGTCGTTCCACACGACCAGCCAGTTGGTCCCGTCGGACGCCGCCGCCATTTGGCGTTGACGAGTCGCTCCGTCCGCACCGGGATCGAGGTTGATTTCTGGCGAGATGAATGGATCGAGTACCGCAGGGAATTCCGAGCGCGCGACGACATCGGCCGGCACGTCGAGAGAGATCATGCCGTCCATCCACCGCGACGGCACACGCGTCGACGTCCCGCGCGCGTCGACCCACGTGCCGTGACCGTACAGAAACCCTCGACCGTCCGTGCGCGTGAAGTGCAACCCGTCGGACTCAGCGCTGGCAAAACGTGCGCCCTCGACCGACACGCGCACGCCGATTGCGGCTCCCGCGCTCGGTCGCGCCGCGAACGTCCAATGCTGTTCAGCCGATGCCGCGCCGACCTGCACGGATTCGACCGACGCGCCGACGTTTCGCGTTAGCGTTGCGCCGCGCGAACGATACGGCTGCTCAGGCATCGCAGCGCGGCCGTCGAGCCCGGTCGTCACGGTGACGGTCTGCAGCCGCGCAATCGGTGGAAGCTCGCGTGAGGACCGAATCTCGAGGGTTCTCCCTCTGGATTCGACGATCGCGCGATGCGCGGAACGTGGCGGTGCTCGGGTCACGTACCGCGGCGACGCACATCCGATGGCGACGACCAAACAAAGCGACGGGACCGACAGACAACGAAGGGAGGCCATCGTCGAAGCATACCAACGTTGCGATTCGGGCGCGAATCGTGCAAGCGCGCAGCGCCGAAGTTCACACGATCGCGGACGCCGGGAGCAGAGGCGAGGCGTCCCCGCTCGTGAGCACCCAGAGCTGGTGCGCGGCGCGCGTGGCCGCGATGTGCAGGAGATGTCGAGACTCGTCGTCCGCCGGGTAGAGCGAGCGATTCACGTCGACGAGAAGGACGTAGTCGAACTCGAGTCCCTTGACCTGACGAACGTCCGTCACTTCGACGCCCGGCTTGAACGAGAAGTCCTGCGCGCTCACTCGGGACAGCCGCGGAACTTCGCTCCGTTCGAGGGCGCGGAAGTACAGGTCCGCATGCTCGGGGTCGCGCGCGATCACCGCCACGCTCGCGCGCGGCTCGTCCATCGCGAGTGCCCGGAGTGCCTCGCCGAGAAATGCCGCGGCGGCTCCGGCGTCGGGGAACTCGTGGATCTCGACCGGCGCGCCGGACCGTGTGGCGATCGGGGGCTCCGGATCGGCGAGTGGACCCAGCACGGCCCGCGCGAACTCCAGCACTTCGATCGTCGACCGGTACCCGATGCGAAGAGGCTCGATGGCCACCGCAGCGAGGCCGAGCTGCGTAAGCAACGTCTGCCAGTCCGTGAATCCATTGTCGAGGAGCAAGCGCTGCGACGTGTCCCCAGCGAGGGTGATGCTCCGCGCCGGCGTGGCGCAATCGACGAGCGTCGCGACTTCGACCGGCGAGAAGTCCTGCGCTTCGTCGACGAAGATGTGCTCGTAGTACAGCGGCGTTTTCTTGTCCCGCAGCAACGGACCTCGCTTTCGTTGGAACAGGCGCAGGAGCAACGCGTCGTCTTCTCGATCGATCTCGCGGACGGCCGCAGCCTGCTCGTCGACGCCATCCACCGCGAGGTAGCGATCCTCGTCGACATCGTCGTCGTCTCCACCGTCTTCGTCGCGCGGCGGTCGTTTGCGGACGTGTCGTCGCGTCTCGTCGTCGAGTTCGACGGTGGCCTCGAGTTGACCGTCGTCGACCGGGCGAGCGCTCTTCGCACGCTCGTCCTCTTTGGGTTCGTCGTCGTCGTCGCGCCGGTCGAGACCGAGGGCGGTCACGAGCCCCGCCGAGTGCTGCACTGCGAGCGAAATCTCCGACCGCGTGAACGCCCCAGGCGCGAGTCGATCGAACCCTTCGGCGAGACGCTCGCGATCGGTCACCAATTCCGCCCAATCCCAGACCACGTCCTTCGCCCGCAGACGCAACCGCTCGAGCGCCCGCGTGACACGCATCACGGTGTCTCGCGCGAGTCCCGCTCCGGTGTCCGCGCCCACCGCGCGCTCGCCGCGGAGCCATTGCGTCATCCCCGAGAGGCGCCGTGACAACGGCACGCGGACTTGTCCGTCCCACGCCGCGAGCACGCGTGACGCTTCCGCGCTCGTCGAGACCGATGCCCCGAGCGCATCGCGGGCGACGCTCTCTTCCCGGGCGACGTGTTCGTCGATGAGCGTCAGCATCACGGGATGCTTCTTCAGCCGCGACACGATGCTCATCGTGACGTCCGCGTATTCCGCGCGAAGCCTCGGGACGTGTCGCTTGCGTTGTCGCGACGCCCAGTCGGCAAACGTGATCACCTGAACGCCTTCGACGCCGAGCGCCGGCAGAACGCGAACGATGTACGACTGCAGCGCATCGTTGAACACCACGACGATCATCTTGTCCGGCGTGAATCTCCGCGGATCCTGGAACGCCAAGTACGCCATGCGATGCAGACCGATCGTCGTCTTGCCGCTGCCGGCACCGCCCTGGATCACCGCGACGTGCGAGCCCGGCTTGGAGATCAAGTCGAACTGGCGTGGGTCGATCAGTGCGGGAATGTCCGGCAAATGACGGTCTTCGCGTCCTGCGATCCGCACGCCGAATCGCCCGCGCTGCACGGCGTATTCTTCCGCGAGCGCGGGCCGCGCGGCCGTTCCCTGGCCGCCGGCGAGTTTGGACGCGTGGACTCCGACGCGTCGCCACACGAGGCCTCCGGCGACGTCGCGCGACACGAACGTGCCCTGGGGCGCGAGCACACGACGCAGCGCCCCACGCGCGATCACGACGCTCCGGCGTGCGAGGACTTTTCCTTCGGTCGTTCGCCCGCCAAATTCTTCTTCGTAGTCGTCGCCCTCGGCGTATCGGTAGTACAGCCGCGACACGGGTGCGTCGCGCCAATCGACGATGCGCACCGCGCGCTCCGTATCGATGTACGTCGCATTGCCGATCAGGATGTCCCGCTTGCGGCCCGACTCTTCGAGACGAAGGTGGCCGAAGTACGGATTTGCCAGATCGACGTTGCCGGTTGGAACTTCTGCGCGACGCGCGGCGACGGCTTGCAGTCGTTCCATCTGCGCGAGTAGCGGCGCGACGTCCTCGAGCCGCGCTTCGGAGATCTCGTCGCGCAGGTCGACCAGCTCGTGATCGTAGCTCCGGTAGACCCGGCGGCGGGCGTGGTCCAGCGCAACCAACGTTCCGTCCAGCAGCGTGACTTCCTGCGTGACGACGGCACGGCCCGCATCGTCGAGTTCGTCGGCAGGCGGCGGCGCTGGCGGCGTGCCGTCCGGGCTGTTCAGGGGTTCGCTCAAAGGGGGTCGAGTGTCTTAGTCACCCGCGTGGCGACTGACAAGTCCCGGCCGTCACACAGGAGACCCCAGCCACCAGCGCTCCTCCAGCCGGTCGATCCCCCTGCGCACGACGTCGCGCGGTGCGATGTCGCTCTTTTCGAGCTGCTCGACGAAATCCGACCAGTCCGGATCGCGTGTCGCACCGCGCGCCTTCGCGTGCGTCCCGCGGGCGCGCTGCGCGAGTTGTCCCCGATGCGTTGCCTTGAGCGCGGGGACCTCCATTGGTCGCGTTTTCGAGAGTCGTCGCCTAAACATTTCCGCGTCTTCCCACGCGAGCAACGTCTTCTGTTCGGCCACTTCCGCCAGCAGTTCCTTCGCTTCGGCGCGAAGGTCTCGCAGCGCCTCGGGCGTGACCGCGAAGATGACGCACGCGCGCGGGAGGGTGCCGCCGCAATAGAACGACAGCGATCGCAGAGCCGTTCGCCGCTCGGAACGTGTCGCGCCGCCGCGGTAGAGGTTTTCCGCTTCGTCGATCAATACGACGGGACCCGCGCACTTCTCCAGTCGATCGAGTAGCTCGAGCCACAACAGAAACCGCTGATACGCATCGTGTCGGTACGCCGCCGACGACGGGCGAGACACCAGATCGCGGGCGGCGAGGTAATTCTCCAGCGCGGCCATGGGAACCTTCGCGGCGCGAACGATGCGAACGGCCCGAGCCGCCGCGTTTCGGGCGTCACACTCCGTGTCGCGAATGGCCTCGAGCGTCGTCGTGAGATGCTTCGCGTGCGTGGGAGTTCGCATCCAGTGCGCGAGGCGAGTCAGTGGGTCGGGTCGGCCTTGCGTCGGCAGCGTCGCGTTCTCGAGCAGGCGCTGCAGATGCCGTTGGGGTGCGCCGAGGTCCGCATCGAGGCGTTCGAGAGAGAGCCGAAACACCGGACGATGGTCCCGCAGCGCGCGGTCCGCAAGGTGCAACAGTAGGTGCGTCTTGCCGCTGCCGTACGGCCCCGTGAGCAACGTGAACACCGATCCCTGCATCGCGCTGTGCTCGAACAGCGTTTCGATCGCGGCGTCGATGCGCTCGGCGCCGACGGTCATGGACGTGACGGGCTCCACGGCGGGCAATCCGTGGCTTCCGCGGATCATCGAACGCAAGGCCTGTGCGCAGTCTGCTTCGGGTCTTCGAACGCGTGGCGCGCTGCGCGGCTCGAACGACGCGGGCGGCGCGACATCGATGCTCGGTCGGTGCGGAGGCGGCGGCGCATCGGTTGCGTCGACGGGCGTCTTCACGCGCGAGACGAGCGCCGGCACGAGCGAGATCGAGTTCGGCCCATCGAACATCGCTTTGCCACCGATGATGACGATCCGCGTGCTCGCCAGGCCACGACCACCGTCCGCGTTGTCGACGAATTCGCGCAAGACCGTGTATGCGTCTTGCCGGCGGTGCGGCGTGAGTTTCGCGATCACGTCGGCGCCCTCGAAGAGTAGGAGCGTTCCCTTGTGGCCGAACGCGCGCGCGACGCCCGTGAGTTCTCGCAACGCGCGCTTGGCAGTGCGCGCGCTGAGTGCGTGAAAGACATTCGGCTCGTCGTCGATCCGCGCAAGTTCCGTGCCCGAGAGCCATGCATCGACGCGTCGCGCGGCCTGCTGGACGCGATCGTCGGCGGCGAGGTACGCGCGCACGAGCGTCACGAGGTCGCCCACGAGCTGCTGCGCGTCGATGGCGGCGTCGAAGTGTGAAACCGCACGCCCGCGATGACGGTCGACGAACGCATCGGCGAGCGACAGGATGCCGCCCTCGTCGCGCTTCGCCGCGGGACGCTGGATCTTCCGCGCCAGCGCCCGCACGAGACCGTCGAGCGTGTCGAACGCTCGGTCGCGATGGACGCTGACGCGAGCGGTGGCCCAATCGGCCGCGTGCGCCGCGGATTCCAGCTCGTCGACGAAGCGCTCGGTCGAGTCGCCGCGCTCGGCGCGCACGAACACCAGTTCCGCACCGCCGCACGCCGCCAGATCTTGCAGCGCCTGTTCGTGTGCGGCCAGCAGACACGCCGTCCACGATGCCAAGGCCTTGGAACTCGCGTCGGCGCTCTTCGCCATCAGAAGGTTCTCGCTCCCGGGGCGAGCAGCGTACACGACGTGTCCGCGGGACCAACGAGCGATCGAACCTTCGAGAGCTCGGGCGCGGGTGTGCATGGCGGGCGTACGGGGCGCTTTCGTTGACGGCGGCCGTACGGCGGGCGCAGGGTTTCCAACATCCTTCGATGTGGGCGTACGTCGCGAGTGCCGCACTGAGCATCGTCCCCGCGTTGCTGTTGCTGGTCGTGTTCGTACGCATCGACCAGCGTCGGCCGGAGCCGTGGCGCACGACCGTCATGACATTCGCGCTCGGCATCACGGCGTCGGCTCCCGCGGCCGCGCTGCAGTTCGCCATGCACCGCGCGCTCGGCGATGCTGCGCTGGTCGGTGGACGACTGATCGACGCAGTCGTCGTGTTCGCACTAACCGAAGAGTTGGTGAAACTCGCAGTCGTGATGCTGTACTCGTATCGCTTGTCGACGTTCGACGAGGTGATGGACGGTGTGCTGTACGCTGCCGTCGCGAGTCTGGGATTTGGCCTCGTCGAGAACGTGCTCTACGCTTTCTACGACGTTCGCACCGGCCTGCTGCGTGCGATCTCCGCGGTTCCAATGCACGCCGTAGCCACCGGGCTCATGGGGTATTGGATCGGCCGCGCAAAGTTCGTGTCGCGTGTAAGTGCCGTCGGACTGATCGCCACCGGCCTCGGCATCGCTGTCTTCGTCCATGGGCTGTACGACTGGGTCGTGTTCCTCCACGTCGACGGTTGGTTCGCGCTTTCGTGCGGCGTCGTCGCTTCGGGCGGGGTTGTGCTGGCGTTGTTCATTCGCCATGCACTGCGCATGGATGACGCGATGCTTGGCCGCGAGTCCGTCACGGCAATGCTCCACGAGAATTGGCCGCGGGACATTCCGCAGTCGATCGTGCCCAACGCCCCCGTGCGTCCGCCGACAGCGCCGACTCCGGGGGAACGGAAGTAGCCGGAGGGGCCTATCCGAACGCGCAGCCTTCGCCGCGATACGTCGGTACTTCCTCGACGACGCGATCCCCACGCACGAGTGCATAGTGATTGAAGTGCTCGGCGATCTCACCCGATTTTGCGTGCCGAAAGAACACGCGATCGCCGAGGCGCAACGTGACGCCGTCGCGAAGGTGAAGCGGTGTCTGCACTTCGCCCGCGCCCTCGAGCGAAGTCAGTTCGAGTCCCTCGGGTAGGTACGCGATCGGCAGTCGATCCGCGCCGCTCGCGCCTGAGGCAATGTAGCCGCCGGCGTGGCACGTCGCGAATCCCGGCGCGGGAATCCGGGTCACTTGTAGTGCGAAACAGCACGCGGGAACGAGCGAAAGTCCATCGTACGAGTCGAACAAGTGGCTTCCCAGAAAGCCAGATCCCGCCGTCACTTCGGTGAGCCAGGGCTCCGCCGACGTCGAGTGCACGCTGCCGGTGCCGCCGCCGTTGAACACGTTCGGTGCGAGTCCCGCGTCGCGCAGCGCTTCGAACAGCGCGCCACGCAACTCGCGGACGCGGGCGCCCGACGCGCGTTTGATCATTCCGCGAACCGGATCGAGCCACGCGCTGGTGCGGCTCTGGTCGGGCAAGCCTGCGATCTGGGCTTCGTATCCCATCACTCCGTCGAACCGCAGCCCGGCCTGCGTGGAGATCGTGCGGGCGAGGTCGACTGCGGGACCGACGTCGTGAATCGGGCTTCGGCGAACGCCGAGATGCACGCGACCGCCGAGAAGGCGATACGACATGTCGACGTCGATCGTGACCGGTACGACGGTGCCAGCCCGCTTGGCTTCCGTTGCGAGCACGGCAAGCTGAGCGGCATCGTCGACGATCGGCCGCACCGTGGCGCCCGCGGCGTTCGCTCGTGCGACTGCGAGCGCCTCGGCGGGATGCATCGAAGGGTACGCGATCAGGACGTCGTCGAATCCCGCGCGGACGAGGTGCTCCGCCTCGCGCGCGGTGTATGCCATCACCCCTCGGACGCAGCCGTTCGAGTGATCGGTGATGTACCGAAGAAGCGCGACGCACCGCACCGATTTCGACGCGATGCGCAGGTGCTTCCCCGCGGCGCGTACCGGCGCGAGCACCGTCTCGATGTTGCGATCGACTGCGTCCAGGTCGACCATTGCTGCCGGCAGCGGGCGATCTCCCAGCGCGCGCACGTACCGCGCGTATGTGTCGCGCGAAGTCACGCCGCGCCCGGTCATCCGGGATCGACCTCGCGTCGGACGGTTGCGACGATCTCGACCACTCGCTCGGCGCTCGTGCCGGTGAGCCGCGCGAGCGCGTCGATCGTCTCGCGCTCCGGACGCGAGAATCCATAGCTGGCGTACGCGACGGCGACGGCCACCGTCAGCCCGTCTTCGACGGCCTCGCTGTCGATCAGCGCTTCGGCGATTTCGGCAATGCGTTCGTGCCGGCCGCGCTCACGGATGGAGTCCAGGCTCGATTGAATCAACAGTTGGACGACTTCGGGAAGAGGCTCGCCACCGAGGAGCACACCGAGCGCACGACCGAGCGCCTCGGTTTCGGCTTCGTCGATTTCACCATCGGCACTCGCGACGAGCGTGAGCAAGTCCACGACGCATTGCCGACCGTGATGTGCCGTCTCGGCGAGGCGGCAGAGACGCTCGAGCGCCCGTGCGATGTTGCCGAGAGGGTCGCTCTCACCGTCTTCGCGCGCGGTGTCGATTGCGTCCAGGGGAATCTCTTCGCGCATCTCCCGCGGCGCCATTGCGAACGTGAGCGGCATTCCGCCGCGGTTGGACGCGGGCCGCGCGGAGCGTGAGAAGTCCTTCGTGTCCGTGACGCGGTCGAACGGATTGCGAACCGGGCTGCTGGTGATCGCCGTCGGTTCACTGAGATCGAACACGGCGTGCTCGGAGCGCGGAGCCGCGGGATTCTCGTTCGTCTGTCCGGTCGGTTGCATGGGCGGCGGCTCGGTGCGCGGCTCCGACCGTTGCCCCGTCGGCTGCGCAGGTGAACCCTCGGGGGCGAGCGATTCGCGTCGAACCGCGCCGACGTCCATCAGGGTCTTGATGATGTCTTCGGTGACGGAGTTGTATTGCTTCCTCGGCCGCGCGGGCGGCAGTCCGGTGGCTTGCGGCACCGTCGTTTGCGGTCCGGTGGCGTCTGCCGCGGGCCGTTCCGAATCGCGCCATCGGTCGCCAGTCCCACCCGCAGGAAGCGCGACGGGCGCGCCGCACGAGGGGCACTGCCCAAGCGCGGGGCCGCTCGGCAACGTACGTCCACACGTCGCGCACGTGCTCATGCCGGCGCTGGGTCCCGTGCTGAAGCGCGGCGCGAGATCTCGACGGCGCGACGTTCGGCGATCACTGCGACGAGGACGGCGTGAACCCCCGGGCGATCGAGGCCGCGAATCAGCGAGAGATCATCGGTTGCGTCTTGAAGCCCGAGTCGCGCAAGCTCCGTCGGCGCCATCGGACACGCGAGCGTTCCCCGATGAACGAGTTTGAGAACGCGTTCGAGCACCGGCAGCGGCAGGCGAGTCAGGCCGCGGGGAATCATCGGGCGATTTCTGACACATCCGCGCCGCGCGATCCACTGTTCGCGAAACGGCCGCGATTCTACGGCCCGGCGTCGCCCGCCAGGCGCATTCCCCCGTACGTTCCGTTCGCGTCGTACTCGATGGTGATTCCGCCTCCGCCGCCGGAGACAGTGCTCGCAAGTCGCACGGTCACGACAGATCCCACGATTTGCGCGCTGCCGGACCGCACGGTCCACGTGCCCATCGACGACCCCGCGATCGTGCAGGTCGACGTGCCGAACGTGGCATTCGAGCCAACGCGCGTCGCGGGGAACACACACGTTCCGGCAGTGAAGGTGAACGTGAAGTTTGCGCGCCCGTCGCTCGCGTCGGTGACCGTGAGCGTCATTTCCACGGGCTGCGGCGGCGGCGGCGTCACCCCCACGTCGGACCGGATGACAAGATCGGTGAAAAGCATCGTGCCGCGAAAGGTCCCTGCAAAGGGTCCTGCGCCTCGGTCCGGAACGACACCGCCCTCCGACTCGTCGATCAGCGAAGAGCGCGCGCTGCACGATGACACCAGGACGAGAAACGAACATGCAAGCACGGGCGAGCGCCATCGGGACAAGAACATGCGGCGCATTCTGGTCGATTCCGCGCGCGGCGGGAAGGGGCGATCGGTCGCCTACTCGGTCTTCTCACGCTGCGGCTTGTCGATGCCCAGCTCGAATCTCTCGGTCCACAAGCGCATGAAATCGTCGAAGAACTGGGTGCCGCGGTCGACGGTCAGCACGTCGCCGCGCACGCCGTCCAGCAGTCCGCTGCAGAGCATCACACACGCATCGGCCACTTCCTGCGCCGGGATCCAGTGGCTCTCTTTCATCAGCGGCTTGGACCAGGTTTCGAACTCTGCGCTGAACGTCAGGCGCAGGGACTCGGTCTTGACGGTGCGCGAACGCAGTACGTTGATCCGGCAGTCCTCATCGAACAAGCGATAGTTCAAGTACTTCACGAGCGTTTCCATCACGGCCTTCGACGCCGCCATGAAGTCGTAGCCCGCGGAGTAATGGTCGGGGCCCGTCGACGACATGCCGACGACGTACTTCGGCCACGTGCCGAACACGTCGTGAATGGTCTTCGTGTATTCCCACAGCGGCCAGGCGCTGTACTCGATCGACTTCACGAGCCCGCGGAACTTGTAGTCGTCCAGCGAGCCGATGATCACGGCGTTCGACACGTTGCTGATGAACGCGTGAATCCCATCGTGCCGCTTCTTCAGCTCTGCCATGAGCGCAGCGGTGTCGCCGGCGTTGGCGACGTCGGCTTCGAGAATCAGCGGCTCGGGTGCGCCGATGTCCGCAAACCGCTTGCGCACGTCGTCCAGATCCGCCGATCCCCACTTGTACGTGAGCGTGCACCGGGCACCCATGCGGCCGAACGTGAGCGCGGTCGCGAGACCAATGCCCATCGTGCCGCCTGTGATCAGGACGGCCTTTCCGTCGAAGTGCCCGGACAAGGTCGACTACGCCTGCGCCCCGCCGCCTTCGCCGGCGACCTTGATCAGCATGTCGACGAGCTGATCGATGTTCGCCAGCTTCGACAGCTCCGAGCGCGGAATCTTCACCTTCAGTTCGCGCATCGCCGAGGAGACGACCTCCACGATGTCGAGGCTGTTGGCGCCGAGTTCCTTCATGGACTTGGCCGGATCGATCTTGTCTTCCGTGAGGTCTTCCACGGTGTCCATCAAGTGCTTCTTGACGACGGCGAGAACGTGATCGCGAGTCATGATTGCTTCCCTTCCTCAGATGTCGAGCGTGTCGCGCTCGTTGTAGATTCTCATCAACGTGTCGAAGAACGTGGTGCCGCGGTCGACCATGATCGTCTGGCCGGAAACCCCATCCATCATACCGCTGCACAGCGCAAGAATGGCATTGGCCACTTCTTCGCAGCTGATGAATTGTCGCTTCATGTTGAAGCGTTCCGCAAACGCCTCGAAATCCGCTCCGAACGTCGCGCGGAGCGACTCGGTACGCACGAGCCGCGAGCGCACGACGTTGATGCGGATGTCCTCGTCGTACAAGCGGTAGTTCAGGTACTTCGTGAGAGTTTCCATCACGGCCTTGCTCGCCGCGACGAAGTCGTAGTTCTGGTAGTACGCGTCGGGTCCGCCGGACGACAAGCCGATGAGATACCGCGGGTATTTGCCGAACTTTTCTTTCATGCGACGCGAGTACTCCCACATCGGCCACGTGCTGTACTCGATGCTCTTGAACAGCCCGCGCAGCTTGTAGTCGTCGACGCCCTTGATCACTTGCGCAAACGAAACATTCGAGATGAACGCTTCGACGTGCTTGTGCTCTTTCGCGATTTCATCGATCAACGAATTCGTGTCGTCGCTCTCGGCGACGTCGGCCAACACGATCGTTGGCTCCCGCGCACCAATCGCCGCGAACTTCGCGCGCACCTCGTTCTCGTCCGCCGTGCCCCAGCGGTGCGTGAGATACACATGCGCGCCCTGCTTGCCGAACGCGAGGCCGGTCTCGAGCCCGATTCCCATCGTGCCGCCGGTGATCAGAACGGCGTTGCCCTTGAGATTCTCAAACATAGTTCTCCTCGATGAGCTTCCGGACTTCGGGGTCGTCGAACGAGATCTTGTGCATCATCGATTCCAGCGTTCGTGTGGACTCGAACGCTTGTCTCCGCGGAAGGGAGAGAACTCGCTTGAGCGTCTCGAGTGACGTCCGTGGCTTCTCTGCAATGCGCTCGGCCAGCTCGAACGCCTTGGCCCGCACGTTGCTCCGCGGCAGAACGTAATTGATGCCTGATTTCCCTTCGAAATGGTGTCCACGCAGGGGCTGGCCCGTATACATCAACTCGTGTGCCATCGCACGGGAAAGCACGTGTTCAAGAATCGCCGTCACGCCCATCCCCGGCGTGAAGCCCATGTTCATGAAGCTGCAGCCGTAGCGGCTTTCCTTCGCCATCACGATCAGGTCGGCGCACAACCCCAGCGCAAGCCCGCCGCCGATCGCGTGACCTTCCATCGCCGCGATCGTCGGAATCGGCAGGTCGAGCACGGACTTGCTCAGGAGGATGTCCGTCGGCGCGACCTTGTGGGTGAGGATCGCTTGGAGCATTTCCTTGCTGGCTCCCGCGCAGAAGACCTCTGGATATCCAACGAACACCGCGACCTTCGCGGTGGTAGACTGCGCCAAGGTCTCCAGGGTCGCGAGCAACTCGTGGACGACTTCCTCGGACAGCTCGTTTTTCCCGCCGCGATCGCAGAGCATCACCGTCGCGATCCCGTCCTCGTTGACGGCCAATTGCACCTGCGCACCGCCACGCGAGGGTGCCGGGTGCGTAGCGGGATTCGCAGGCGGGTCGGTGCGTGGTTGGGTCATGACGGGAATCGCGTCGGCCCGTAAATCATTTGCGTCGGCTTGTCCACGCCCCCCGCGGCTCGCGCGGCGGACATCGTGTGCGCGTTCACGTGTGCTGCCACGGCATCACGCCGTCACGCACGAATCGTCGGACCGCCTCGAGAACGGAATCGTCCCGCAGTGCCGCCGTCGTTTCGGTTGCGCCGAGTTCCAATGCAGCGAGTACATCGAGCCCACCGAGGCCCGCCGTGAACGACTTCAGTCGCGCGACGCCGCGAGGGGCGCAGCGCGCGAGGCTCTTGCACTGGCGGCGCACGGTCTTGTCGAGCTCGGCCGTCGTGGTGAATACGTCCACGAGCCCGAGTTCCTCCGCGCGTGCGCCGTGGACGGCGGTGCCGCCCAGAGCCATCCAGCGGGCTTTCTGCGCGGGCATGCGCTCGATCAGGAATGGCAGTACCATCGCGGGGATCAGACCGAACAGTACCTCGCTCAGCGCAAAGGTCGTTCGCTCGGTGCCGATCACCACGTCGCTCGCCGCTGCGATCCCCACCCCTCCCGCGAGCACCTCGCCATCGACGACGGCGATCACGGGCCTAGTCGACGTGCGGATCAGCCGCAGACACCGTGCGTAGAGCCGAACCCCGTCCGCCGTGGCCTGGTCAATTTCGCCAGGTTCCCCGCGCTGGGCGATCTCCGCGAAATCCATTCCGCGGCAGAAGATCCCCGCGCCGGCCGGCTCCAGAACGATCGGCTCGCTCGACGCGTCTGCATTCGCGCGCTCGAGGGCGTCCCCGAGTTCGCGCGCGGACTCGGAGCCGATGGTCGACGGCAGCCGGAGGTTCATCGAGTGCCCTTGTAACGCGCGAACGGGCGCGAGGCGAGGTACGCTTTGAACCAACGACGGTGACCGAGATTCTCGCGCGCACACCGCAGGGTTCGATTCGTGGACGCTGGTTTTTGCCCGACAGCGGCGACACGGTGCGCGGGTCCGTCGTCGTGGCGTCGGCGATGGGCGTTTTGCAATCGTACTATGCGCCGTTCGCCGAGTACCTCGCATCCCGTGGGCTCGCGACGTTGACCTTCGACTATCGCGGCATCGGCGAGTCGACGCTCGACCCGGGTTGCGATGTCTCGTTGCACGCGTGGGGCGAAATCGATCTCGTCGCCGCCGTCGCGTCCGCACGCGCCCGGCATCCCGGGGTGCCGATGCACTTCGTAGGACACAGCGTGGGTGGGCAGATCTTCGGGCTCTTGTCCGATGCGCCGTTCGCATCGGCGCTCTTCGTCGCGTGTCAGAGTGGCTATTTCATGAACTGGCCCGGACCGGCGAAAGTGGCAATGGCCGCGCTCTGGTACGTCGGGATCCCCTGGTCGGTGCGAGCGACCGGGCGATTGCCGATGAAGGCATTTCGCCAGGGCGAGGACGTCCCGGCCGGCGTCGCGCGAGAATGGTCACAGTGGGGACGCGACCCGCGCTACGTGCTCTCGTACGTCGACGGGCTTCCGGATCGCAGCGACCGAGCGTTCGAACGATTCACTGCACCGCTGCGCAGCTACGCATTTCGAGACGATCGGCTCGCGCCGCCCGCGACCGTTCGCGCACTCGCTGAATTCTACCGCGGCACACACACCGATCTGCGCGTGATCTCCCCACGCGAACTCGGCGTGCGCAGCATTGGCCATTTCGGATTCTTCCGCGCGATGTTCCGCGAATCGCTCTGGGCCGAAGCACACGCGTGGCTCAGAGAGAACGCGCCCGTCCCCGCCCAACGCCCTAGCCGTTGAGCCGTTTCAGCGGCCAGGCTTTGCGCCCCGTCGCCGTCGCGCGATCACGATGCCGACGAGGCCCGCGAACAGCGCGAGACCCGCGCCGCGGGAGTCACCCGCACCGCGGGAGCCCGGCACGCGACAGTTGCACAATCCACCGCCGGTGACCGCTCGCGTACCGCTCCCGCCGTCCGGAGCTGTCACGGTGTCACCGCCCGCGTCCATGCCGCCCCCGCTGTCGCCCGATCCGTCCGCGACGGAGGCGTCCGTGTCACCGGTGTCCGTCGTCGCCGCATCGGTACCGGTCTCCGGTCCCGCGTCCGCTGGCGTTCGCGGCACACACTGGCTCGTGGTCATGTCGCACTGGCGATCGGTGGCACAGTCCGTATCGGACGTGCAGCCGCAGAGTCCCGACGTGAGACACGCCGAACCCGTCGCCGACGACATGCACGCCGTGCGATCGGCCATCGTGCACTGAGCGCACGTGTTCATCGGGCCGATGCATCGAGTGCGGCCGTCGGTGCGCGCCGCGCAGTGCGGGTCGGCAGAGCACTCGACGCAGATGTTCGTCATCGTGCCACCGTCGGAAGTGCCGCCGTCGCCGCCGGTCGGCATCAAGCAGTGCGGAAGCATCGGGGTCGTCGTCATGCAGTCGGAATCACGATTGCAACTCGTCGTGCACATTCCGATCATCACACCCGTGACGTCGGTCGACGTGCAGAACTGGCCCGTGGGACAGCGATTGCGCATCGGAGCCGGCGAGCATCCCGCGATGCAGCGATTCATCGAGGTGTCGCACACGCGCCCCGAGTCACTCGCGCCGCAGTCTGCATCGGTGTTGCAGCCGCACACGACCGGAACCGAGCCGGCAGGCTGGATGCACGCGCGACCGTCGGGATTCGTCGCGCATGCCATGGCCATCCCGGTCGCGCCGGTCGTGCAAAGCACGCACGATCCTGTCGGAGCGCACACGGGCGTTGCGGCCGTGCAATCGGCATTGGTCGCACAGGCACGACATCGGCCCGTCGTCCCGTCGCAGAGGCCCATCGCCACGGGGCAATCGGCGGCCGTCGCGCACGGCACGAGGAACGTGCTCGTGGCCATCGGAGTCATGCCGCCGATCGGTGGAATGGTCGCCGTCGCGGTGTTGTCCCCAAAGGGCAATGGCATCGTGAGCGTCACGCTCCAGGCCCCCGTTACGGGATCGGCCGTGGTTATGAAGGTCATTCCGCCGACCATGACCGTGACGGTCTGTCCCGGCGTGGCGGTACCCGAGATCGTCGGCATGCGACCCGACGCCGTGCTTCCCGTCGCGGGCGAAGTGATCGCGACCGCTCCGGCCACGCAGCCGGTGCCGGCGCAGTACGGTGTCGCGCCGCTGCAGTCGGCGTTTGAAACACACGCGACGCAGAGGAAGGTCATGGGATTGCATCGCGGAGTCGGCGCGACGCACGCAGCCATCAGCCCCGGGGCGCACTGAACGCACCGCCCTGCCGGTCCGCACACGGGCGTTCCGCCCGTACAGTCCGTCGGACGCGCCGGATCACAGCGTCGGCACGCGCGGGTCACCGAATCGCAGATCGGCGTCGAGCCGCTGCAGTCGGCGTTGGTCACGCAGCCCACGCACAGGTTGCGCACCATGTCGCATGTGAACGGGGCAGTGCAGTTGGCGGGCGCCGTGCACTGGACACAACGACCGGTGTTCGCGCCGGTCGTTGCACACGCAGGCGTTGGGGCACTGCAATCGGTAGCCGACGTGCACGCTCGGCAACGCCGGGTCGTGCCGTCGCAGATCGGGGTGGCTCCGCCGCAGTCGGCGTTGGTCACACACGCGAGGCCACACGAACGGAAGCGGTACACCCAAAGCCCCGGCGACGGGGGCGTGACGTTCGACGTCGTCAAGAGGTTGAGGACCGCCGCGGTGCGAGAACCCGGGAGCTGCGAGAAGTTGAGCATGTCGCCCGCGTCGAACCCGGCCTGCGCCGGCACGCCGCCAAGACCCATCATTCCCATGCTCGCATCGCCGGTCGTCCACGTGAGCGCCGCGTAACGGAACTCGACGTCGTAGTCCATGGACCCCGAGACTCGCCGGATCACGAGTTGGAACGTGTTGCGGCGATCGATGTGCGACGCGTAGTAGCCCACGCGATACCAGGTGACGACGAGCTGTCCGACGCGAATGTCCCAGTACACGCGATTCTCGGGCGGGATGCCCGCTCCGGTTCCGCGGGTGTCCACGTCGGCCCACCACGGCGCGATCATCGGATTGGTCGACGCCGGAAACGCCGTGGGCGTGTAGGTCCCGACGGCGGCGTTGAACGTGATGTTGCCGTTGTTGTTGATGAACATCTGCGTGTGCGTGCGTCCGAAGAAACACAATCCCGTGAGGTCGTACGGTGCGAGCGGAATCGACGCGCTGCTGCCGTCGTCGTTCGGCACCATCACGTTGGTGCCGAAGTCCGCGGGTCCGCCCAGCCCCGTGATGAGCGTCGCTTGTGCGTTCGCCGAACGGGGCACGCCGAGAGCGGCGACGCCAAGCAGTGCGGACAGAGCCATGGCGACGAACGAACGAGCGTGAAGCGAGTGCGAAGAATTCGGGCGGGTCATGCGATCTCCTTGAAAGAAACCATTGTGGCAGGTCGCGGGCTGCGACGCGAGGTGGGCGCCCTACGGAATGGGCGCGGCGGTGGCGGGCGCGAGCGTTCCGGGTGTTGGCGCGGTCGTTCCCGCGGCGGGCGCTGGTGTCCCACCCGCTGGAATCGGGAGTCCGCCGGCCGGGGCCGTAGCGTCGGGCGCGGGGTCGGTGATGCGGAACTCGACACGGCGGTTGGTTGCTCGCGCGAGTCGTCGCGGCCGGCCGGTGAGCCCGGCGATCGGACGCTGCGGTCGCGTTTCGCCGAAACCGTGCGACTCGAGGCGACTCGGCTCGACATTGTGCGACGAGAGCCACGTGAGAACGCTCTGCGCGCGCCGACGTGACAGCTCCATGTTGGCGTTGTCGTCGCCAATGTCGTCGGTGTGGCCCTCGATCGACACGCGCCGAATCTGCGGCGAAGCGCGCAGCGCGTTGGCGACGGCCGTCAGCACGGGGAAACTTCGCGGGAGAATCACGTCGCGGTTGGTCGCGAAGAACACCGGAGTGTTGATCTGCAACATTCCATCGGCGACTCGCACGAGCCCAGGACATCCATTGAGATTCGGATCGGGATTCGGCGCACCCGGCTGGTCTGGGCAGTGATCCTCGGGATCGACCACTGTATCGTGGTCGCGATCAGGAAGCGGACAACCCGCGCGGTTCGGATCGGGATGTTGACCGGCCGGCTCGGTTCGACACTGGTCGGAGTGATTGAGCACGCCATCGTGATCGTCGTCGCCGTCGGGACAGCCGCGACGCTCAGGGTCGGGATGCTCGCCGTGGGGCTCCGTGCGGCACAAGTCGTCGTGATTGAGCACGGTATCGTGATCTTCGTCGCCGTCGGGGCAGCCCGTGCGCTCGGGATCCGGGTGCTCGCCGCGCGGCTCGTCCGGACAGATGTCCTGCGGGTCGAGGATGGTATCGTGATCGCGATCGGCGAGCGGGCAGCCGCGACGCGCGGGATCGGGATGATCGCCCATCGGCACGGTCGGACAGAGATCGTCGGGATCGAGAACGCCGTCCATGTCCGTGTCGGGCGGCGGCGGAGGCGCGGGGCGTGTTTCCGGCGCGTACGCGAGTTGGAACAGTCCGCGGAACTGCGGAGTGCCGGCGCCCTGCGTGAGTCCCGGTCCGCCACCGATGCCGATGAGTACGGCATTTGCGACGAGATAGTGCATGCCCAGAAGCACTTCGAGGTTCACTTGGCGCCACTCGAATGCGCGATCCAGCGTCGACGACATGAACACTTCCGGGCCGATCGTGAAGCTGTCGTTCGCGACGACGAAGGCGAGTGCGGCGTTCGCGAAGAACTCGTTGCCGACGATCGTCGAACCGGACATCACGGGCGCGATGCTGATCTGGTTCAGTCGCAGATTCGCTCCGGCTGTCAACGACCACCGCACCGGACCGCCGCGCCCCGAAGCGTTCGCGTAGACGCGTCCGCGAAACTGGTCGTCGGTCACGTTGTCGGCACGGCGAGCGCCCATCACGGCGGCGTTGACCATCAGTGCGCCGCCCAGTGAGAGCGAGATCGGGTCGATGTCGGGCTGACCGACGATACGGAATCGCGCGCCGATGCGGGGATCCATGATCGACGGATTCTGCGCGGGCTGCAGTCCGAGTCCGGGGTCAGCGGTTCCAGTCTGCAGGACTGACACGGGGACGGAAACGTGAATTCCAATGCGATCGACGAGCGCAATGCCGAGCTGCGCGTGCAGCGCGAGCATGTTGTCGACGATTTGCGACGTCGCTTCGGTGTTCGCCGTGGGGCCGCGAATGACCAGTGGGTTGCGCGCGTAGTCGGCGATCACCCCGAAGCGGATCGCGAACGGACGCGGACCGGTGTACCAGGGGCGTTCCGCAGCGAAGAAGAGGTCACCGGCGGGCGTCGACTCGAATCGGTCGAGTGCCCATCCGTTGTTCTGCGCGTGAGCGGTGGAAGGTGCGGCGATGCCGATGGCCGCGGACACGATGAAAGCCAGACTCCCGATGCTCCGTGCAGTTCTCGTCACTTGGTACTCCCGCTCAACGCGCGCCCGCGCAAGGGGGCGTCGCGAATCACCGTCGATGCCGCGCGCTGTACCATGGAGCCTTGGCCATGGAAAGCCGGGAGAACCACCCCGCGACGATCGTCGTCAACTCCAGTCGTAGTAACGGTTGTATTCGCTCATTCCTTTGAAGACGAGTTTGCCTTTTCCGCGATAGGCCTTGTCGTAGAAGCCCGCGAAGCCGCCGTGGCTCGGTTCGTAGTCGCCCTGATCGATCCAACAGGTGCGCTCGCGTTCGACATCTTCGTATTCGCGAACACTGAGTGGATATCGCGCGTCGAGCAGTTCCTGCAGCCCTGCGGCACGCGCGGCTTCTTTGGCTTCCGGGCAGATGAAGCCCGTGTACCACTCGGCCATGCAACCCGAGCCGTAGGAGTACATGCTGATGCGATCCCCGGGGTTCAAGTCCGTGGAGTCTTCGATGAGACCCAGCAGACCGATGAACGTGCTCGACGCGTAGGTCCCTCCCATGCGGCGAATGAATTTCAGCGTCGCCGAGGTCTTGCGCTCCCAGTGCGGCCGCCATTCCTTCTTCGGAAGGTCGGTGTACTTGCGGAGTAGTGTCTTGTGTCCGCGAAACGTCATGCCGCCGAATGGCAGGTGATACACGTGCTTCTTGAAGTACGAATCAAAGTCGATCGGCTCTCCCACGCGCTCGAGGAAGTGTGCGTATGCGCCCTCGAGCGCTTCGAGGTATGACAGCAGGCTGGTCTCGCTATTTCCCGTTTCGACGCGCGAGGTGGGTCGTGTGAGGTCGGGAATCTCGTTGGTCCAATACCCACTCTTGCCAAGATCGATGTCCAGGATCTTGGGCTTGTTGGAAATCAGTACCGCCGCGGATCCCGCTCCCATGACGAACTCGTACGGCTTGCCCAGGTGCATACGGCTCTGGTCGGTCGCGATGACGAGCGCTTTCGCGTCGCCGGCGAGTCCGGAAGCCACCCACGGAAGTGCCATCTGCAGGCCGGCAGTGCCCGAGTAGCACGCGTGCTTGATCTCGAAGTTTCGACAATTCGGTTTGAGTCCGAGATACCGATGGACCCACGTGGACATCGGCTTTTCCTGATCGACGCCACTCTCACTGCCGACGATCAACAACTCGATCTTGTCGCGATCTTCGTCCGTCAACATTGGCTTGGCGGCATTGACCGCCATTGTGATCGGATCTTCCCAGGCCGGATTCACCGAGCGCTGGTCGATCATCATCGTTTCGTGGATGTCTTTCGGATCATGCCCGCGCGCTTCACACAGCTTGTCCATGTCGAGCATCATGCTCGTCGGATACACCCGAATCTTCTCGATGCCGGCGCGGATCTTCATGGTGCCCAGTCCAAGCCGCCGTTGAGCGCGATGTCTTGACCGCTGACGTAGGCCGCGTCCTTGGACGCGAGGTACATCACCATGTGCGCGACTTCGTCCGCGCGACCGATGCGACCGGTGGGGCAGTATTTCAGCCAGAACTCGCGGTTGGCATCGGACATGTGTTCTCGGGTCATGTCGGTGTCGAAGAAGCCCGGCACGACGACGTTGCTCGTGATCCCGCGCTTGCCGTATTCCTTGGCGAGACACATGGACAGTCCCATCAGCGCCGCCTTGCTGGCGCTGTAGTTCGCCTGCCCGGAGACGCCGCGCCAGCCGAGCGAGGAGATGAAGATGATCCGTCCGTAGCGGTTGCCGATCATCGTCGGGAGAAACTGACGAACGGTGAAGAACGCTCCCGTGAGGTTCGTGTCGATGACGATCCGCCACTCGTCATCGGTCATGTTGGCCGCGAGGTTGTTGGCGTTGATCCCCGCATTCGGAACGACGACATGGATCGTGTCGAAGTCGTCCAGCACGCTGTCCGCCACGACCTGCGTCGCCGCGGAGTCGCGTACGTCGAGTTGGTATGCCTTCACCTTGCGATTGGCATCGATCTTCTTGGCCTCCGCGACGACGTCATGGGCCTTCTTCTCGTTGGAAACGTACGTAAACGCGACGTCGTGTCCCTGTCGAACCGCCTCGAGCACGATCGCTTCGCCGATGCCTCGCGACCCGCCCGTCACGAAGAAGTTCATTTCCCTTCCCACTTCTTCAGGATGCTGACGCAGTTCACGCCGCCGAATCCGAACGAGTTCTTCATCACGTGGCGAATGTTCCAGGGCACGGCCTTGTTCGCGCACACGTCGATGTCGACCTCGGGATCCATGATGTCGATATTGATCGAGGGATGCAGCATGTTGGCGTTCATCTGCATGATCGCGCCCACGCTTTCGACGGCAGGCGCCGCCCAGCACGTGTGGCCCAGCATCGACTTGGTCGCGTTCACCTTCATCTTGTACGCGTGCTTGCCGAACACGCGCTTGATCGAGCGCAGTTCGGTGAGATCGCCGAGCGGCGTCGACGTGGCGTGTGCATTCACATAGTCGATGTGTTCTGGCTCGAGTCCCGCCATGCCCAGCACTTTGGCCATCAGTCGCGACTGGCCTTCTTCGGACGGATTGGGCAGGTGGTTGGCGTCGCTGTTCGCGTCGACGGCGAGCACTTCGGCGTAGATGTGGGCTCCACGCTTTTGCGCGTGCTCGAGCGACTCGACGACCAGCGTTGCTCCGCCGTGGGCGGGCACGAATCCCTCGCGCCGCGTGTCGTACGGCCGACTGGCCTTCTCGGGTTCGTCGTTGAAACTCTGGTACGTAATTGCGCCCATCAGGCACATCGCGTGTAGTTCGATGGGCGAGAAGTCCAGCACGGCGCCGACGACGAATCCCACTTCGGCATCGTGGTGGCGAATCTCGTCGATCGTCGCGCGCAACGCGTGGTTCGCGCTCGCGCACGCGGCACCCATCGTGTACGAGGGCCCCTTGATGCCGATCACTTCGGACACGCAGCCGGCGTGGTCGGTGTCCAGTCCCGAGAGCGCCAGCATGTTGTCCATGAAGTCGGGCTCTTCGTTGAACTGGATGCGCTGCTCGTACTGATAATTCTGATTGATGTTGTGTCCCGCGAGGATGCAAGTCGCTCGCGTCATGTCGATTCCGGAATCGTACAGTTTCGCGTCGCGCCAGCCCTCGAGCGCGAGAAGTACCGTCAACTTCGTCGACCACGGTGCGGTCTTGATGATCTTGCGCGCGCGCTTGTAGACGTCCGGGGGAACCAGCCCTTCGAGCGATGCGAACTTCGTCTTCCAGTCGTACGTCGAAAGGTCCGCGCCGACTTTGGAGTAGATCCGCTTCGTGTCGATCGTCTTCCAGTTGCTGCATGCCGACTTGCCGGCCAGCAGCGCCGCGAGGTGACCGTCCGTCGTGTCCGACAACGGCGTGTTGATCGACATGCCCGTGATGACGATGCGCGCCTTACTCGCTGACAAGATACACCTCCATGAGCGCCATCGACACGATGGCTCCGTTCTTGATCAATTGCCCGCCACAGATGGCGGTGTAGTCGTCTTCCGACACGAGCTTGGCGAGGATCTCCACCTCGTCGCCCGGCAATACTTCGCCTTGAAACAACGCGTGATGAATCTTCAATGCGCGGACCGGCCGCGGGCTCGTGCCCGTGGGGACGGCCACGGTCTTCGTCGCGAGAAAGTGCAACAGGCAGATGCCGAGTTGTCCCATCGTCTCCAGGCAGAGCACGCCCGGGTAGATCGGGTATTGCGGAAAGTGACCAACGAACACTGGGTCTTTCGGATGGATCCTTCGCACCCCCCGGCACCACTTCTGCTCGAGATCGATCGCCGTGATCTGATCGACGAACAGGAACGGATCGCGGTGTTGCAGCAGGCGCTCGATCTCGGTGCGACCGAGTTCGACCTTCGTCGTCGTTGGTCCGGGTTCGACCATGCGCCGCTTGCGCCACGCCTTCAGTTCGGGGGCGATCTCGTCAGGCTGCATTCGACAGCTCCGAGACGACCCCCGCGAACAACGTCGTGTGGTTTTCCGGCGCATCAGTCTTGAAGCGCGGATTCTTGAGCCACTTCTTGTCCATGAGATTGTAGAGCACGCCGCGCGGGCCCACTTCGACGAAGCGCGCACGCGGATGCGTGGCCACGATCTGCTCGAGCGATCGGCGCCACAGCACCGGACTCGACACGTGTTGCGTCAGCGACTCGACGATGCCGTCGTGTGTGGGATCGCGCACGATCGATCCGGACACGTTCGGAACATACGGCTTGCTCGGTGACTGCCATCGCGCGGACGCGAGCACCGGTCGCAACGCGTCTCCCACGGGCGCAAATCGCGACGAGTGCATCGGGATCTTCTGCTCGATGACCACGCCCTCGATGAACTGCTCGTCCTCGAGAATCGCCAGCGCGCGCTCGACGGCCGCGCGCTCGCCCGAGAGCACGTGCTGTCGCGGTGAGTTCATGTTGCCCACTTCGAGCAGACCGAACTCTCGCGCACGCTCGACGATGGGCATCAATGCGTCGAGTTCGAGCGGAAACACCGACGCCATCATGCCGTCGGGTCCGTCGTCGTACAGTTCGCCCCGCCGCTCCACGACGCGCAGCGCATCGACGAACTCGATCGCGCCGATGTCCACGAGGTGGTTGTACTCGCCCAGCGATAGACCCAGCGACAACTCGGATTCGATTCCGTGTGCGCGAAGCGTCTCACGGTACAAATGATTGGCGACGAAAACGCCCACTTGCACGTCGCGATTCAGTTCGAACGCCGCGTCGTTCTCCGAGCGGTACCACGCCGCCAGATCACGCCCGAGCGTGTCCGAGGCTTGTTCCAAAATCGTCTTGTTGCCGGCGTTGAGCGCCAGCAACTTGTCGAGCATTTCTGGATATCGGGAACTCTGTCCGGGGAACATGAACACGAGGGTCATCGGTGGGTCGGGCCTCTCCGTGATCGGTGAATTCGTGGTCCGAGGCGCGTACGATTACGGCCCTCGGCGATCGCGAACAGTCAAAGGATGCAATTTCCGGTGCGGCCACCGGGTGCCACGTCGCGTCGTCCCGAACGACGGGTCTCCGACAGGCGGCGCACGGTTATCACGGGTGCGGGCGGGTGCGCAACGGGGGGTCCGGGCGGCGTGCGACCTGCTCGTTCGCCCCTCGGAGACCGAGGGTTCATTGGCCACAACATGTGTGGATACAGATGTTTATGCCAATCCATCGGGTGCGTCGCTACGCGAGCGGGCCGTCCGGTGCAGGGCGCGGGTTCGACCGTGGCCGTCCAACGCGACGACGATCTCAACCCAGGCGCAAGTGGTTCAACCAGTTGCGCCGAAACGTCCCGCCCCGCCACCTCATTGACGCAGCGTGTAATACCTTCGTTACGCGGTTGGGCTTACGGCGACGCGGGGACCGCCACGTCGAGTGATGATGCAACGTCGCGAATGCGGGCGACGGATGCGGCGTCGCCAGAGAGCACGAGGGCGTTGGTTCGAACATCGACGACCACATCGGTGTCGTGTCCGGCGACGGGTCGAACGACGCGGAATACGTCCGGCGCATTCGCGTGACGCAGATGCACCAACTCCGTCGTACGACCGTCGTCCGACGCGTCGCGCGGACCGAGGGAGTGCACGACGAGTTCTCGCACGCGCATCACGCCTTCGGCGGTACCGAAGACGATCAGTGCGTTGGAACTTCGATCGGGGAAGATCGCGCGGATGCGGGAGTCGTTGGCCGTCGCGCCGTCGAACAACAGCGTGCGCAACGTCGCCGCCACATCCCGCGCGTCGGCGTGCACGAGGCGAAACACTTCGACTCGTAGCGAATCGAGCGGACGGCTTGCGATCACCGCGGGGTCTCGTTGAATCGCGCGCACCGTCGCGTGGCTCATCGGACGCGCAGCGCAGCCAGTCGACAGCGCGATCCAACTGGCAACGATCCAGGGCCGAGAGGCCGAGTGTTCATGGGGAGTCGAGAGAGGCAAACGGGGCACGGTGGAATGCATGAGCGAGCGAGAGATCAAGGTTCGTGCCAGACCGACACTGCAACGATTTCTCGGAACGCCCGCGATTGCCTGCGCCACGCTCGACACGCGCGGGACCGGAAGAGTGTCATTTCGTCACGAGTACGAGCGCGGTGAAGCGCCGGGCCGCTGAATGCACCCGGGCCGATGAATCGGCCGGCTACGAATGTCCGGGTCGCCTGCGCGACCCTCCCCAGGTACGCAGTGTGAAGTTCAGTTGCGCTTCCATATCAGCGCACTGGAAGCCTCGCGACGGCGAGGCGGTCATTCAAAGCCCGCCGCTCTGAGCGGCCGGGCGCCTGCGTCCGCCGCTCGGCGCGAACTGTGCTACGTCCGTGAACGGAGTCTTGATGTCCCACTTGCTTGTTCGATCGCTTGTCGTCGCGGCCGCCGCGATTTTCACGTGCTGCTCTGCACCGATGATCTCGGATGGCGGCGATGGTTCCGGGGTCGACGCTTTCGATGCGCTGTCGACGGACATCGCGTCGGACGCGCCGACCGAGGCGTGGAGTGACGCTCCATCGGAACAGGCGCCGACGTCATGCGACGATGCAGGGCTCTGCGGCCCGGGTGAAATGTGCGCGTTCGAGCCGGGGTGCGCGATGCCGCGCCGACACTGCGTTGCGAACACCTGTGGTGACGCGATCGTCGTGACGTTCTGCGGCTGCGATGGTCGACTGTTTGCCATCCAAGGCTGTCTCGCGGCCGCCGTGCCATTTGCGTTGCGCGGCGCATGCGCGTCCGACGACGCTGGAGCCGACGGTTCGAGCGCGGACGGAGGCGACGCGATGCTCGACGGCGGCGACGGTGCGATCGGTTGTGGCGAGGCCCGTGGAGACTTCCGACCCTCGATGTGCGCGCCCTCGGGAGCCACGGCGGAGCCCGGCTGTCGTTGCATCATCGGCTGGCACTTCGACGGTACGCGCTGCGCCGCACTCGGAGGCTGCCGCTGCCTCGGCAATTGCGATCGCGTCTACGCCGACGAATCCGCATGTCGCATTGCCTACGCCGGTTGTCTCGACGGCGGCTGACACACAGCCTCCACCTCACAACACGGACCGCACGACGAACGGCCGATCCGCGGCGATCGCTCCGACGCAGTTCCGCCCAATGACGAACTCTTGCACATGGAACTCGCGCCCCATGTCCGCCAACGGCTCGAACGGAATCACCAGCCCTCCGCCGCGCGCTTTGACGATCGCTTCGTACCGCACCCACGCACGAAAGAACGCGCGACGCCGACGCGCCGGAGCGAGGTGTCGAATCGCGTCGGCATCGACCGGCGCAAACGTCGATTCGAGTACGTCATCGATGCGCGTTCGGAGCGAGATGCGCTGAATGTCGACGCCCAATCGAGCGCCGCGGCCCAGCGCGAACACGACGACGTACCACGGGCCATCGTGCGCAGCCGAGAACACCATGTGGCTCGCGGGCAGAAACGGTCGTTCGTCGTCGCCGTACGAGAAGCGAATCGAATCCTCCGGCACGCTCATTGCGCGTGCGAGCGTCGCGCGAAGAAATCTCCTTCGAGCAGCAAATCGCGGGCGCTCGACCGCCGCCCAAGCATTCATCGCGTTGACGTCCTCCGGCATGACGACGATCGCGTCGCGCGCGCGCACGGCAATTCGAGTTCGCGACATCACGACATCGAGCGCGCCGGTGGGACTCACTCCTTGCGCTCCGAGACGAGGAGACTTTGCGCCGATTGGCCAATCGGCGACCGCACGTCACGCAAGACCGAGCGTGCCAGTCCGACCCCGGTGCTCTCCGCGAACGCGTCCACTTCCATTCCTACCCACGTGCCTTCAAGGGGACGATGCAAATAGATCGTGAGATCCGGATTGGGGAATAGGAAGCGCATCGGATCGACCGGCGGACCGACGCCACTGTTCGAATCGACGACGGCCGCAACGCGCTGGGCCGGGGAGGGCGTTTCGCCGTCGAGCAACGGAATTCGCACGCGCATCCACGCGGCGATCGGCAGTTGGCCCCAGCGTCCGCGGGCGATCCTGATTTCGACGGCGGCGTGATACGCGACCGGTTCGGTGAAAAACGGGAAAACGAACGGCTCGCTCGCGTCCGGTGCTGGCGGTGCCGATGACACTGGCGATGCGGCGATGTGTCGCTCGTCGGGTGGCAGGTCGACCGAGGAAACGCGCGCGAATGTCGCCCGCGCCGTCATCACGTCGACGCCGCCGGAAGACATCGTTGCACCGACGATCCGCAGCGAGCGCGACGAGCGAAGTGTGTCTGTCGCAATGGACATCGCGGCGATTGGAACGGGACGGAGGAATTCGAACGCCACGCGGATCAACTGCGCGGGACTTGCGTCCGCGACGTGGGCCTCCAGCGCGCGCACGATGAGCGCCGCGGGTGGTCCGCCGTGCTGGTGCAGGGGACTCCAGGGGCCTCGCGTCCAGGGCTGCGCGACGAACACTTCGCCGTCGCGAACGTAGAACGCTGTTGCCGACGACACCGCGCGATTGTTCGCGGCCCGACCGGAGTGCGCAAGCATGAAAGGGTCCGCCTCGACGTTCGGGCCGTGTCGGTGGACGTGTCCGACGCAAGTCGAATACACTGACCGCATGCGCCTCTCGATCGTCGCCGCTTGTTGTGCATTGTTCGCCGCGTCCGGCGGCTGCGGCGGACGCGTGCGCCCGGACACCGTCGACGCCCCGGAGAGCGAATCGGCCGTCGTCGATGCACCATCGATCGTGGACCGGGTGACCGTGGACGTTCCCGCGGTCGACGGGTCCATCGACGCGGATGCGAGCGCCGACGTCGGCCCCGAGACGTCGGTCGTGATTCCAGACGGAAGCGCTTCCTGTCTCGAGGCCGGCGCGTGCACGACGGTTCCAAACGCGACGTCCGAGTGCGTGGCGGGCCGTTGCGGGTACCGGTGCAACGCCGGCTATGGCGACTGCGATGGCATCGCGGCGAACGGCTGTGAGATCGCACTGACGACCGACGCGGACCACTGCGGAACATGCACGACCGAGTGTCACAATGCCGTCAACGCAACCCGGACTTGCATGGTGGGAGTGTGTGGGCTGACGTGCACGAGCGGATTCCAGAACTGCGATCGCGACAACGCCAATGGCTGCGAGACCAACACCGCCAGTAGCGTAACGAGCTGCGGTACGTGCACGACGATGTGTGCGACCGCCGCAAATTCCGCACCGGCTTGCGCGGCCGGCACTTGCGGCATCACGTGCAATGCGGGCTTCGGAGACTGCGACGGCAACGTGGCCTCGGGGTGCGAGACCGACGTGCGCGCGGACATCGCCAATTGCGGCTCGTGCCGCGCCGTCTGTCCTTCGGGCGCAAACTCGACGGCGACTTGCGCGGCGGGCGCCTGCGCCCTGCGCTGCGCGATCGGGTTCGGCAACTGTGACGCCACCGCGGCGAATGGCTGCGAGGCGGACGTCACGTCCAACACGACGCACTGCGGAATGTGCGGCAATGCGTGTGCCCCTGTCGCGAACTCCGTCGCGACGTGCACGGCGGGGACCTGCGGATTCACTTGCAGCCCTGGCTTCGCGAACTGCGACGCAAACCCGGCGAACGGTTGTGAAGTCGATACCCGCACGACGACGGCCAACTGCGGAGCATGCGGAACCGTTTGCCCTCTTGGTGGACTGAACACCACGCCCGTCTGCGGCGGGGGAACCTGCCGCCTCGATTGCGTCCCTGGCTTCGCCGACTGCGACACGCTCGCTTCGAACGGCTGTGAAGTGAACATCTCTGTGAGCATTGCGAACTGTGGCATGTGTCGTCGCGTCTGCCCGAGCGTCACGAACGCGCGGCCGACGTGCGGCAGCGGAATGTGCAACTTCGCTTGCTTGACCGGATTCAACGATTGCGATTCCGACGCCGGCAACGGCTGCGAGTCCGTCGCGACGACGGACGCGCTCAACTGCGGATCCTGTGGAAATGTCTGCCCGGCAGTGCCCAGTGCGACCCCCGCGTGCGTCTCGAGCGCGTGTTCGTTCGTGTGCGTCGCGGGGCGCTACAATTGCGACGCTCTCACGTCGAACGGGTGCGAGAGCGCAGTGCCCTGCCCGTAACGTGCAACACCGATCAGTCGCGCTTGCCGCCGCTCAACAGCTCACCGAGTGGCGCGCTCGCGGGCGCCCCAATCGCGCGGAGGCTGTCGACCAGGTGCAGTAGATACTGTCGATTGTCGGTCACACTCAGACTCTGCAACTCGAGGGCGCCGATGCGATCCTCGGGGGTGAAGAAGACCTCGTCGACTTTCTCCATCGACAACTTCTCTGGATGATAGGCCATGTAGGGCGCTCGGGTCTCCAAGAGCGTGTAGTCGTCGCCGCGACGGAGTTCGAGCGTGACCTCGCCCGTGATCCCCGACGCGATCCACCGGACCATGGCGTCTTTGAGCACCATGCTCTCCGGGTCGTACCACTTGCCCTCGTACAGCAATCGGCCGAGCTTGCGTCCAAGTGTGAAGTACAGATCCATCGTGTTTTCGTTTTGGATCGCCGAGAGCAGGCGCTCGTACGTCACATGCAAGAGTGCCATTCCGGGGGCCTCGTAGATGCCACGGCTCTTGGCGTCGATCACCCGATTCTCGATCTGGTCGCTCATGCCGATCCCATGGCGGCCGCCGATCCGATTGCACTCGAGGAACAACTCGAAAACTGACTCGAACGTCTTTCCGCCGATCCCGACCGGAACGCCATTTTCCCATCGGATCGTGACCGTTTCGGGCGCGATCTGCACTTCGGGCTTCCAGAACGCAACGCCCATGATCGGTTGGACCAACCGCATGTTCTTGTCGAGGTACTCGAGGTCTTTGGCCTCGTGCGTCGCGCCCAGTACGTTTGCGTCCGTGCTGTAGGCCTTCTCAGTGCCCATGCGATACGGCAGGCCGACTTTCTCCAGGTACTGACTCATTTCCGTACGACCACCGAACGCCGTCACGAACTTGGGATCGAGCCACGGCTTGTAGATCTTCAGGGCGGGGTCGACGAGGATGCCGTAGCGATAGAAGCGTTGGATGTCGTTGCCCTTGTGCGTACTCCCGTCGCCGAATACGTGCACGCCATCCTCGCGCATCGCGCGTACGATGGCGGTCGTCGTCACCGCGCGCCCGAGCGGCGTTGTGTTGAAATACTTCCGACTGCCCTGCGACAGGTGAAACGCGCCGCATTGGATCGCCGTGATGCCCTCGCGGACTAGCGCGTCGCGACAGTCCACGAGCTTCGCCGCGACGGCGCCGTGTTGAATCGCGATGGGTGGGATGTCGTTCGAGTTCGCCTCGTCGGGCTGCGCGAGGTCCGCCGTATAGGCATGCACGCGCTGCCCGTTGGCGCTCAGCCATGCGACGGCGCACCGCGTGTCGAGCCCACCCGAGAAAGCGATGCCGAGGTTGGTTCCCGCCGGCGGAAGTGTTCGATAGATCCTGCTCATGGCGCGGGCTGTATACCGCAACGCGCTGCCGGTGTCGTCGGGTTCGAGGAATGCTACCGTGCGCGCGATGCAGATCCTGATCTCGATGGACATGGAGGGCTGCGCGGGCGTCGTTCACGTCGACCAGACGCGACGCGCGGGAAATGACTACGCGACCGCACGTCGATGGATGACCCTGGAGGCCAACGCCGCGGCGCTCGGCGCGTTCGACGCGGGCGCGACCCGCGTGATCGTCAACGACAGTCATGCCGACATGCGCAATCTGTTGATCGATGAGCTCGATCCGCGGATCGAAGTGATCTCCGGCGCACTCAAGCCGTACTCGATGGCCCAGGGTCTCGACGCCGTGCGACCCAACGCCGTCTTCTTCGTCGGCTACCACGGGGGTGCGGGTACGGCGGCGAGCGTGTTGGATCATACGTACTACGGTGCGGTGGTTTCCGAAGTTCGGCTGCACGCGCACGGCTTGGCGGCGGACGATGCGGGCCAGTGGCTCGACGAGGCGGCGATCAACGGTTTGGTGGCCGGTGAGTTCGGTGTGCCGGTTGCGCTCGTGACCGGCGATCAGGCCGTCACGGCGCACGCGCGCGAGCGATTCGCGTCCGTCGTGACCGTGGAAGTGAAGCGCTCCATCACACGGTACGCCGCCGAGTCGTTGCATCCCGAGGAGTCGCGCAGGAGGATTCGCGCGGGCGCACGTGAGGCGGTCGGGCGGATCGCGTCGTTGCGGCCGTATGCCGTGCCATTCCCCGCGCAACTCACGTTGTCCATGGTGAACACGGGTTTCGCCGATGCCGCGTGCATCGTGCCCGGCGTTCGTCGCGTCGACGCGCGGCGAGTCCGACTTACGGCGAGCACGCCGAGCGAAGCGCTGCGATACGTTCTTGCTGTCACGATGATCGCGGGCACGTTGGTTTGATTCGCAACCGAATGCCCGAGGCGCTGCAGGCCGCATTCGCTGCACTGATCGTGTGTGCGTTCGGTGCCGTTTCGTCCAGGCGACTGTTCGCTTCTGCGAACGACGGGCGCCCCGAGATTCTCGCGCGACTCCATCCACACGGCGACGACCCGCGTGCTCAGAACGCACATCCCGTGCTCGCACACGACGTCCGGCGTCGTGCGGTCATCGTCGTGATCGACGGCCTCGGCGAGGATCTCCTCGACTCGCTCGCGCGACGCGGTGCCCTCGGCCCGATTGCGTGGCGCGCTCACACCGATGTGGGCAGTCCGTCGTTCTCGCGGCCCGTGTATCACCTGCTTCTGACCGGCGTGCCGCAGGAGGTCTCAGGCATTCGACTGAACGCGCATCGGGGTCCGGCACGCGCGGACGGACTTGCAACGCGCGTGCGGCGCGCGGGCGGACGCGTCGGTTGGCTCTTGCAATCGGTCCCGTGGTTTCACGAACTATTCGGCGCACCCGGCGACGACTACGTGCGGGGCGCCGAGGCGTTGCGCCCCGAAGCGTTCGCGGAGATGTATCGGCAAGGCGCGGACTTGATCGTCTGGCATCTCGTCGACACCGACACCGCGGGCCATCGACACGGTGCGGCGAGCGCGCAGTATCACGCCGCAGCGGCGGACGCCGTGCGTCGCGTTCGGGCCGCACGTGAACTCGTCGCGCACGATCCCGACGCCAGTCGCACCGTGTGGTTCGTTGGTGCAGATCACGGTCATCTTCGGCAGGGTGGCCACGGAGGACCCGAGATGGCCGTGCGACGGGTCGTCTGGCTCGGGCTCGGCGGCGAAGCACAGGCGGCGACGCTGACGGTTCCGGACCGTCACGCCGCGACGTCGTTGGCTCGAACGTTCGCGGGTGTCCTCGGAGTCGAACCGCCAGTGGACGCGTTCGAAGACGCGCTGCCGTTTCCCGGCGTCGATCCAGCCGCTCCCGGCCCGAGCGTCGCGCACGACCTTCGCGGGCTGTTCACGTCAGTTCGACATCGGGCGCGCGTTCTCGCACTCCTGCGACTCGGTGCGTTCGGCACGCCACTGTTGCTGTTCGCGGTGTGGCTCGCGCGCCGCGGACACGCAGTGCGAGTGGTCGGGACACTCCTGCCGATCGTCGCGGCGTTCGCGCTCTACGCCGCCGTGGGACCGGGATGGTCACTGTCCACGATCCGCACGCTTGGCTACTTCATTCAGCGATCGCTCATCGCGATGACGGTGGGAGCGCTCTTCGCATGGCCGCTCGCTCGGCGATTGGGCGCGCGCGCGTTCGACACAATCGCCGCGGCGGGGCTGCTTCCGCTTGCAGCGCAGATCGCGACGTGGGGCTCGCTCGGCAGATCGCTCCAAGGCGACGTTGGATTGGTTGTCTGGCCGGCAACGGGGCTTGTACCGATGGGAGTCGCGCTCGCGGTTCTCACCGGCGAGAGCGTTCGACTCGCGTTGACGCGCGCGCGCGCTGAGCGAGTTCCCACTTCTCGTGCTACGCCACTCGCGTGAAACAATTCGGCCCGCTCGTCGATGCACACTGGCTGCGGACACACGTCTCGGACACTGATCTGCGCGTGATTGACTTCCGCTGGTATCTCTCCGGCCGCATCGCTGCCGACGAGTACGCCAAGGGACACATCCCGGGGGCGGTCTTCGTGGACATGGATCGCGAGTTGACCGCGCGCAAGGGTCCCGGGCGGCATCCGCTGCCCGGAGGCGGACAGATCGAACGCGCGATGCGTGCCGCGGGCGTCAATCGCGCAACGCGGGTGGTCGTGTACGACGACACGGGCGGATCGATCGCCGCGCGGTTGTGGTGGCTGCTGCGCTACGTCGCGCACCCGAACGTCGCCGTGCTCGATGGCGGTCTTCAAGCGTGGACGGCCGAGGGGGGGAAACTGTCGACGGACGTTCCCGTCGTCGAGGAAGGCGACTTCAACGCGGGTCCGCCGCGCGATGGCGCCGTCGTGGACAAAGAGTACGTCGCTGCGGCTCGCGACGACGCCCACGCCGTGCTTCTCGACGCGCGCTCGGCCGAGCGATACCGGGGTGACGCTGAGCCCATCGACGCGAGGCCCGGTCACATTCCGGGCGCGCGCAACGCTCCGTGGTCCTCGAACCTCGTCGACGGACGGTTCGCGCCCGCGGAGGAACTACGCGCGCGATACCAGTCGCTGGGCGTACTCGATGCTTCCGACGTCATCGTCTACTGCGGCTCGGGCGTGACGGCGTGTCACGATCTGCTCGCGCTCGAACGTGCGGGGATTTCCGGCGCGAAGTTGTACGAGGGCAGTTGGAGCGACTGGGCGCGCGATGCATCGCTGCCCGCCGCGTGCGGGGAGGATCGGAACTGACGCGCGTGCCCTGACGCTGAAGCGTCGGGCGAACCGTTGAGCCGTCGACCTTCGTCGACGCACGCGGTCCATCCGTTTGAGCCGGCGCAGGCCGGCGATCCACAACCTTCGCCCGCCAATTTATTGGCAGGGCAGCGCCGTCCGCACGGCCGCCTACAATCCCGCGCCGCGCAACACCGCCGCGAAGTTCGCTCGGGCCGTCATCGCGTGGTCCCCGGGCACGCGCGCAAACACGATTGCCGCGTGGGCCTCGCCGGGCTGCAAACGTGCAGGGTCGTCGCGCACGAAGACGACATCTCTCCGACCTCGAGACGCAAAGTACTTCTGCAGACTGACGGCCATACGCCGTGCTGCCCCCGCAATGCCGGGATCTTGATACACGCACACGAACCGCATTGCGTGGCGCGACAATGCGTTGAATCGACCTGCGTGCGTCATCACCCAGTGCTCGAATCGAACTCGGTGGTCGTACATCGAGTCGAACAGCGCGACTTCGGTGACCGGAACGCCACCGCGCTCGAGCGCGTGGAGCAACGGGACAAATCCTGCGGAGTGCGACGCGAGGACGACGCGGGCCAGGTCGTCGACGCGATGCAGGCCTACGTGCGGTTCGATGCGCGCGAGAATCTCGGCGAGAAAGCGCCGAAAGCCGCCGTCGTCGCGAAATGTCCCGGGCTCCGTCGCCGCGACGTCCATCGCGAACTGCGGGACGATGAGCACCGCGTCGGCGCGGGCGGCCCGCATCTGACGCACGAGCCCAAGCGGCACTCGACGGTGCCCATGGGGCACGCACGGCGCTACGTCCGCGCCGGCAACGACGCTCGCGCACCCATGCCAACCATGAAAAAACACGACGACCGAGAGCGGCGCGCGACGATCGAGCCCGGCGGGGACGTAGACGAGCGCGTTCGGGTGGGCGACTCCCGGCACGGGACCACTGGTGAGATAGAGCGACTCCGTGCGCTCCGAAGTGAACTCACGGAAGGGCTCCCGCGCGGGCCGTGACGGCGCACGAGCGATCGGCAGCGACAGGGCCGGGGGGGGGGGTTCGGGCAACGGCAGTGGCGGCGTCGGGTGACGGCTGGACGCGGCGTCACGGCTGTGTTCCACGGACGGTCGCGCGGCGTCGGCGCGACCCCACCATCCGGCGGAGGCGCTCCACAATCCGACCGTCGCAACGCCAATCACGCCGATTGCCGCAGCGCGAAAACGTCGAAGTGTGTGCATCGCGTTGGACACAGACGTCCTCCGTCGGCGCAATGCTGCGCCCTCCGTGCCAGCGCGATCGCGACAGAAAACTCAATCGCTCCGCGGGACGGATACCGTCATGGCCGCGACGTTCGGGTCGCGGTGGCGAATGGCCTATACACAGCGTACGGGAGCCATGCACAGTGCGCGACAAATCGACAGAAGCGCCGCATGGCGCGGCGCGTCGAGTACGTTTCAACGAAGGCTCTGCCCGTGAGTTCCCCGACACCGTTCAGCAAGCCCGGCAAATACGAGAGCTTCTTCTCACGCGAGATGCGTGACCATCTCGTGCAAACCTTTGGTGGCGAGGACGACGCGTTGCGGTCGATCACGCGCGATGCGGAGGCCGCAGGATTGCCGGCGATCTCGATCTCGCCATTCGATGGTCAGCTGCTGGCTTGGCTGATCAAGCTCGTCGGTGCGCGCCACGCGGTCGAGATCGGAACGCTCGGAGGGTACTCGACCTCGTGGATCGCGCGCGCGCTTCCCCGCGATGGACGTTTGGACAGCTTCGAGTTGGAGGGACCGCGCGCGGCGTTTGCGCGCGAACACGTGGCGCGTGCCGCGCCCGGCGCGAATGTCGAGATTCACGTGGGACCCGCGCTGGAGAATCTCGCGCGCATCGCGGGGCCCGTCGACTTCGTGTTCATCGATGCCGACAAGAGCAACTATCCGCGTTACCTCGACTGGGCAACGCAGCACCTCCGTCCCGGCGGGCTCGTGGCGCTCGACAACGCATTTGCGTGGGGCGGTGTCGTCGATCCAACGATTCTCGGCGATCGCGCGGAGGACGCACGCGCGATCCAGTCCTGCCTCGAGCGGCTCGCCCACGACGGCAGTTGGCACGGAATGATGCTGCCGACGAACGAAGGGCTGGCGGTCGGACTGCGTCGCTAGCACGTCCGCTGCGAGCGGCGCCTCGGCGCACGACTCAGCGCCGACGAACGCGCGTGCGAGAAATCGTCCCCAGAGATAGATCCGGCGCGCTGGCCGAAGGGCGAATCCCAGGCGCGATCTTGCTGCGAATCAACTCGAGCGACGGCAACACGAACGGCCACACGGGAGCGTCGGGAAGCCGGTCGGCAAGCGAATACTCGATGGCCATGGCCTCGGCGGCGTGCCCGCCGACAGACGGAAACGCGGGGACGAAGTCGACGTTTGCATTCCGGGCATGTTCTGAGAGCCCCGGAAGTCGGGACGCGCGCGGTGCGTAGCCATCGATTGCGAGTGCGTTGCCGGACGCAACGAGCACACCGAGGGACGTGCGAACGACGAGACACTGGTGCCCGTCGTGTCGCCCGCCGGTGCGTACGAGCGCGATGCCGTCGCCGAGTTTCAGACCGTGTTCGTATCGATCGACGCGGTCGGGACTGAGCTCGGGTCCACGCAGGATGAATCCGCGATCTTTCGCCGGCGGATCGTGAAAGCGTGTCCATTCGCGAGACGCAAGCAACACGCGGGCACGGGGAAATCGCGCGAGCGCCGCCGCGGGATCTTGGCCGTCCAACTGGTCGAAGAGCAGTAAGTCCACGGAGTCCGGCGAGACGCCGAGCGCGCCGAGTTGTGAGTCGACGGCGGCAAACGTGCGCAACGCGAACGTCGCAGCAAACCTGCCGACGCCCTGTCGCAACGGGTCGAGGGCGCGAACGCGAAGCGCGCGGGGCACGTCGGTGGGATTCCACAGGAGCGTGCGCGGCTCGCCCTCGAGAAAGTACTGCACGAGGAGCGCGCGATGGCGCACGACAACGAAGGGCACGCGCGTGCGAACTGCGGCCCCGAGGGCGAGCGACGCAGGGACGGGACCCTCGACGAGCGGCAGCGTGTGTACGACCGGCACGACGGGCTCGAGACTGAACGCCGCGCGGATCCCGTCGGCGAGCGAACGCAGCTCGCGGAACGTGTCGGCGATGGGCCGCGCACCGTCCGCGGCGTCAGCGTACGCGCCGAGCGCTTCGACGAGCGACGCGGTGGAACGAATGGCGGGAGCTTTCAATCGTCGCAGCATAGCGATCGTCGGCCATGCGATGGAAGCCTCACTTGTGGTACACGTCCGCGCGGCTCGACTCCGCCATGGAACCGCCCGCCCCTGCCAGACCTCCGCCTCGCTCAGGACAACGCCGTCCGACCGCCGCCGTCGGAAAGATCCAGACGAACTCCACGGCGCGCAAGATGATGCCGTACTTCGCGGTGATCGGGTTGATCGGTTCCCTCGCGTATCTCGTTCGCACACCACGATTCGCCGTGATCGGAGCGATCGCACTCGGCGCGGTCCTGTGCTCGTTGCTCGGCTACTTCGCGTGGGGCCATCGGATTCATGTCTCGCCCGGTGAGTCGCTCCGCACGACGATTCCGCTGCTCGCGGTGCTCACCATGCTCGCAGCAGGCGGCGTGTACGCGTACACGGTCGTCCCGCGACCGGCGCACGGGGAAGTCGCGCTTCGAAACGTCGGTCAGGACCTGCATGTGCAGGTCCACGGCGTCGCGGCGTTCGTCTGGATCTCCGTGCACGGGACATTCGATCGCAGCGCGACCGGTGCGGCGAACTACATTCTCACCGTCGTCCACGACGGACGCAGCGCACGAATCGAGGGCACGTTTCGTCCGCAGGAGGGGCGCGTGCCTGTCGAGCGACATCCGCTGCGGCCGCTGCACGGCGCTGGCGACTACGTGCTGCGGCTCGAGAACGCGTCCGCTTCGGTTGCCATGCCGATGCGGGTGACGGTTCACGAGCGACCGTTCGCAACGCCACTTCTCGCGGCCCTGTTCGGGCTGCTGCTGGCCGGAGTCGTCGCCGTCGACGTCATGCTCCGAAAGCGCGGGATCGAGACGTCGTACGCGGCGGCGTTGCTGTTTCCGATGGTCAGTGCCCTGTACCTCCAGCACGGGCCGCCCGGCGATTCATTGCCGCTGGATCTTCTCGCCGCGCTGGCCGTCGGGGCGATCGGGGGCGGGCTCGGCGCGGAGTTCCTGTCGCGAATCGTGCACATGGTCACGGGGAAGTGACACACTTGCGGCGATGACCGCAGCCCCCGACGCGAAGAGTCTCGCCGGCGCCGATCAGTGGATCCGCACGATCCTGCGCTACCGCTCGAAGCATCCGGCACTCGTCCGCGTGCTCGACGTCGTCGAGCGGTTGATGGAGCGACCGTACCGAACCAATGCGTTGCTTCTCGGCCCAGCGGGCAGCGGGAAAGAGGGGTTGGCGCGCGCGATTCACGCGCTCATGCATGCGGAGCGCGACGGCGCAGCATTCATCGAAGTCTCACTCGCGGGGCGCGAATTGCACGAAGTCCTCGCGGAACTGTGCGGCGATGCGAGCGGGCCCGGACAGATCGAGCGAGCGGACGGCGGAACGTTGTACATCGACGAGATCGGGACGCTCGGTCGCGAGGTGCAAGCGCGGGTTCTCGCGGCGGTGCGCGGTCGCGTGCGGCGCGAGGGCGAACGCGACGAGCGTCGGGTGAGTGTGGCCGTCGTGGCGAGCACGGACGTAGACATCGAGCGCGAAGTGGTCGCCGGGCGCTTTCGACACGATCTGTATTGGCGCATCGCGCGCATCGTGTTGACGCTGCCGCCGCTCGCGGAACGGCAGGCGGACATTGCGCGGACCGCGGTATGGATCGGCAATCGTGTGCTCGAGAAGCTCGGAGTTGATCGTGCACTCTCGATCGAAGGCGAGCACGACCGCGGAGACATCGTGCTGTCACCCGAAGCCGTGGCCGCGTTGACGGAATACGATTGGCCCGGGAATTTTCGGGAGCTCGATGCCGTGCTCGAACGTGCGCTCGCGCTCTATCGCACGGGCGACCGGGTGACGGGGCAAGACGTTCGTGCGGCCTTGGGCCTCCCGCCAACCTGACCGATGCTGCCTATCGCGTGACGTCCATCGCGTCGCGCGGGGCGAGCTTGCTGTCGAACGGTCCGGCGCTTGGGCCGAACGAATACACGACGCCGACGATGCGCGAGAATCGATCGGAGACCATCGCGGGAAACGGCGAGGCCATCGTGTTGTTGGCGATGAAGCTCGTGACGATGAGGTTTCCCTCGCTGAGTCGGAAGTCGGTTCCCGATGTGGCGGTCGCAGCGTTGACTGGCCCGACGCTTACGAGCATCGATTGCAGCGAGATCGCGCGAGAGCCGCCGGTCGCGATCTCGGCCGGCATGACGACAATGGGTGCTGGGACAGTTCCCGCGCCGGTTCGCAGGACGCCACCGCCCATCGTCGTGTTGATCTGTTCCATCCCGCGAAACAAGCCGTACACGCCGGTGACCGTCACGACGTCGCCGAGTGCTGCGGCGATGGCTCCCGTGCCCACGTACACGTAGACGCCCGCAAACGATGTCGCCGTGGGATCCTGAATCGTAAACCCGTTGGAAGCTCGACCGCTCGTCACGACACCGCCGGCCACCGTCACGGTCGCGCCGAGAGCAGGGTGTCCCGTCGCGGCTGGATCGCGAAGCGTCGGAATGCTGACCGGCGCGGGTGGGCAGACCATCGGCGCGGGGTTGGGTGTCGTCGGACAGGCGTCGCACGCGTCGCCGCGACGATCCATGTCCATGTCCATCTGATCCGGATTCGGGGCGTCTGGGCAGTTGTCCATTCCGTCCGGAATCCCGTCGGCGTCTCGATCGCCGACCGCGCCGCCACACAACATTGCGCCGGGCCCGCACGGCGTCGCGTCACAGGTATCGCCCGCGCCGTCCATGTCGACATCGTCCTGGCGCGTGTTCAGGTCGAACGGCGGATTGAATACTCGCGGACAGTTGTCCATCGCGTTGGCGATGCCGTCACCGTCGTCGTCGGTTCCCGGCATCGGGACGCCAGGAACTGCGGGAATCGTGGTGCCAGTCATCGCGCGTCGCGGCGTCGCGGGATGACCAAACGTGCATCGCGTGGTCTCCGGCGCGCCGCAACGGAACAGCGGGAAGAGCGACCACGCATAGCAGTGCGTGCCGGTCGGCATGGCAGTGTTGCAGCGCGTGTCGGCCGCACGGCCCGCGTCGAGAACGGTCGTGAGCATCGTGCGGAGCGCGGCAATGTCGGTATTGCTGCCGCAGGCGTTCTTCGCGGCGCCACAGACACCCGTCATTCCCGGTGGCGACAATCCGTCCGGCACTGCCATGCAGGTGTTGCCGCCCGTCACCGCGCCCGTCGTTGCGTCGGGATCACCGTAGAGCGCTCGGCCACGCACAACCACGAGGCGCACCTGCTCCGAACGCGCGTCGAGCAGCGCGCGGTACGGGTGCGTGCGGTCGCCGGTCAGCACCGTGAGGTCCGCCCAGTAGTTCTCGCGTAGTCGACCGAGTTGGTCGTCGAGATTCGCGGCGGTCGCGGCGTTGCTCGTGACCATCTGCACGAGCGCGCGATCAGTAAACGCGCGGTCGTAGTAGCGCTCGTTCAGGCTCGATGCGCAGCTGAGTTCTTCCAGTAGATTGATGCTTCCCGACGGCGTCCAGTCGACGCCGAGTGCAATCGTCACGCCGAGTGCTTGGGCCGTCGTGACGTTTGCGGTCAGTCCGTACAAGTCGATGTTGCTGCGCGGCGACCAGATCAGTTCGGCCCGCTGCCGATTCATCCGCGCGTACTGTGCCGTCGAGCACGCGGTACAGTGAACGATGGCCGTATGGTCGACGATCACTCCACCGGTATCCGCCGCGTCGAATTCCAGGCGAGCGTTGATGTCGATGCCCTCCGCGAGGTGCGGAATGTATGAGCGATAGTTCGCGCTGCCACTCAGCCGCCCGCGAATCGTCGCGAGATGCGGAGTGGTCATCGCCGTGTCGACGGCACCGGTGGCCGACCGCACGAGCACGGAATCGATGTCCGGATCGACGTAGATTCCGCCCGTGAGCAAGCTGAGCCCGGCCACCTGACTGTCCAGGTTGCGGGCCCATCCACCGATTTCCGGTGCATCGAGCAGAGCGCCCGCCGTGCCGATCATCGACGTCGTGCCTGCGAATATCAGCCGAATTTCACCCCATCGCTCGGGAAGCACTTCCGTCGCTCGACTCGCGCTCAGCGCGCGATGCGGAATCTTGAACGAGTCGTACAGCGGCTCGTGCTCGCGGAACGTGTTGCGGTTGTCGTATCTCGTCGCGTGCTGAAATACCGGCATGTGATTGTAGTCGGCGTGCTGGTGCGAATCGATCAGCCCAGGATAAATTACGCCGTTCGCACAGACCACTTGCGCACCCATCGCTTCGGGCCGCGTCGAACAGTCCGCACCGACGCAGACGATGCGCCCCGTCGCGGTGCCGTACAGCACTTCGCCGTTGCAGATCACGTCGTCGGGGGAAACGACCGTTCCGAGCACGCGCACGAATGCGGTCGTGCCAGCGGCAGGTACGCACGCGGTGAACGGTCCCGGGCACGTTTCGGGGCCCACCGGCGTGTCGGTCGGAGAGTCGGCCCGCGCATCGACGGGAGCGTCACTCGCTGCATCGCCGCCCCCATCCAGCGCGTCGGGCGATGCGCCGTCGCTTCCCGTGTCGGTCGCGCGATCGGGCAGGGCGTCGCCGCCGGTATCCGTGGGTGTCGGCGTGTTGCCGCAACCGAGTGCGGCGATGACGAGTGCGGCGAATACGAAGCGAAGTGAGTGGGGGGTCATGGCGGACGCGGACCCTATCGGATTCTTCGCGCGCCTGCCACGCGGGGCCGCGGCTTGGCATCCGAAGGATTCAACAGGGAGGTTGGGAGAGAGGGAGATGTTGGTTGCTCGCGAATCCCGCGAGTCGAGACTCCCGCGGAAGCCGCCGTCGGCGTCGCACCAATCGAAGCCGCGGTTGTTAGACAGGATATGTCACTCACACCGGCGACGCGGGTTGCATCGTCACCGCGCGAACCCATGCTCGCACCCAATGCCGTCCGCCTTGCATGAAGCCCTCTGTGACCTGTTCCGCGAACGGCCCTCGCTCGTCACGGACGTACTCGGGCCGCTGCTGGGCCTTTCGCTGCCACTGCACGACGGCGCGCGCCTGGCCGATGCTTCGACCGCGCAGAACTCGCCCCCGTCGCTCGTGGCGGACGCCGTCGTGGAATTGCATCGCGACGGGGTCGCTGTGCTTGCGGTCATTGTCGAAGTGCAGCTCGCGCGGGACCCCGAGAAGCGTCGCACCTGGCCGATCTATGTCGCCGCCCAAGCTCGCGCGAACCGCTGCCCGATCGTGCTGATGGTCGTCGCGCCCGATCGCGCCGTTGCATCGTGGGCGGAAGTTCCCATGGGCCTCGGACCCGGCTCCGTCGTCACAGCTTGTGTCCTGGGTCCAGCGCGAATCCCGCGAGTCGAGACTCCCGCGGAAGCCGCTGTCGGCGTCGAGATCGCCGTACTCTCTGCGATCGCGCACGGGAACGATCCGGACGGCGGCAACGTCACGGTCGCGGCGATGTCGGTCGTCGGCGACCTCGCCCGAGATCGAGCCAAGTGCTACGCTGGCGCCATCTATTCGGCGCTCAATGATTCCGCACGAGCGGCGCTGGAGGAAGCAATGATACAAAAGTCACAGGAGTTGATCGAAGCCGCTGAACTCTTCGAGCGAAACGTCATGGCGCGCGTAGAGGCCCGTGGCGAGGCCCGTGGCGAGGCCCGTGGCGAGGCCCGTGGCGAGGCTCGCGGCGAGGCCCGTGGTGAGGCGCAGGCGGTGCTCCGCGTGCTTGCATCCAGGGGAATCGCCGTCGACCCCTCGGCGCGCGAGCGAATTCTCGCGTGCACGGACTCGGCCAGTCTGTTGTCGTGGATCGACCGCGCCGTGCACGCGGTGCGCGTCGAGGACGTGTTCGCGTAAATCAGCGACGCTCCGCAACGGCGTATACTCCCGCCATGGCCGTAGCATCGATTCCGTTGTCTGTGTTTCCGCCGGGCCCCGCGCCGCGCCGTGGTCTCGTCGACAACGCGAAGTACTACCGGGAGATGTTGCGCGACTCGATCGCGTTCGTGGGAACTCGCTTCGCGCAATTCGGCGATGCGTACTACGTCCCCAATCGCGACGCCGGGCTCTATGTGCTCCGGCATCCCGATCACATCCGCGACGTCCTGATCACGCACGCCGCGAGCTACACGAAGACGCATTCGGGATTGGAGCGGCTGTCGAAAGTGCTCGGACAGGGTCTGCTGACGAGCGACGGTGACGTGTGGAAGCGACATCGCCGCATGATTCAGCCGGCATTCGCGCGGCAGCGTCTCGCGGAATACGCCACGACGATGCGCGATGAAACGCTTCGCGCAACGCGGTCGTGGAGCGTCGACTCGGCCGTCGACGTCAATCGCGCGATGATGGAGCTGACGCTTCACGTCGTGTCTCGCACTCTGTTCAGCCACGACGTCACGAACGCGACCGACGACGTTTCGCGGGCAATGACGGTTCTGCAGGACGAGGTGATCGGCCTGCTGCCGGAGTGGGTGCCGAGCCCGGGGCGCTTTCGAATGCGCCGCGCCATCGCAACCCTGGATCGGATCGTTGGTGGAATGGTTCGAGATCGACGATCCCTCGTTGCGTCGGGTGGCGCTGCGCCGTCGGACCTGCTGCAGGCGTTGGTCACTGCCGTCGACGACGAGGGGGATCACGCGCGGCTCAGCGAGAGTGAGGTACGCGACGAACTCGTGACGTTGTTCCTCGCGGGGCACGAGACGACGTCGCAGGCGCTGACGTGGGCGTGGTACCTGCTCGCGCGGAATCCGAACGCCGAGCGGACGCTGCACGCAGAGCTGGATTCCGTACTCGCGGGGCGGGCGCCCGGCTACGACGATCTGCCGCAACTGCCGTACACGGAACAAGTCTTGAAGGAAGCGATGCGACTGTTTCCGCCGGCGTACATGCTCGCGCGGCGCGCGCAGGAGGCGACGCAGATCGGTGAGTGGCCGGTCGCGCGCGGAAGCGAAGTGGTGATGTGGATCTATCACACGCACCGCGACGCTCGGTGGTTTCCCGAGCCGGAGGCGTTTCAACCCGAACGGTTCGCGCCCGACGCCGAGGCGAAGCTGCCAAAGCTCGCGTACGTGCCATTCGGCGCAGGCGCGCGCGCATGCATCGGAAAAGTGTTCGCGATGATCGAGGGGCAACTGCTGCTCGCGACGATCGCGCAACGGTATCGATTCGAACTCGCGAGCCGTGGCACGGTACGCGCGAGGCCGAGAGTGACGCTCGGTCCGCGGGACCCGCTGCGGATGATGCTGCGCGCTCGATGATCTGGAACTGGCGCTCCCCGAGCTGTATGCGAACGCCGTAGCAAAGGATCGTGCCCCGCAACCGTCCCGGTCACATCATCGCGCGGCAGCACGCGAGACAACGAGAGTCGTAGCACGTTCCGGTCGCTGGACAGCAGAGGAAGCCGGACGCGCAGCGCACGGTCGCGCACCGGTCGACCACCATGCAGCACGAGAGACACGCGGGGTTGTAACAGCGCCCCGTGCCCGAACAACACACCTCGCCAGCGGGGCACATCGTCGAGCCACACGACGTGCCTCCCGCATCAGCGCCTGTCGTGCACGAACCGCGCGACTCGACGCGCACGCCGGCGCCCGCTGCGTTGCAGGCATTGCTGTACGTGCGACCGTCACAACCACAGACGGGATCGAAGATCGCCGTGCAGATCATCGGGCGGACGGTGCACGTCCCGGGTCCCGCGCACGTTGCGGCCGCGCAGTAGTCGCCTGCGCTGCAATCGGCGTTGGACGTACATCCACCCGGACCGGCGTCGACGCGCGGCATGCAACACGCGAGACAGCCGGCGGGGTAGCACATCCCGGTCGCGGGACAGCACACCTGCCCGCTCGAGCATCGCACCGTTGCGCAGAGGTTCCCTGTGTCGGCGATCGGCGCGTCCGTGGCCGCATCCACGGCAACATCCGTTCCGACGTCGGTCGTGCTGTCCGCGGCGATGTCGCCGCGCGCGTCGGTCGCTGCGTCGATGGTCGGGCTGTCGAACGTCGCCGTGTCTCCAGCGGATGCGTCACCCCGCGTGTCAGCGCGGGGCGCATCCGAAGCACCGTCACCGATTTCGTTTCCCGACGAGCACGCGAGTACACCGCAAAAGAATGCACACACCGTGAGTGTGATCGGCCAAGCGAGTTTGGAAGAAGTCATGCCGTGAGGATCGCACAGTCGCGCCTGGGAACCAAGGTGCCGACGACCGGCCAGTGCCCGCCCGACGCGTCCGAATCACACTCGAACGGAGCCGACGGATCGAATGCGACGACGTCGGCGAAGTCCCGCGACAATGGCCAGCGCAGCCATCGCCGCGCCCGCAGCCCGCGCTCGCGAGTTCGACGCCGTGCGGCATCCGCAGCCCGAGCCCGTTACCGATCGACCACCGTCGCCCCCGGCATCTCCCGACGTGCCAGCATCGTCCGTTACGCCCGCATCGGGACGCACGGGCGCGGGGCACTGCAACGGTGTCAATCCGTCCGGATGCCTCGAACCGAGTGTGAGCGCGGTACCGTAGTTGCCGGTGTTGCGCTCGTCGTGGCGGTAGGTCGGCCATTGGACGTTCGCGCGCTGTGCGTTGACCGTCGTGCGCCAAGCGTACAGATAGCCTGAGCGAGTGTTGGTCACGACGTCGAGATTGCCGTCGCCATCGAGGTCACCGACGGCGGGCGACGGGATGATCCACTGTCCCGTGAAGTGCGGGAATCCCGCAGCCTCGCGACCGCACGCGTCGAATGCGCGAAGGTAGTACCCGCCCGTGCCCACGATGACTTCGGGATAGCCATCGCCCGAAACGTCGGCTACGGCGGCATTCTGGAAGAACGTGTAGTCCTCGATGATCCGCGGGAAGCCGGGCAGCGGTTCGCCGGTTCGGCCGTCCCAGCCGCCCTGGAGATGGTCGAATGGAACGCGGCGGGCGCCTCCCGCGAGATTGATCGCGAGGTCCAGGCCGGCACCGCTCACGAGGAAGTCGGGTGTGCGGTCGCCGTTCATGTCGGCCCACGTAGCGAGTGAGAATACCGGCGCGAAGGCGATGACGCTCGAGCGAAAGTTGCTCAGCGCGCCACGCCGTTCGGTGCGGAGAATCCCTGTACTAGCGACTTCGCCAGGGGTCGGGCGCGGCGTGTGGGCCGGTTGCGTGCCGCGGGCGATTACGATGGTCGGAAGCGCATTGCCGGTGACGCCGATTTCGTCGATTCCATCGCCGTCGACATCGGCAATTGCCGGGGAACTCGAAATGCCGGAGCCGACGAGCGGGAAGAAGTTGAAGGACGTGAATGCAATCGGCCAGTTCGGGTGAAACGCCCCGCCCGCGTGGTTGTTCCCATCGCCGTGCAGCACCCAGATCGCGCCGAGATTGTTATTTTCTCGCATCCGAACGTTGGACACGACGACAAGATCCGGCATCGAATCATTGTTCATGCGTCCGATGCCGATGGGACCCCACACGCGGTTCCGCTCGGTACCGGGTTCCGGAAACTCGATGTTCACGGGGAATCCCGCGAACTCGTTCGTCACGTCGGCTCGGTCGTGCGTGAACACGTGCACTTTGCCGTCGAAACCGCCGACGATGATCTCGAGCGTGCGGTCGCCGTTCAAGTCCGCGAGCACCGGCGGCCCGAATGTGCCCTGCGCGAGGATCGCGCGTTCCCCCGTGTCGGGCGAACGTACCGGTGGGAGGCGCACGGGATAACCAACCTCCGGACGGTACGGGGTGCCGTCGTGATTCCAGACGTAGATCGTCCCGTGATAGCTGCCGACGACGAGTTCGAGATCACCGTTGTTGTCGATGTCGCCAATGGACGGAGTCCCGAGCACGGCTTCGCGCGCCTCGTCCGGATTGATGACGGGAGTTGCGCCGCGGTACGCCGGACCGTTGCGGTAGTTCGGCATTCGCGCGGGATCGAAGCCGAGTTCCGGATTGGTATGCACGGGAAAGCCCGGCAACTCGGTGCGACCGTCGGCAGTCATCGCGTGGACGAGGCCGTCCGAGGTGACCACGATGACCTCGTTGCGCCCGTCGCGGTTGAGGTCCGTGATCCGGGGCGAACTCTCGCCCGAGCTGACGACATCCACCGGCCAGCCCGGAAACAGCGTCGGGTCACGGTGGACATAGAACACGCGTCGCGCTTCGCCCGGCGTGTCGCCCGCGGGCATGTCGTAGTGGGCAGTCGCCCGGATTCGCACGGTGATCGTGTAGCGATTCTCGATCTCGCCCGGGTTGTCGATCATGAGCGAGCTGACATCGATGTCGGAGAGCATGCCAGTCACCGGCGCTGTCACGTTCCGCTCCGTGCGCACCATCTGCCAGTCGGCATCGCGCGGTTCGATTCCGCGGGCCCACTCGATGGCATAGTCGAACGACCTTGCGCGTCGAGCGGCAATGGTCCCCTCCAGTCGCAACCGGCGGCCCGCGTCGCGATCGGCGAACTGCACGGTGAACCATCGCGGTGACGTGATGTCCACTTCCGGAGGGATGCGCCCGGCGCGTATCCACTCGAGCGCTCGCCGCGCGTTCGGGCGACCGTAGCCGAACCGTTGATCCCAGCCGGGCAACGACGGATAGAGCTGCAGGTTGTACATCGGATGTCCGGGGACCGACTCCGGGATGTTGATGTCGTCCGTGGTCATCACGAACAACTGCCGTGCTTCGTCTGCACGCAACGTGGGCATGAGATCGTAACGAAGCGCCGCGGAGAACATCAGGCCCGCGATACCCGACGACTGACCGGTGGCTTCCGAGCTGCAGCCCGTGCCGGCAACGGAGAGCTGCAATTGTCCTCCATAGTTCGTGCAATTGTTGAACGACAGAAACGTCGTCGAATTGTCGAAGTTTGCGCCGTTGTACTGAATCGCGTGGACGTACATGGCATGGTTGTTCGTGCCTGGCATGTTGTGATGCCGACTGTTTTCGTCTGCGGCACTGGCCACCACGAGCACGTCGTTCGCATAGGCGTAGTCCAGTGCACGGGTCGCGAACGTACTGTTGTTGATCGTCCCGAGAGCCTCCTGGATCACCCGCACGCGTTGCCCGGGTCCGTAGCGTAGGTCCGTAGCGTACACCGCCGCTTGCGCGAAGTCGTTGACGTCCGTGATGAACGAGTCGCCCGCGCGCAACGGCACGTACATGCACCGAGGGCAACCGCCCACGCGTCCACGACCATCTTGCGCCGCCACGGACCAGTTCGCCTCGCCGGTGCCGTGACCGAAGCGCGTGTCGTCGTATGGCTCGTTGTCATCCATGAAGAAGTCCCAACCCGAGATGTCGTCGACATAGCCGTTCATGTCTTCGTCGATCCCGTTGGAGAACACGCGGATGAGGTCGCCGGCGTCCAGCACGCCATTCCGATTCGGATCGTTCGGCATCCCGTCCATTCCCATGCATGCACGCATCGGGTGTGGGAGCGCGACGCCGCACGGCACGCGAGCGTCGTTCGCGTAGTCGAAGATGTTCACGACGCCGTCGCCGTTCGCGTCGAATGCCACGTCTGCGCCCGTGGCATCGCGCGGGCGCGGCAATTCGTTCTGATTGATCGCGGCCTGACCTTGCAACTCTTCCTCTTCCCACTTGATCCCGGAATCGAGTACCGCGATCAGCACACGCCGATCGCCGACGCTGATTCCCCACGCACGGTCCGTGTTGTTCCCCGCGCCGAGCGCGGCTTCTCCGGTGCGGAATCCCGGCTGCATCTGCGCACTCGACGGGACCCAGGACCAGTGCTGCCACTGCCTCGCGTAACCGTCGTCCGCCGGCCAGAACATCCGCATCGCGATCTGATCGCGCGTGACGTCTTCCGGCGGTGGCCATTGCGCGAGCGCCGTCGCCGGGACGAGCGCGGCGAGGATCACGAGGATGACGAGGATGACGAAGAGTGGAACAGGGCGGGTTCGAAGCATGGGCGGCGTTCTCTCGGTGGGTCGACGAGGCGTTGGGGACGGGTGGCGACTATACGCCATCTGCGTGCGAGACCGCAGCGCCTGCGCCTCGCTCGTCGTCTCGACGGGACCCGTGCGGGTGCGCTAGCCTCCGCGCCCCTCCATGGCGGTCATTCACGTTGGTTGTGCAGGTTTCGGACGTCCGCGACAGCGATACGCACGTGCGTTGTCGTTTGCCGAAGTCCCGATGCCCGAGGCGCAGCCAAAGTCGGCGACGCTGGCGAAGTGGCGCGAGGAACTCGGGAAGGACTTCAAGAGTGCTGTCGTCCTCCCCGCCTCGGTGTGGGGCGAGCCCGATTGGCCGTTGCGAAACGTCGAGCGCGCTCGATCGGAGATCCGGGCGTTTGCGGGGGCGGTGAAGTCGCTCAGACCCGTGGCGGTCGTCGCGCGATCGCCCGCGGCGCTGCGGCCGGGAAGCGCGGCGTTCGAGAAGTTTCTCACGCTCGTTCCAGACCTGAAGACGATCGCACCGCGCGTCGTGTGGGACCCGGCGGGAGTGTGGGAACGCGACGCGGCCAAACGCGCCGTCCGCACGATCGGTGTGCTGGTGGTTGCAGATCCACTGCACGATGACGTCGCCGGTGAGCCGATCGTGTACGCGCGAATGCGCGGACTCGGCGCGGATCACCGGTATCACTCGGGCCGCCTCGAGGATCTCGCCGACGCGCTCGAGGGTGCCGAAGAGGCGTTCGTCGTGTTCGATACGCAGGACGCGTGGAAAGAGGCGAAGCGAATGAAGACCGTCTTGGCCGGGCCTCGCGAGGCGCGGGAGGAGCGGGCGGCAGACGCGGTACTCGGCGGGAGCGCGGGCGCGCCGGACGAGGACGAAGAGGACGAAGAGGACGACGGAAACGCCGATGATGACGATGATGACGACGACGACAATGTAGGAACAGACGACGACGAGAATGGATTTGGAGCGCCCTAGTTGAAGCGGGCGACGGCCAGCGCTCGAGACAGCGCGGCGCAGTCGGCGGCGGAGCGGGTGCTTGCCGACGGCGCGAATGCGGTCGACGCTGTCCTCGCCGGGATGCTCGCGGGAGCAACGCGGGCGACTCGGGCGGCGCTGCTGGGATCGGGCGTTGTTTTCGTTGGCGGGACGGGGATGGGAGCGTTCGCGGTCGATGGCCGAGCTCGGGCGCCCGGGCTTCGCGCGCGACGGCCGACGGCGCCGAGTGAACCACCGAGCGCCTGGCGCGCGGCGGTGCCGGGACTGCTCGAGGGTGTGCTTGCCGCGCACCATCGGTTCGGTTCCGCGAGTTGGGGGAGCCTCGTGCGCAGTGCGGTCATCGCGATTCGCGATCACGACGACGACGCGGGGGCGCTGGGTCGAGCGTCCGTGGTGGAGGCATTGGCGGGGACCGGGATGCACGCGCTCGAGCGGCTCGGCATCGTTCAGGACACCTTGGAGATCGCCGGCGTCGCCGCGGGAGGACTGTTCACTCGCGACGATCTTGCGCCGTTCGCGCCGCGCGTCATCGAGTTGACGGATTACGCGCTCGGCGATCAGCGAATCCGCGCGTGGCCCGACGAGCCTCGTCCGTCGTATCGCCCCGCGGATCCACCCGCCGCGGAAATCGACGGAATCATGTGCGCGGACATGCTGGGGGGGATGTCGGTGGGCGTGTGGCTGGTCGCGCCTGAAGCGGTTGCGCTGCCGGGCCCGAGCGGCCTGTCGATCGCGGCACTTTGCGCGCCGCCGACGCGCGACGTTCCGCGCTGGCGGCCCGGCTCGGAGATTCCGATGCAGATGCCTGCGGCGTTCGTCGAACGCGACGGACGTGTGTGGGCGGCGCTGCTCGTGGCCGGTACAGGCGACGCCGCGGGGGTGCGCGACGCCGTGCTGCGCGCGCGGATGCAGGTCGCGCCCGCCGGCCCACCGGGGAGGCTCAAACCGTTTCGCGGGCTGGTGTCGTGGCTGGTGCGCGACGCCGACGGCCCCGAGGTCCGGGTGGTAAGCGAAGCCGTCAACGGGGAGTGAACTCCCCGGCAACACTGGGAAGGTCCTTCGGACTCCTAGGGAGTGAGCCGGACGCTTGACTGGACCGCGGGAATTCGCTATTCATCCATCCATCCGGATGTACCGATGAACACGATCGCTGCCGCCGTCGACGCCCTTGGCACGTTCGCAGACCCCACGCGGCTGCGGCTGGTGGCGTTGCTCGCGCGCGTCGAGCTGTCGGTCGCGGAAATCACGACGATCACGGAGTTGCCGCAGAGCAGTGTGTCCAATCACCTCGCACGGCTGCGGGACGCGTCGATCGTGCGCGACCGGCGTGCGGGCGTCTCCGTGTTCTACTCGCTCAACGACGGGACGATGCCCGCGCCGGCACGCTCGGCGTGGGAGCTGCTGCACAAGACGCTCGAAGACGCCGTGCTCTCGTCGGACCGCGCGCGGTGCGAGTCGGTGCTGCGTGCACGAGAGAAGTCCGCGGGGTTTCCCGATGCGTTCGCCGGCGAAATGGAGCGGCACTATTCGCCCGGCCGCACGTGGGAGTCGATGGCCCGAAGTCTTCTCGGGCTGGTGCGGCTCGGCAGTGTGCTCGATGTCGGCTGCGGCGACGGCGCACTGGCGCAGTTGCTCGCTCCACGGGCAGGCTCGCTCACGTTGCTCGACCACAACCCCGCGATGCTCGACGCCGCGCGCAAACGACTTCGCGGGCACGAGAACGTCCGTGCCGTCGAGGGCGACGCCGCGGCCATGCCGTTCGACGACGCAAAGTTCGATCACGTGCTGCTGTTCCAAGTGCTGACCCTCACGGAGAATCCCGCGCGCGTCTTGACCGAGTGCGCACGCGTTCTGCGACCGGGCGCGACGCTTGCGATCGCAACGCTCGCCAAGCACGACCATCAGGACGTCGCGGCGCAATGGGGACACGTGCATCCCGGATTCACACCGGCCTGGCTCGCGCGCGCGCTGCGGGGCGCGGGGCTGAGCGTCGACACGTGCGCGATCAGCTCGCGTGAGCGACGCGCGCCACACTTCGAGGTCGTGACGGCGTTCGCGCGACGACCGACGGCAAAGGACTGACATGACCACGACGGCAGCGACGCTCGAGTCGATCATCCGCAAGCGCATCCTTGTGATCGACGGCGCGATGGGAACGATGATCCAGCGCCACCATCTCGGCGAAGCGGACTACCGCGGCGAGCGATTTCGCGACCACGCGCACGACCTGAAGGGTGACAACGATCTGCTGGTGCTCACGCGGCCCGACGTGATTCGGGGCATTCACGAGGCGTACCTCGAAGCCGGTGCGGACGTCGTCGAGACCAACACGTTCAACGCCACGTCGATCTCGCAGTCGGACTACCACCTCGAGACGCTTGCGTACGAGTTGAACGTCGAGGCAGCGCGCGTCGCACGGGAAGCAACGGACGTGTGGACCAGGCGCACGCCGGACCGGCCGAGGTTTGTCGCCGGCGCGATCGGGCCGACGAACCGAACGCTGTCGCTGTCGCCAAAGGTCAGCGACCCGGCGTTTCGCGCCGTGACGTTCGATCAGGTTCGCACGGCGTACGCGGAGCAGGTTCGGGGCCTGATGGACGGCGGCGTGGACGCGATTCTCGCAGAGACCGTGTTCGACACGCTGAACTTGAAGGCGTGCCTGTACGCGATCGAAGAAGTGTTCGCGGAGAAGGGTCGTCGGCTGCCGCTGATGATCTCGGTGACCATTACCGACAAGAGCGGGCGGACGCTGTCGGGGCAGACCGTCGAGGCGTTCTGGGTGTCGGTTGCGCACGCCAAGCCGATCAGTGTGGGCATCAATTGCGCGCTCGGAGCACGCGAGATGCGGCCGTTCCTCGCGGAACTTGCGAACGTCGCGACGACGTACGTGAGTTGCTACCCGAACGCGGGACTGCCCAACGCGATGGGCGAGTACGACGAGTTGCCGGAGACGACGGGAGCGCTGCTCCGAGAATTTGCGCAGGAGGGGATGGTCAACATCGTCGGCGGCTGTTGCGGCACCACGCCCGACCACATCCGCGCGATCGCCAACGCCGTTGCGGACGTCACGCCGTCGCACGCGCCGGTCGCGAGGGACGGGTTCGGGCATTTCAGTGGTCTCGAGCCGCTGACGATTCGGCCCGAGAGCAACTTCATCATGATCGGCGAACGGACCAACGTGACGGGCTCCGCCAAGTTCGCCGAACTGATTCGCCGCGGGGACTACACCAAGGCGCTGGAGGTTGCGCTCGATCAGGTGCGCGGCGGAGCGAACATTCTCGACGTGAACATGGACGAGGGCTTGCTCGATTCGGAGCAGGCGATGACGACGTTCCTGAACCTCGTCGCGACGGAACCCGAGATCGCGCGCATTCCGATCATGGTCGACAGCTCGAAGTGGACCGTGCTCGAGGCGGGGCTGCGATGCGTGCAGGGAAAGGGCATCGTCAATTCCATCAGTCTCAAAGAGGGGCCGGAGGATTTTCTCCGCAAGGCCGCCACGATCCGTCGCTTCGGTGCGGGCGTCGTGGTGATGGCGTTCGACGAGACGGGGCAGGCCGACACCGTCGAGCGCAAGGTCTCGATCTGCACGCGCGCGTACGAGCTGCTCACGCGCGACGCGGGTTTCTCACCGTCGGACATCATCTTCGACCCGAACATTCTCGCAATTGCGACGGGCATCGAAGAGCACAACGAGTACGCGAAGAACTTCATCGAAGCGACGCGGATCATCAAGAAGACGTTGCCCGGCGTTCGCATCAGCGGCGGTGTGAGCAATCTTTCGTTCTCGTTTCGCGGCAACAACGCCGTTCGCGAAGCGATGCACTCGGCGTTTCTCTATCACGCGATTCGCGCGGGAATGGACATGGGCATCGTCAACGCCGGCCAGCTCGCGGTGTACGAGGAGATTCCCAAGGACATGCTCGAGCGCGTCGAGGATGTTCTGTTCAATCGGCGTCCCGATGCGACCGAGCGGCTCGTCGAGTTCGCGGACACGGTCAAGACCAAGGGCAAGAAGCGCGAGGTCGATCTCGCGTGGCGCGAGCGGACGGTCGAAGAACGCCTGAAGCACGCGCTCGTCGCAGGTGTGGTGGATTTCATCGAGCAGGACACCGAAGAAGCGCGGTTGAAGTGCGCGCGCCCGCTCCAGGTCATCGAAGGGCCGCTCATGGACGGGATGAAGGTCGTCGGAGATCTGTTCGGCGCTGGCAAGATGTTCCTGCCGCAGGTGGTCAAGAGCGCGCGCGTGATGAAGCGCGCCGTGGCGTATCTCGAGCCGTTCATGGAAAAGGAAAAGACCACGACCGGCGCGCGGCATCAGGGTCGCGTCGTGATGGCCACCGTGAAGGGCGACGTGCACGACATCGGCAAGAACATCGTGGGCGTGGTGCTCGGGTGCAACAACTACGAGGTGATCGACCTCGGCGTCATGGTCCCGTGCGACAAGATTCTGGACACCGCGATCGAGAAGAAGGCGGACATCGTCGGGTTGAGCGGGTTGATCACGCCGTCGCTCGACGAGATGGTACATGTCGCCAAGGAAATGCAGCGGCGCGGCATGACGTTGCCGTTGCTCATCGGTGGAGCGACGACGAGCCGCCAACACACCGCTGTGAAAATCGCGCCCGGGTATGCGCAGCCGACGGCGCACGTTCTGGATGCATCGCGGGCCGTGAACGTCATGTCGACGTTGCTCGATGCACCTCGACGCGAGGTGTTCGACGCGGAGAACCGTGTCGAGCAGGCACGACAGCGCGACTTGTTCGAGCAGAAGCGCACGCGGCCGCTGTTGTCACTCGAAGCCGCGCGAGCCCGACGGCCCGTCGTCGAATTCACGCCCGCAACCGTGGCGAAGCCGTCGTTCGTCGGACGGCGCGTTGTCGATGACGTATCGCTCGGCGAGATTGCAAGATACATCGACTGGACGTTCTTCTTCACCGCGTGGGAACTGCCGGGCGGATTCCCCGCGATCCTTCAGCACCCTGAACGCGGCCCAGCGGCACGCGAGCTGTTCGACCACGCCAAGCAGATGCTCGAACGCATCACCGTCGATCGCTCACTGACCGCACGCGGCGTGTACGGCTTCTGGCCGGCCGCGTCCGATGGCGACGATGTCGTTCTGTTCACCGACGAGAACCGCGCCGAAGAACGCACACGGTTTCACATGCTGCGACAACAAGGTCCACGCAGTCCGACCGACCCGTGTCTGTCGCTCGCGGACTTCGTCGCACCGCGCGACGCGAGCGTGCAGGACTACGTCGGAGCGTTCGCGGTCACCGCCGGCATCGGCGCGGACGAACTTGCACGGCGGTACGAAGGCAAACTCGACGACTACAGCGCGATCATGGTCAAGGCCATCGCCGATCGACTCGCGGAAGCATTCGCCGAACTGCTGCACGCGCGCGCGCGGCGCGACTGGGGGTACGGTCGCGACGAGGCGCTGACGAACGAACAACTCGTCGCGGAGAAATATCGCGGGATCCGCCCCGCGTTTGGGTATCCCGCGTGCCCGGATCACAGCGAGAAGCGCGCGCTCTTCGAGTTGCTCGATGCGACGGCGGTCGGCATTGAACTCACCGAGTCGTTTGCGATGACGCCCGCGGCGAGCGTGAGCGGGATCTACCTCGCGCATCCGGAGAGTCGGTATTTCACCCTCGGGCGGATCGATCAGCAACAGGTGAGCGACTACGCGAAGCGCAAACACATGGACGTGGCGGACGTCGAGAAGTGGCTGCGCCCGAACCTCGCGTACTGACGAACGCAGGTCACCGCCCGACGGCGCCGGCGCCTGTGCGTCGGCGTGCTCGCTCCACCGACTGCGGCGGCGGAAGCGACGCCGACATCGACGGCGGAATGGTCACGGCAGGAATCGGAAACCCGGGGCGTGCGAAGAGGTACCCCTGTCCGTACTGAACGCCGGCCGCGCGCACGGCATCGAGTTCGGCCTCGGTCTCGATGCCCTCTCCGACGACGTCCGCGCCGAGGTCACGGCACAGATCGACGACACCCTTCATCAACTTGCGCTGACGATCCGATCGATCGCAGCCCTCGATCAGCCCGCGATCGAGTTTGACGACCTTCGGCTCGAGGTCGGCGATGCGCTTGAGATTCGAGTAGCCCGCACCGAGATCGTCGATCACGAGTTCGATTCCGCCGCGCGCGCGAATCTCGCGCACGACTTCGCGAACGCGGTCGAAATGCGTCAGCGGAACCGACTCCGTGATCTCGAGATACACGTCCGTATCGTGGGTGAAGACCGCATCGTCGGGTCGCACGAGCCACGGTTCACCAAGCTCAGCCGGGTGGATGTTGACGAACACCGGGATTCCCGAGCAGAGCGGGATCGCGATCTCGCGGATCATCCTGCCGAGCCGGCCCGCGCAACGAGCTTGGATTGCCTGGCGAAACAACGTCGGCGGATCCGCGATCTCCGGCAGGCTGCAACGGACGAGGGCTTCTTGCGCGAAGGTCACGCCGGTTCGCAGGTCGACGATCGGCTGGAACACCACGGACAAATCCTGCGGCCGGACGAGGCGGTGGATCGCCAACATGGATTCCCGCAGCGGCGGATTCCACTGAAACGCGGGACTCGAGGGAGCAGACGCAAGAACGTTCGAGCGGGGTTTTTCGACAAAAACCGGCGTTGCTGACACGACTCCACCCTCTCCGTGCGCGGCGCGCACCCCACGACCGAAACCACTGAGAAACGTATCCAACACGGTATCAGAAATTCCAGGCTCTGGCAATGAATCGCGTGACCCGTGCCCGACGCGTTCGCCGCTTCGCGAGGACGCCACGCGGTGTGCGATGAGTTCCGCTTCCGCGATTCGAGCGAACCGGCTATGCGTCGGCCCGCGATGTCCTCGGATGATTCACTCGCGCCGCTCGCGTTGGAGATCCACGATGCCATGATGGTTCTCGCGCCGCGCGGGTGGCACCGCGTCGGGCTCAAGCTCGAACGCACGCGCGATGGACTGCCGCGGGTGATCGCGCTGGAGACGTCCCTCGCGCCGACGGTTGGCGGTTCGTCGGATCCCTCCTCGTCGGCACCGAAGCCCGACTTGGGGCTCGACGTGGCGGGCTTCTTCGGCGGGCTGAACGAAGCACTTGGCGACGTCGCGCACGCGATGCGTGCTCGGGATGTCGCGTGGAGCGGCGATGCCGTTGCGGTTGTTCGCACGGGGCGCGACGACACCCGCTTGGAGATCTGCGATGCCGACGGACGCGCCGTGTTCACGGTCGCGCTCGACGCGGGCGTGCGCGCGAGCACGCTGTTCACCGACGAGCTGTTCGAATGCCTGGACGCGCGACTGCCCGAGGCGCAGACGCGGCAGGATCGTCTGGGCGACGAGATCTCCGGGCACGACGAATGGACGTACGACCAATCGCACGAGCAGCTCGCGCTCACGAAGGGCAATCTCCCGTGGCGCACGTATCGCGCACAGATCGTCGGGACGTTCTCGTTCGAGTCGGAGACGTGGCTGTGGGCGTGGGCCAACGAGTCGGTGAGCATCGACCCTGATTCCGCAGCGGCAAGACTGCGCGCGTGGGCCGAGCGCGAACCAGGACTCGGCGTGTTTCTGCGACCAACGTTCCCGTGCGACGAGCCCTTCGTCGCTCGCATCGTGCTCACGGCTTGCGATGTGCTCGGCGCGCGCGGGATGTTCGCGGCGTCGTATGGTGCGGGATCGGTGTGGTTCGCTGTGGAGCCTGGCGCGCCCGTTGGCTAGCCAACGACCGTCACCGATCGACGCGACAGAGCACGAACCAGTTGTCCATCACCTTGCCCGCACGCGCGGCGCGACCGATCGTCACGTGCTTGCTCACACCACGCAGCGTGTCTTGCGTGCCGTTGTAGATGAAGCGTGACAGCCGCGCGGTGTTCGAGATCACGCGCGGCCATCCGTGCGCGCCGCGCAGCGGCAGACGCGTGTAGTCGATCAGCACCTGGCCCTGGTCGATGTCGTACGCGACGAAGTATCCGGGACCGGTGAACGGCGACATCGTCTGGTGGTTGTAGCCCCACAATTCGCCATTCGCGCAGGCCTCGGGATCGTCGGGGCGACTGAACCGCTTCTCGAAATGGCGAAACAAGAGCAGCGAATTGCGACCGACGTGATGCACCGGCGCGAGCGGCCCCGCGGCGGCGGGAACGATGTCCGCGATCGTGATCGCGCGCGAACCGGCCGCGGCTTCGTACAGTTGCGCCTGCTCGCGCGCGGTCATCGACCGAACGGCGGCGATGCGCGCGGCGGGGTCGAGATCGTCGAAGTGTCGCGCGAGTTCGGCGAGATTCGTCGGGGATCGCAGGAGTGCCCGGAGGACCATGGCCACAAACGTATCACGCAGGGCGACTGCGCTCGACGCCGTTGCGCGCGCGGCACGTTCGGCGTCATGCTTCGCCGCCGTGAATCCCCCTCATGACGGTCACTGGCTCGTGCCGGCCGAGCGACTTGTGCGCGCGCGCGAGTCTCCCACGCCGACGGGCGCCGTGGCTCGCCGAGTGCGTGCGATCGCCGAGGCCCTCTTCGCTCGCGATGGAACCCCGCCGCCCGCCGATCGACTCGACTGGCTCTGCAACGACGTCGACGATTTTCTCGCGAGCACCAGCGGCCGCGCGCGCGGAACGTTCGTGCTCGCGCTGTGGGCGCTGACCTGGTTCGCGCCGTTCGCGGTGTTTCGTCTTGGCCCGCTCGGGCGGCTGTCACTCGAGGATCGCACGGAGGCGCTCGAGCGTTTCGAGCGCGGCTGGTTGCCGATGGTCGCGGCCATTCTCGCCGTGAAGACAATTCTGTGCGTCTTGTATTTCGAGCACCCCGACGGCGCCCGCGAGATCGACTTCGACGCCGAGTGCAAAGGCCACCTCGCGTGACGGGCGCGATTCACGCGGGGCGCGACGTGAAGGGCGATTTGCGCATCGACGCGGACGTCGTGATCGTCGGCTCGGGTGCGGGGGGCGCCGTGGTCGCAGCGGAACTCGCGGAGGCGGGCGAGCGCGTGGTGATCCTCGAAGAGGGGCCGCACGTGCGACCCGAGCAGCTTGGCGCGTGGCGACCGAGCGAAACCCTGCGACACGTGTTTCGCGACGGAGCGGTGACGGCGGCGCTAGGGCTTGGCGACACGCCGATGATCAACGTGACGATGGGTCGATGCGTCGGCGGTTCGTCCGTGGTCACCGGAGGCGTGTGTTTTCGCGTGCCGGAAAAAATCATCGCGACATGGGCGACGGACCACGGGCTTGAAGACGTGACGTCGCGAACGCTCGAGCCCTGCTACGACACCGTCGAGAAGGCCATCCACGTCGAGGAAGTCCCGGAAGTGATGCGCTCGCAGTCGACGCGATTGTTCGGTCGCGGCACGCACAACCTCGGCTTCGAGATCGAGTCGATGCACCGCAACACGCGCGACTGCAACGGCTGCGGCCGCTGCAACTTCGGCTGTCCGCACGGCGCGAAGTTGAGCGTCGACCTCACGTACCTGCCGCGCGCTCTCGCGGCCGGCGCCAACATCTATTCAGACTGCCTGATCGATCGCGTTCTCACGAGCGGCGATCGCGCCGTGGGTGTCGTCGGCAGCTTGATCTCGGGTGCGAAGGGTCGACGCCGCGGCAAGGTCACGGTGCACGCCAAGCGCGTTGTCATCGCCGCAGGGTCGGTGCACACACCGATGATTCTGCAGCGCACGGGACTCGGTCGCGCGTCGGGGCAACTCGGCCGAAACATCACGCTGCACCCGGGATTTCGCGTGCTCGCGCGGTTCGACGAGACCGTGCGCGGTTGGCAGGGCGCGCTGCAGAGCGCGTTCACCGATCACTACGAGCACGAACGCATCACGATGATGTCGCTGTTCATTCCGCCCGGCGTGCTCGCGGCGCAGATGGCAGGCTTCGGCGACACGCTCGCGCGCAAGGCCGCGTCGATTCCGAACCTCGCGATGTTCGGCGGGATCATTCACGACGAAGGCGGCGGGTCCGTGCATCGCTTCCTCGGACGCGAACCGGTGCTGGCGTATCGCATGTCGGCCGAGGACCGCGCGGTGATGCCGCTCTTGTTGCGCCGCATGGCCGCGATCTGGTTTGCGGCGGGCGCGCGCGAAGTGTTCCTGCCGGTGTTCGGTGCGCCGGGCATGGACGCCGATGCACTCGCGCGCTATCCGCTCGAGCAAGTCCCCGCGCGGAAGTTCGAGTGTGCGTCGCAGCATCCGCTGGGCAGTTGCCGCATGGGCGTCAGTCCGCAGAATTCGGTGGTCGATTCGTACGGTCGCGCGTGGGAGCTGAACGGTCTGTGGGTCGCGGACGGATCGATCGTGCCGACGAGTCTCGGCGTCAATCCGCAGATCACGATCATGTCGATTGCAACCCGCGTTGCGTGGAAGATGCGCGAGCAGCGCCACCGGGACTTGAAAGCCCCGGCAACGATGTGAAGGTCCTGACGGACCCGCCGTCGCGCGCTGAATCTGCGAGTCGCGCCAATGCGAGTGCGAAGCACTTCCCCGCTGCTGCCGGGGCATTCATGCCCCGGACAACCGCCGTCACCACCCGGCAACTCCCCAACCGAATCGCTCCGTCGTTCCCGGCTCACCTTCGAGCGTGATCGCGGGCTCTGCGCCGGGCGCCGCGACGGCGTCGACGTAGACGAACGCCGCGCCGCGGTCGGCGTTGGAGTTCGGCGCACCCACGAGCAGGTCTTCGCGCCCGTCGCCGTTCAGATCGCCGGGCACGGTGAGGGTCGATCCGAAACGTGCTCCGGGTCCGCCGCGCGATTGCAGCCGTGCGATCGGCTCGAGAGGCACGCCGGCCGCGCGGCCCGCGAAGATGACCGCGCCGCCAGCGCGTTCTGCGAGTGCGGGCGTTCCGATCGCGATGTCGTCGATGCCGTCCCCGTCGAAGTCACCGCCGGCGATCGCCGCACCGAATTGCGATCCGGGCGCATCACGCAAGGCGAGCATCCACATGGGTTCGGTCGCAACGCCGCGGTCGTTGCCCGCGTACACGTACACGCGCCCCGCACCGTCTTGCGCGGCGGGTGCGCCGACCGCGAGATCGGGCAAACCGTCGGCATTGACGTCCCCGACCCCCGCGATCATCGAACCGAATCGCGCGCCGGGTCCGTCGCGTCCCGCGAGAACGATCGCGTCCGCGGTGTTCAACCCCGTCGCGCTGCCGAGGTACACGTAGACGCGCCCCGTTTCACGCAATGCGCCGCGGGCTCCAATCGCGACGTCGCTGAAGCCGTCGCCGTTGATGTCCCCGAGTGGAGCGATCACGTCGCCGAAGCCACCGCGCGCACCGTCTTCGCCGCGCAGGACGTTCGCCGCAACGGTTCGTAGTCCCGCGGCGCCTCCGAGAAACAGCAGCGCGCCGCCACTGCCGCCGACGACGCCCGGCTGCCCGACGATCACGTCCGCGAATCCGTCGGCGTTGACATCGATGCCACCGCACACGCTCGTCCCGAAATACGCTTCGGCGTCGTCCGAGCCCGCAAGCGAGACTCGCGGACTGGACGCAAGTCCGCCGCGACCGCCCATGTACACATGCACGCGACCCGTGCGATTGACCGCCTCGGGCGCTGCGATCGCAACGTCGGCGAAGCCATCTCCGTTCACGTCGCCCGCGAATGCCACCGTGCTTCCGAAGTAGCCGTTGTCGCCGTCGCGACCGACGATCGACTGGGTCCGAACCGCCGCGCCGTCGGGCCGACGGAAATGGATCGCGACACGTCCCATCCGGTTTTGCGCGTGCGGCGCGCCGACGACGAGTTCGGCGCCGCCATCGCCGTTGATGTCCGCAAGCGCACCCCAGCTCGCCGTCGTGTTCACGCGGGTTCGCGCGACGCGAAAGCGCCATACGGCACTGGTCGCCGCCATCCCGTGCCCCGCCGTGAGACCCCGCAGTCGCCAGAACCAAACGCCTGGCTCGAGGTCTTGTTCCAACGTTGCTCGCGGACCCGAGACGTAGCGCCGATGCACGCTTTGCGCACAGGCCGCGTCGCGACAGACCTCGAGGGTCACCGCCTCCACGCTCGACGGCATGTGCCAGCGAAGTTCCGGTCGGCGCGATGCGACCGCGGCGCCGTTGGGTGGCCACACGGGACGAGGAGTGATCGTGCGACCCGCAACAACTCGTACGCGCGCGGGACGACTGCGCGAGATCCACAGTGCACTCGCCGTCGCGACGAATGCGACGATCGCGGACGCGGCGATCCACGTTGCGCGTGTGCGGCGGTTGGACGTGCCCGGCACGAGGGGCGGGGGGTCGTGCGCGCGCTCTGCCTCGGGCGGCGCGGTTTCCGACCAGGCGCGCGGCGTATGCGGCGACGGCGGGCCGACAGCGGGCACGGTGGGACGAAACGCGGATTCCCCGGGACTCATCGGCACCGGTGCGCGCGTGGCATCGTACGCGTGCGAACTCGCGGGGGTCGTCGCGTCGAGCGCACCGGGCGGCGTCACGCCCGGGGTCAACGCGCGAGCGCCGAGTGCTGGTGCGCCCGGATGCGACCATCGCGGCCGACGCGCGAGGGCATCGGACGCGGTGGCCTGCGCGAGGCACGCAGCCATTTCGACCGCGCTTTGCCATCGGGCGTTGACGTCGGGGACGAGCGCGCGGTCGACGGCACGCACGAGCGCACCGGGAAGGTCCGCGCGCACGGCGCTCAGCGACGGCGCCCGCGTCGTTACGATCGCGATGATCAGCAGGTTGTAATTGTCACCGGGAAACGGAGCCTTGCCCGTGAGAAGTTGGAACAGCATCGCACCGACCGACCAGAGATCCGAGCGACCATCGACTCGCTCGCCACGGGCCTGCTCGGGGCTCATGTACTGCGGCGTGCCGATGATCGCGCCGGTCTGAGTGACCGATGTGTCTCCCGTGTTCTCGACCTGCCGCGCGATCCCGAAGTCGAGCAGCTTCACGCGCATCGCACCGTCGTCGTCACGCGCCAGAAACACGTTCTGCGGTTTGATGTCTCGATGCACGTACCCGCGTGCGTGGGCCGCTTCGAGCGCATCGAGCAGCACGAGCCCGATGTGCACCGCCGTGTCGACGTCGACTGGGCCGGCCGCAACGCGCGCCGCGAGATCGCACCCCTCGAGAAACTCGAGAACGATGTACAGAATCCCGTCGATGTCCTGACCGGCATCGAGCACTTCGACGATGTTCTCGTGACCGATCGACGACGGCGCCTGCGCCTCTTGCACGAACCGCGCGATGGCCGATGCCGACGCAGCCGCATGCGCGTGCAGGACCTTCACCGCCACGCGCCGACGCGTCACACGGTGCACGGCGCCGTACACCGCGCCCATGCCGCCCGAGCCAATCACACCCGAGATTTCGTACTTGCCGGCGATCACGTGCCCGACGCGGAGCAAGCGCATGGCGTCGTCGGGGTCGGACATTCCGGTTGCCCGCGCTACTGCGGTGGCTGCAACTGGAAGTGCGGCGGCTCGGGCAACAGCGACGGATCGAGTTGCGGACGCTGACCTCCACCGCCGGGACGCGGGCCGGGACGCGGGCCACCACCCTGTTGGGCCGCGCGTTGCTGCTCCGCCATCTGCTGCAACATCCGCTGCTGGAGTTCTTGAATCGCCGCGTACAAGCCGCGGATCTCGAGACCCGCGGGGATCGGCGAGTCGGCACGCAGTTCGGCGTGTGCGCCCTCGCCGCGACGCTCGACCGTGAGCGAAAAATCGATGCCCTCGATCGTCTCGGTGACTTGCAGTCCCGGCACGGTCGATCCGTAGAACAGCGGCGAGAACGACGGCGGCGTGATGTGTCCCGCGAACACGGCGTTTGCAGGCACGGTCGCGTTGAGCCGCGGTCCCTGGGACATCGCGCGGTACTGCGCAATCGGATCGCGCCCCATGACCGCGATCAATCGATCGCCCTCGCCGACGAGAAGCATCGATCGTTCGACCGCCGCGCGAACTTCGGGCGGAAGCTGCACGCCGGGCGGAACATTTACGTTGCGGCCGACGCGGAGATAATGGAGCCCCGTCAATCCCGGGGTCGGCATCACGACGGCGAGGTCGCGCAGGTTGCCACCGTCCGGGAGCGGGCGGGACGGGATCGACTGCATAGCGATTCGAAGATCGCTGACGAACTGTGCGGCGTTCGCTCGATGGATCACGTGGAACATCGTGTATCCGTCGGCGTTCGAATACGCGTCCACGCGCTCGCCGAGGGGCGTGATGTTCTTGATCGATTCGATCATCGACATCACGCGGGCCAGCTCGGGACCGGCCTGCGCGCGAATCGACGGATCGACCCCCGTTTCGCCTGTCGCGCGCACCATTTCGCCGTGATCGAACCCACCGACGACCCACGCCTGCACGGTCGCCGGCAGCGCACGCAAGAGATCCGGCGACGCTTGTCGACCCGCGGCCGACGCGATGATTGCGCGCGTGTGATCGCTCGATGCCCGCGTCACTCCGAGTTCGACACGCAAGTGCAGATTGTTGTCGTCCTGCGTGATCGACCCGCGCAGCATGTCGACGTCCGTCGCAATCGACGTGAACAGATTCGCGCTCCGACGCGCTTCCTCGAACATCGCGCGACGCAGTCCCTCGATGCCGCCATCGGCGGAGGGCGGCGCATGCGTCTCGAGCTCGGCGAGCTGTCGTCGCGACAGTCTTCCGGCGAGGCCGGGGCGCAACTCCATTTCCAGCGAGAGGTTCTGCTCGATCGGCGCGTTCAGCCGTCGCCTCAGGAACGCCGCGAGGTTTCCAATGCCCTCGCGCGGACCACACAGCAGCGTCCAGCCCACCGGTTCGCGCCGACCCACCCAACAGCGATGGTCCCCCTCGGCGCCGGCGTCGCGGCTCGTTGGCTCGTACAAGCCTTCGGCCGCGCGTCGCCAGCCGCGACCTTCGCGTGCGTCTTGTGCGATCTGCATCCCGGGTCGCAGCGGCCATGCGACGTAGAAGTTCAGCGTCGTTTCCCCTTCGCCCCCAACGACGCCCGCGGCCACAAACGAGCTGTCGACGTCGATTTCGTCTCCGTGATCCGCGATGCCGGGCGTCACTTGTCGCGCAAGCTGCTCCACGATGTCGGGTCCGCCGGACTGCGCGAGCAAGAGCGGCAGCGCGCGACGAACCGTCGCACCGCGCAAGGTCACGAGCAGGTTCTCTGGGACCGAGTCACGAACTTCGGTCGCCGGTCCGCTCGCCGCATCCATCGCGCGCGAAACGGTCGCGTCTTGGGGCGCGGCAGGTCGGTTGCGGTTGCAAGACAGAGTCAACACGGCCACGGCGAAAAGAAGGCGGGTCTTCATGAATCGTCTCGTTCGGCCGGTGCCTCGCGCGCCGGCAAGGCGGCGGGCTCCGGAAGGGGGCGTGGCGATAACCCGAGTCTGGCCGCGGCGTCCAGGATGGCCGGAAGCGCCCCAATCGCGGCCGGAACCCGCCGATCGCCGTCGCGCTCCGGACTGTCGTGCAACAGAACGACCACGCCACGCTTCAATCGCCGCACCACGCGCTCGGAAACCTTGTCCGCACGCGCCGACGCGAGACCATCGCGCGCGCGAAACGACCAGGCCACCAATGCACGGCCGCGCTCCGCTGCGACGCGCGCAATGCGCGGGTTGACCAGCCCGATCGGCGGGCGAAACAACGCCGGCAGCGCCCCGACGATTCGGTGCCACACGCGCTCTTCGCGATCGGCGTCCTGCTCGAGCCACGCATACGATCGCAACGCGAACAGCCGATCGTGTTCGAACCCATGCGCGCCGACCGCATGCCCCCGCTTCAGCACGTCTTCGACAACCCTCGGATGCGCCTTCATCTTCCGCCCGATCATGAAGAATGTCGCTTTTGCGTCGTGTGCGTCGAGAAGGTCGAGCACGCGTGGCGTGTGCTCCGGGTGCGGCCCGTCGTCGAACGTGAGTGCAATGCCCTCCGGAACGCGATCGATTACGTCCGCGAAGATGCGACTGCGCGGGGACATAACTCCGAGCGCAACGAGCCCCGCGTAGCCCGCGAGCAACGCCGCGCTGACGGGACGCGACAGCCCGTGACCCGCGATGGCGGCAGCGCCCGCACCGAGCGCGGTACTCGTAGCGAGGTAGAACGAAACGCGCAGGGGGGAAAATGCCATGAGGTCGACGGGATAACGCGACGGCGCGGTGGGGGCAAAGGGAAGTCGACAGTTGACAGTCGAGAGTTGAGAGTTGGCCGTTTCAGTTTGCGGACGGTTGCGGTGCGGCTTCGCGATGGGCGGTCGCTTGTGGTCAGTCCGTCGCGCGGATTGGCCGACGAAGTGCACGCCGAGCTGCGCGCGTGGGGGGCGCCGGCGCTCGTGCTCGCAATTCGGTCTCAGTCGTGGCTCGACGCTTCGTCACTCGCGTCCTCGGGCCTTGCCAGCAACCGAGTCGCCGGGCGATGCACGATGCCGCCGACGACCTCGCCGAGTGATCCCGCGCGCGCGCCGTGCGACCGACCACGGTGTGCCCGGGAAGGCTCGCGAAGGCGAGCCGGTTACCCGTAGCCGGCGGCTTCAGCCACACGGCGCGTTCGTCACGGGGCCCCCCAAATCCCCACTCCCCACCCCAATTCCCACTTCATCCCCGCCTCAAGCGTTCCGGTAGGGACCGCCCTTTCGGGCGGCCCCCCGGACAGAACCCGGCGAGCAGATTTCCCGCACCGGGCTCCCACCTCGGGTCAACGGGCAGCGAACCGAGCTTCGGGCCATGGATGAAAGATCTTGGGCATCGGAAG
>ORMF011586055.1_pt1 | contig 69367 bp, 104 predicted proteins | sample 1779871 | NCBI WGS metagenome assembly ORMF01 (sample SAMEA104232316, study PRJEB22302) | groundwater metagenome | biome: forest; feature: aquifer; material: groundwater | place: USA | collected 2011-08-07 | depth 5.4 m | reverse complement strand
GGCCGCTCTCCCTTCAGCCTCAGGAGGGCGTGGAGGCAGCCGACGACGAAGGCCGAGGATCCGCCCAGGCCTGAACGTCCTGGAAGGTCGGCGAAGGTGGTGAGCTCGATCCGTTCCCGTTCCAGGCCGAGGTACTTGATCGCAGCGCGCACCGCCGGGTGGCGGATCTCGTCGGCTGTCTGGCAGTCGTCGACCTTGGAATACTGGACCCGGAAGCGGATCGGCACGGGTTCGCCGGTCTCCTTGTCGGCCATCAGCTGCCCTGGCGGGACGCGCTTCACGCCGACGTAGACGTACTTGTCGATCGCCATGCCGAGGACGGCGCCGCCATGGTGCGCGAAGTGCGCCGGGTAGTCGCTGCCTCCGCCAAGCAGGCTGACGCGCAGAGGGGTCCGCGTGAGGATCACCCGAGCCTCGCCGGCGGCCGTCGCCTGAACGAAATCGCCATGATGACTCCAACGATTGAACCCGACAGCACGCTCACGAAGATGATCAGCATCAGGACCCACTCGTTCAGGACAACCGTCTCATTCATCTTTCCACTCCTTCGCTTTGTTGAACCCTTCCGGCGTTCCGACGTCCAGGAACCATGGGACATAGAATCGGTGCGCGCCGAGTAGGTGAACTGGGAAATCGTGCGTCCGCTCGTCGGCGCAGATCTCGCGCTGAGCCTCGACGCTCAGGACGGAGGCACCGGCGTACACGTCGCGCCAGGAGTCTGCGTGATGGACGAACGCCGCCGTTGCCCACGCCCCGTGGCGCTGCGCGTGGTATTCGGCCAAGGCGGCGAGCGGGTACAGCGGCAGCGTGTCGTGGTTCAGCACCATCAACGGCGCGCGCATGTCGACCGGAACGGACTCGTGGATCTTCAGGAGCCCGCGCAGGGCGCCGGATGTGCCGATCGGCGCGCCTTCGAACACGGGGCGGATCAGGAGCGTGGTTTTCATCTCCTTCACGTGCGCTATGATCTCCGGGCCGCGGTCGTCCAGGAGCAGGTACACCACGCGCGGGGACAGCGACTCCAGGTTCTCGAATATCCTGTCGATCAGCGGTACGCCGCCGACCGGGACGAGGAACTTGGACTGATCCCACAGGCCGCGCAGACGGGTCGCCTTGCCACCAGCCAGGATCGCAACGTCGAGGTTCATGCTGCCCCCTCCAGAACGTCCCGCAACTTCATGAGCTGCGGCGCGAGGTCGATCGGGTGATTCCCGACGAAGAACCCGTGGTCGTGCGCGTACTGCGCCATCTGGCAGCGCCCGTTGAAGACCTCGTGATCGTACTGCGCCGCCGCCGGATGCTGGAGGAAATTCCCTCCCGTGATCTGGCGGAACTCGATCCCGGCCCGCCGCATCGGCTCGAGGAATTGTCTCCGAGGCGCATCCGTCGGGATGATCGTGAACCCGAACCAAGAGCTTTGAGCTCCAGGCCGTTCGAACTGCGTCCGGAAGCGCCAGTCGCCGTCGAACAGCCGCTTGAATTCGGCCGCGTTGCGCCGGCGCTGTTCAAGGCTGGCATCCAGCTTGCCGAGCTGCACCAGGCCAACCGCCGCGGCGATCTCAGTGGGGCGGACGTTGTACCCCGGCATAAGGAAGCGGTAGGCTTCAGCGAAGTCGTCTCCGGAGCGATCGTGAAGAATGCTGTCCGCCGGCAGGTCTCGTGCCCATCCGTGCGCCCGGAGGCAGCGCGCGAGGTCGGCCACGAGGCGGTGGTTCGTGACGAGCATCCCGCCCTCCGCCGTCGCGAGTTGGTGGGAGAAGAAAAATGAATGCGTCCCGACGTCTCCCCAGGCGCCGCATTGCCGTCCGCCGACCGACGCTCCGAGGGATTCGCAGTTGTCCTCGAGAAGCATGAGTCCGCGTTCGTTGCACGTCAGGCGCAGCAGGGCCAGGTCGCACGGGTTGCCGAGGATGTTGGCCGCGACGACGATGGCGGTTTCAGGGCAGATCGCCTCCCGGACGGCCAGCGGGTCGATGTTCAGCGTGTCGATGTCGACGTCCACGACGCGGAGCCGCATCCCGTGCTGGTGAAGCGGCGCGTAGGTGGTCGCCCAGGCGATGGCCGGAACCACGGCCACCTTGCCGCGCAGCGTTCGTCCCTGACGCCGGAGCGCCTGCTCCATGGCTGCCACGGCGATCAGGTTCGCTGAGGATCCGGAGTTCACCATCACGGCGTATTCGACCCCGAGATATGAAGCGAAATAGGCCTCGAATTCAAGCGTTTTATTCCACATCGTGACGCGCTCCGATCCGAGAACACCAACTACGGCGGCACGCTCCTCTGCGCCCCACGTGTCGACGGCCAGCGGGTGGGTCAGATTCATCGGTTCATCCCAAGTTCGTGCCGCACGCGTTCAACGATCTTTTCGGCTGATGGCGGTAGATTATCCAGGTGCGCAGCGAAGCCTGCTGTACGGTCCTCCAAACCCATTACGCACATTTGAGAACCGGTAAGTTTCTGAATGTCAAAAGCCAACGACTTAGCTATACCATCAGGATAATCGTCATCAATGACCATCCCATATTTGGTCGTCGATAAATATGGCATATGCAGTGGTTTCAATTCACGAAGATGCACTACATTCACGGTAATGCCTTCGTTTCTTAATTGAATGGCGGCCTGCTCCGCAGCAAACCGCGTCACCGATATTGGGTAAAGAGTAATATCTCCATCATCGAACGAGTCAGGCATCTCTAATCCATTATCGTATGCACTGCGATGTTCGGACAGAAGCATCACGTCATCGCCGGCCATGAAGTCCTCGTAAGCAACCTTCCATTCCCATGGCGTCATCGGAGAATAGATTTTCACTCCGGGCATCCTGTAGGCGAGCGCGTGGTGCGAGGACCCAGAGGTCGGACCGATGCGCCCCTCCATGGCGATCGAACGGATCAGCATCGGGCACGGGCGCCCCCAGATCTCCTTCGACTTCGCGGCGTAGTTTACGATGGCTGAAGCGGCGAACCAAGCGAATCCCTGATAACGCAAAATAAGAAGCGGGCGCCTGTTGACCAGAGCGGCTCCTACAGCAAAATAAGCCCCGGCAACATCTGACATTGGAAGTTCAGTTAGCTTCGGATGATTTGGTACTGTGTTCGCCACAAATCCCACGGCCGAAAGGCACTGCCCGCACACGATATGACCCGCGTCCAAATGACTGGCGGTTAACAAGCGAATAGTTTCGCGTAGCGTTGTCATTTCTTTGAATAAAATCGTTGCAACCCAAAACTTATTTTATGTCGATGTTCCGAAGAGAGTGGTTTACCTAGCCTAGCTTGGCGTATCTTATCTTTAGTTTCCTGAGTGCACTTTTGGCCCAATCGCCCGCTTGGCTTGCCAACATGGGAGAGCCGAAGATTTTTCCGATGCTCTTCAGAAAATAACTTCCCTTTAAGTGCGCGACTTATTTTGTCTTTCGTTTCTTTGGTGTGCTGTTGGCCAGTGTTAGCAGAGCGTATTCGCTGCTTGTGGATTTCTGTTATGTTTTGCCCGCGCCAAGGTCCAGGTTTATTAAGCATTCCTGGAGGAACTCCTTGGCCCTCAATGGCGTTGTAACCATGCGGGCTTTTGGTGTTGCAACGTTGAATAACTAAACTTTCTTCAACCCAAAGAATGGTTAATGGCACAGTATCTTGTAATACCGTTAAGGTTGGGGCACCTAACAGCCTCCATGCTTGATGTACTGGATATTGACTGTTATATTGATTTGCCGCGCGCATGTGTCTTTGATAGCGCCGCCTGACCGGGCCTATACAAGCTCCGATATACGATTTCCCGTCTGCAAAGTCTAGGCGGTATAGAGTTCCGCAGCGATCCATGTTTCCCTTACTTGTTTGTCGGCGCGTTTCTGTATCTCTTTGGCTGATGGCACTTCTTTAGCTACATATTGGTGGCGATCAAATCCATCTAGATTATCCACGCCGGGGCCTGAATGCCAGCGTAATCGAATTGTTTGTACATCTATCAATGCGGGCCAATCAGAAATATCCGGGATTTTTGCGTACAGTTCGGTTGGCGCGTCAGTTACAGACAGGGCAGTAAGACCGAAGCCTTTGGCTACTTCTACAACGCCCCAACTACGCCTTACTGCTATTGGCGTCAAAATAGATAGCCCATTATTTTCTACCACGAAAAGGATAGGCAGCCGCTGAGTCGCAGCCCAACCGAACGCGGCGAGCGCGTAGTCCTCCTCGGCCGCGGCGTCCCCGAGGAAGCAGATCGTCGGCTTCCGGTTCCCGTAGGCCGCGCCCACGGCAATCGGCACCTGCGTCCCGAGCAGAGCGTCGTGCCCGTAGATGCCCGCCTTCTTAGACTGGAGGCAGTTCGTCCCGCCCATCCCGCCGGAGCACCCTCGTGGGTCTCCGCGCAGTTCAAGGACCAGTTCGCGCAGATCGCCGCCCATGCAGATGTATTGCGAATGCGCCCGGTGCTGGACGAACACCTGACGGTCGGTGATGCCGTGATCGTCGAGCCAGACCGAAACCGTCGCTGGCGCGTACTCCTGACCGAGCGATAAATAGACAGGGAACTTGAACTCGCCGGCCTCTGCGCGACGCGCGACCTCCTCCTCGAATGCGCGGCAGAGGGCGGCGCGTTCGTAGATGTCCTTGATGCTACGCACTGAGCGCCTCGTTACGGATCGCCGCAGCCGCTTTGATGAACACGGCCAAGTCCGAGGCGAACTCGATCAAGTCCGTGCCGGCGCGCATGAGCCCGCCGAGCCCCTGAAAGCTGTCCGTGAACGTCCCGAACCGCAGGCCGGCAGCCGAGCACTTCTGGCGCACGTGGCTGATCGCATAGACGACCTCAGGGTCCCAGACCTCGCCAGGTTTCCCGAGGGCCTGTGAGAGATCCCACGGGCCGACGAAAATGATCGAATTCTTCGGAGCAGCGGCGATGATTTCGTCGATGTGGTCAAGCGCCTTCAGACTCTCAATCTGGAAGATCAGCTCAGTTTTGATATTAGCTGATGGGATGTACTTCTCCTTCGCCATAATTGAGAAGTCAGCAGCGCGCACGAACCGGCAGAGCCCGCGCAAGCCCTGCGGGTGAAAGTACGCAGCCTCGACACTGGCTTCAACATCCCTTGCTGATGTGATATTTGGTATCTGGATGCGCCTCACCCCGAGATCGACGCACCACTTGATGTAGGCCTCGTCATTCTTCGGCACCCGAACGACGAGCGACAGGCTCCGGCGCTCCGCGGCCAGAACGATCGGGTAGAGATCACGCGGCGAGATCGGCGTGTGCTCCATGTCGACGACGGCGAAGTCCATGCCGGCGAGCGCGATCGCCTCGATCATTTCCGGGTGCGGGCACTTCACGAACAGGCCTAGCTCCATGGCGGTTCCTTGAGCAGCGTGCTGTTGACGAAGACCGCGTTGAAGTAAGCGATCGAAGGGCGCCCGGTCGGATGCGCCATCTGATCGTAGATGCCGAAGATTTCGAAACCGAATTGATCCATGAAATCCACGAAGCGCCCCAATTCGACGAATCGCTTGTTCCAGCCGTAGAAGGACGCCTCGACCTGCACGAAATTCACGCGCCCGGACGTGAGCATCCTGAACGCTCCATGAAGCACGTCCACGTCGTGCCCCTCGGTGTCGATCTTCAGGAAGTCTATTCGTTCGATGCCGCTCGCCCCGCAGAATTCGTCCAATGTGACCATCGGAACTACCTCTACGACGCTCCCTGGCGCGTTCACGCTGATCGAGCTTAGCGAGGTCTCCTCGGCCACGTGCATATCCGCCCAACCACCAGTTGCACCAATCGCGAGACGGTATGGCTTGACGTTTGGAAAGTACGCGACATTGCGCTTGAGTTCTTTGAAGGCACGTTCTACTGGTTCGAAACACCAGATCGACGCCTGTGGAACCATCTCTGCGAAGACATGCGCGGATTGCCCCACATTCGCCCCAACATCAAAGATCACGTCGAACCTGACCCCGCCGATCCAATGCCAGGCGTCTTGGAAGAAAGAGATTCCCCGCTGGCGCATCATGGTGTTTCCTTGGAAATCCGCAGGAAGGAAGAGCCGGCCACAACGCCGAATGCCGAAGCGAGGCGCGCCATTGAGGCACCGTCGATCGCGTCCCCGGATGGCAGCAAGCCGCGTTCCAGTCCCCCGGAAAGCGTGACCAGGATCGCGTCCCCCGTGGCGACTTGAACCAGCTCCTCCGTGGATTCGGGCCGCAAGATCGACCACCAGCAATCGGCGAAGAAGCCGCCGGCCGCGTGGCCGCTGATCAGGAGGTCGGAAGTCGAAAGCGGTTCGGATGGCTGCTCGAGCTGGTCTCCTGCGCGCCCGTGGTCGTCCTCGAGCCGAACGATGTCGCGTTTATCGTCCGGCGCCTCGACCTCGAGCAGGATGACATCCGTGATCGCGCGCAGGCGGTGGAACCGGCCGCGGAAGACGTTGATCTTGTCCAGCGCCTTGAAGGACAGCCGCGGGCCGCGCAGGAGTTCCAGGTCGAGCGCCCCACGGAGCAGAACGAACGCGGTGTTCTTTCCTGGATGGCAGTGGAGCGAGGTCGCGCGCCCCTCGCGCATGTGGAGCGCCCAGATGGCGAGTGCGGCGTTCCGATAGCAGCGATACTCGCGGCCCCAGGGCTTGCGGATGACGGTGTTGGTCATTTCAGCTCCCGATGTAGGCGCCGTGGGCGTCCGAGTGCCGTCATGGCCCTGACTTGCTCGGCTGCGTGCGGGCCTATCTTCGCGCCCAACATCTCGAGATACGCCGGCCGCGTGAAGTACGCGAGGAAGGCGTCGTCGCGCATGTCCAGAACTTCATGCGCGGTCAGTGCGTCGGTCGACAGCGGCAGGCTTTCAGGAGCGTGCTGCGAATACCCGATCCAGCTCGGGCCGCCGTGGTCCTCAGGCAACGCGGGAGCGGGACGCCCGGCCGCGCGCGCTCCCGTGATCTGCCGATGGAGAGCCGAACCGGGATAGGCCATCGCGCAATAGAAGTTTGCCCACTCAGTATTCAGCTCGCAGGCTAGTGAGAGAGTCTCAGCGCAGCTTTCGCGCGTGTCGTCCGGCAAGCCGAAAATGTAGTTCGCCCCGACGCAGATGCCGTGGTTCCGAACCCGGCCGATTGCCGCGGCGATCTGCTCGTTTCCGAAGCGCCCTTTCTCGACGCCATCCCGGACGTGCTTCGATCCGGACTCGACGCCGATCCCGAGCCAGCGGAAACCGGCGCGGCGCAGGAGTTCCAGCATTTCCTCGTCCTTGACGGTGTCTACGCGCGCGTAGGCCCAGATGTTCAGACGATCTCCGAGGCCGCGTTCGATCAAGCCATTACAGATCGCCTTCACGTGGGCGCGGTTGAAACAGAACATTTCGTCCGGGATTTTGATGTTTGAGATGTTGTGGTCACGCACAAGCGCCGTGATTTGTTCGACGACGTTCTCGGGCGACCAGTAGCGCATCCTCGGGCTCGCGTCGCCGAACGGCGCCTGGATGCAACAGAAGGCGCACGCGAATTGACAGCCCAGTGAAGTCTGAACGCTCGTGTATCCACCCGCTGGATCTCCGGTCCAGAGGTGCCAGTTGTGGGCGCGGTAACGCTTCATGTCGAGCAGTTCCCATGCTTGATTGGGCAGCTCGGCGTCGAGGTCAGTGATGTTCTTAATAGGAACGAACAGCTTTGTTGAGTATGCGGTATATCCTTTCCAGAACAACCCAGGAACTTTGCTTTTGCCCCCTCGGTGATCTACCCCAGCATTCAATTCATTCAGCAGTGCTGTAATAGTCTCCGGTCCCTCGCCTTGGCAGACGAAGTCGAACGGCTCCTCTAGCAACGTGCGCTCGGGCAGCGCCGAGGGGTGCGTGCCGAGGGCAAGTGTAGGAATCATCGTGAGCTTGTTGCCCTGTAAGTGCGAACACAACGTGTCGGCAACTTTGCTAGCTGCTGGAAGGCACTGCGTAGACGCGGAGGGCTGGTGCCCGTAGATGCAGAACGCCGCAAGGCGTGGGTTGCGCTCCGCAATTCGCCACGCTGCTTGGTCAACGGACAACCCCTCGGCCTCGGCGTCGAGAATCTGTACGGAGAATCCCCTATTCATGCAGTACCTAGCGATAAGCCCAGCCCAGACCGGAGGCTCGACCGCGGAAAAGGATGCGAGCGCGCCATAAACCCCCATGCGTGATGGTGCGTTGACGAGGAGCAGGTCCGGTTGTTCAGTCATTTCTTCTCCTTAGATCAGTGCGGCGATCCAGAATCGCCGCGCTCATGGGCACGATCCGAAAATAGCGATGCAGGCCCGCGTCCACCATAGAGCGGCAGGGATGCAGATGAACACGACAAACAGTGCGGCGACGACGTATCTCATTTCTTCTCTCCTTCGCCGCGTGCGGCAGGGGGCAGAAGTTCCTGCTCTTGTTCGTATCGCGCTCGCTCCTGCGCCTCGTAGTATTCCTGCTCGTATTGTTGGCGCTCGTATTCGGCCTGTTCTGCTGCGCTCTGGTGAGCCATACGCTCCTGCCGTTGCTTCTCTTGGCGTTCCTGCTCGCGTTCTTCCTCTCGACGTTCCTCGGCCCTGCGCTCGCGGTCGTACTCCTTGGTGTAGACCTCCTTGCACGGGTCAGAGGTGGAGTGGTCGTACATGTCGTAGTCGCGGTGCCCGCGATGCGCGTCCCGGCGAGACTGTTCCTCATGCTCGCGTTCGTTCCAGCAGAATCCGTGGTAGCGACTCACGCCTTCCTCCCGTCGCTGCTGTCGTCTGAACGGCGAATGGCATAATCCAGCGCAGCATCTAATTCTTCTCCTGCTAACAGGAAGCCGTTTTTCTTGCTGTGAATGTTCATCGCGCCGTCCATCATGTTCGTAGACAAGCGCAGCCACCGATACCGATTCGCATCGCGCTCGCAATCGGCGATGTGCTGGCCGGTCGGTGTCAGCCCCTTCTCAGTGGCGAGTATTGCGGATAGCGCCGCCACCGCTTGCTGCATCAGGTATCGGTGGTCGGGCAGCGCGGCTTTGAACGCCGCTTCACGAAGGGACGCGATTAACTCGTCATTCGGGAGGCTTTGCCGTATAGAGGACCGCACCGCCTGCTCTGTCAGCGCCATGGCCTCACCGAAGCCGCTGAAGTCCTGGTCCTCGGCATGTTCCGGTGCCGTTGCAGACGGCTGCGCTCTGGCGGTGTTCCAGACCTCTCGAACGAGCGCTCTCATGTCCTCGAACGAATCTTTTTTACCCGGATACCAGTACCGATTGCAGATCGTCTTTACGTACTCATCGGATATGCCACCATCCGGCGTGGCGAGAGAGGGCCGCGCATCCGCAAGGACGTGTTCCAGCATCGCCCGCGCTTGAATTGCGGTCAGCAGGTTGGTCCCGCTCCTGTCTGGTTGCCCTGCGATGCCGTCCGGGTACACGTCAGCCGGGACGGGCCATTGCAGGAATCGGTTCACCATTTCGTCTGTGACCATCATTGCCTCGTAGGTAGGTTGGCAAGCTCGGCGCGGATCAGAGGCCAGTCCTCAGCCCTGACGTAGATGACGCCAGCACGGAGGTCCACGTTGGCCTCCAGCTCGTCGGGTTCGTGTTCGTGCCCGGGCTCGACGGGAATGATCTTCAGGCTCCCGAGCGCCTCGACTGATAGCGGCGCTTTATCAGAGCCGCGTTCCATCAGAACGGCTCCTGTTCTGAGGTCATATCGGCGAGAAGGCGCTGCCGGTGTTCCTCCGGCATGTTCCGCAGCACGCCACGAAGGCCGTACTCGCTAACCGGGGCGTGTTTGATCTGCGCCGCTGCCAAGCGCGCTATCGCCTCGTCTACAGGGTTGATGGCGTACACGGCACCTGGGCCGTAGAGCTTCGTGTGCGCCTGCGCGCCATCAACAGCAGGCACGTCCACGCGGATAAAGCCCTGCCCACCGAGAACCTGCTCGGTCATGTAGCCAGCGATCCGCTGGTGCCCGAAGATTTCCATGATGACCCACATTCCACTCTCGGGCGCTTTGTTCGATTCGGTCATTTCCCCTCCTTGTTGTGTAGTTGCGGCCTCTCAGATTAGCGCCGTATAGAAACGGCGATAGCGCATCATTGCGCCAGTTTGCTGCTGATATTTCTCAGCCGCTTTTCGATCAGGAAATGTGATCCAGCCGTCCGCGAAGTCCCGGCATTGCCAATCGCCCTCGGAATCTTCTGTTTCTTCGACTGGCACTCCCACGCACTTGGACGCCGACTCCGCAGGAGGTGCTTTTACGCTTCTCGGGCTGCTTGCCTCGGCAACCTGCGGAGCGGCGTTCTTAAGGGCGCGGTACGCGGTTCTCAAACCTGCGCAATAGCCAGTCTCCCACCCCGGCAACGGCGCGACACCGAAAAAACTGTCTCCGTTGTCGTCCAGTTGGAGTTCTCGGCGCAGCACTTCCAGCGCGGCATCACGGATGTAGGCCATCTTTGAATCAGCGCGAATATACTCAATGTCCGTATCGTTGATGCGGTCCCTGCACCACGTCACTTCCGCAGCCTCGTCAAAGGGCTCGCCTGTTTTCTCCGGATCGTGCTGGAGGAAAATCTTCTTCGGAGCATCCGTAGGGATTTTCATGGTGCCGCCTTCCTTTCTGCGTCATGGCGCGTCCGATACGGTCCAACCCATTGACCGCAAGGCCGGATAAACCACCAGCGGTCATCGCGATAGACGATCTGGCAGTTGCCGTCGGCGGTCATTTGTCCTCCCCGAGTTTGGCGAGCAGGGCGCGAATCAGCGGATACAGGGAGCGCGTCCAATCAACCTCGTATGCTGCCCCTTCATCGCCTCTTCTTGCTAGTGCGTCCAGATCTTTAGCACGCGCCTCTAATGCTTCGATCACATCTTCTAGCACCGCGTTGCGGGAGGCGGCAGATCTCACGTCAGATCTCACATACGCAATGTCCGTTTCGTTGATGCGGTCCCTGCACCACGTCACTTCCGCAGCCTCGTCAAAGGGCTCGCCTGTTTTCTCCGGATCGTGCTGGAGGAAAATCTTCTTCGGAGCATCCGTAGGGATTTTCATGGGGCTGCCTTCCGCTCGGCTTCAGAGTGCGTTCGATACGGGCCGACCCATTGGCCGTTCGGCCGGATAAACCACCAGCGTTCGTCGCGGTAGACGATTTTGCACTCTGGGGCATCTCTGCGCTCGGTCATTTGATCTCCTTGGCGGCTTCGATCCAAGCCTCGGCCTTAGTCGGCATCCACGGGCATAGCTGTTTGTTCGACAGCCAGTGCGCGCCGCGCCGAGACCTCCCGTCGCTGCCGTATATCGTGAATTGCAACGGGTCGCCCATCACATAGACGGTGGCTCTTGGATATTTCTTCAGCACGCGCTGTCTCGGCGTCAGTTTCTTTACTGCGCGGTGGTGGCTGTTGGCAACGCTCATGGCCGATAACTCCCGTCGCCGCTATTCAGCGCTTGGTCCAGAACGCGCCGTACTGCGCCGACCGATTCCTGCTCGACCAGGTAATCAGCGAAAGCGCAAGCAATCTGCGTATGGGTTGGCCCCCACGATGATAGCGGCAAGTGCTGCGCGTTTTCGTCCAGCCACTTGTCAAACGCCTTCGTAGTGTCCGTGCTCGTCGCTCTTTTCATATCGGCCCTCTGATCAGCAACGCGGCGCCTGCGAGTCCGATCAGCAGCGCTGGCACGAACGCGCGCCATCTGTGCCTGTTATGAATCCGCCTCGCCGCGCTTTCGTAGAACGTCTCGTACTTCGGCTGAGGTATTTCGCGCACCATCGCGCCGGCCATAAACCACGCGATGCAGGTAATCAGAACGACGAACGCGCGGAAGTTGACGATCAACTCCGCGGCGTCTGAGATCCAGCGCAGGACTTCGGCGGGCGGCATGAACGTCGGCTCGATCATCATCGGCGGTCCTTGAGATAAACGATTTTCAAGTTGTTCGGTTTCTTGAGATGATCGGCCGGCCGTTCGATCGCCTGGTGATGGCGTTTGAGTTCAGCAGCGCGCTCGGCTTCGGCCCATTCCGCGGCGAAGCGGCGCAGTTTCTCTTCATGATCATCCTCGGCCGTCCGCCGCAGGCGGTTCTTGGACAAGCCGTTGTAAACGAGCAGTCCGACCGCGGCACCGAAGGCCGCCAGGCCGACGAACCAGGCTGGCAGGAGGCAAAGCGCCGCGATGAGGAAGAAAGTGGTCGTCAGGCCGTTCATGTCGCCTCCTGCGGCAATTTTAATCCCATTCGGAACTCGATCACCCACACCCAAGGATTCGAGGACCACGGCGCGCGCTTGGCGTTGATGGAGTCCCAGAGATCTCGGTGCAGCCGATCCACGAGTTCCAGCTCGAAGTCGTCCATGCGATGCCGGTCTTTTCACCCATTCTTCACCAGACCTTTTTTCACCAGCATCACGAGGCTCCGCGCGTGCCCCTCCCAAAACGCCAGTTCGACGTCCTCGCGGCACATCCCAGGCGGGAGGTTTACTCGGCGATCGTAGACGTCGTGACACCCCTGGCAGCCATAGGCGCCGAGGAGGTCCATGGACTTCATCCCGATCCCCTTGCCGGCGGCCGAACCGTTCGCGTGGCACCAGACGACCGTTTCCGTGACCGGCGCCCTGCAGACGTGCGGAATCCTTATCTGGCACTGCTCGCCGCGCGCACTTTTTGTGACTTTGCTCACGTGGTTTCCGTCTGCGCCTCTTCAACCAGCTCGAGCGATACCTCGACTTCCTGCTGGACCAGCATCGCCAATTTCCCCGCTTGGCGTTCTTCGGGATGGTATTGAACGCGCATGTGGAACTCCACCGTTCCGCCGTCGAGCGGCGTGAGCTTGAAATCGTTCACCTTCACTGGCTGGAGAACGACCTCCTTGGTTTCGCCCGGGACGCGGATCGCGACCTTCGCGTTCACGATCTCGTCTGCCCACTTCAGCGGAAGGCCGAGCTTCGGGAGGCGCAGGTCCGGGGCGAACCCGGCCTCGTGCGCGCGGCCCTGGTCGGCGAGGTCGCGCTCGCGCCCTTTGTCGAAGTGATAGAGCAGCCCCTTGAGCATTGGGTGGAAGACGTTCAGGACGTCGTTAGGCAGATTCGCGTCAAGCCCAACGTCGCCCGCCGGTTCGCGTTCTTCGCCGTGGACTTCGGCCCTCGCGTTGACGCTCGCGAGGAGCATCCGCTGGTTCGTGAACTTGAGGTCCATGTCAGTCTTCTTTCGCTTCCTGGACCTTCACGCCTTCGGAGACAAGCTTCACGATCGTCGCCTGTTCCGCGTACTCGGCCTTGATGCCGAGAACGTCGCGCGCGACGTGTTTTTCGGCGCGGCCAGCGCTCGTCGCGCTGATAAGCGCCGTTGCCTTTGCCGGCATGCCCGCCGCGGGGCCGTAGGTCACCGTGTAGATCTTCCGTTCGGTTGCCATTTCACGTTCTCCTTGAAAAATTCAGTTCACCTCGGACGCCTGTCCGGGATGTCGAAACCTTATTTACATTACATCCTTGAACTGCGTTACTCGAAATGTACCGAACGGCCCCCGCTTCTCTGGCCTGAAGTCGCCGATGCCGATGCTGTGGCCCGCTTCCTCCAGTAGTTTTTGCGCCATCTCTACAGAAAGAAGATCGTCGTCAATGGTCATTTCGAATCGCGCGCTCCATTGGTCGAATCTCGGGCGATGGCGCATCACCCTGCCCTTAGTGGCCGGAATGGTTACCGGCCTAGAATCGACTTCGAAACTCTTGGCCGGCCCGTCGCCATTCAAGATCGTGACCGTATCGGCTTTCATGCGAACTGCTGACGGGACCACGTAGCGCAACGTTTTTCTGCTGCCTGTTGATTTATGACTAGACCCGGCATTACCCATCGCGTTTGGAATTGCGAACGCGGAGAAGTAGTATGTTCCATCCTTAGCGATGTAGGCGTTTTTCGTTGCCTCTTCGCGCGGATCGCGCTGCTTTACCTCGATCCTTCTCGTCTTCCTCGAGGCCTCCGCCTCTTCGTGAAATCGATGGATTAAAAGCGCCGTGACACCTCGAATTTCCACTTGAATCGTTTTCATGTCTTTCCTTAGTTAAACTACGGATGCCATGCCCTGCCGTGCCAAGCCTTGCCATGCCTTACCTAGCCTGGCTAAGCCTAGCCTCGCCTCGCCCGTCATCGCCGAACCTCGCCTCGATCTATGAAAGTAGGTCTCCTGTCCTGGATATGGTGCCCGCTTTCGGCAGCCAACTGATATGCGTGATCAATAAGTCGAGCGTATTCTGCGCGATCACTGTCCTCGCTGCTCTGAACAACCGCGTAATAAGTTTCACCTTCCAACTTTATATCTACGCCGTAAAAATCAGCCTTTACCTTCAACTTCACCCCGGCCGGCGTTAAACCCCAATGCGGTGCGATGTCGGCGCAGACGGCATGGAACAGCTTCCGCTGCTCGTGCGATTTCTCCTTCCGTTCGGTCCGCAGGATCAGCTCGAGTGGCGCACCCTCGCTCACGAGCGTGTGCGAGATCAACCCCGCGATGGCGATGAGCCGCCGCCGGGAATCGATGCGCCACCTGCGGGTCCAGGCCACTTGAGTTCAGCCGCTCAGCTTCGCGATCTGCTCGTGGTAGACGGCGTTGATCGCTCCGAGGTCCGCCTTCGTCCAGGTGTACAGGTTCGCCTTGTCCGCTTCCTCGGCCGTTTCGTCGATCGTCTTCGTCTTCCGGAGCCGCGCCATGATCTCGTCGCGCTTCTCCGGAGTCCCGGGCTGCGGGCCGCTCTTGGCTTCCACTTCTGGCGGTTCGGACGCCTTCGCCGGTTCTGCGGGCTTCGCCTGGGCGGCGTCGGGCTTCTTCTCACCGTCCTTCTTCTCACCCGCGTTCCCTGCCTGCGCGGCCCTGGCCGCGGCGGCGCGCGCCCGGCCTGCCGTCGTGTTCTCGTCCGCCGCAGGCTCGGCTCCGGCGGTCATCTCGAACCACTCCTCCGGACCGCTCATCCCGTCCTTCATCGATTGGTATATTCGCTTCAGGTTCAGGTAGAGCGCCGGGGAGAGGGTCTCGACGTCGAGTCGGCGCTGAATCCTCTTCTCGATCATCTCCTTCGTGACGCCGAACTTCGCCATGGCATCGAGCATCTTGCTGATGGTGTCGTCCGTGATCTCGATGTCGGCCTTCATCGTGACCTCGATCTGGTTCATCGCGGCGTCGACGACGTCTCCCGGGATCACCGTGAGGATGCACGCGCGCTTCCGGCGGGCCGCCATGTTGGCGATCAGCTCGTAGATGTCGCGCTCGTCCGTGATCGCGTAGCCGCCCTGCCGCGTGTCGCGCCAGTGCTTCACCTGGAAGACCTTCGAGTCCCGGAACCCGGTCTCGAGGTCGACCGCGTATGCCATCACCTCGGAGTACTGCCCGACGCGGCTGAGCTCCTTGACGCCGCATTCGAGGTTCCCCCAGTTCTGAGCGATCGCCTCCGCGAGGCGGATCGACGGCGCCGCGATGTCCATGCCTCCCCGGGCATACTGGAACGTCGCTTCCTCCGCGAGGGACTTCCGCGTGCAGGCGTCGATGATCCGGTCCATCGCCGCTTTTTGGTCCCTCGGGAACCGGCGCGCGATCAGCATCGCACCCTGGATTTCCGCGACCTCGCGCGCCGCCGCGGCGTCCGCTGCCGCGCTCACCGCCTGCGCCGCCAGTTTGCCGCTCCCGAATGGGTTGTCGGCCTTTGCGAGGGCCGTTTTCGTCGGTTCGTTCATGTCAGGTGTTCCTCTCGATGGTTGAAAAATCAGGTGCCGCCGTACATCGCCTTGAAGACCCGGCGCCTGCCGTAGTCCTTGAGGTATTTCAGGTAAATCGCCTTCTCGATCTTGTCCTTCGAAGCCTTGAGCGCCGTCACGTCGAGGCGCGATCCGGCGTTCTGTTCCTTCCACGAGAACACGTCGCGCCCGTCCACGGTCAGCTTCTCGGCATCCTTCATCGCCAGCTTTATGTCAAACTCGAGCGACAGACCCTCCATCTGAAGGGCGTCGATCTGACTGTGAAGCGCCCGCAGCTTCAGGGCTTTCGACCCGACGATGCTGTCCCCGGCAACGGTAAGCCCGGGGGTGGAGGATTTGAACATCGCCCGCAGGTCGCCCATCGACATCGGGTCCGGGGCAACGCCGGCGCACACGTTGTCATTCCAGAAACGGAGGTACGCCCGGCGCATGTCGGCGATCATCTCCTCGTTGCGCGCGATCGGGTAGAAGTGCATCGAATCTATTCCGACCATCGCGGCCAGAACGGACTTCCTGAACCCTTTCACCATCATGCCGTGCATCATCTGGAAGAAGTAGTGGATCGGCACGTCCACGGTCCCCGGTTCACCCCACCCGAACTTATCCTTGAACGCGAACGGGGAGACCGTCTTGATCTCGCCGCCTTCTATGAACCCAGTCTCCGGGTCTTTCCATTCGAAGTCGATTTCGGCCGCGAGGAACGGCAGGTGTGGGTCCTGGTACCGGAGGTTGACGGAAACGATCTCCGCGTCCATCTCCTCGCGGAGCATCTGGACCACGACCGGCTCCCAGCGCTTGCGGCGCTCGAGGAAGAGTTTCTTGTCCGAGCTGAGCTCATCGGCTTCGAATCCGACCTTCCTCCGCCAGACCGTGAGCGGCGTCTCCCGCTCGCCGTCGAATTCCGGGGAAACGCCCATCAGGGCCGCGGCGTTCGATGACCCGATCCACCGCGCGCGGTCGTACTCCTCGTCTTTGATCAGCGTCGGAACCCATTCGCCAGCCGCCACGGCGGCTGCGATGTCGCCCGGCGTGGTGTCCACGACCCGATCGTGCTTGATCGGGATCTCCGCCGGGGAGGGCGGTTTTGGCTGAGCCGCCATCGTTGTCTCCATGGCGTCTTCCGGGATCGACTGCGAAACGTCTAGCTGTTCGGTCATCGCTGAACCTTTCTATCTTTGGTAATCTGGATGGCCAGCACCGGGCGAAGGACCTTCGCATCAGCCTCGGCCGCGAGCTCCGCGGCAAAGTCGGTCGGGCCGACGAAGGTCGGGACGGCAACCACGAGCGCGGCGCCCAGGATCCACGGCCACGGGCTACGCGGCGCGCGGTAGTTCTTCAGGTCATTAGGCAGCGATCGCATCTTCGTTCTCCCAGACGAGGAACTGCGCGGCCCAACTACCGCTAGGAAGCCGGCACGTCCCGAGCCACGTAACCGGCCCAAAATCTTCCTTCACGGCGATGTCGAATCCGATCCAGCGCGCAACCTGCTCCCCGCCGGCCTCGACGACGAAAGCCGAACCCTCACTGTTCCACGTCAAGACTCCTGGCGCGCCTTTGAATGACCAGCGCTCCGAGACTACCAGGGGAGCGGCATAGTCGAAAAGAAGGTGCGGGTACGCGCGCCGGAGGCTTTCCAGCCGCGGCCAGTCGAGCGCGAGGATCGCCCGGAAGGCGGCGTCGATGACGCGGGCGTTGTTCGGCCGGATCTCGTTCACTGCTTCCCGTCCTTCAGATCGAGATATGCCTGCCCGTAGCGCATCAGCTCGTCGAACAGCCACGTCTGCAGCCGGCGCGATTCGTCATCCAGATCGAGCCGGATGTGCACCCATTCCTCCAGGAGCGTGCTCGCCAGACCCCGTTCGCTCGTCTTGAAGGCGTCGCGCGCGAGCCAGATCTCTTTCAGATCGCGGTTTGCCTGTGCGAGGACGTTCGGCCCCAGCGTGTCAACCACCATGATCGGGTAGTCGTCGACCGTGTAGCCGAGGGACCGGCAGAACTTCACGGCGTCGGCCAAAGCCTTGTGTTCGTGCGGCAGGAGTTCCGCCTCGAGCGGCCGTGGCGCCGGCGCGTGCTTCTTGTAGACCTTCATCGCCGTAAAATTGACCTGTTCACTGCGTTCGGCGAGCCGGCAAGCAACCTCCATGAACTCCTCCGTCGGCTCGTTGTACCAATCCAGATCGACCGTGTGCTCGGCAAATCTATCACCGGCGCCGATGAATTTCTTGATGAAGTCGCGGTCCCGGCTGCGCACCACAGAGCGCGCCACCGCGCTGGCCACGTCGCTCCAAGCCTTGATGGTGCGGTCTTCGGTCAGGGTCAATTGCGACTTGACGTTCACGGCGAAGCGGTGTGGCAGGTCTGACATCCATTCACCGACCTTGATGCCGCGGTAGTAGACCGTGCGCGAAGGACCCGGATGGAACTCCGCTTCCTCGCAGGAATAGATCGGCTTGCCGCTCAGCACGAGGTCGCCGATCTGGCGCGCGCATTCGGCGAAGGACGCCAGCCGCACGATGACCGTGGTCGCGCCTTCGATCGGCTGATACTCGCCCGGCGCGTGTTCGCCGCCCTCGTCGAGCGTGTTGCAGTAGATCTCCCGGAAAGCCTGCCACATCTTCCAGTGCGAACCAAGGTGCGTCGTGAAGGCGAGCTCCTGGCCGTTCATGCAGACCAGTTCGACTGCCTTCCCGCGCACGCTGACCTCGCGCCGCTCGAACTTCAATTCCTCGAGACCGCGCCAGATCGAGACGGCGCCGCCCTCCCGGAGGACGATCGCGATGGCATACTTCAGACCCGTGCCGAACTGCCCGATTGGGCTAGAACTTTCCTTCACGGAGATGCCCATCGTGGTGATGCAGCGCGGGTCGATGAGGCCTTTCGATTGGAAGCTGACGGTGTCGTTCATGCCGGAATCCCCATGTTTCGCGCTGGCGCGTAGTGGTTGAAATGGCCTCCGAGGTGAACCAGCTCATCCCAGTTCCCGTCAGAATCCCGGTAGATGATCCTGTGGCCCGTGTGGAGCTTCTCGATTTCGGCGCAGACGCGCTCCGCGTCGTTGGTGACGGACTTGCACCCCTCGCTGTCGTTGTCGACCAGCCAGACGATCTTCTGCTTCGGGTCCACGCGGACCACGGTGTAGTCGGATCGGATCATCTTTCCTCCTTGCGCGCCTGACGGCGGATCTGCGCGATCAGGTCGTCCATGATTGTCATGCCGCTCTTGTTCGCGTCGAAGCGGCCCGGCGGCGGAACGAAATCGCCCTTCGCCATGGAACGCTCCAGGCGCCGCCGGTGCCTGCGGAACAGCGCCTCAACCATGTGCGCCTGCCGGCGCGTCAGGTAGAGGCACACGTCCCGAGAATCTGGCAATGGCGTGCCGTCTATCATGCGGGTTCCTTCGGCCCGTGCTGGAGTTCCGGCCTCACGCGACGGAGCAGTTCGTCTGCGCGCGCGATGTAGTTCTGGAGGTCTTGCTTGAAGCCTCGGTCATGTTCGCGGCCCACCAGCTCTTGGTACTTCGCGGCGTAGACCTGAAGCGCCCGCGCGAGCGTTGCTTGTTCGCCGCGCGTCAGTTCGAGGGTGAGGACGATGTCGTCTTTGGCGTCGCGTAGTTTGAACGCGGCAAGAAATCCAGCCTTAAACCATTTTCTGGCATTCTGGCGATTGCTGCCACCAGCCATATGCTTTGTAGCTTCGTCGCTCATCGATGAAGCCAACGGACTCCAGCGCGCGTCGGCGCTCATTTGTCCCCCGTTGAGACGGAACGGCGCCGCGCTTTTGGCCGAGGCGTCCCCCGTTCCGGCAGCGCTCGGTCGAACCGCCCGCCGGTCAGGTACTCGAGCCCGGCTTTGGTGATGAAATGAGACGTGCCGCTCGACTGAAGCCCGATCAAGCCTTCGCGCCTGAGCTGCCAGACCATCGCCCTGATCATCTTCCGGGTGAATTCCGCGCCAACGCAATCCTTCACGATGGTTTCGATCGACGGGCTGAAGGGCGACGTGGCAACCGATTCGAGGACCAGCGCTCGGTGGTCCGTTGCGAGCTTGCGCGTCACTTGTCCTCCCCGAGCTTGGCGAGTGTTTCCTTGGCGCGCAGCCATTCGTGATTTACCGCGACGTTGTTCTCGTCGCCGTAGGCTTCCTCAGCCCTCATAAGAGCACGCAGCGCCGCGACGAGTTCCGGGTAGGCTTCAACCTGATCCAGCGCCCGATTGAGTGCCTTCGTGAATTCGCTCATGGGCTGCATGGGTGAGCAATGCGCTGCGTGATCGGCAAGCGCAAGGCGGATTGCATTCGCTGGCGTTCGCGTTCCGTAGAACGTCTGAACCGGATTCAGCGGCGTAGCTGGTTTAGTGTTCATGGTGTCCCTTTCGCCTAGACGGCGAGAAATCGTCCGTGTGACCGCAGCTTTCCGTTCCGTGTATGAAGAAGCTTGCCGCAGTGACGGCACACGCGCAACGGATCGCGGCCAATGTTTGCCGGACTATTGAACACCGGATGGTTTTCTTTCGGAGACTGCGAGCCCGCGCAGAACTCCATAGTTTTGTTTTTTAGAGGCATGGCGCTACAGCCCGAACGACTGCGCGTTGCGTTCGGCGGCGTCCAGCCCGCCCTCGCGGATGCACGCGACGCAAAGCCGAACTTCGCGCGCGAACTGCTGCCTCGAAAGGCGCGAGAGAATGTCGTGCTGGAGCCTCATGTAGCCCTCGACGTGGCGCGGATCGAACCCGCGCGCCGAAGGCATCGCGGATATAGCACGCTGATAGTAGCTGACCGGCTTGTCGTACACTACGCGGCCGAGGGGAATCTCGATGGCAGTCTGCTGCGTTTTTGCGGGAAGGTTTGCTGCTTTGGCGTCCATCTTCGGTCTCCTGTTTGCGCCGGCCCGTCGGACCAGCTAGTGCACCAAGTATGCCCCTAATTCCGGAAAAAGTAAACCCCAACGTAAACGTAGGCTAACTCCTTGACCGGCAATGGGTTTCCGCGCGGGGTTTACTTTGGCCGAAAATGGACGTATGCTTCGCACCATCATGGCATGGAAAAACCTGAATGATCCCGAGGTCGCCGCTGCTGTAGAGGCGGCCGGAGGCCCGACCGCGGTTGGCAAAGTGCTCGGCATCACAAAAGCCGCTGTCTGGAGATGGGGGCGTGTCCCGAAAAAGCATTTGCGCAAATTCGCGCGTCTTTCTGGCTACAGCGTTCGGCGCCTGCGCCCAGATCTCTACAAACGCAACGGAAAACGGAGAAGAACCAAATGAAGAGCGAATCGATCCATCGCGTCGCCGCCGACTTAGGGGTGCAGGCGCATTACGACACCAAGATCAAGACCTGGGCGATCGGTGACAAGGTCTTCACGGTCGCCGAGATCGGGAAGATGTCGCCCGATGCACTGCGGAAGAAACTCAGAGGTGGCGAGAACAAGAAGAAGGCCAAGAAGGAGACCAAGCCGCGCGCGGCTTTCGACCCCGAGGCAAAGATCACTCTCCTCGTCAAAGAAAATCCGAAACGTTCTGGTTCGAATGCGCACGCGGTCTACGCACTTTACCGTGACGGCATGACGGTTTCGGACTTCATCGCTGCGGGAGGCAGCTACAGCGACCTGAAATGGGACATGAAGCACAAGTCCGTCAAGATCGAGGAACCGCAGGCCACGACTTCCGCCTGATGGAGATCGTGGTCTTCTCGGCGGGGCGTGCTGAGCGATCTCTCACGCCACGGAGACTACCGCCCGCGATCGCAAAGCGGACTACGTTGGTCGTTCCGCATGGCCAAGGTCCAGCGTACGAGCGCCTCTGGCCGCACGTAGCCCCGCTGGCTGGCATCTCCGAGACACCAGAGGGTGTAACTGGCATCGCCAAGCGCCGCCAGTGGTGGCTCGAGCGCACGCAGGCCGACAAGCTCCTGATGCTGGATGACGACCTGCGATTCGACACTCGGCGTACTGATGATGTCGGAAAGTTCATCGTCGCGAATGAAACAGACATCAACGCGCTGTTCGCGGACATCGAGTGGCAGCTGGAAAAGTACCTGCATCTAACGGTTACGCCCCGCGAGGGTGGTAACAGGAAAGGTGAAGAGGGGCGCTACTTAGAGGTCGGGCGCGCGACGCGCGTCCACGGCCTGCGTCCGAAGCTCATCCGCGGGATTGGCTGCCGCTATGATCAAATCCCTCTGATGGAAGACATGGATATGACGCTTCAGTTGCTGCGCAAGGGCCATCCGAACCTGATCATCAACTATATGGTACAGGGGCAGGGCACGAGTAATGCTCCGGGCGGCTGCTCATCGTACCGCACGGCGGAGTTGCAGGAGCAGGCAGCCCGTGCGTTGGCGGAGCGCCACCGGCCGCACGTGCGAGTGGTCGAGCGACAGACGAAGACCGCTTGGGGTGGGGGCGAGCGGGTGGACGTCCACGTCTCTTGGCAACAGGCCTTCCTTGAAGGCCAACTGCGCGCGAAGGGCATCGAGCAGCAGGAACTTCTGTAGGCAAACCGAACGACCAACGCAGGGTAAATGAATCCGATGGGGCGCACGCAACTCGTAACGCATTTTGTCAAGGAACGGGAAGCGATCCGCCTTCGCCGCGCCGATGGGCGACCGCCGCCTTGGACACAAGACCCAATTATGGCGGCATACCGCTTTTGCAATGTCCGCCGCGAGGACGATCGCGTCACGCAATGGGTCGCCAAGCATTGGCGCGCCCCTTATGGCGATCACCCTAATCTGACGCTCGCGATGGCGCTGGCGCGGTTCTTCAATTGGCCGCCAACCCTTGAGGAGATCGGATTCCCGGTCACTTGGGACAGCACCAGGGTTGGCTTCTTGCTGCGGCAACGCGCCGCCCGCGGAGAACGGCTGTGGAACAGCGCCTACATGATCAGCACTTGCGGCCGTAAGTGCCCCAAAATCGATCACGTACTCGGGGTGGCGGATGCCCTACACCAAGGCCGCTTGCAACCGCGCGCCGGGCAAACGCTCGAGGACTTCTGGAATGAACTCTGCAAGATAGACGGGCTTGGGAGCTTCTTGGCGGCGCAGATTGTCGCTGACCTGAAGAACACGCTCGGGTCGCCGTTGTCTGTGGCGCAGGACTGGTGGTCATTTGCGGCGCCCGGGCCTGGAAGTGAGCGCGGCGTCCGCTGGTACATCGACGAGCGGCCGATACGAGGTCGCGGTTGGTTCCAAGCGGGCCTCCGGCTCATGGCTGAAGAAGTCGAACTCCCGCCGCACATCGAAAGGCTCCACATGCAGGACTGGCAAAACGTCGCCTGCGAGCTCAGCAAGTACGCCCGCGCGGTAGAGCTCGGCGGGCGCAAGCCGCGCCGCCGCTACCGCACAACCGAAGGAGATTACGCACCGTGACCGCGCACGTATTGAAGGTCCGCAACGTCAATCAAGCTCTTGCCGAAGGGCTGGCTTGGCTGCGAGTAGCCGGCCACAAGGAAGACAGCCGCAACGGCCCAGTGCTAGTTGCGCCCGGCCCAGTCTTGACCGAGTACTCGCGTCCAATGGAGCGCGTGCTGTTCAGCGCGCAGCGCGACGCCAATCCATACTTCCACCTGATGGAGGCGATTTGGATGCTCGCTGGGAAGAACGACCTAGCGTTCCCGGCCCGATTCAACAAACGCATGCGCGAGTTCAGCCACGATGGCGAAGTGCTCCACGGCGCTTACGGTTTCCGTTGGCGCGAGTGGTTTGGCGTTGACCAACTCGATATTCTGGTTGCCCACCTACGCGAACAACCCTCGAGCCGGCGTGCAGTGCTGGAGATGTGGTCAGCGAACGGGGACCTCGTCACGAGCGAAGGGGCCGGCGGGATCGCGATGCCGGACATACCCTGCAACACGCACGCTTATTTCGCCGTGGAGAAAGGTGCCCTCAACATGACGGTCTGCTGCCGTTCAAATGACATCGTTTGGGGTGCTTACGGCGCGAATTCGGTGCATTTCAGCCTATTGCAGGAATGGGTGGCTGCCGCGCTAGGACTTCGGGTGGGGCGGCTGTATCAGTTCTCCTCGAACTATCATGCGTACTGCGCGCTCCCTGGGATCGCGGAAATGCTGGAAACGCCACAATGCGATGACCGTTACACCGCCGGCTTCGCGGCGCATTACCCGTTGATGGCGCCTGGAGAAGACCCTTGGCGCTTGATCTTCGAAGCCGAAGCGTTCTGCGAACGCCCCGGTCCTTCGCTGCATGGTGTCGGGGACACGGCTTTTTTCCGGAACGTTGTCGAACCGATGTGGCGCAGCTGGGAGGAGCGGCGAACTGGCGGCGGAGACGGCATGGCGCCGCTGCAAGATTGCATGGCGGAAGATTGGCGCCGCGCGGCGATGGAGTGGATCGAGCGGCGCAGAGTGCGGGCCGTCTCATGACCCCTCGCCAGATGAATCCACAGCAAGTCCTCGCCTATCTCGGACGAGCGAGCTTTGTGCGGCGGTACCATAATCGGCCGCTGCACCAGACCGATACCGTTGGGCGGCATAGCTTCATGGTGTTGTGGATTTGCTGGCTTCTCGCCGAAGGCCACCCGAGCCCGGCGCTGCTGATGGCCGCGGCGCATCACGATGTCCCGGAGGCGATCGTGAGCGATCTCCCGGCGCCGATCAAGCGCCTACTCAATGCGGCCGCCCCAGGCGTGTTCGGTCGCCTCGAGGACCAGATGCGCAACGCCTCAGGCATCCCAGATTACGAGGCCGAACTCACGGAAGAGGAGGTGCTGACGTTGAAGCTCGCCGATCGGCTCGAAGGCGCAATGTTCTCGGCACACGAGGTCTTCGGGATGGGGAATCACGCGCTGCTCGGCGTGTACCAACGCTACCGCGAATACCTCAAGGAGCTGGTTGGCTCGGGGCAGGCTTCGACGCAGGCGCTGCGCGACCGCGCGCGAGAACTGATGAGCATAATCGATCAGATGTACCTCACCGTCGAGGACACGGAGTACGTGGTGTTCGGATGAGCGCCAAACAAATCGCGATGTAATTGGGGGTGAGAAATGAGATGCTACAACGGCTGTCCTGACTCCGCCTTACAGCTTGTCCTGGATGAAAACGCGAGGGTTCGTGCAGAAATCCAGGCGCGCGGGTGCTCTGTCACCTATTTTCCGAATGGTGAGTTCTACCAAGCCTTTGATGCGCGCCATCGGCCGGCGACAGGAGAATGCGATACGCTGTTGGGCGTGTTGCGTGCGTTAACCGCATGAGCGGTTGGCAAGACTACGTGTTGGCCGCGGCCCCGACGTTGTTCATCGCGGCACTCTTGCCAGCACTGCCGCTCATGGCCTCAAAGCCGCCGCGCTCGACCTGTTGGATGACGGGCCTGGTGTTGATGGTGCAAGCGGCCACGTTGGCAACGATGGCGTTGTGGTGGGCGGCAACAATGAACGCGCTGTGTGGGGTGGTTTGGCTTTATCTTTTGCGGAGGAAAGTATGAGCGCGAACGAGCGTCAGGTTGCCGGATCCCATTACAAAACAGGCGGCGAAGAACATTGGGATCGCGTAGCGCGGCTCGGTCTCGATTATTTCCAGGCGCAGATCACGAAGTACGTCGAGCGCTGGCGGAAGAAGAACGGCATCGAAGATCTGCGCAAGGCACAACACTTCCTCGAGAAATACATCGAAGTCGAGGAGCGCCGGCGCAACGATCTCGCCGAACAATTCGCCAGCACCGGGCCTGCGCTGTGGCGTTGCAGGCGCTGTGGCACCGAATTGGCCGCTGAAACGGCCGGCGCCGCCTTTGATGCGCATGGGGAATGCGCGGGGGCTTGCTATGTGCGCCAGGACTGAGGTATACTCCGCAGGTCGGGCGGGGGACGAGCGTGCGCTGCGCGGCGCGCGCGTCCGGCCCCTAGCCTGGACTCGCTCCGCCCGACAACCTCTTTCAGCCAGCTAGGGGGCAACGTGGATTCAATACGCGTTGTGGTTCATCCAACGGGAAGACCCGCAGGATGAACTACTACCGCCGCTACATCGGGGATTTCCAGCGCGACACCGGCCACCTCTCGCTCACCGAGGTCGGCGCGTACGACCGGCTTCTCGATCACTACTATGCAACGGAGGCTTCGCTTCCGGTTTCGCTTGAAACGCTTTGCCGGATCTCTCGAGCCGTCACGCGCGAGGAGCGCGATGCCGTCCAGATGGTGGCCGACAAGTTCTTTCCGTTGGTCGAGGGCGAGCGGCGCAACAAGCGCGCAGACAAGGAGATCGCAGCAGCAAATAGCGCGCGCAACAACGGCAAGAAGGGCGGCAACCCATGGGTGAAGGATCACTACAACGAACCGGGCTTCGTGTACGCCGTGCGCGGCCAAGAAGAGCGCTCTATCAAAATCGGTATCACAATCGACCCACGCAGGCGCATTTCCGAACACAAGCGTTACAACGGCTGCCGCGATACCGTGCTTGTGGTACAGGTAGAACAGATGGGCATCTCCGAACAGGCAATCCTGACGCGCTTCAAAGAATATGCCGATGGCGAATGGTTGACGTTGCCAAGCGAACACGAACCGGCGCTTCTCGCGTTCATGAAGCGTATGGCCGTACCAGGAAGCGTACCCACAAACGAAGGCGAAAGCGTACCCGAACGCGCACCCGGAAGCGTAGGCCACCGCCCGGGCGACGGCGTAGCCAAAACGGTACATCCACCAACCACCAACCACCAACCACCAGCCTTCAACCTCCAAGAACCAACCACCAAACCGCCAAAGGTCAAGAGCGCAGGGCGCGGTTCGCGCCTGCCAGCAGCCTGGGAACCCGACGCAGAGCAGGTCAAGTTCTGCCGTCAGGAGCGCCCCGATCTGTTGCCGGCGGCCACCGCGGCGCGCTTCCGGGACTACTGGATCGCGCAGCCTGGGGCGAAGGGGGTGAAGCTCGACTGGTCCGCGACGTGGCGGAACTGGGTGCGGAACGAAAAGCGCGGGGCCAACCACGGCCAATCCCTGGCCGATCGCAACCGAGCGGCCGGCGAAGAGGCCCAACGCAGGTTCGAGGAGGAACAGCGTGAACGCCGCTGACTTCGAATCGTTCCGGAAGATGATGGCCTTGGTTGCCGAGCAGTACGGTAAGCCCATGAGCCCGGACCTCATCCGGTTGTATTTCGACGGCCTTGCCCACTTACCGATCGAGACCGTCCGCGCGGCGCTGAACAAGCACATCCGCAACACCGACACCGGGCAGTGGATGCCGAAGATCGCCGACGTGATCCGGGCCTGCGAAGGCAAGTCCGAGGACGCGGCCTACCTTGCGTTGGTCGAGTTGCAGGGTGCGTTTTCTTCGGTCGGGGCGTGGCGTTCGGTTGAATTCACTGACCCGATCACTCGCGCCGTTGTCCGGGACATGGGCGGTTGGCCGGAGCTGTGCGGCCGAAACGCAGAGGAATGGTCGAAGTTCGGGGCGCCCGATTTCATGCGTCGCTATCGAATCTACAAAGCCCGCGGCGACGTAAATGCCCCGGGATACCTGCCGGGCTTTTTCGAGCGCAGCCCGCATGGGACAACGGAAAAACCCGTGTTGATCGGGAAACCCAAAACGCCCGTATTGTCTCAGGGAAATGATCGCGCGATTGAACACACGTTGGAGAAAAAGCCATGATCGTGCATGGGCGGTATCAACCGAAGGTCGGAAGGTCCGAACCGTTCTCCGTTGACGCCGACCCGTTCGACGTCTGCAACGCGGTGGCGAAGAGGTTGGGGTGCCGGATGCTGGAAGCTGATCCGGTCGGGGACGCGATCCTGGCGGAGCGCGCGCGGTGGGACGAGGACGGCATCGCGAAGAAGGAAGAAAAACACGCTCTCGGGACCGGGATCATCAGCGGGTCTTTCGAAGCCAAGAAGCCCGTCGACCTGTTCTCGGCGCCTGTTTCCGCGACCGTTGGCGTCAGGGAAACGTCGATCGAAGCCCACCGCAAGCTGAAGGCCTCCGGGAAGCTGACCGCGCAGCAGGAGGCCGTGATGGCGTGGCTGAGGGGTAGGATCGGGGACGCAACGCGGCAGGAGATCTCCAAAGGGTCTGGGATCGCGATCAACGCGGTCTGCGGCCGCGTGAACGAGCTCCTCGAGGTCGGCGAGCTGCGCGAGACGCGCAAGCGCAAGTGCCGCGTCACGGGTGAGACGGCGAACGCGCTGGTGGTCGTCTGATGGGCGCGACCGTCCGCGAAGCGACCGTCGACTGGTCGGCGGTGGTGAACGAAATTCGCGCGAAGGGAATGATGGCCAAGGCGATCGCGCGACACGCCAAAATAGCTCCGTCGACCCTCGGCAACCTCGTGTCTGGCCTGACCGCCGAACCTCCGTACTCGGTCGGCGTGAGGATCCTCGAACTCCACGCCAAGCTCGTCCGATGAGCACGGCCAGGGAAAACTCGAACCGCTGCCGCGCCTGCCACCTCGTCGGCGGGTTCCGGTGCGATTGGATCGTCGGGGACCGCGCCGCACCGCACCCGAAGCGTTGCGACCGCCCCATCTGCCCGGACCACGCAACCCAGGTCGGGCCGAACAAGCACGTCTGCCCGGAGCACCGCGAGGCCTGGGAGGCGTTCCGCGTTGCGCGTCGTGAAGCGCAGGAGGCCGCCGAATGCGCGCAGAAACCACGTCCGAAAGGAGCCGAAAATGTACTTTGACAACGACCCGGAAACTAGGATAAAGCGCGTGGCCGCCGAGCGCGATGGATGGAAGGTGCGCGCGGAAGCGGCGGAGCGCGCCTTGGCGGTTGTGAAGTCCGCCGTAACGCCGCTTGGCCGGGTGGCGTTGCCTGATGCACCGGGCGAAGCGGCGCGACCCTCTCAACGACGAATGTTCCCTATCCAGAACGGCCCCGCTGTGCCGTGGGAAGTCATGGCCCCGCACGCGCATCAGGCGCAGCGCAACCACAGTCAGACCCTGGAGCGTCTTGCGGAACGCGGCGGTTTGGGCTGTTCCGAGGCGTGGGCCGTCATTCAGGGCGAGAGTCTAGAGTTCGGTGACGGATGGCATACGTTGCGCGATAAGCTCTGGCGCGAGTACGCCGAGCGCGTGAATCTGCACTACGACGAACTGGAAAGGCTGCGCGCTTCAGCCGTCTCACCACTCGCCATGCCGGAAGGACTGCACCCTGACACCGCAGACCTTGTGCAGAGGTTCGCCGCAGCCTTGGCCGAGAAGCTGCGCGCAGCCGAGGTCAAATACGGGTACTCGAATTTCTGGAAGGACGATGACTGGCAGGACGAGTGCCGCGCCAAGCTGCTGCACCATCTGGCGAAGGGCGACCCGCGCGACGTGGCGAACTATTGCGCCTTCATGTGGCACCACGGCTGGCCGACGGCGCTATCCCACGGCGACACGCCGATAGCAAACATCCGCGACTGCGATGAGGCTGGTGCCGGATGAACCTCGGCCAAGCCGTTGACCCGGAAACACTGCGCATCCACGAGAGCGGCATACGCGGCGCGTTCGCCGCAGCCGTCCGGGAAACCCTCGGCCGGATCTCCGAAGGCCTAGGTCCGTGGTGGCTGCGGCCCCCGACCCCGAAGGCGGAGACGCTCGGCTTCGCCAAGGGAACGGCGCGGGCGCGGATCGTCGAGGCCCTCGAGGCCGCCGGGCGCGCGCTCCGCATCCCCGAGCTCCGTGCCGCCGTCCCCGGGGTCCGCGCCTCGACGCTCAAGCAGACCGTGGTCGAGATGGTCGCCCTCGGCCAGCTCGTGAAACGCGGCGAATGCAAAAACTACCGCTACGGGCTCCCGCGGTGACGACGCAGTTTGAGTTAGGGTTGGAATTGACGAGCGCATGGACAGCGCAGCAAGAAGCGTTTCTGGTAGAGAACTACCCTACGCGCGGGAAATTATGGTGCGCCGAGCAGCTTGGGAAGACGAGCCATATGGTTAGGTCTAAGGCCGCCAGGCTCGGCTTGCGGTTAGATCATAAAAGTGAGTTTGCTAAGGATTTCCAGAGAAGGGCAGCAGCTTCTCATGTCGGGAAAAAACGGCCGGCTCAAGCAATCGTAATGCGAGAACTGGTCGCTTCCGGGAAAATGCGCATGACTCCGGAAGGTAGGGCGAAAGTGATTGAAGCTCAACGAGCGGCGTTTGCTATTAACGGCCATCCACGAGGAGCGCTCGGTATGCGCCATACCGAAGAGGCGAAGGCTAGGATTTCGGAAGCGTCGAAGGCCGCTTGGAGGTCCAAGACAGAGGCTGATCGTGTCGAATGGGCACGCAAGCACGTCGAGGCGAGAAAAAAGAACGGGATGGCTACGCCTTCTTTCAAACGCGGGAGTTGGAAGGCCGGTTGGCGTGAAGTTGGCGGCGCAAGGATTTTCTTCCGTAGCCGATGGGAAGCGAATTATGCGAGGTATCTCGAATGGCTGAGAGTAAAAAGGCAGATCTTGAAATGGGAACACGAGCCGGAGACGTTCTGGTTCGATGGCGTTAAGCGCGGCACCGTAAGTTACCTGCCTGATTTTCGTGTTACGACGATCGCAGAGGAGATCGAATACCACGAAGTGAAGGGATGGATGGATCAGAGAAGCAGGACAAAAATTTTACGGTTTCGCCTTAATTATCCGCAATTTAAGTTAGTTGTCGTTGGGGCAAAGGCGTATAAGGGGATTGCTAAATGGGGACGGATAATCTCCGGCTGGGAATCAGAGAAGTAATGCGCGGGAACCCGGTCAAGGGAGGGGCGGCGCTGGTCTCGATCCGGCGCTTCGATCCGTCCGCCGTCGCCGCCGCAAGCCTCGACTTCGGACTCCAAGAGACGGGACTCATGTTCGGGGATTGCTCCATCGAATCGTGAATGGCCGCTTACTACAACGAATTCGATCCATACGCAGCGCAGTGGCTCCGCAATCTCATCGCGGCCGGCCACATAGCGCCGGGAGACGTGGATGAAAGATCAATTGTCGATGTTCGGGCCGACGACCTTCGGGGATACCGGCAATGCCACTTCTTCGCCGGCATCGGAATCTGGAGCCACGCCCTTAGGCAAGCGGGCTGGCCGGACGACGAAGAAGTCTGGACCGGAAGTTGCCCCTGCCAGCCTTTCAGCGATGCCGGCACGGGAGAAGCGTTCGATGATGAGCGCGATCTTTGGCCGCGGTGGTTCCCACTCATCCGCGAGCGCCGCCCTCGCGTTGTCTTTGGCGAGCAGGTTGCAAGCCGTCTCGGACTCGCTTGGCTCGACGCTCTACACGCTGACTTGGAAAGCGAGGCGTACACCGTCGGGGCGGTCGATACCTGCTCTGCGGGCTTCGGAAGCCCGAACATCCGGCAGCGGCTTTACTGGGTGGCCAACGCCGCGAACGGTTACGGGGGGCGCGGAGAGCGCGGAACGGAAGCAGGAACTCGGCAGGACGGAGAGCGGCGGCGGGGATCTTCAGGCGGCGGTGCAGTTGACCGGCTGGGCGAGCCCAACCGCGAGGGATTGGAAGGACACGGGGGATTTGAGCAATTCGCAATGGCGCAAGGACGGAAAGGAGAGAAACGACACGGTTCCGCGGCAGGCGAACCTCGCAGGCTGGCCGACGCTGATGGCGGGCTCGAAGGCGACGGAGGAATACAACGAGGCTGGCAACACGGACTCAGGCCGCAAGACGGTGGCGCTGGCGGGATGGGCAACACCGAGGGCCGAGGACGCGGAGAGCGCGGGGACGAGGCACAGCCGTGGCGTGGCGGACACGCTGACGGCGCAGACCAGGATCGTCGGCCCGGCCCGGCTAACGGCTTCTGGCGAGCTGCTGACTGGCTCTGCTGCACGGATGGAAAGTGGCGGCCAGTTAGACCCGGCACATTCCCGCTGGTTACAGGGGCTCCCGGCCGCCTGGGACGACTGCGCGCCTACGGAAACGGCCTCAATGCTGAAGCGGCGACGGCTTTCGTCCGCGCCTACATAGAGGTGACCGCGCCGAACCTCAGAACAGCCGGCCCCGGGATAGACTCCAACGGCGAATGATCGGCGCGGGCGCCGTCTCCCGAACGCGGGATGCCAAAAGCCAGGTCCGGGGCCGGATACGCTGCTACGCCCGGCAAATCCCACGATCCCGCGCCACCCTTTTCGGGCTCCAAGTTTAGGATTAGGCAGATTCGCAGATTTGGGAATATGATTCAGCCCAATGGATTCCCCGCGCGTGCCCAGCGACCCCCGGCCGTTCCGAGCCATCCCCAAAGATTCGGTTCGGCCGGGGCGGCGGAATTCAATGCGTTGCTGATTGTTTTTCAAAGGAATCAACGATGCGCGGCGGGAAACGCGAAGGGGCCGGAAGAAAGCCTGGTGGGGCGAACGTCAAAGCGGTCGAACAGGTTGCGAAGGCCGCCGTTGATGCCCAGGCGGTGGGGCTGCGCCTCCCCCACGACCTCCTGAACGAATGGGCGAACACCGGCCTCATGCACTGCGCCGCCGGCCCAACGATCCTCACCGCTCAGCAGATGATCGCCTGCGCGATCGCCGCCGGCCCGTACTATGCCCCGCGCCTGATCAGCCACGAGGTGAGCGGCAAGGGCGGAGGCGCGATTCCGATGTCGGTGACGGCGCAGGTCGCGTTCTACATCCCAGAGAACGGGCGGAGGGTCGCGCCACCGGCGGCGGAGAACGATTCCGCTGTCGCAGCCCACCGTGGGAATGGCGAGGCGAAGGCGGCGTGAGCGCCGCACTCCAGGCTTCCGAGCCGACAACGACCGCCGCGAAGGCGCCGCCGACAACCAAGGAATTCTCCGCGCCGGCGCGCGCGGTGCGCGAAATACGGCCTCAACGCGGCCCCCAAGAGCGGTTCCTCGCCTGCGACGCGGACATCGCGATCATCGGTGGTGGCGCGTTCGGGGGCAAGACCGTGGCCCTTCTCCTCGATGACGTCAGGCACATCCACGACACGCGGTTCGCGTCGGTGACGTTCCGGCGGACCACGCCGCAGATCACGAACCCGGGAGGTCTGTGGGACGAGGCGATGCTGTTCTACGCGCCGCTCGGGCCGCGGTTCCTGCAGAGTCACGAGGTTCTTTTCCCGTCCGGGGCGGTCTCGAAGTTCGCGCACCTTGAGCACGAGACCGACGTTTACTCCTGGGATGGGGCGCAGATCCCGGTCCTGAAGTTCGACCAGCTGGAGCACTTCGAGGCGTCGCAGTTCTGGTACATGCTTTCGCGGAATCGGGATCCTTCGGGGCACGTTCGGCCGTACTGCCGGGCGACTTGCAACCCTGACCCGGACTCGTGGTTGGCCGAATTCCTCGCTTGGTGGATCGACCAGCGCGAGACGCTCGACGACGGCGCTCCGAATCCTGGCTACGGGTACGCGATACCGGAGCGCGACGGGGCGGTCAGGTGGGTCTGCAAGCTCGGGGACGAGCTCCACTGGGCGGACACGCGCGAGGAGCTTCTGGCGCGCCTCGGGAATCCGGAACTGCCCGAGGACGACCCGAACCAGGTTCGCCCCCTGTCGGTGACGTTCATCCTCGCGCGCATCTGGGACAACAAGATCGGGCTCGAGAACGACCCCGGGTATCTCGCCAAGCTCCAGGCGCAGGCGCGGCACGAAAGGGCTCGCCTTCTCGGCGACCCGACCCTGGGCGGGAACTGGAAGGTCAGGGCGTCCGCCGGGATGCTCTTCCGCCGCGAGTGGTGCAAGGCCATCCCCGCCGAGCCGTCCGGCCTCGAGGCGATCGTCCGCGGGTGGGACTTCGCCGCGACCGAGGAGAAGAAACAGGGCAGGGACCGCAAAATGGCGATCACCGTCGGCGTGAAGCTCGGCCGATACCGGCGCGCGGACCCGAAGGCGCCGGCGCGGTACGTCATCCTCGACGCGCGGCGCGTCAAACAGGGGCCGGCGGGCGTCGAGCTCGCCTTCACGAACACGACCGCGTCGGACGGGAAGCGCGTCAGGCAGTCCATCCCCCAAGACCCGGGACAGGCGGGGAAGAGCCAGGTGGCGACGTTCGCCGGGCTGGCCCCAGGGTATGACGTCAGGGCATCCCCGGAGAGCGGTGACAAGGTGACGCGGTTCAACCCGTTTTCCGCGCAGGCGGAGGCGGGGAACGTGGATTACGTCGCCTCGATAGACCCGGCATACCTCTCCGCTCTTGAGGGTTTCCCCGATGGCACGAAGGACGACGCCGACGCGACGTCTCGAGCGTTCGACGAGCTCACGCGCTACGCCGGGCGCGTGGACATGTTCGGCGGGGTTGAGGTCGGGGGCGCCGGGGATTCGATGGCCGAAGGGCTGGGCGCACCGTGGGAGACGAGGCAATGAGCACGCTGGGCAAGACCTGGAAGGTGAAGAACCGGAAAAAACCGGCGAGGCCGATCGTCGTCAGGCTCGCGACCGATCAGCGGCCGGAAGGTACCTTCCTGATGGGCGGGATGGCGCCCGGCTGGCCGCTGGCCGGGACCACGCCGCCCCCTTCGCCCACCGGCTCGATGCTCAAGAACGCCCTCGCTTACGTCGACCCGACGCGGCTGATCTCGGCGCAGATGTTCGTCCCGTACAACCCGTCGGTCCTCGTGACGCGGCGAGGGCTTTCCATCTTCGACCAGATGGGACTGGACGAGCAGGTCAAAGCCGCCCTTTCGTTCAAGATCCTCGCCGTCATCGCCTCGGGCTGGGAGGTCGTCTCGCCCGGCGACCAGGAGGACGACTGGGAGGTCACGACGTTCGTGCGCGACTGCCTGACCTACTTCCCGGGCGGGTGGAACGACGCGCTGAAGAAGTTCCTCCGCGCGCTGCGGTTCGGCTACTCGGTGACGGAGAAGGTGTACGCCGAGCGCGAGTCCGGGCCGCTGAAGGGCAAGCTCGCACTCGACCGATTGGTGGAGCTGAAACCCCACTACATCGACTTCGAGACCGACGCCTCCGGGAAGGTCGGCGCGATCATCCAACTCCCGTCCGCCGGGCAGAAGGGCGAGGGGGGGTACAGCCCGGCGAAGTTCGTCCACTACGTCTACGACAGGGAGTTCGAGAACCCTTACGGCAAGAGCGACCTGGAGGCGGCCTACCGCGCCTGGTGGACGAAGGACAACGCCTACAAGTGGTACGCCATCCTGCTCGAGCGCTACGGTATCCCGCCGCTCTTCGCGCTGTACAATGCGAACGAGTACCAAGGGCCGGACCTCGAGCAGCTGAAGAAGGTCGTCAAGAACATCCAGGCGGCGACGATGGGGATCATCCCGCGAGGGTCGAAGGACGGGCTCGAGTTCTGGAGCCAGTCGCTCGCCGCCGGGTCGCAGGATCTCTTCTCGTCCGCCCTCGCGCGGTTCGATGCCGACATCGCGAAGGCGCTGCTTCAACCTTCTCTCACGGGTTTCGCGCAGGAGTCCGGGAGCCAAGGGGCGCAGTCCGGCGGATCGCTCGCGCGGGCGAACGTGTCATGGCGCAGCTTCATGATGGTGGTGCGGGAGATCCAGGAGGACCTGGCCGCGAACGCGGTGAACTCGCAGATCATCCCGCAACTCTGCGACCTGAACTACTCGGGCCTGAAGTCCTACCCGGTCTACAAGGCCGGGCGGCTGGACGACGACAAGGAGCTGGAGCTGTTCAAGGTCTGGAAGGAGCTCGTCGATGGGCGGGTGGTCAACCGGATCGAGGACGACGAGACGCACATCCGGAAGGCGTTCGGGATGCCGGAGAACGACTCCCCGGTGCTCGAACCGCTGCCGGCGATTGGGATTGATGGCAAGCCGGACAAGGGGCGCGGCGGACAGGAACCCGGCGCCGATCCGAAGAAGGTTCCCGAGGACGAGCAGACGGCGGAGATGCGCCAGTTCGCGGAAGAGAACGACGCCGAGTGGGTCCTCCTGAACGGGCACCCGGTGTGCGTGGAGCGCGCGAAAGGAACGTCGTGACCCCGCTCGCCCTCCGCACGTCCGCCGGCGCCGTCAGGCGCGCGCTCGCCGTGGTCGAGGACGGGCGCGTGGTGCCGCTGAACGCCGAAGCTGCGGAGCACACCCAGCGCGACCTCAAGCCGCGCCTCGATGCCCTTGAGGCCGCCTCCCTCGAAGCGCTGCGGGATGCACTGGCCGAGTGCCGGGATGCCTTAGTCGCGCGGGTGCGGAAAGCCTCGGACTTCGCCGCGCTGGCGAACGACCTGAAGCGCCTGCCGCGGTTCGGCGCCGTCGAGATGGAGGTGCGCGCGATGCTCGACCGGGCGCGCGAGGCGGGGCGGAAGGACCTGCGGCGTGAGATGCGCGAGGGGCGAAGGGACTTCGCGGAGTGGGACGAATCGAAGCACCCGCGCAAGCCGTCAGGTTCGGACGCGGGCGGGGAGTTCGCGCCGAAAGATGAATGGGGGATTTCAAAGAAATTGACGTTCAAGCCGACCAACGCGCTCTTGGAGATTGAAGCTCGCAATCTTGAAGACTACGCGCAGAAAAGTTTGAACAGCTGGATCATCTTGGGCCAAACGGACAAATACCAGGCCATCATGGAACGCGTCAGAAGGTTGCGTCACGCGATGACGCTGCGCGGCCTTAATGCGAGGAAAGAATTTCTTGAACTGAATGAAAGTTCGACGCAACAGCGAGACTTCGCCGATTCTTCCTTCACCCCCAAGGCCGCGCTGCGCTGGCTCCGCGCCACCGCCTTCTGGATCTCCGGCATCCTCGATGATCGCATCCTCGCCGATGTGAAGGGGATTGTCCTGAACGGCCTGAAGACGGGGGTCGCTGGTTCCGTAATGGCGGAGCAGGTCCGCGACGCCTTCGTGCCGTGGCTCGGCGATCCGGACGTGATCCGCGACGAGCAGCAGCTCCAGCCTTGGCGTCTGGAAACCATCGTGCGCACGAACACGACAACGGCGTACAACCACGGTCGGTTGTCCGAGATCGTCGATCCGGAGATCGCGCGGTTCGTGAAGGGGATTCGCTACAGCGCGATTTTGGATTTGCGCACCACCGAAGTTTGCCGCTTCCTTGATGGGAAGGTCTTCAAGCCGACCGATCCGAATCTCGAGGCGCTGCTTCCGCCGAACCATTTCTCGTGCAGGTCAATCATCGTCCCGATCGTCGCCGGCGAAAAGATTGACGAAGACGAGTTCATCACGCCGGCCGAGATCGGCAGGGCGCGCGAGTTGGCCGACGCGAAATTCCTGACCCAAGACGATGCCTGGCGCGCGTACCGCGAAGGCGATGACGATGCGGAGCCCGCGAAAGCGCCACCGTCGAGGGCAACGGAATTCACGGTGGCGAGGCAGGCCGACGGGACCGTGAAGATCACCCGCACGGAGGTAACCAAAGATGGCTGAACTCCGCATCACCGATCTCGGATTGGCCGCGGCGGCGCGCGGGCTTTGCTCCGCGCTTGATGCCACCGGGGCGGCCGGGGCCTTGGAGTTTTATGATCAGGAGGGTGGTGCGCTGTTGGCACGGCTGCGGTTCAACAATCCGGCGGCCGTCGAATTCACCGGAGGCGTGGTGAAGTTCTCCGGCATAACCCCGGAACTCGATGCTCCCGGGAAGGGACGGGCGACGTGGGCGCGCGCGATGGACTCGGACGGGAATGTGATCTTCGAGTGCGACGTGGGGCAGAAAGGCAAGGGCGCGATCATCCAGCTTGAGGAAGACGATTTCGTGCGCAAGGGCGATCTGCTGCGCGTCTCGGAATTCTCCATGACGATCAAACAGGCCGGGTAGAGGGGCCATGTCCCGCCAGGCGATAGGTGTTGGAGCCGCCGCGAACGACGGAACCGGCGATCCGCTGCGCACGGCGTTTCAGAAGTCGAACGACAACTTCTCGGAAATCTACACGCTGCTCGGCGGCGACACGCTGACGGTATCGTCGGCCGTCAGCGCGCTTGGTCTGGGAACGGAGGACTCGCCGACGTTCACCGGGCTGACTCTCTCGGGCTTGACCAGCGGGCGCGTCCCAACGGTGGGTACTGGTGGCCTGTTCACCGACAGCGCGAACCTGACCTTTGACGGGACGACGTTCTCCACTTTGAGGGCAAGTCTTGCCGCAGGAACGCTAACGACTGCGGTAGGCCCGCTGACGATCACAGAGACGCGCAACGCTGCAGGAGTGACGTTTCCAGGTCTTAAATACACGATCACCGACACGGCCTCTGCCGCAGGCTCCCTTGCGCTGCAGATTCTCGGCGGTGCGGCGGGAGCGACGAGTCTGCTGAGTATTGGGAAATCCGCTCTTGTTACGATTGGCGCAACCTCTGGAACATTTGGAAACATTGCTTATGGTTCCAGAACCTCAGTTCCTTGGTCATCAATTTACGCAGGACTCACAATAGGGAGCTTCACATGTTTTTCAGAGGGCGCAGAACAGGCAAACACATCAACGAATTGGTCTATCAATGCAAACTGGACAGGAAGCGCGTGGCAATATGCCCTAAGTGGTGTTGCAGTATCAAACTACTTCCAAAATCAAGGAACGCATAATTTTAGGGTTGCTGGTTCCGGGACCATGGGAAACACCATTACTTGGACTACCGCTCTATCTATAGCGAGTGATGGCGCGGTTCAGTTCGGCGGGGTAACGACAAACGGCATTTCTCAAATTTCTTCCGGCGTCCTCGGCGTAGGCACTGGCGCTGCTGGCAGCTTCGCCGGACGCCTTAAACTCACCAGCGCAATCGCAGCAGGCGTTGCTGTCGGTAGTCTTAACGCCGCTCCGACTACTGGAGAGGTTCAATCCGTCACTGATGCTTTAGCGCCCGCAGTAGGAGTTCAAGTCGCCGCAGGTGGCGCTGCTAAAGCCCTTGTTTGGTACAACGGCGCGCAATGGACTGTTATCGGAATATGACCGAACCCACCATTCAAGTAACCGACAAGGAACAGGAGGAACGATGAAAGTATATTTGGACGCGCAACTCAAAGACCTCGATGGAACGACGTTCCGCATCAAGGACAAGAAGGACGGCCCCGAGCGCGAGTTGACGCTGAAGGACGCGGCCCTTCAAGCCCTGTGTTATCCGCTGGACGAAGACAGGGGAATGGACGGCAAGGTCTCTTTCGAGCGCCTTGAGTTGGCCCGCCGCATCAACAAGGGCGGGGAGGTGGAACTGGAACCGGCGGAGGCGGCGATGATCCAGAATCGGCTCCCCAAGGTCTATCCGATCCTGATCGCTGGTGCCGCCTACGAGATGCTGAAAGGCTGATTTAGATGTCGTTTGTCCAGCTCACCGCCGACACGACGCTCAAGACCGCGGATTCGACGGTCCTGACCGCCGACATGACGCAGTACGAGGTCGCCGACGCGGTCAAGGCGGGCGGACTGATGGGGATTGTCCCGTCCCGCGTTCAGAAACGGCGCGAGGATGAACAGAGGGATTTGTCGGCGCGGGTCCAGATCAACATCGCGCTGGAGGTGACGGCGGAGGCGCGCGGGAAGATCGAACACGTGCCGGAGCCTGCGCAGATTCCGGTCCCGGCACCGAAGAGGGCGCGGACGAAACCGCCCCCGAAGCCCAGGGCAATCCCGCCGTGGCGCGTCGGCATCTTCGCGGCGCTCGGTTTCGAAGCCAAGGCCGAGGCTTCGATCCGGCATCCGCACAACGCCGTCGCATCGGCGAACTTCGGCATCTCGGCAGAAGCACATGCAACCGGATCGCTCGAGCCGGAGTTGATGTCCACGGACGTTCTGCTCGCCCTCTTGACCGCCCTGGACGATCACGAAGAATCTCGAATGAGGGTAGCGGCATGAGATGCGCGGATTCGGAAAGGATCGACGGATGAAGCCGACGTTGAAGGATCGCTTGATCACGCTGGCGCTGACGATCATCGTTCTCGCGGTGATCGTCGCCTTGACCGCATGCGCTTTCCGGCCGGTCGTCGATCAACCGGACGCCAATTACCAGCATGACCTCGCGGAGTGCCGCGCGCAAGCCGAACGCGTGGCGGGACCTGGAACCACAGCGACAGCCGGAGCGGTGATCGGTGCCGGGCTCGGCTTCGCCCTCTGCGCTGCGTTCGGCGGACGCGATTGCGGCGCCACGGCGCGCGGGACGGCCGTGATGGGCTCGGCCTACGGAGCCGCGGGCGGGGCGCAGAGCGAAGCGCAGATCATCCGAAACTGCCTCGTCGGCCGCGGCCACAGGGTGCTGAATTGAAATTCGCTGCGGTCATCCTGATGCTGTCGCTCGCCGGATGCGCGTCGAAACCGCCTTGTCCTGTAGCGCAGGTTCATCCGGTCATGAGCCAGTCCGGCGCGCTCTGGTTCCTGATCGATGTGCCAAACGTCGGCGTGGTTCAAGAATTATTCCGGGCTGTGCGCGATGGGGATTGCGCGCCGGGCGATAATTGGGCCGAGGTGCCGAAAGGAGACGTGTGAAATACGAAACCGAAGCACGCGAGCACATCCGGTCCGGAGACATCCTCGCGTGGGGGCATGATCGGTGGGGGTCGTTTTATGATCTCAAGATTCAATTGGTCAGGATGTTCACGCGGTCGGAGTATTGTCACGTCGGGGTCGCCTGGGTCATCGCCGGCCGAGTCTTCGTCCTCGAGGCCGTCAGCGCAGGCGTGAGGATTTTCCCCCTTTCGCGCCTGCTGCCGTTCTACTGGGTGCCGCTGCGCGCCGCGTGGGAAGACGAGGTCGAGGCCTGGGCGCTGCGCCAGGTGGGCGAGCCCTACTCGCAGTGGCAGGCGGTGTTGGCCGGCCTGGGCCTCTTGAAGCCCGGCGCGGACTCGATCTGGCAGTGCGCCGAATACGCCGCCGAAGTCGCGCGGCGCGCTGGCGTGAACCTTGGGGTCGACGTGACGCCGACGGCGGTGGTGCGCGCCGCGCAGCGGCTTCAAGGGGCCGTCATGCATTTCGTGGAGGCAGACGAATGAGGCTAACCCAGATTGCCCTATCCATCGCCGGTGCATACGGGCAGCAGCGCAACGCGGTCGAATCCGCCGCATGGCTCTGGTTCGAATGGACGCGGGACCGCGACGGGCGCTTGGCTTATAGGTGGCGGCCGTGAACAGCGCCCCGAAGGTCAAATGGGAGTTCTGGATCGACGGTCCGCGCGGTCCGGCCATCGCCGGGTCGATCGAAATGCGCGGACACCTGTACCAGCTCGCCGCCCACATCGGGCCTCCGCGCCGTCGTCCGCGCGACGTCATGAAACGCCACGACGCGATGCGCCTGATCCGACAAGAACTCCACAGGGCGGTCGCCTCATGAACGGCTTGCGCCTCGTGCTCTTCGGCGTGAACTCTGACGCCGGGTTCGGACACGAGCCGCGGCGGCCGCTCGCGTTCTTCACGGGCGGGGCGACTGCCTCGCCGCTGGAACTCCTCCCTGATGTACCCCTACCAGCAGGGGCGGCACCCGTCCGTGAACCAGAGGAGGCGTCAGCGTGAAATTATCAGATCTTAATCCTGAATTCATTCGCTACACAGGGGAACGGACATTTTATGTCGGCGACCCGCCGAATGTTCAGTTTGCCGAAGCAGATGGCATCATGTTCCTTTGCCCAACGTGTTTCGAGAAAAACGGCGGCCCTAGCGGGACTCATCGCGTGATCTGCAACCGCCCTCGCGTGCCGCAGAGCGAGTACCGCGCGGGGCCTGGGCGCTGGGAGTTCGATGGCACAGGATTCGACGACCTGACGCTGGTGGCAGGGTCCTCATCGATAGCCCTACAGGGCGGCTGCGGCGCGCACTTCTTCGTCCGCGGCGGGGAGATCATCCAGGCATGACCGCGTTCCTGCTCATCATCACGTTCTTCTGGATCGCCTTCAACGTCGCGGCATCCTACGCGCCGCTGATCCTCGCCGAGCGCATCAGCCCTGGGCGCCTGCCCGCGGAGCTGCTCAAACGTCGGGAGGCGCGGCGCGTCCGGTTCTACGTCGGAAACAATCATTCGAGCTACGGGTTCTCCGCTTGGGCGCCGCCGCTCTGGACCGTGGTGGTGTTCGACCGTGGATTCTTCCAGCGCGCGTCACCGGAGCTCGTGCGGTTCGTCGTTGCCCACGAACTGGGACATGCCGCGGCCAGCCATCACGTGTGGCGGTGGTTCGCGGTGGTCTCGGGCGCCGTCCTGCTGCCGGTGACGCGGCGCTGGCTGGCGCGGCAGGAGGAAACAGCGGACAACTACGCAACGCTGCTCACGGGTTTCAAGAAGGGCTTTTTCGATCAACTGAAGTGAACAACACTCCACGAAAGGAGAACTCGCCATGACGAGCGAGAAGAAACCAAATATTTCCGTCCTGATGATGACGATGGCACCGAATCCGTTCCTGGAAGAACTCACCGCGTTCGCGATCAAGATGCACCGCATCCAGGCCGCGGACAAAGGCTACGAGTTGATCGTGATCGAGACCGGGAGCGACCGCTTCGACCCGGCCGGCCCGCTGGTTGGGCTGCAGATCGACAAGTACATCCGCTTCCCGAAGCCCATCGGCGGGGTGAAGGAGGCGAACTCTGGGATCGACGCCGCCTCGGGGGACTTCATCCTCTTCACGGGAACGGACATCATCCCGTCGTCGGGATGGGATGCGGAGCTGCTGCGCCTCTTCGCTGATCGTAAGGATTGCGGCGCCGCCTCCCTATCGGCGTTCGAACCGAACGCGACGATCGGCCCGGCCGGCCCCGTTGATCTCGTCGTCGAGGGGATGTTCTCGCCCTTCACGATGTTCCGGCGCGGCGAGCGGTACGACGAGGCGTACCTGCGCGTCTACCAGGACTCGGACCTGATCCTGCGGCTGTACGAGCGCGGGCTTCGTGCCTATCGTTCCTGCCGCAAGCACGTCTGGCACCTCGGGAGCGTGACGAACAACAGCGCGGGGTCGGCGCACGCGGAAATGCACGCGAAGGCCCTGGCGCATGACGAACGGCTTTTCTATCAGCGGTGGGGCAACTCGCCGCTGGCGATGTTCGCGATGATGCGCGGTGGCGCGCAGATTTACGGGCGGGAGCATGAGGCGCTGCTAGCGAAGATCAACCTGCATTACGATCCGAACGCGCCGGATGAACCGACCGAATACCACGACAACGTGGCGTCGCCCGAGACCGGCAGCCACGCGATGGCTTGCGGGGGTTAATCATGACCATACGCAAACTGGATCTTTCAAACCCAGATGATGCCGCACTTGCCGCAGATCATGCGATTCAGGTAGCCGCTGGGCGCGCGATCCAACTACACGCGCAGCCGGCTGGTGGGTTCGCCAAATATCCGCGCCCCGTCCGGGACGTTCATCAAATAGAGCTGACGACTCGATGCAATTTACGCTGCACGTACTGTCCGCATTTTCCGGAGCTCCCGCGCGCGAAGGTGGACATGGACTGGGACACGTTCGAGGCGTCCCTCGACCTCGTCCGGTTCTTCGTTCGGCAGGGAACGCAGACGGAGCTCAGCTTGACCGGGATCGGCGAGTCGATGCTCCATCCGCGGTTCGTGGAGATGGTCGCCGCGGCGCGCGCCACGATAGGGCCGCAGCGCCCGCTGGTCCTGACGACGAACGGCCTGCTGTTGGACGACGCGATGTGCGAGGCGCTGAAGCCCTACCACCCAGCGATCTTCGTCAGCCTCCACCGCCCGGAAAAAGCGGCGCTTGCGATCGTCGCTGCGCGGAAGGCCGGGCTACTCGCCGGGCGAAACACGGCATTTGCAGATTCGGCGTTCAACTGGGCCGGGTATCAGGAGAACTGGACGCCGATGGTTTCGGCACCGCGCATCCCGTGTGAGTTCCTGCGCTCCGGCTGGTGCGTGGTGCTGGTGGACGGGCGCGTGGCGACGTGCTGCCTGGACGCGGACGGCTCGAGCGTGATCGGGCACGTGCTGGACGACCCGGAGAAGCTGATGCTCAAGCCGTGGGGAACAGAGAAGAAGGGCTGCTCGGCCTGCCACATGGAGGTGCCGTGATTCCAGACCTCACCAGAATTTACATGCCGGCGCTGGATTTCGTGCGGGCGTTGAACGAACGGCTGGCGATCATCAAATTCCTCTGCCGCTGGTTCTTCGGGCGCTATGCGTACCGAGAATTCTTGTTCATTGTGAAGATCATTGAGGAACAAGGACACGGCGCGTTCCGCGAATACGGCTGCGAGAAATGCGAGTATCAGGATGACCCCATGCCTCTGATCTGGTGGCGAAAGAAGGAAGAGACGCCATGAACAAACGGAAGAAGCGGATCGGAGGCGGCTCCACGAGGACCAGCGTCCCGAAGATCAGCATCGTCACGTGGCTCGGGATCGTCCAGGACTTGATCGGCAAGCACAGCACGCCGGTTCAGACGCGCGGACCGTACAAGGGACACGCCTCCACCGATTCGGTCGCCTGGGTGGCCGAACTTGCGGGCCTGTGCGCCGCCCACATCCGCCGGTGCAACAGGGGCAAGCCGTACGACGAGAACATGGCGCTCGCCGCGATGATGGGCCTGATCCTTTCGGCCTGGTACGCGCAGGTCCATCGGGCGAAGGGCATGGATCCGAACCGGCCGCTCTCGCGCCGGCGGATCTTCCCGCGCCTCGCGAGCTGGCGTGCCGCCCTGGCGGTCGCGACGACCGACGACCGGATCATGGGCGCGATCTGGGGACGTGGGCAGGCGTGGAACTTCCCGTTCGGCCGCGGCGCGAAGGGAGGGAAGTTCGTGTGAGCGAAGCTGAGACGCGCCATTGCCCGTCCTGCGGCGCTCCGAGTGCGCTGGAGGAAGTCGGTTCGGCCTCCGGGCGCGGGCATTTCAACTGCCCGAAGTGCGGGCGCTGGCGGGAGAAGAACCCGGCCGCCGTCGCTCTCGGGTCGTTGGGCGGGCAGGCCAGGATGGACGGGATGACTCAGGCGCAGCGCACCAAGCTCGCCACGGAAGCAGCCGAGAAGCGCTGGCGCGACGAGAAGCTGAAGCGCAATCTGCCCCCGATCCGGGGCCGCTGAAACCCTTGATTCCTGCAATGCCAAGCGCCTGGCGGTAGCGGTTTAGACGTCAATGGCCCTAAATTTGGGCCTGCGATGCCATATTCCGCCGAAAAGTACCAGCCTACCTGGAAAGGCGAACCCGCCGAAGCTCGCGCCAAAGCCGGTCAGCTTTACCGTCTGGATTTTGCATCCGGGAAGTCCTATATCGGAGTCACAAAAAAAACCGCGCAGGAAAGGTACGCGAGCCACGCCAAGGCCACGAAAGAAGGATTGAATTGTGCTGTAAATCGCGCATGGAGGAAATACGGCGCCCCTTCTCTTGTTTTGTTGGCGATCATCGAAAGGCAAGATCTGCTAGCTGCCGAACAACGCGCTGTGCGCGTATTTGGTACCTACGGCAAACACGGCTACAACATGACCCCTGGCGGTGATTTCAATCCGTCGACTCTTTCGTCGGTACGAGAAAAAATCTCTTCCACGAAAAGAGGGTGCCTCAACCCGATGTACGGAAAACCGATTTCAGAACAGCATCGCGCGGCCCTGAAGATGGGTCAGGCGAGAATCAATTCTCCTGAATTTGTCGAGCGCAGGATCGCGCCATTAAGGGGCCGGCATCATTCTGAAGAGTGGCGCAAACGCATCGCTGATGGTTTACGCGGCAAGAAAAAAACCGATCAACACAAGGAAAAGATGAGGATGTCGCTTGCGATCGCGACCGCTGTACGTTGGAACTGGGCCTTCTCTCGTCTCCCACATTCTCATCCCGTGATAAATGGACAAATCAGCTCATAGCAACGCCATTCGGGGTGTTGAAATTTTCCGTGCCGGAATCCATAACGGGGATTCATACACGGAACAAGACATCAATGATATGGTGTCTGCGTTCAATGAATTAGACTTCCGTCCGGCGCTGAAAGTTGGACACACAAAAGACCAGCCAGGCGCTCCGGCTTATGGCTGGGTTAAAAATCTGAAACGAGTTGGCGATAAGCTGGTGGCGGATTTTGAAGACATGCACGACTCTGTCGTGGATGCCATCCGCAAAAGAACCTACCCGAATGTTTCAGCGGAAATATACTTCAACCTCAAACGTGGGGGCAAGAGCTTCCGGCGCGCGCTGAAAGCCGTGGCCCTGCTCGGCGCCGACGTTCCGGCCGTGGCTGGGCTGACGCCGCTCCACAAGATGGAGTTCGCGGCCGACGGGTTCGACTCCGTTGCCGCCTGCGAGCAGACGTTGGACATCCAGAAGCAGGCCATCATCGACTCGCTCACGGAGCGGGTTGCTGCGCTGACCGAAGCTGCGGAGACCGCCGCGCTGGAGCGCGAGGTCGAAGGGTTGGAAGATCAGGTCGCCGAGTTTGGTGAGGGGAAGTGGATAACAGTGAATGGTCGGCATGTATTTTTGAAGAAGGGGCAATCAATCGAGGACGCAGTAAAAGCTGGGAAAACAAGTTTGAGAGAACCCCCTTCGCTACCTGGCTCTACACCTTTGTCTAAAGAGGAATTAGGTCAGGAAGTAGAAAGATTGAATCGGGTTTTGGAAAGGGAACGAGATGCTGGTTTTCCACGCAGTCGGCTTGAACAAACCAAAAAGCAGTTAGCTAAGGCAATTGAACGGCTCAATTCAACAAAGCAGAAGGAGTACGACGCCATGACGATCAAGGAACTCCAAGAGAAGAAGGCCGCCCTCCAAGCGCAGCTCGACGAGATGAAGAAGAAGGGCGGCGACGAGGATAAGGCGAAGATCGCCAAGTTCGAGCAGGACATCGCCGAGTTCGGCACGCAGATCGCGTCGCTCCAGGAGGCCGCGGCCACCAACGAGGAGAACCAGCGGCTGCGCGCGCAGGTCTCGCTCCTGATGGAGAAGGACCGCGCCCGCGAGGTCACCGAGCGCGTCGCCAAGTGCAAGGTCATCGCCTTCCGCGAGGACCTTGAGGCGATCTACACCCACGCCCTGGCTTCGCCCGCCGTCAAGGTCAAGCACTTCGCCGTGAAGGACGGTAAGCGCACCGAAAGCGAGAAGACGATCACGGAGGTGGTCGACTCGCTGGTCGGACAGATCAACGCCTCCTCGAAGAAGCTTTTCGAAGTCGTGACTGATGGCGGCGTGCGCCGGCGCGAGGAAGGCCCGTCTGGCGACGACGCTGGCCGCGAGATCGACGAAAAAGCCAAGGCCCGGATGCGCGACGGCAAGAGCAAGGACTACGCCGAAGCCATGGAGGCGGTGCTTTCGGCGGAACCCGAGCTCGCGGAGCGCTATAACCAGCAGCAGGCCGCCGGGCGCCAGTAGCCAGGGCAACCCCAAAGAGAAACGAAAAGGAGATCGCAACATGAAACTCATCACCAAGCTCTTCTCCGCCGCCCTGGCGGCTTTCGCCGAGTCGCTCCTCGCCTGCCGGGCGGAGTTCGGAGAACAGGTCAACTGGCCCGGGCTCACCGCCGCGGCGAGCCTGAACCACCACCAGTACGGGGTGGTGCGCTTCGCCGCCGCGACCACGGTGAATATCTGCTCCGAGGTCCTCAAGGGCGCCGCCCTGAAAGGGCCGATCGGGATCCTCCAGAACAAGCCGTACGTGAACGAGGCCGCCCAGGTCTGCCTGTTCGGCCTTTCGAAGGTATTCGGCGGGGGAACGATCACCGCCGGCGCGCCGATCAGCTACGACTCTTCGGGGCACGTGATCGACGCGGTTTCGGGCGACGTGGTCATCGGGCGCGCGATGGAGGCGGCGACCACCGCTGGGGAGATCGTCACCGCGATGATCTTCCCGCCCATCAAGTGGGCCGATGTCGCCTAACGTCAACGTCAGGAGAAACGTAACCATGAAAAAGATCCTCACCTTCCTGCTCGCCGCTATGTCGGCATACGCCGAGGGGGCGCTCGCCGCGAACCTCGGCGGTCAGCGCGACGTTTACGTCGACGTTCCGCTCTCGAACGTCGCGGTGATGGCGTTCAGCCGCGGGGGCTTCGTCGGCCCGGCGCTCTTCCCGGTCGTTCCCGTGCCGAAGCAGTCCGGCATGTACCCGACGATCACCAAGGCGGACTGGTTGCGCATTCCGCAGTCCACCGTCCGGGCGCCGAAGACGCCGCCGCGGCGCGTCTCGTTCAGCGTCAGCTCGGATCAGTATAACGCGATCAACTACGCGCTGGCGGGCGACAACTCGATCGAAGACCTCGCGAACGCGATGGTGGCTTTGCGGTTGCGGCAGAACACCGCGCGGTTCGTCGTCAGCCAGCTCGCCGCCGACTACGAGGTGCGCATCGCGAATAAGGTCACGTCGATCTCGAACATCGGGTCGGGCGTCACCCTCGCCGCGGGCAGCCGGTGGTCGAACTACGCGAATTCGGACCCGATCGCCGACGTCAGCACGGGGCACGCGTTCATCCGGAACAACACCGGCATCCGCGCCAACACACTGCTGCTGGACTACGACACGCACCGCATCGTGCGGCGCCACCCCGTCCTGCTGGACCTCTACAAGTACACGGACGGCGGGTTCCTCACGATGCTGCAGCTCCAGGAGGTCTTCGACGTGGGCCGCATCCTGGTCGCCGACGCGATCCGCGAGAACGCGAAACAGGGCGGCACGAGTTCGATGACGAACATCTGGGGCAACAACGCGCTGCTCTGCTACGTCGACCAGGACGCCGTGTCGGAGGAGACGGCCACGTTCGGCCTCGGCTTCCGCTGGACGCCCGATGGTGCCCCGGCCCCGATGCAGGCGCGGACGTACATGGACCCGGACCCGGGCAAGAAGGCCGAGGTCGTTGAGGTCGGCTACTACCAGGACGAGAAGATCGTCGCGGCGCAACTTGCGTATTTGGTGGGTTCGACGCTGTAACCCAAGGGGGCTGCCGCCACCACGGGGCAGCCTCGCAACCTGCAAAGGAGAAAGAATGCTCCGCAGACTCACGAAGGACGCCGGCCGATTCAAGGCGGGCGTCCTGCACGACTGGCCGCTCACGGTCTGGCACTCGGTGGCGAAAGACGCCGGGTTCAAGTCCCTGGACGAGTTCAGCAAGCCGGAAGAGATGAACACGGTGCTCCAGAACCGCAACGGAGGCGGGAAGGAAACTCCCCGCACCGCGGCGCGCGCCGGGGCGCACTGATAATCCCGCCGAAAAGGAACCGCATATGAAACGCACGCTCGCACTGTTCGCCGCCGTCCTCGCCCTCTGGACCGAGGGGGCGCTGGGCTGCCAGGTCGGCCCGATGAAGCCGCTGGAGCTCCTGTTCGCGCCGTTCTTCAAGGGGCCGAGCTTCATCCGGACGAACTCGCACGGGGCGCAGTTCGCCGGCCGCACCACGCTCTCGAGCGGGTCTGCGTCCCAGGTGGTGAGCACCTCGAACGTGGCGAGCGACAGCCTGATCGGGCTGACGGCGCAGGTAGCGCTCGCCGGGGGCTACACGTTCGTGGGCCGCACGGCCATCGCCTCAGGCCTCTCCACGGCGCCGGCGTCTACGATCGCGATCTACAGCGGTGACATCGTCCAAGCCACCTTCGAGAGCCCGAATGCCATCACCTCCGGGCAGGCGCTGCGCGTCGACTCGATCGTCAACGGCGTTTCCTTCTCTCTGGCGACCGCGAACAGCCTGACGGTGATCGCTTCCGGCGCCGTGGTGATGTGGGAGATCGCGGCCAAAGATCCGTCGCGGCTGAAGGTGAACACGATCAGCGACGGCAGCTACTTCACGATCGGCTGGGCGGACGGCCGCGCGCGACCCGTCGACGTCGTGGTGATGTGGGAAACCAAGCGCCCGGGCAGCGCATAACGGGACGATGGACCGATGCTCGAATACGCGGTCATCGCCTCCGGGTTCCTGGTCAGCGGGAACGTAGACCTCAGGCAGCGCAAGCTCGAGGCGATCTTCTGCCCGACGCTCCTCGCGAGCGGCACGCTGGCGGTTCAGGGGAATGTCGACACGGTCAGCGGGAACTTCGTCCGGATGCTCGAGACGCGGCAGCCCGGGTCCGGGGATTTCCAGCTCGCCGTTGGCGTCGGGAGCCGCTGGATCGGCTGGCCGGCGGGCATGGACTCGCCGGCATACGCGCGGTTCGAGATCGTCACGGCCGCTGGATCGCTCCAGCACGACAACCGCACGCTCACCCTTGTCACGAAGCCGCGCTAGGGAGGGCGGCGACGCGCGCTCCCAAGAAACTTTCCTCAACCGCATGATCATCGACAGGAAGATCGAGACATGACCCAAGCAGGCACGCTGTATAAATTGAACTTCCCGAACGGGAAGTCCTACATCGGCATTACCACCAGGGGCATCGAGGCACGATTCGCTGGCCATTTGTCGGCGGCGAAATCTGGATCCGATTTGCCGTTAACGCGGGCAATACGAAAGCACGGGGCGCCGGACAAGCAAATCCTTGCATTCATGAATCACGACGACCTGCCAGCCGCCGAAATCCGCGCCATTCGCGTGTTCGGAACGCTCACGCCGAACGGGTACAACGTGACGTTCGGCGGCCAGACGTCGCCGACCCTGAGGCCGGAAGTGGCGGCGAAGATGGGCCGTTCGCATCTTGGCATGAGGCCTTCCGAAGAAACACTTGAAAAATTATCCGCGTGGCAACGCGGGAAACCTAAGAGCGCGAAACACCGCGCGGCGCTAAAAGAAGCGAAGCGCCTCAAGCCATTCACGGCAGAAGTGCGGGCGCGCATGTCGGCCTCGCACCTGGGTGTTCCTTTGAGCGCAACTACGCGAGAACGCATGTCTATCGCTGGGCGCGGAAGGCCAAAGAGCGTAGAACACAAAGCGAAGATCGGCGCATCGAACCGAGGAAAAATTCTTTCTCCGGAAACTAGAGCCAAGATCAGCGCCGCGCAACAAGGGAAAAAGAGTGGGCCACACACCAAGGAGACCCGCGCAAAAATGGTCATCGCGTGGGACCTGCGTCGCAAAAAGACTGCGATGCGGAACGCGGTTGTTGGGGGTGTGTCATGAGCCGCCCTTTGACGATTGCTATGGCCGTGCCTGGGCTTCCTTTCAACGGGGAAACTTTCAACCGACAGAGCTTGGGAGGCTCAGAATCGGCGGGGTATTATCTCGCGCGCGCCTTGGCAAAACTGAAACACAGCGTGACTGTGTTTTGCAATACGGAGAAGATGGTCTCTTGCGCTGACGTTGACTACATTCCGCTGCAAAATTTCAGGGCGTGGGTCGAATACACCCCGCATGACGTGTGCATCGTTCAACGGGCGCCGGACATGCTGCAGGGGTACAACCAGGCGAAGCTGACGATCCTCTGGTGCCACGACCTCGCGATGAAACGCGCCGAGCCGATGTACCGTGGAACGTCCTGGAACTGGGACAAGGTGGCCGTCCTCTCCGAGTTCATGCGCGGGCAGTACAAGCAGGTCTACGGGTTCTCGGACTCGCAGCTCTTCCTGACGCGCAACGGGGTCGACCTGGAAGCCGTCGCCGCGGCGCGGGCCGAGTTCGAGGCCCTGAAGACCACCACCAGGAATCCGCTCTCGATGTTCTTCGCGGCGCGGCCCGAACGCGGGCTGGACATCCTGCTCGCGGAGATCATGCCGCGCATCCTGAAGGAGGAGCCAAACGCCAAGCTCTTCGTCTCGGCCTACGACAACCCGGTGGAGCACCTGGCGGACTTCTACGGGCACTGCCGCGCACTCGCCGAGAGCATGAAGGGCAACGTCGTGGCCCTCGGGTCGCTCACGAAGTCCGAGCTCTACACCGCGTACCACGCCGCGGGGCAGTACGTCTACCCGACGCCATCGCGGCTGGCGCCCGATTTCGATGAAATTTCCTGCATCAGCATCATGGAAGCCCAGGCGTGCGGGATGCCCGTGGTCACCTCCGCGCGCGGGGCGCTGCCGGAAACCCTGTCCCCGGAGGCCGGGCGCCTCATCGCGGAGCCCGTCCACACGGCAGCCTACGCGGACGCCTTCGCCGAGGCCTGCCTGCGGTACATGCGCGATCCGGAGGCCCGCAGACGTGCGTCGGCCGCCGGCCTGGCGCGCGCGGCCACGCTGGGGTGGGATGGCGTGGCGAAGCAGTGGAGCGAGATGATGGAGGCCGAAATTCGTTCCAGATCTGCGGATCTGGCGACTCTGGCCAACCACTTCTGGCGCCGGAGCGAGATCTACGGGGCGAAGGAGTGCCTCAAGAGGCTTCCCGCGGACGACGCGGCGAGCGCGCCCGTGCGCCGGCGCATCGAGGAGGACTGGGGCTTCCTGGACCGGCCGGATGGGATGCGCATCCAGTACGAGCGGATCGGCGCGACGCACGACGCGCGCGTGATCGACTGGTCGCCGCAGGAGCCGCGGTACAAGGCCGTCCGGCAGTGGCTCCAGGCGCAGGTGGACGCGCTCCCGGAGGGGCAGATGCTTTCGGTCCTAGACTACGGCTGCGCGCACGGCGGGTATGCGACCAACCTCCTGAAGGAGATCCCGCGGCTCAGGATCACGGGCATCGACATCGACCTCCGTGGAATCCAGCTCGCGGACCAGTTCGCGGAGAAGCTCGGTGTCTCGGACCGCTGGCGGGGGGTGGTTGGAGACCTCGACCGGCTTTCCGACCCGGACGTGCCGGAGATGCGCGAGCAGTACGACATCGTCATGGCGCAGGAGGTCCTGGAACATGTCCCCGATCCCGGAGCTTTGATCGTCGCCCTGGACGAGCGCGTGAAGGACGGCGGGCGCGTCTGGATGACCGTCCCTCACGGCCCGTGGGAGTATTCCGATTACAGGCGGTATCCGCACCGCGCCCACGTCCGCGAGTTCGACCTCCACGACCTCCACGACATCCTGGACGTCAAGGGACGCAGTTCACAGCTTTCGATCAGCTCGATGCCGTTCGGGCACTCCCCGGAAACCGACGAGGCCCTGGGCTGGTGGGTGGTGCAGTACGAGGTACACCCGGACGGTCGCGGGAAGATCGGCGCGATCGACATGGACCGCAAGCTCGCGATCCAGCGCCCGCGGCAGACGGTCAGCGCGATGATCATGGCCGGCGGGGAAGCGGCGGATGAGACGCTGCACTGGTGCCTGAGGTCCCTGGTCCACGTCGCCGACGAGCTGATCATCGCCGACTGCGGGCTCTCGGAAGAGGCGCACCGGATCATCGACCAGTACCGCTGGGTGCCGCTCGACGGGAAGCCCCACGCCTACCTTCTGGACATCCGCGTCATCCCCGGGGGCGACCCGAAGGCGGACGGTTTCGAGACGCCGCGCAACAAGGCGCTTTCGGAAGCCCGTGGCGATTGGGGGCTCTGGCTCGACACGGACGAGAAGCTGCTCCAGCCAGACAAGGTGGCGAAGTACCTCCGGCCGAACGGCTTCGACGGGTATTCGATCCGGCAGCATCACTTCAGCGTGGACGCGAACTTCGGCGCCGACCTGCCTGTGAGGCTTTTCCGCAACCCGCTGAAAACCGGGAGCGGGATGCGGTTCATCGGCATGATCCACGAGCACCCCGAGAAGGGCTTGAACATGGGGCCGGGCGCCGTGACCGTTCTCCCCGACGTCCACATCCCGCACGTCGGGTACCTGATCGAGAGCGGGCGGCAGAAGAAGTTCGGCCGCAACCTCCCGATGCTCGAGGCGGACATGGAGAAGTATCCCGAAAGACTGCTCCAGAAGCATTTCATCATGCGCGACAAGATGCTCCTGGTTGGGCATGAGCTGCGGAACAACGGCAGCCGCGTGACGCCCGGCATCCGCAAGGCGTGCGAGGAGGTGGTCGAGCTCTACCGCCGGCATTTCCTCGGCAAAGGGCATTTCACCAACGTCGACCCGATCGAGTATTACTCGCAAGCTAACGCGGTTCTGGCTCAGGGGTTCGACTCCGCGTTCTCGATCAACGTGGACAAGGTCGACGCGCATCTGAACGGAACGACCAAAGCGCGGTTCGCCACGGTGGATGACTTCGTCGCCGAGATCACGAACCGGGCGCGGGATGCTGCGGCGCCGATGGACACGAGGTACTGGTGAGCTATTACACCAACCCCGGCAGCGTCTTCGCCGCCTACCCCGCGATCAACACCGCGCAGACGACGGGGCTGAACTCGGCCGTCGTGGCCGGGTTCATCGACCAGGTCGAGAACGAGATCAACACCAAGGTCGCGGCCAAGTACGCGCTCCCGTTCGCGAACGGCTGCCCGATCGTCGCGACGCTCGCCCTTCGGGAGGCGATCTTCCGGATCGCCATCCAGCGCGGGCTCGTCCACTTCCCGCCGGCGGTCCAGGGACGAGCCCCTTTGGCGGTCCAGCACGAGATGGACCAGAAGCTGCTCGACCAGATCATGACCGGCAAGGTCGGGCTTCTGGACAATTCGCTTGCCGTGATCGGGGTCTCGACCACGGAGCGCGGTGAGATCTGGTCGACCACGATGGCCCAGAACCCAACCTTCCACGAGGGGTCTCGGTACGACCAGGTTGTGGACACGGACAAGCTCGACGCGATCGAGACGGCCCGCCTCGGGAGGGGGCTGTGACCACGGTGACGATCAACGTGACGGCGCTTGCCGCCAGGGCGAAGATCGAACGCCTGGCGAAGGCCGTGGGTCCAGGCGTGATCCTCAAGGTCATTGGGCTGCGCCTTCTTTCCTACGTTGACGAGTCCTTCAAGACGAAGGGGCGTGGGGCGTGGCGGCCGTTGTCCCCGCTCACGCTGGCGATGCGTGCGCGTGGCGGCGATCAGCCGCTCCAAGACACCGGACGGTACAAGCAGTCGTTCGTTCGAGACGTTGGCGGCAGAGCTGGCCCTGGGACTGACTACGAAACGGATGACCGCACGTTCGTCGAGGTTGGTTCGAACGTGAAAACTCCCTCCGGAATCCCGCTCGGCAAGATCCACGAGCACGGAACGGGGCCGTTCGTCATCCGCGTGAAACAGGCTCGCACGCTCGCCGCGCGGCTCAGATCCGGGGCGTGGGTGAACTTCGGCAAGCAGGTGAACCACCCCGGGATTCCCGCCCGCCCCGTTCTCCCGACCGCCGCGACCGCCGAACGGCTCGTGGTCGAGGTGGTGGACGAGATGATCCAGATGGAGGCCGACCGTGGCAGCGGTTAACTATCACGGGCTTCTGACGCAGCTCAAGACGATCATAGAGGCGGACGCCTCGCTCGACGGTGTCCCTGTTTTCGTCGAGGAGGATCCGGCCTTCGATCTTTCCGGGGCCGGCAAGGCAATCGTCCTGACGCTCGGGAATCGTCGTCCATCTGCGGGGCAACCTTTGGCCGCAGGGAAGCGCACGCGGTGGGAGGTTACGCTTAGCGCCTGGGCGATGGGGTACGCGATGAGTTTCGAGAAGGCCGCGGCGCTGCGTGACGAACTCGTCGGGGCGCTCGAGTTGGTGCTGATGAACAACCGGACGATCGGCGACAAGCTCGCGTCCGGATGGATCGAGGGCGGGGAGTTCATCTCCGTCCGGGACGAAACGACCGGGTCTTACGCGATCGCCGAAACGAGGATGGTGGGCGAAGCGACGGCGATAGCAACGTGACAATTTCAACGAAGGAGGCAAGGCCATGAAGACGATCTTGAAGGCACTCACCATCGCGATGCTGCTCTGGGCCGAAATGGCCCTGGGCGCCAGGGCGCAGGGGCACCTCGGGTTTCTCGGCGTCGCCAAGGAAACCACGTGGGGCACGGCGGTCGCGGCCACTGACTACGTGGAGCTCTTGAGCGAGAACATCTCGACGAGCATCGACCGATTCCCGACGCGGAACATCTTCGGCGGCTTCTACGAACCGGACGACTCCGCGGGGATGCGCCGCACCGCGGGTTCGATCACGCACGCCGGGCACCCGGTGTCGCTCGGGCACCTGCTCAAGGCGGCGTTCAACAACATCAGCCAGACGGTGATCCTCTCCGGGTACCTCTTCCAGCTCCACTTCACGGGCTGCAAGAGCGAGTTCGCGGACGGGGTTCCGCGGCAGCCGTTCACGATGGAGGTGAACCGGAACATCAGCTCCGGCTCCCACCGCTACGCCGGGGCTCAATTGAACCGCCTGACCTTGGCCCTCGCGCCGAACCAGGACCTTCGTGCGACGGCGGAATGGCTCGCGAAAACGCGCAGCATGATCAGCGCGACGACGCCGACCTTCCCGGGGTCTTCGACAGAGCCGTTCACGTTCGACACCGCGTCCGTGCAGATCGCGGGGGCGGCGAACACGCGGCTGGAAGCGTTCCAGATGGTGGTGGACAACCAGTTGGAAGGCATCGCGGCGCTCAACAATTCGAACGAGATCACGCGCGTGAGGACTCAAGGGCCGCAGATGATCCGCGTTTCCGGGACGCTGGACTTCGCGGACAACGCGGAGGAGCTGGACTTCATCAACCAGACGGAGCGCGCGATGGTCGTGACGCTCACGCGGGCGCAGAGCTTCGCGATGCACATCGAGATCCCGCGGATGGTCTACACCGCCTTCCCGATGGGCATGGGCGGCCGCGGCCGGCAGACGGTGGGTTTTGACGGCGTTGCGCGTTACCTCGCATCGTCGCTCGCGGCGGTGCGTGTCATGTTGACCACAACGAAAAGCAATTTTTGAACCGGAAGGAGGATCTGCGGATGGACCAAGCGGCCAAGACGAGCTCGCCGGAATCGTTCAACAACAAGGTCATCGTCGGAGGGGTCGAGGTGGACCTGGATCGGATGCCGATGCTGACGCTGGGGCACAAGCGAAAGCTCTGGAAAGAGCATGAGGTAGACCTTTCGAGGATCGGGAAATTCACCCCGGAGGATGAGTTCAGGTTCGCGCTCTTCATGCTCCGCCTCGTTCGTCCCGAAACCACGGAGGCAGAGGTCGAGGAGATCAGCATGGCGACGGTTGCCGACATCGCGGTTGCCGCCTTCCGCAAGCTTTCGGCGAAAGCCGGAGGTGGACTCCCTTTCTCTACACCCTCGCCGACTTCGCCTGGTGGTGGGGGTGGGGACCTGGCGACATAGAGGAGTTCACCGAAGAGGAGGTGGGCGTGCTCCACGGCCGCCTTCGGGAACAGGTCAGGGCGCACGACGAGGCTCACGTGAAGTTCGCAAAGGAAGGGGTAGGCCCTATGATCGAGATGGCTGTGCTCTCCGCGTTGCAGAAGGCGTACCGCCATGGCTGACGTCGGTCTCCGAGTAAACCTAACCGGGGCCGAAGAGGCGCGGCGCGGCATCGAGGGAATATCGAAGGCCGTCAACGATGTCGCCTTCGAGGACAAGCGTTGGGCGGACATCCAAGCCAAGGGACAACAAATGTCCCAGGCACTGCGCGCTGAACAGGACCGGCGCGCGAAGTCCCTCGAGGAGCTTAAGAAGCACACCCAGGGTGTCGTTGCCAGCGTCCAGGAACAGATGCGCCAAGAGGAAGCGGCGGAGTCGATCATCGGGCGCGTGACCGGCGCCCTGAAGATGAAGGCGCTCCAGTATCTCTCCGTCGGGGCCGCCGTGGCCGGATTCGTCACGGTGCTCAAGGGATCGCTCGTCGCGGCTCACGAGGCGGAGGAGGCGACGCTGCGGATGAACGCGGTGATGGCCGCCACGGGCGGTTCTGTCGGCTTCACGACGGGGAAGCTCGGGGAGATGGCCGAGGCGTGGCAGAAATCGACGCGGTTCGATTCCGAGGGGATCAAATCGGCGATGTCCGTGATGCTCACCTTCGGCAACGTGCAAGGGAAGGTGTTCGAGGACGGTATGCGGCTGGCGATGGATTACGCCGAGCTTTACAGAACCGACCTCTCCAGCGCGGCGCGGATCGTTGGCCGCGCCTTGGAAGATCCCATCAACGGCCTGACCGCGTTGCAGCGCGTGATCGGGACCGTCTCCCCGGCGACGAAGGACTACATCAAGGAACTGGTGAGCGCCGGTCAAGAGGCTCAAGCTCAGGGCGTGATCATAGATCTCTTGAAAGGCAAGTTCGGCGGATTCGCAGAAACCATGAACACCGGCGTGGTGGGCGCCATCGCGGAGGTGGGCAAGAACTGGAAAGACCTCCTGAAGATCATCGGGCAGACCAGCGTGATCAGCGAGACGGAGGGGGTGGTGCTGGGGCTCACGAACAAGTGGCTTCGCGGGATGCAGAACATCGTCCAATTCCTGACAGACGCCGAGGATCGAGAGCTGGCGATGCTCCGTTTCAAGCTGAAGAACTCCCAACTTGACGCAGACGCACAAGACAAGGTCTTGGACCGGATCGTCGAGATCGAGGGCCGGCGGACGAAGGTGACGGAGAGCGGCGCGCGGGAACGGGAGGCGGCGGAAGCGAAGGCGCAGGATTCGCTGCTGGCGCGGTTACAGAACAAGGCCGGGGTGGAGCAGGACCGCATCGCCGCCATCACAAAAGAGCTCAAGGGGCTCTACGCGATCATGGGGAACCCCGAGAACCGCGGGGATGTCACCACAGCGGCCGCGGAGCGCATCAACGCGCTGGAGAAAGAGCAGACCAGGCTGATCGGCGAGCGCAGCAAGAAAGCTGCGGAGGCGGCCAAGCAGGAGCGGGATCTCGTTCTCGGAACGCTCGACTACAAGATCAAGATCGGGGAGATCGAAGTCGGCGAGAAGATGAAGGTGATCGACCAGATGCTCGTCGGCGTGCGCAAAGGAAGCACGGAGGAGCTTTCGCTCCTGAACGAGAAGTTTCGTCTGAACGAACAAATCAACAAAGATTACCAGGAGGGGGCCAAAAACTGGGTCAAGGCCACCGACGAGATGGTTAAGGCCGACAACGAGCTGATCTATTCCTGGGACAAGCTGGGCAACCGCATCACGATCACCAAGAAGGATTACGCCGAGCAGATAAAGAACACCCAGGAGATCAATGACCGCGCCGCGAAGGCCGAGATCCGCCAGATCAACGAGACGACGTACCTGTTCAAAGAGCACAAGATGGCGGCGCTGAAGGATCTGGAGCGACAGTACATAGACATGGGCGACGAGGGGGCGAATGGGCTGAAGCGCATCCGCGGCGAGATGGAAGCGCTGAAGGGAACGACGAAAGCTACCGGGGTGATCGTCCAGGACGTCGGCTTCGACATGGGCAAGGTGTGGCAGGGCGTTCACACGGGGTTGACGCAGGCGATCGGGGACATCGCGCGGTACGCGCTCGGGATCGGCGACAACGTGAAGAGCCTCGGCGAAGCGCTGAAAGGGTTTTTCTTCGGGATCGCGAATTCGATCATCGACATGTTCGCCAAGGTCGTGGCGAACGAAGTTTTCAAGTGGCTGTTCCTGAACGACGGTCCTCTCAGTGGGATGCCGGGTGCCGAGAAGATAGCTGCTTCTCTCGGGGGTTCTGTGGTTTCTGGCGCCGCTTCTGGGGCCGCGAAGAGTCTGTTAGGCGATGGAAGTGGAGGCGGCGATGGGGGCAGTTTTGTCGGGAATCTCATAAGCAAAATTGGTAATTTAGCTGATATTTTTGGAGGCAGTTCCGGCAGCGTGGCCATGAATGTCGGAAATGCGCTCGGGATCGGAGTCGGCTTCAACGCGGCAGCGATCGAGGGTGCCGTGGGCATCCCGGAACTCGGGCTCATCGCTCAAGGCGGTGGCGAGGCAGCTTGGGGTGTGAATGCCATCGGAGGCGAAGCGGCGGGAGCTGGAGCAGCGGGAGCCTCCGGAATTGTTGGAATGGGCATCGGGTTGATCGGAGCAGGGCTGGTGGCTGGTGCTGTGCTGTCAATGCTTGAGCCGTGGAATTCACGCCCCAGAACCGCGGAGGAGGAGGCGGCTTTGGCTCCATTCAATCCAGGTGGGTCAAGGTACATGGAAACATGGCGAATGGCCGCTGGCGTCGATCAAATGCCAGAAGAATTGAAAAAATATCTTGGCAAACCAGATTTGAGCGAAGCAAGGATGACAGATACGGGCTACAGCTCCGCAGACATCGGATTGGCGATGTCTTACCTTGCGCTTCACAACGCTGGTTATGTCACCCCTGATGGCTTCCGTTACGCGATGGGAACCGACATGATCGTGTCCAAGCCGACGTTCTTTTCCGCCGGTGAGGTCGGGACGGAGCGCGTGACGGTGAGCCCTATCGGAGCGGCGCACGGCGGCGCGCGCGACTTCGGCGGAATGGTCGTGCACGTGAACGGGCTATCGCTCATGGACAACTTCTCGGCCAGACGGCTCGCGTACGAATTGCGGAGGATTCAGCGTGGCTGATCCGGTCTACGCCTTCGCGGTGGAACTGGCCGTTGGGTCGCTCACGCAGTTGCAGAGCCATTGCCTGCGCGCATCTTATTCTCGGACCATCGCGGATGCGCTGACGCAACTCGCGCCAGATGAGGCGCTCTTCGAGATGGCGAACGATGTCGGCTCCTATTCGCCTCTACTCAACGCCGGCCTTCAGATCGGGCGTCAGGTTCAGCTCACCGCGACACACGGGGGTTCGTCTTTCAATCTCTACAGCGGGCGCGTGAAGAGAATTCTGACCAACCCAACCCTCGGATCGCGGGCGACCGTGATCGAGGCCCTGTCGGACGTGGACAGGTTGCAGAAAAAGCGGCTGGATACAGGGATCTTCGCCGGCATGAACGCCGCGAGCCTTTTCACGGAGATCATGACGCGCTCCGACATTGGGTCTTATTCGGCAGATGCCCTCTTCGACACGGTGGATTTCGCCTGGTATCGGGACCGCAACGCGGCCAATGCGCTGGATCAGCTCGTGCAGTCCGGCTATTACCAGCTCTTCGGAGATGGGGCCGGAACGATGAAGTTGAAGTCGCGTTACTTCTCGGCCTTCGCCACGTCGGTCGACACGCTGGACGTGCAGGCGAGGGAGATGAACTACTCGCTTTCGGACGGGGGCGTGATCAACCGTTCGGTGGTCCGGGCGCTGCCGCGGAAGCAGTCGAGCGACGTGTCCACCCTCGCCTATCTCGCCAACCCGTTGGTCATTCCTGCGAGCGGGCACGTGGGATTCTTCGTCACGTTCCTGGACCCGCGCGATTTTGCGACCCCAACCGCGGTCGGAAGCATCATCACTCTGGTGGCGAGCCAGGATTACTACGCCGCCCAGAATTCGGACGGAACCGGAACGAACTTCACCTCGGCGCTCTCCCTGAACATGGCGGTCTTCGGGGCCTCGGCGGTCGCTTCGATCTTCAACGCCAACTCTGCGGACGTGTATCTGACACGCTTCCAGGCGCGGGGCTATCCGATCCTGGCCGGAACCGAACTGATGGTGAAGTTCGAAGACGGCAGCAGCCAGAACGCCTACGGCCTTAGAGAGTTGGCTTTCGAAGAGAACCTGATCACCAATTACAGCTACATGCGCGACTTGTCCACGGTGATCGTGGGGGACCGCAAGGAACCGCGGGACGGATTCCAACTGACGATGGTGAACGAATTCCCGAACGTGCTCCGCTACGAGGTGGGGGATGCGCTCTCGCTGATCAACTCACTTACGGGGGTCAATTCCACGTGGTCCATCCGCCGCATGAGCCACGAAGTCTCTCTGGCCCGGGGGCTGGAGCACACGGCGCGCTTCGATTTTGACCGCCTCGCGCCGCGGCCCTGGCTGATACTGGATCACGCAACTTACGGCAAGCTCGACGGCACGAGGCAACTGGCGCTATGAAAATCCCCGAAGAATTCCTTGTGAGGATTCAGGAGCAGATCAACCTAAAGAATCTGGCCGCCCACGCGCTCGGGGTGGCCAGCGTAGAGCTTGAGCTTGAGAAGCTCCGGTTGACCGATCCGAAGACCGAGTTGACAAAGTCTGAAAGGTATCTGCGCATGGGCGCGGTCCAGATCGAGTTCGACGGTTATCGCTCGACTCACATGGGCACCGTGCTGAGAGCGAACGTCCGACAGAAGGAGATCGGCGAGGCCGCCATCGATGCGCTCGGACTCGCCTCGACTAAGCGGGTGTTCACGATCGACGAACGAAACGGCGACGTTCTTGAGTTGATCAACGGGTTTTACGTTCCTGTGCGGGAGGCGGCGTGAGAACGCTCATTCTTCTTCTGGGTTGGTGGGGTGACGTAATCCTTGGGTGTCACGCCTATTCCTTTCAGACCTTTGCTGTGGGGGAAGTGCTCACCGCCGCCAAGATGGATCAAGTCGAGGTCAACATTCGGGACCATCAGCATGGAGTTAGCTCTGTGTCTGCTGCGGGTCAAATCTTCGATGACTCCTTCGCAATTTCCGGGTCTGCAGATGCAACCAAGAAAGTACGTATTGAAGTCGATACTCTTTTGACGACAGGGGCAACGCGCGTATGGACGGCGCCTGATGCAAACATTACGGTTGTCGGGACCGACACGGCGCAGCAACTGGACAACAAGACATTGGTTACGCCGGTCATCAATACAAGCGTAAGCGGGACTGCCCTTGCGGCTCAGGCTGCGATGGAGGCCGGAACCTCGACAGCTCTGCTCGTCACTCCTGGTGGACAGGTTTTTCATCCTCTTATGCTGAAGGCGTGGGGCGAAGCCAATGCGGCTGGAAGTCTTGCGGCTGGCGCCAACATGGACGCCCCTACGGACACTGGTACCGGCATCATCACTTGGAACCTAACCACCGATATGTCGGGCGTGAATTATTCCGCCGTGCCTGGAATGCGAACCACGAGCTTCAACGGAGCCGCGCGCATCTCGTCGCAAGCCGCGGGAACGGTGGAGGTGACGGTAACGAACTACGCTGGAACGGCAACTGACCCTGACGCCCACTCCATCGTCTGCGCAGGAGATAGAGCATGAAACGCATTGTCTGGGAGTTCGGAGACGGAAGTACGCAATACACGCCGGTCGATCCTCTGGTGCGCGAACGCACTGGCGAAACCGAGGATGAGCACATTGCGTGCCTTGTGGCCACGCGTGCGCCGAGGCTGTCTCCTGTGCGGCTGGACTTGACGGTCCGAACCGAGGAGGAGCGCCTTTCCTATGAGGCGTCTCTAGGTGACGGTGTGCGCGCGCGCTTTGTCGGGATCATCTCTGCGGAGGAGTACGAGGCAAAACCTCGTGAGTTCCGCGAAGCCTGGGAAATCGGCGGAGTCAACATGCCAAAAGCGCGCGAAATGAAGCGCCACAGTTTCCGCCGTAAGCGCGCGCCACTGCTTGAGGCCCTTGACATTGCTTACCAACTCGCCGATGAGCGCGGCGATACCGCCGAAAAGCAGCGCATTGCCGCTGAGAAGCAAGCCCTTCGGGACGTGCCGGCGCACCCCGGAATCGAAGCCGCAAAGACGCCGAAGGAATTGATGGATGTATTTCCGGAGGTGCTGAAATGAAACGAACTATCTGGCTGCTAGCCTTTCTCGGTATTCTCAATACCGGAGCAATCATCGCCCAAGGCAGCCTGCTCGGTACGTGGCAGCGCCTCTCGGATTACTGGTCGCTCAACGAGTACGCGCCGGGAAACTCGGGGCGCACGGTGCGCGCGTCGAACGGCAGCTTCGAGGAACGCTGGTGCGTCACCAATCCAGGCATCGCGCGCCCCTGCTGGCGAAATCTCTATCAGATTTATGGCGGCGTCGAGATCCAGAACGCGAGCGACGAGAACTACAGCGACGCCCACAGCAAGATCGCGCTCAACCCGCAGACGAACACGACGCTGGAAATCGCGTATGAAGGCGCCAGGGTTCACGCAACGAACCTAGACGGGGGTTTCTACGTTCATAGCTACGACGGCATCAACAGGCTCGGCGGCATTCGAGTGGTGCCCAACGGCATCGGCGGTTTCCAGATGATCATTTCCGTGCGCAACACGGTCGGTCAGATGGTCGATGTTGCAGCCTTTGATCCATCAATCGACCCGAGCGGCGCGCTAGCGATCATGGCAGACGGCGGACAGCACCGCCTGCGGCGACGTTCAGACACAGTGGCTACTTTGGAGTAATTAACTCAAAGAGAAATAGAAATGCCTGAGAAAACTCCGTTCATAATCGAACAGACATTGCTCGCGATCTACGCGATCTCCGCTATCTGCGGCGGCCTCGGCGGCTGCGCCGTGGGGGCGCACCACTACGCCACGTCGGACGGCCGGCGCACAATTGCCATGTGGCTCGCCTACACAACGCTCGGCGTGGTCTTCGGCGTCGTCTCTGTGGCGGTGATGAGTGCCTACCACTATGAGCCTTGGGACCTGCATAAACTGATCTTGTGGTCGATGGCGGGCGGCGCAGCGGGCGCAATTGCCCTGGCGAGCGCGAACGCGGTGGTGAAGATCATGTTCAAGCGCCTCGGGATCGAAGTTCAGATCACGATGCGCAAGCCGGATGAGAACCGCAGAACGGAGGATACAAACCCATGATCGCAGAAGCGTTGGCTGGTGGAATGCAGGCGATCCAGCAGGCCGTCAACGACCAAGGTACGTTCGGCGAATACGTCCGCGGGATCATTTCCTCCAGGGCGCTGGTGCAGTTCTGGGTCCTGATGGCCTTCGGCTTCGTGGGCGTGCTCGCCAACTACGCCTACAAGTGGCTGCGCGACGAGATCATGGGGTCCCTTTGGGCGTATCTCGCGCGCCAGCATCCGAAGCGCACGTTGCTTTCCTTCGCGACCTTCGCGGGCTACGCCCTCGCCACGGTGCTATCTCCTGCTTTAGACGGCGCCGGATGGGGCGTCGTCGTGAACCTCGGCCTGACCACGGGCTTCGCGATCGACGCGCTCATCAACAAGGCCGATCGGCAGGTATGGACCGACGAGCAGCGCGCCGAGCGAGAAGCGAAGAGAAGGGCCGAACAGCGGTGATCGGCGAGCGCGTGTTCCCAAACAAGTACGGCGGCCTCACGCTTCAGGAGGGAGCTTATGCCCGCGACCTGCGGGGACGGTGGTGGTGCAGACCACCGGGAGAATCGGCCAGACGGCCCCTGGACGGGAAGGTCATCGAGGAGCACGACGACGGCACCGTCACCGTGCGCGGCGTGATCAACGGCGGAGCGACGGCGTTCACGCTCCAGGCCGGGGTCTGGGAGATGACGTGACCGCGATCTGTCACGCCAGTCCGGTCGGGGTCCTCGGCTTCGCGCCCTCGTTCTCGTTCCAGGACGTGGTCGAGATCTGCGTCCCGGCCCCGCGGTCCCAGCAGGAGGCTCAGGATCGGATGCGGCGTTGGGAGCGTCGGCTCGGGGCGACCTGGTACGCGCACAACGCCAGCGTGGCCAGAGAGTTCTACGAGATGAAGTGCCCATTCTGGCTCACGATGTAACGGAGGTGTCACCATGATCCACGTCGTCCACCAGCGCACGAAATACCGCAAGGACCGCACCCCGGGCGAGGTCCTGATCTCGGGTGCCCGCGTCTGCTACAGCCTCGAGGACGAGCTCCGGGAACTCCCGGGGGTTCCGGTCCAGGATTGGAAGATCAAGGGCAAGACGGCCATCCCGGCCGGGCATTACGAGTTGAGGCTCGAGGACTCCCCGCGCTTCGGCAAAGACACGCTCACGCTGCTCGAGGTCCCCGGGTTCGAGGCGATCCGCATCCACGGCGGGAACGACGAGGGGGACACCGAGGGGTGCCCGGTGATGGGGGCGGAGCTGGACGCCCAGGACAAGATTCCAGGGGGCAGGTCCCAACCCGGGCTCAAGGCCCTCAAGGCGCGGCTCCTGCCAGCCCTGAAAGCCGGCGAGAAGGTCGTGTGGGACGTTCGGAACCCGCCGGGCTATGAAGGCCCGCCCGCGGCCGCCGCGCCCGAAGGCGCTCCTGCACGCCAGCCTGCAAGGCCTTCCGGGGGCGACGGTGAATAAGCAGCGCGGGTTCAGCCTCACGCTCCTGGCCTACGCCGTGGCGGCGATCGTCATCCTCGGGATGATCGCGGCCGGCGCGCGGGCCATCTACGTTGCGGGCGTGGACAGCGAGAAGGCGGCGCAGGCCGAGCGGGACCGGGTCGCCCAGGCCGCGGCGCGCGAGAATGATCTGAAGCTGCGGGAGGACGCTCGGGAGGCCTCGATGCGCCTGATCGCGGCAAACCTGGAGGCACGCGAATATGAGACCAAGTGGAACCGGGCGCGAAACACCCTTCGAGAAACCGCCCTCGCCGTCTGTCCGGACGAACCGGCGAAACCGGGGGCGACTGCCGTTGCTGGCGGCCCTCGTCTGCGCCTCACTCACGGCTTCCTGCGCCTCTTCGACGGCGCCTGGACGGGCGACGCGGGACAACCCCTATTCGGCGATCCCGGAAGACCTCCTGAAGGCGCCCCTGCCGCCGATACCCCTAGCGCCCGAGGCCTGGACGAAGCCCTCGACGTCCACGGAGAAAACGCCCGCCGCGCCTCCGAGAACTACCGGCAACTGAACCGCCTGACCGAGACCCTGAAGAAGCTGCGCGCCGACTGGCGCTAGTCGTGGATTACTTGCGCGGCCGGTTCCAGTACGGCGACTGACAGCGAGGGCATTTGACCGGCGCGTTATTCGAACGCGGAATCCATTGATGTGAGCAGCGCAGGCACGTCCATTGCGGAAGTGCCATTGCGCTGATCGTTTTACTGCGCCGCTTCGGACTGTCGGATGTAGTCAATGCAGGCCTCGCTCCAGCCGTCGATGTGCGTCCATTGGCCGTAGCCGACGCCGTTCTTGTTGCTGGCGACGTTGAGGACGTAACCTTTTCCTTTGGGCGGCGCAATCCCGTCGTGCGTCTGCTCATCGGTGATGACGATGATGCGATCGTACTGGACGCGGGCTTGCAGGGCGTTCAGAGCGCCAGCAAGATAGGTTCCTTGATGCGGCTGGCTCCCATTCATCGCGTCGCGCAGGGCAAAGCCACGGCGCGGAGGAATCTGCGCAACCGCATTGCTAAACGTGAAGATTTCCACGTCGCTGCACAGTTCGCGTAGGAGGATACCGAGGCCGAATGCCGCGTCCGTGCGCTTCATGTCTGACTTCGCGGAAAGCGCTTCATCCATGCTGCCAGACACGTCCACCAGAAGCACGGTACGGTCCGAGAGTTTCGGCTTGCCTTCAAGCGCCTTCATCATCAGAGGCTCGATCATGTCCTCCCACTGAGGAACGGCGCGAGCAGCGGCGATGAAACGAAACGGCAGAACGCGGTCTAGTTTGATGCTGGCGGCGTGTTCGGAAACCTGTGCTTTCGTGATCCCGGCCTGTTCCATGTTGCGAAGGTTACGAAGGAACGCCAGCCCGCCGAGATTTTTTTCGGCCATCAGGCGCAGGAAAGTTTCTTTCTTGTCCGCACCGGCAGAGAGCTTCACTTCCCAAGTATCTGGCGTGGAGAGCGTTCCGTCCGTGATGCGCTTGTAGAGCGCGGTACGTTCTTCGTTGTGCGGCTTCGCGTGCGAAAGAAACAGCACGTCGCGCAGTTTCACCGCACCGTCGCGGTTGTACTTGGCGAGTTGGTGTTCATCGAACTTGGCGATCGCGCGGGCAAGCCCGACCTTTAACTGCTTTGGCAGCGGCGCGTCCTTCTGATCCTTCCAGTAGAGAGACAGAAGTTCGGCAGGCTCATCGGCGCGCTGGCAGATGCGGGCGATCAGGTCGCCAACCTTACGGCCTTGGTGCTTCGCCTTCAGAATCGCCACGACAAGCCAGAGCGGCGCATGGCGTAACTTCATGGCCTCGCGCGCTTCGATGGCGATGGCGGCGACTTTCTCGAACGGCAGTTTGGCCGCAAGTTCCGCGATGCGCGCGGCGATGGTCTTACCGTCCTCGTAAAATTCATCCTCCCACAGCATGCACGCCATAACGGAACGGCGAAGCGCCTGTTCCGCGTTCATGGGATGCGCTTGCGCGCCTTCGTGGGTTTTCTCGGTGAACTTCGTTGCGACGTTCGTTTTTGCCATGACCTAACCTCCGTGTTAGTGGGGGAACAAACGGCTACGCTTCTGCTTACCGGAGAAGTAGGCGTAACCTACGCCACCCAAATCAGTGTGCGGGAACAGGCGAGTCCTGAACGGTGGTCCATACCCTTTCGGGCTGGGTTCCCTCTTAGCAGGAGAAGTAGCAGAACTCTACGCCACGCACGGATGAGAGTATATACCATCATGGCGTATCCGTAAAGTGTAACAAGATGCCGGCTCTAACGCAGCCAGAGGATCGCGAGCCCGGAACCCCCGAGCGCCAGGCCGAAGATGGCACCGGCGCCGAAGCCGTACCGCTTGATCATCACGCTGGCGCTCGCGAGCCACATGGAAGCGGAGACGAGGATCCAGAGCGCGTCGAGGGAAACCTGGACGGTCACGAGTTCCCCCAGGACGGGCCGACGAACGGCATGCGGTACAGGCGCACGAGTTGGGCGATGCCGTCCTCGAGACGTTCGAGAGGTGCCCATCCGGATTCGGCCTTGAACCGTTCGCTCGAGACCGAATAGTCGCGCTGATCAGGATCTCTGCCAGCGGATTCGACCCATTCGAAACCCGGGACCGCGGCCTTGATCATCCGGCAGAGGTCGGCCTTGGTGACGTTCTCTGCCCCGACGTTCCACGGCCGCCGGCCGAGCGTGTCGGCGTTCTCCACCGCGAGCCCCAGAGCCTCGGCGGCGTCAGAGACGTGCAGGACGCAGCGGCGGAAGTGCGGCTCATAGACCGGCAACGCGGTCACTATGCCGCAAGCCCGGCGAACGAAGTGGTTCACCAACAGGTCCAAGCGCATCCGCGGCGACGGCCCGTAGAGCGTGGCGAACCGGAGGCTGACGCCGAGCGGGTGCCGGAGTACGACCTTTTCGGCCTCGACCTTGGTGCGCCCGTAGAGCGAAAGTGGGGTCATCGGGTCGTCCTCGGTGACGGGGTTCTGCCCGCCCTTTCCGTAGCCGCTGTTGGTGCAAGGGAAGACGAGCGGCTGGTCCGGCCTGATCCATCCGAGGATGTCTTCGGTGGACTGGAGGTTGACGAGCTGAGCCGTTGTGGGCATGGCGTCGCAGGCCGGCGCGCCGACGAGTGCCGCGAGGTGGATCACGGCGTCTGAATCGACCACCAGATCCTTCAGGAGGTCGTGCTCGCGGGAAACGTCGCCTCGGATGATGTCGAGGTCTCGGTGGCCGCCGCATCCGATCAGGCTCGGGACGCCATGCGAGAAATTATCCATCACGACGACGCGGTGCCCGTAGGCAAGCAGCTTGGGGACGAGGACAGAGCCGAGGTATCCGGCCCCGCCGGTGACGAGAATCTTCATTTGTTTTCCCCTTTCCACCACATCGCGAGGGTTTGCAATGCCAATTGGCATCCATCCAGCGCGCCGAAAATTGGGGACAGCGTGATGACCAATGGTGCAAGAAGAATGGTCATAATTCTACGCAACCACACGTTCCTAACTTTCTGAACAGGCTTGTCTAAGTCCCATTCCATTTTGACCTCTTTCAAAGTTCGTCGATGAGAATTCGGCTGCCCTCTGGGGCAACCTTGAAGCGAACGCACGGCGCACCGACCCGAGCCTCGAATTCGAGCCGCTCATCCGGATGGACCTGGAAGAGCATGAAGCCCCCACCGCCGGCGCCGAGGAGCTTCCCGCCCGTCGCCCCGAGCTGCCGCCCGCGGCGGTACAAGTCGTCGATCTCCTCCGATGTGACGCTGGCAAACCGGCGCTTGTAGAGCCACGCGTGGTCGAGCAGCGCTCCGAGGCCCGTGATGTGCGTCTGAGACCGCAGGAACGCCTCGCCTTTCTCCGCGAGCAGCGCCAGCCAGTCGAGGTCGGCGGCGTTCTGCGGAGCCGCCTCGATCTGCTTCGCTGCTATGACGTGCGCGTCCCGCATCGCCCCCGTGTAGACGAGGACCAGCGAGGCTTCGATCTCGGCGATCCGTTCTGGTGTGACGGGGACCGGACTCGCCACGCTCCGCGCGCCAAAGGTGACGTAGTTCAGGCCGCCGAAAGCCGCGAAAATCTGGTCCTGCATCCCGACGGCCTCGCTAACGGCGAACTGCTCGAAGGCGATCGCCTCGCGCCCCAGGTCGACGGGAGACGGCCGCTCTCCCTTCAGCCTCAGGAGGGCGTGGAGGCAGCCGACGACGAAGGCCGAGGATCCGCCCAGGCCTGAACGTCCTGGAAGGTCGGCGAAGGTGGTGAGCTCGATCCGTTCCCGTTCCAGGCCGAGGTACTTGATC
>ORMF011573263.1_pt1 | contig 69751 bp, 68 predicted proteins | sample 1779871 | NCBI WGS metagenome assembly ORMF01 (sample SAMEA104232316, study PRJEB22302) | groundwater metagenome | biome: forest; feature: aquifer; material: groundwater | place: USA | collected 2011-08-07 | depth 5.4 m | reverse complement strand
TCGCTCGCCGGCTTCATTATTCCACAGCCGCATCCGCGGGTTCTTGAACGACTGGAGAACATTGAGGAGAAACTGGTGAAAGGGGCGACCGTTGACCTTAACGAAAGCAAAGGCGATCATCGCCAGGACGATCCCGAAACTGGAGAAAAGGAAGGCGCTAAACTGGTTGGCAAGTTTGTAGACAAGCTGGTAGGCGCCGACGATCAAACCCACCCCGCTGATGATGATAATGAACTGTCGGACCGCCAAGGGGCCGAGGATCTTATCTTCCACATCGATGAATTGCGGGACAATATACTGGTTGGCCATCCCGTTATAGTGTATAAGTATTAATTGCTTCTTTTGACAGGCGCATAATGTTTGAAGTAGGTCGCTCTAATCCCGTTAGAAACTTCTTCTTTCATGGCTTCCAAGCAAAAACGACCAGCCGATACTTTTGTTACGAGAGTTTCTAACGGGACTAACGGGACCATCAGGATTGGAGTTGCCGGTTAAAGTCGGCCAGAGCGGTAAATTCATGCTCCGAAAGATAGAACTGATTGGCCGTCGCTCGCTGTTTAATGACTTCGCTGATGCTCATCGCCTGTTCAAGACTCTGGCGGCCCATATCAAGATACAATTGGTAGACTTCGCTTTGCCGCCAGCCGCTCAGGGCTTCGGCCCAAAGCGTATACGATTCGTTCTGCAATTGGCGGAATTTTTCCAGTAGCCGGGCGGTACTTTCATTCGCCCCCTGTCCGAGACGGCGAAATTCCATCAGCGTCATCGTCCGCATTTCCTCGGCCGGACCGAGGGTTTTCATCGGGCGGGTGATGTCGGCAATCGCCGGACGGTCAATCATCCGTTCGCGCCGGACGATCGGCGCTGGCTTTGGAGCCGGCGCGACAGTTGGGGCTGTGGTTGGCCAATTCGGCGGCGATGGAATATCGGCCGGGCGCTTTATGGCCGGCGGAATTGGCGCTGGTTTGTTAACCGGTCCAGGTGCCGACGAGGGTAAGACGCCCGGGCGGGCGGTCGCTGACACTGCATCACGATAGAGCGGTGGTTTGGGAGCTGGTTGTTGCGACTGAAGCGGCGGCATAGTCGGCGGCGGGGGCGGACCAATAACCTCCGGCGGGCGGATCATGCCGCGATCTTTTACCGTCTTGGCTTGGGTCTCCAATGAGGCAACAACCTGTTTGGCAATATCTTGGTCGAGGCCCAGCCCGCCGATTTTCGGCGCCCGGACCAACATCACCTGGGTCTCTTCGGCATTGCGAATATCTTTTAAACGCGCTTTCAGGATCGCGACCGCCCGCTTGGCCAGCAGTTCATCATGAAAGGCCAGATGATGTTGGGCGATGATGTTTTGAGCAATCTCGTCCAAACTCATCGCGCCCGGAGTGGCGAGTGATTGTAACCGCCGGGTTTGCTGGGCGATTTCCTGGGCATCCTCGTCGGAATACGCTTGGGTCGGCGCAATCGCCCCGACCGGTTTTTGCGGCGCCGGGAAGCTGGTTGGCGGCGAAGATGATGGCGGCGCCGGGCTGGTCATCCGCAGGGTGGCAAGATTTTGAGCCGGCGATGTAATAGGTGGCATAATCGGTGCAGGTTTGGGGGTTGGTGCGGGCGGCCGGAGCGGGGCGGCCGGAGCGACTGGTGTTGGCGGCTGGGGTTCAATCGGAAGGTTCTGTGGCGGACGCGGCGGCACCGGGCGGATAATTGCCTCAACTGGCGGCAGTGGAGCCTTTTGCAATGGACCAAGATAGTCCTGCAGTCCTGAAAAAACCGTTTGCCGCAACTCGGCATCGACGGATTCCGCCGACGCTTGATCAAGGTGGAACTCGTCAATCAGGCGTTTCGGTATGTCGCTGACCGGGAATTCTTTGATCACGACGCGCATCACAAAACTGGCCAGATCGAGGCTGGGGTAGCGTTGTTCCAAGCTATCCACCGCCGCTAAGGCTTCCGGACGCGCGACGGCGTCCCGAATGGTCTTCGGAAGGCGATGAAATTGCTGCCAGAGATCGTCCATCCCGTTAGAGATTTTTCAGTTTGTTAAGAATTGCCCCGAAGGTTTCGTCAAAGTGCCCAGAACTGTTGATTCCCTTGAAAAGTCGGTGCGTTGTGATCTCTAACGGGACCATGTGGGTTTGTTTGTGTTGCATTATTATAGCACAAAACAGGCTCATTTGCAAAACAATCTGGCGTGAGTTCAATGAGTAAGTGCAACAACTGGTAGATAATCCAAATCAAGCGGCTTCGGCCCCTACCCCTCCTTGCGAAGGAGGGGTTGTTGTTTCTCCTCATTCTCGCCAATGAAAAATGTCGATGAGGAAATACAACCATCACTCGACCCGGTCGAGGGGCGGTGCGTTGTTATAACCGCGAGGGTTATTACTCGGTTAACCCCCGATAAATCCGATCAGCCTCCGCTTCAACCGTCGGGCCGTCGTACTCGCCGCTATGCTTACGAAAACCCGGATACGAAGCTTTTTTTTGGTCAAGGTGGAGATTGACAAGCAATTCCCCTTGTACAATTTCCGGATAAACGTGAAACCGCGGATAAAAATACGTCCCGAGGCGGCGGACAAACGATTCCTCGCCGGTCTTCGGGTCAACAAATGGCGCGTACCCAATGCGCCGCAGGACTTTGACGACCGGCTGGCCGGAATCAGGTAGCCGGATGACCATTGTCCGGCAAACGAGTTAAGACTTTCCGCAAACGCCGCTTCAATGACTGCACTTCCAGCGGATTCAAATCTTGAGTGTTGACCGCGAAGCTCAAGGTGTCAAGACTGCGCAATAACTCTTCGCCGAGAGTCTGGTTCAGTTTCTCGTTTTTCATCAGATCGTCGATCTGACCGGCCAGCCCGGCCAGGCGAAGCAAAACGTCAGCCCGGCCGCGCGGCGTTTCTAGTTTGTTTTCGAAATTACGGAGGAGAGGATGTTCACCTGACGCACCCGTATCGGCGGATGCCTGAGCTAATTTCGGCGCATAGACTTCCGGGTACCGTTGGCGCGCCTGGACTAGGTACTCGTTGACATTACCTCCAAGCTGCTCAATTATTGGACGGACTGATCCGATGTGGAATTCCATCGGCAAGAATCGTTCGCCGAGAAGATCGAGGGCGAGTTTTTTTGCCCGGGATTCGTCGAAACCCAGGTCGCGTTGTACCGTGCTCACTAACGCACTCGGTTCAATCGTTTGCAAAATAATCTTCCGGATAATCCCCATCATTTTGTCGCGCTGATCGTTCGTCAAATTGTTTTTTTCTTTGATCGCGATATTAATTTCCGTATTCTCGTCATGCAACAAAACCTGCTTCATGAGATCAGGAAGTTTTTGGAACGGGTTAAATGCTTTTTTTATGGTGGTGGCCATAGTTAGTACCCTGACAAAATGTCACTATTATTAATTTTGCCGTTCGTCGTATTTAATAAATTCACTAAGCGGCGATATGCGGGGTCGGTGTTAGGATCAGCGCCAGCTGCCGTCATGGCTGCAAAATCCGTCCGCATTTGTCTGATAATATCAATGACTGATTGAGTGTTCTGGTCGTGAATTGACGCAAGGTCGCGGACATTGATGTTGTTCACAATAGTTTGCTGGTAGTTGGGGTTGAGATTTCCAAAGTCCAACCGCGTCAATTGAGAGCCATTGGTACGAACAAACTGTTGAAATGCGTCATTCAGTTGCCCAACAATATTACCATTGCGTGTCAGTGCTTGATTGGGTACGTTGCCAAACGCCTCTTCAAGACTGTTCACGTTACGGCCTCCAGCATCTTCGAGGTCGCCGCCGCGACCGGCCACGGCCAAGAACCTCGCCTGCTTGAGGTTCTCACGACCAGGTCGGGTGGTGACATCAAAGTCTTCGCCGCGCTGTTTCATTCCACGGACCTGATCAATCTTTGTCCGGCCATAAAAGCCTCGCTTGCGTTCATCTAAGGTCAGGTTCTTCACATCATCTTCAAGGACCGCCCCAAGACCATCATACATTTCCATCAGATCGTGGTTTTGCAAAGTGCTGTTGGAAAGTTTACGCGTTCGGTATCCTTCCCTAATTTTCTCTTGGTTAAGGGTCGCATATTGTTGGGCGGCATTTTCATCAAAGTCATATCCGCCGGCGGCATTTAACCGGGTAAAGGCTTCGTCATAGAAGTGTCGTTCAGCGAGGGCTAGCCTCTTATCGTCATCCAATTCATGTCGAACCCCGGTCGCACGATCAACGTATTCAAGACGGGCACCGTCCAGCAAGGTATTCTGCGAATCAGTGTCCATACCTGAGATAGCCCGGTCCATATCCTCTCTCGTCCGGGCATTATGGACGATGTTCCGGACCAGGTAGTTTTGGGCTTCTGGCTGAGCCATGCCAAGATTCGTCAGGGTGTTTTGGACCTCCGCTTGGCGGCGGCTGGTGAGCGGCCGAGTCGAAACAAGACCTTGTTGGACATCGGCCGTGTACCGACCGATTGATTCTTGGGCGCTGGCCAGCGCTTGGGCCTGTGATTGGGGGGTTCGGTTTGGATTTGCCCGTTCGGCTGCTTCGGCCTGTTGACCTAGCCCACCGTAGATCGTTTGGACCGCCATCTCATGATTGTTGCGCCTGAGAGTGTCTAGGTATTGTTTCAAAGCCTCCGGCGAGTCATTGAGATCACTCAGGAGCTGGTTGGTGATGCCCACATCACCGAGATTGCTCGCGTCAAGGGCTTTTCGACGATCTAACGCCTGCGCTAAAATAATTCGCTCGTCTCGGTCGGTTGAGCGGGCCAAATCCTGACGGATTCTCGCCTCACCTTGCGGCCCTTGTTCAACGATCGCATCGACATTCGATTTGAGAATGCTTTGGCGTAATTTTCTCTGTTCACCCTCCGGAATCCGATTCTGGGCCATGATCTGGTTGAAGGCGGCATCTTGTAGTGGATCACGCAGATTATACTTCCCGCGCTGTTGTAACTCGGTCAAGGCGGCAAGGCGCTCACGCGGATTTTTGGAATTTTGAGCCCGGGTGTGAAGCGCAGCCTCATCCATATCCCCATAGCCACGCTCTTGGGCTAAGCGCTGGGTCCGTTGCCGTTCATAGACATTAGCCGAGGCCTGAGCTTTTTCCTTACCCCTCTGACTCAACGGGCCAAAATCAGTGCCTGGAATTGTCATTCTCGGCATACTCGCTCGCACCCGGTCGCCGGCCGCTTCAAGGGTCTGCGTCCGTTCCTGAATCGCCGACTGACGGGCGGCGTTGCGATTTTTAATCCAGCCCTGCACCGGCGCGACCGTCCGGTCGCGAATGGCATTAATGCCGCTGACCGTTGCCGCGGCGCCGAATCCGGCGGTCGCGACTTTCCCGGCCCACTTCCCGGCCACGCCCGAGGAACTGGTCGCGTATTGGAGGCCGAACATCAGAAACGCGCCGGAAATCAGGAAGGTCAGCAGGCTATCAAAATCAAAGGCGGCCGAGGCGAAAAATACGGGTCCCGGCCGGGTGGCATTGACGGTATTGGCAATTTCCGTGGTACTGCTTCCTGCCCCGCTCCCAACCGAAACAATGGCCAAGGCTAACCAGAGGAAAAAGGCGAGGATTGGCCCCTGGGTCACGTATTTTCCAAATTCACTCCACCAGCGGGTGGCAAAACTCTTGGTGTTCGGCAGTATCTGCATGGCAAAAGCCAAGGGCGAAAGAATGACCAATATCCACAAAGCCACGATCCGGACCACCAGAACGATCAGGATTGCCGCGGTAATAATCATCGCAATCACGATCAGAATCAATCCGGCCAAGAGATTGCCGAAAATTTCTCCCTGGGAAAGCTGGGAGGCGGACGCGGTTTGGCTGAACTGTAATATTTTATCGAGTCCGAAAGCCGCCACGAAGTTTCCGAAGAGCGCTTCCCGGAAGGCATTGACGAACGTCAGCATCAGGACCTGGGCGCCCTGGATAAAAAAGGCGGCGATGAACTTCGAGAAGTTCGTCAGGAACGCCATGATGATCAGGTTCGACAGCAGGCGGTTATACCGGTAATTTTCCAGCCGCAAGACCGTCCCGGCGGCGATCACCAGCAGGGCGATGATAAAGAGCATGTTCGAAACGTCTTTGACGATCGTCCAGCCGATATCAACCACCCGGATGGTTGAGAATTTATTGAACTGGGCGACCGCGACCAGCAGGGAAACGACCAATGAGACAATTTCCCCGATGGCTTGAACCACCCCGAACAGAATCGTGTTCAGGACGATAAATGCCCCGTTGGCAATATCATCGGTGGTTGGAAGCAACGCTTGGGCTTGGGCAGTCAGCAAGACCATCACGACAAAAGCCGCCAATAACCCAGCGCCCAAACCGATGGTTCGACGCGGCGTAAAAAAATCTAGCCGCCGCAACAGCCAAGCGGACAGCGACTGCTTGAAGGTGGACAACCGGTTCAGAAAGCGATCCATATTACGGTTGGACCTGAACGATCAGGCCGGTGTCATTCGGCGCGGAGAGTGTCGTCGGACACTTATTGCCGGTAACGGCGTTATTGCACCAGCCCCAGTTATCCTTCACCTGGATTTGGATCTTGTAGGTGCAGCTCTTCCGGCCGTTTTGGATGGTGCAACAGTTGGTCGTCTGCGATCCACCGCAGGTCGGACCGGTATTATTGTAAACGTGGGAGAAGATATGCGGATTGGCCGGATCGTTTTTCGGCGCGTACGGATAGGCGTAGGCATTACTGCTGTCGCCCCAATCGATGGTGAAGCCCTGCAACGGGACTTGTTCCGGATCCGCCTCGGTGTTGAATTTTAATCCAATGCTACCGCTGCCGCCTCTAATCGTCGCGGTGGTGCCGCCGCCGCTGAGAAATTGCGCTGAACCGGCCACGATTGAAGGAGGTACCGCGCAGTAGTCATTCGGGTACATGGTGCCGGTAAAACCTGGAGATGGCGGAATGTTTCTGGCTGGTTTCCCGGTCGCGGGATTATCCAAACAAATCGTGTCGGGACTGTTCCACGGGATAAATGGCGCGCCCCCGGAGGTCAGGCTTTGGCTATACACCCCATTCGACCATGACCAGAGACTGTAGCCTTGGGTAAAGACTCGGCGAATTCGTTCCTGAGCGAAGAAAGCTTTGTCGGTCGTTGGGCTGACGGCCGTCGGCGGATGGGCCGGATCGAAGGATTGGGCACCGACGGCGCTGCCAACGGAGATTTTTCCGCCAGTGCAAATGCCGTCACCTTCACCATCGCCATCAAGATCTTTAGACTCGCATTGACGAGCCGCCGTCACATTGACCGTGCCGTCAGCGTTCAAACAGCTCAAGGCCGGGTTCCAACTGCACACAAATGGCGTGCACGGACCATTACACGCATAGGGCTGGCCGCCGCGCGCCTGGCCAGGTAAATCGAACCGGGTCAGGTTTTGCTGTTCAATCGTTAAGAGCGGCCAGGTGGCCGGGCTCAACCCGCCCGACAACGGACCGAGAGCTCCGCCGAACGGGGCCAAGTCGCTGGACTGTTTATGGCCGAGGTCCGGAACAGTATAAGCTGATGATTTAACCCGGCTGGCATAGGCTTGGTTGGCCCCATCGGGTTTGACCACTTCAACCAGTTTGTTGCAGGCTTCTTTGGCATACACCAGTACCTTGTACCCCACTCCTTCGGTGTAATCACTCGTTTGATCATTTTCCATCAACGTATACCGAAGAAGCTCCCCGGTGGTTTTGTTGAAGACCGCTTGAGCGGTAATACAGTTTCGATTCAGCTCGCCTCCCGAGCACACCGTATTTATATAATTCCAAGTAATGAAGCCATTATCGTTATCATTGCGATACATAATATGACAGACCCGATCATTATCGTCACAGCCGCTTTCGACTGGGTTGGCCGAGCTCGAGCTTTGAAAATCGGATGTATTGTTGAATATGATCGTGGGATTGACGGTATCAGGATACAGCGTGCCGTTATACAACCATCCGGAGGGATTCCAAATCATCCTCGTAATTTCGTCCTCTCGAATATGATAGTCCGTATTCGGTGGCGCCAGAGTGGTTACGCAGGCCGAAGAGAAGGCCGTATCGCAGATCGCAATCGTTGAGTCTACCGCGAAGACCGCTTTATCAAAAGCGCAAGCATTTCCCATCGGATTACACGGACTACCGGGGTAATCAGAATCATGCTTTGACGATAAGACATACGGGTCGGAGGAAAAAGCACCGCCTTTATTGTTGCCGGCCGCCTCGGCGCAGAGATAAAGTGGCGTCCGGTCGTCATACCCGACCTGGGTATTTGAACCGAAGAGGCTCGACTCGCCTTGCAGAATATCAACCGGCCACCATGACAAGCAGGTCCCGGTAACCGAATCAGTTTCCAGGCAGTACCCTTTCCAACCCTTGTACAAAATCCCGCTCTGGTCAAAATAATCGCAGGCCGGCGAGTCGTCTTTCGGATAGAGCCGACAGGACGGGGTCAAATAGGATGGATTGGTGTTCACCTGAAGGACCGGTTTGACCTGAACGTCATCAACAAAAATCTCGGCGCCGTCGCAGGTGGCGTTATCGGCGCAGACGACGGCTAGGCGCGTCGATCCGGACATCCCCTTAATCGGGCCGAGGGTGACTCGTTGCCAAGCGCTCCTGGCGACGACATCAACATAGGTAGGCGTCACGCCGCCATTCGTCCCCGGAACAGTAAAACGGGTATACCCAGCATATCCAAATTGAACTCGGACGGTTGGCGTTTTGGCGGCCGCTCGAATCCGGACTTCGGCGTAATAAAACTCGCTTGGTTCAGCATTGAATTCTTTGCTGGTGGCGCCGGAAAAATTGACCGCCGTGATCTGATCATTTTGCATCGTCACGAACGAAATATGAAGGACGTGGTTGATGCTGTTACTTTGATCCTCAAATTCAACACTCATATTTCCGGTCGGCGCCGTTGGCGGTGTATAGACCCACGGATCGGCGTTCGGCGGATTGGACTCGAAGTCGCCGTTGGTAATTTGGCTGTCACCGCCGGCCTGGCGCATGAGTTGCCAGGGCAAATTGCCCTGAATGACTGTTGTGCCGCCGAGCTGATTCCAGTCTAATCCGGTGATGACATTCCCGGAGAGATTGGCAATCTGTTTAACCGCGGATGGAGTTGCATAGGTTAAATCTTTGAGGGCTTGGGTAGGTTGATTGGCATTGGGCAGATTGCACGTCCCGCCGGCTGAACAATCAGCATCGGTCGCGCAGAAGCGTAACGGATCGTTATCGCACTGGCCTTGCGGCAGGTAGCTATTACACTGTCCTTCCTGGTTGAGTGAATTGCAGGCGGCTAGCGTCAAGCATAAATTTTCGGCCGGTAATCCTTGTTTGGCCTCCGTTTGGACGCTGGTCGCGCAGGTTAACCAGAGATTGCACCCCCGGTCTTTCTGGACCTTGAGAATCGTGTTGGCGTTGCACTTCCCCCAGGTTGTATAACAACCGGCCGGTGCAGGATTGATGATCTCGCCGTTATCGTCAAAGCAACCTGACGTTCCAGTTGTTGTATTGTTGCATTGAAACGGCGAACCGGTCAGCGGCGGATCGGCTTCGCAGTTTCCGTTCGTCCGACAGGTACTTGAGACCGGGCAGGTAAACCCACAACTTTGGGTGCAGTCCTGGACGGCTATTCCGCCGCCGCTCGGGCAGTAGAATCCGCCCGGACCGCAACTGCCGATCGGAATTGTTGAACCATCGGCCAAGGTGCAACCACCCGTTGAAAAAGTATGATCGTTGGAATTCGTACTCGTCCGGAACTGCAAATCATTGGTTTCAATCGTATCGGCCTGGAGCGGGTCTGGATTATCATTTGCCTTTAATCGATAATAATATATTGTCCCCGGTTGGAATGTGCCGCTCGCAGGAATAGCTAATGCTCGCCGGGTGGCGCTGTAGGTTCCGGCCGGATCGGCCACGATGTTGCCCGCTGGATAGGCCGCGAATCCGGCGTGGGTAGTCGCATCCCAGACAAGTTGCACGTTCGCCGGTTTGCTCGGCGTGAACAGAATTTGACAACGGGTATCAACGCAGTCAGCGACGATATTGGTCAGCACCAGTGGACCACTACTGCCCCCACCGCCGGCCCTGGTCGTAAAGCTTCGGTCGGCGCTCTTCGTAACGCCGCTTGAATTTTTTACTTCAATCTGGTAGTGGTAGGTGGTTGATGGGTTGAGGTTGCCGAGCGTAATGAGGTGATTAGTCACTTCGGGTGTCGTATATCCTAAGACCGGACTCGTTGAACCGTAGGCCGTAGTCGGGCCATACGCTATCTTTGCACCCGCGGATGCCGAGGTGGTGAACGTAATGGCCGCACCGGTATCGGTAACCGAGTTGACCGTCACGTTGTTGATTTGCGGGCCGCCGATTTGCGCGACCGTAATCGCGGCGGTCCCGGCCAATCCCAAAGCCAAGACGACGCCCACGGCCGGGGTCAGGATACGCTTGGTGATGAGATTGAAGAGTACCATAGAATTAATTCGTGCAATCACCGGAAATATTACAGCTGGTAATCCGGTAATGGTAGAGGAAATTCACATTAAGATTCTTCAGGGTCACGATATGCTCCCGGTAGACCGGGACTGACGGGCTGGTGTTGGCATCGGCGTCATCATAATCGGCCGTCAATGCATACCCGCTGTTGAAATAGGTGTCTTCGCGGGCATATTCGACTTTTGACGTCGAGGCGTCGTCAGTGAACCAATGGATGGTGATCTGGCACGTGTTGGGGACCGGATCGCAGAAAAGATTGACCGCTTCCGGATAATTGGTTAAGACGACCGGCGGGGTTAAATCATTCTGAACGTTAATGACCACCGTTGCCTCGGGCGATAAATTTCCGGCCGCATCGGTGGCGCGGGCCTTGATCGTATGGTCGCCGTTCACCCGATCGGCGAGCGAATTCCAGGTCACCACGAAATTATAACTAGCCGTACCGGGATTAATAGTCTGGGCATAGGCTTGCGTCCCGTCGGGCCGGATGATGGTCACTAGAATCGTACTGACAATGTTATTATCCGACGCCGTCCCGGTAATCGACACCGTCCCAAGGATAGTCTGTCCGGACGTCGGCTGGGTGATGGTTATCGTCGGCGGGGTAAAGTCCGGCGTATCGAGTGTGGTGAACAACAACGGCGAACCATCATCGAAGGTTATCGCTGAGGCGGTGTTCACGGTCGGCGCCTGATCGGCCGAAATGACTCTTAGATAATAGGTGGTCAAGGGATTCAGCCCGACGTAGAGCAGACTGCGCGTTGTCGCATAGGCCGGATCGCTCAGCACGCCGACCAGTACCGTCCGAGCCGCATCCTGATACACTTCGAGCCGCGAATCCGCCGCTTCGTTCGTCCGCCAGGCAACCGTCACCCGGTCATAATTCGGATTGACGTCGGGTTGGGTGATGCTGATGATCGGCGGCGTGGTGTCGCCGGTGATCACCAGTTGCACCTGGACTGTTTTCGTGAGCGAATTATCGTCAGCCCGAAGAGTCACGGTGACGGTGTAGGTTCCGGCCGGTACGCGGCTGTCGGCTATCATATTCAAGACAAAGTCGGTTCCGGCCGGACCGGTGGCCGGAACGAAGTTGCTCGGCGTCACGGTGATGGTCAGACCGGTGATGACCGAGCCGACTGAAGCAGTGACAATTGACGGGCGGCTGTAGCCATTCAAAGCGATAGCTTTGCCGTTGTAATTGGCCGCCGTTCCCCCACCGGCGGTAATGGTCTGGGTCGCCGGTAAAACGGTCAGAGTCACGTCCGGCGGCAAATTAACGACCAGAGTAATATCGACAAAGCGGGTGATTGATTGGACCGTATCCGTTCCCGACACCCGCAGGGTATACGTACCGTTCGGCGTCGCCGCCGTCGTGGCGACAGACAACGTGGTTGTGAGCGTTTGACTGCTGGCTAAGGTCAACGTCGTTGGCGCAAAGGTCGCCGTCACACCGGCCGGCAACGGCGCGCTCGGCGACGTGGCCAATGTCAGGTTGCTGACCGTGCCGGCGTATGTAGGGTTGGCAGTCGCCGAAATCGAGTATGTGGTTGAGCTTCCGGCGAGAATCGTCCTGACACCTGAACTATTTGACAGATTAAAATCTGGCGGGGCAATAATCACCAGATCGGCCGTCGTTGTTTTTGTCACGCCACCACCGGTTCCGGTGATGGTCAAGGGAAATGTTCCCGTCGGGGTCGAGGCAGTTTGAATAGTCAGCGTCGTCGTGACCGCGCTCGCGCCAAGGGCGACCGGGTTTTGGGTGTAGGTCATCGTACTGCCGGCGGGATTCCCGGTGAGCGTCAAGGTCACCTGTCCCGTAAATCCGTTTTGCGGCGTGAGCGTGACCGTGTAGGCCGCTGGTTGGCCGGCGGAAATTGTCTGGGTCGCCGGCGCGACGGTTACGTCAAAGGTCGGGGTAAAGTAATTGAAGGTTACGCTCGCCGGCGCGGAGGTATTGCCGACGCGATCCTTAACATAGACCTGGAGCGTGTTCGAACCCGTGGCCATGCCGGTCAAGCTAAAGCTCCACAGCGGATTCTGCCCGTTCACTATCGTGAAGGTTTGGACCGGCCCGTTGTTCAATGAATATTCGCCGCTTACCACTTGATCGTCGTCGCTCGACGTGCCAGCCACGGTGATCGTCGCGGTGTTGACCGTCGACCCGGCCGTTGGGGAGGTGATGGTCAAGGTTGGGGCTTGATTGTCGTAGAAAATTACTTGGGTAGCCGTCACGCAATTACTCGAACCATCGCAGGCGGTGGCGGTCAGTGTATTTGTTCCGGGTATGAAGGTGACCGGCATCGCTGACGTCCAGGCGACCGGGCCACTGTTGGGTAGAGCCGGAACTTTATTGACCGCGTAGGCTGTATTAGTTGATCCATTCACGCTATTGAGGGTAATAGTCTGTACCGCAAGATTGTCAGACGCCGTTCCAGTCACAGTCAGGGTTGCTTGATTTGTTAAAAATGGGGTTCCCGTTGGGGCGGTGAAGGAAATGGTGGGGTTGATGGTGTCGGGATTGGTCGTGGTAAAGGTTCCAAAGCCGCCTTGGGCCACCCCTGAGCCAGTGCTGATTGCGGCAAAATAATATTGGGCACCTGGGGCAAGACCGTCCAAAAGAACTTGGTGGGTACCAGTCCCTGTGCCCGATTTTATACTGCCATTCACCCCAAAACTGGCAACAACTCCGCTACCAGCAGCGATTCCTTTTGCTCCGTTCGCGAAAGCTAGTGCCGTCGGATCGGTTCCGAAATCGTTTCTAAACTGCGATGAGAACGTGATCACGCCGTTAAGATAATGGCCGATGCGCGCATCCGCTGTAAAATAGAAATCATTAGTTCCAAGCATTGTAATATTCCGGATCGTTTCGCCAGTAGGAAAGGGAACGTTTGCCCAACTCGAACCCGAATACTTCCACAATGAACCCCCAGTTCCGCCAGCCCACACAGTAATTCCATCAAGAGACGAAATGCTAAGAACTGTTTGAGGAGCACTTCCAGGAAGTATTGTGGTATTCCAATTCAATCCCTGATCTGTCGTAACAATAATTTCGCGCCCTGAACCTCCAGTCCAGACCGTTTTATCGTCCAGAGTAAAAATTGCATTAAGGGCTTTTCCTATTACCGCAAAACGTTTTGATTGCCAACTACCACCTGAATAAAAAAGTACTCTTTGGTCACGACCTGCGGCCCAGGCGGTAGATGGAGTTGCAGTGTATATCGTATACAAATCATCAGTTGTGCCTGTTGCGATCCTTGTCCAAGATGCACCATGATCAACACTCTGGTACGTTTCCCCGTAATACCCACTAGCCCAAATATTGGAACCATCGACCGTATCGACGCTCACGAGATAGGCCAACCCTAACCCCGTACCGCTTTCCCAGTCCCTTAGTGGTTGAATATCTGCCGGTCGATGTAATGCCAGGCCATTGCTACCGACAAACCACGCTTCCCCATTGGAGATAGCCGTTCCAGAATAAATTCCAGTTGTCCCCGTTGCAGCATTTTCACGTGCCCATTGTAGAGAGGTCAGGCTATAATGTACCACGCTGTCACCACTAAACGGCGTCGTCCAACTGACCGTCGCGGTCGTATCGCCAATATTACTCACTGTCGGCGTAAACTGTGGCAACGGCCAGGTCGTCCCCTGAATCGTTAATTGTCCGACCATGCCTTCGAAGGTGCTGTAGAAAGACATGGAATAGGTCCGGCCTGGACGGAGTCCGGAAAACGTGACATCAAATACTGCTTGTGTTCCTTCATTTCTCCAGTTTGTCGGATTGGCCGTTGGATTGCCACAGACTGCCTGGCCACCAAGACAGCTATAGAGGGTAATGGTATGAGGTGCATCAGCATTGGATTGAACTTGGGTGTAGATACTCGTGGCTCCAACGGCCGTACCAGACGCAACGAGGTCAAAGGGATTACAATCGGTGCCAGCATTACATATCTCCCCGACCGGACAGCTGATTCCATCCCCAAGGGTATCCTGGTCCTGACAAGGCAGGGCGGCGGAGGTTGATGGCACAGCCACAAACCCAACGACAAGGAAGACGGCAATGATGAGAAAAAGTTGGAGAGTTCGGTATTGCATTATAGCCCCCGGAAATTTAAGCCGTTCTTAGATGTATCATTGAACGGTCGACAACCAAGCGCCGGGTCAATGACGCCATTGCACTCACCGGCCGTGTCCTCAACCGTGTCGCGGATGTAGAAGTATGACCGGCAACCCGGGAAGCCGGTGGTTGAGGTGTTGCCCGCGCCGACGCAACTCCCGCCGGAACATTGATCGCTCGATTGGCAATTCTGTCCGGCATTACTGCCGCCGTTACAGGTCGTCGGCGCGCAGGTCGCGTCAACATAGACCGGACTGGCGCCTTGCTGGACGTACGGACATTCGGCCCGACAGCTGACCGGATCGGCCGGGTCGCGGTATTCAGTACAGCCGTTTTCCCCCTCGGGACACAAACCAGCCAGATAGATACACGTGTTCTGGCCGGCGGTAATCGTTCCGTCGGTGGTTGTGCCCGACGTACATTGGGCGCTGGTGGTGCATTGACTGATAATCGTCCCGGTCCCGGAGACGATTTTTCCGGCGTTGGCCGGATCACCGACGCAGGCGCCGCCACCGGCGCAATCGCTGGTTGATAAACACGCCCGGCCATCGCGATCGCCGCCGCGGCAGACCGGACTGCAGGAAGCGCCGATCGGCCGGCCGCTGGTTGGCGGATTCACGCTCGGGCAAACGATCTGCGTTCCGGTGATATACCACGCCCCGCCGGTATCGCCCGGATCTTTACGGAATTCGCAGGTGCCGGTGCCCGGATCCTTAAAGAAAGCCGCCCCGCCGCCCTTCATTGAATAGGCGCGACAGAAGACTTCGTTGGCGTAACACAAGTCCTGGGTGTGGCGATCTGGATTATTTTTCAGATAAACGGTCTTGAAGCTGGTGATGGCGCGATCAACCGAGTAGACTGGGACACCCAAGGCCTCGCAACCTTTGGCCGCCGCCGGGCAGGTCGCCTTCGGATTATTGACAACCGTCGTGACGGAATCAGCCGGCGTCGTCACATTCTTCACAGTTTGCGCGAACGGCGTTGCACTGTTTTGGGTATCGATCAGCGCTTGGCAGCCAACCACCTGTTCCGAACAAATCCGCGTGAATGACTTGAGATACTGATTTTGATTCTTGTCGTCGCGATAGGCGGCACACCCGATTTCACTGGCCAAACACTGCGTCACCGACTTGCTGGTCAGATAAACAGTGTCGTTCACTTCCGTCAGGGTGATGTTATCGACGTAGACATCGCCGCCGACCGCGATCAGGCCGAGAGATGTATTGCTGCCATTCGTATGGGTCAACGGCCCGAGGGTAAAGGTGTTCCATTCTGGCCCGGGCGGCGTGATATTGGTATTCCAGCTGGTGGTGATGCCGCCGACGGGATCAAAGCGCTGGCTGGTGTCGTTGATGCTGTAGGTGAAGGTATTGCCGGAAACTGACCCGAGATACGCTTCGATCCGCGGGCGCGGGGTCGCATCAACAGCCGAGGCAGCCAGGAAGCTGACCACATACGTTTTTCCCATCGTCAACTTACCGTCCAAGATTGGCAGAGCAGTAAAGGCCGTCCCGGAAATCTTCATCGAATGGCCGCCGAGGCTGACCGCCGCGGATGATGGGGCGGTATTGGCAGTGACCCAGTTCGCCGTCGTTCCCGATTCAAAATTATCGCTGAAAATCTTGCGGGTGGTTTTGCCGGCATTGCCCGAGTAGGCCCGGCAAAAAGCGGCGGCCGCCCGGCAGGTCACGTTTTCTTTCGGCGAGAGATTGTAGATCAGATCCTGGCCGGCCTCGCTGTCAAGGGTATTTTTAAACGGATGGCAATCGTCAGTGACGCTAACCGTGGCCGAGCGCAGACGGTAGTAGACAGTCAGATTGGCGTCGTAATATTCCGCACAGCTCGCATTGGCGGCCAGGTCGGCGGCCGAGGCGCAGTTTACTTGCGCGGCGGCGACGCTGGCGCCATCATCAATGCACGTCGAGGCCGCGCCCGAACCGCCGACAGATAATTTTGTACATGGCGCAAAGTCCGGACCGCCGAGATTTGACCGGATCAGGTTGTAGGACCGAAGGACAAAGCCGCGTTGAGCATCGCCGACCCAGGTATAGTAGGTCTGTTGGGCTGGATTGCTCGCGTTCGTGTTGCTCGGCTTGACGCATTGTTTGACCGATTTGAAGTAGGCCTTTTCTTCGCCGCCTTGGGCGATTTCATCAAGGTTGGTGTATTCTTCGCAACCGACTTCGGCCGCCGAGCAGACTTGGGCCTGGTTGGGGACAATCGTGGTTGGACCGCCGGCCCGTTGCGGAATCGCGGTAATCGGCTCAAGCGTGTATGCGCCGCATCCAACATTCTCGGCACTGCAACGGTTGCTTGCCCTGACCACGCCGGTGACGGCCGGACCGCTTTGGACCGGCCTGTATTTCTGACACCCGACATCCTCGACGGTGCATTGCTGACGCGTCCCGTTCAGGTAAATGACATTCGCCGCGCCGTAGTCCTTGTACCGGGTCAGGCCGCTCTCCTCGAGTTGGGCGCTGTCGACAACGAGATTTCTGTCCCGGCAACCATCGACGGTAATCGTATAGGTCACGGCCGGACTGTTGCTGACCACCGTCCCCTGGGCGCCGATGGTTTTGGTCGCTGAAAACGTCGCCCAGTTCGAGGTTATCGGCATATCGGTCGTGGTCGCGCCAGCATCAGTGCTGATGGTCAGTTTGGCATTGCAAGCGGCGTCGGCCTTAGCCCGGATTGAACCAACGAAGGTCCGCTCATACAAAGGGCTGGCTCCCGTGAATGTTTGAGTCAGGCCGCCATTGGCGCCACCGCTTATCAATCGCACGGCGGCGCCGTTATTCGCCGTAACCGACAGATCCGTCGGAGTCACCGGGTAAGCCTCAATTTGATTCAGCGTTGACCAGCCGGCAAAAACCGCGGTCGTTGGCCCGTCAAGCGCGCCGCCGGTAAATTCTTCGAAGCCGCTGTTGGCTAAAAGATTGGAATTATTCCCGGTTTGGATGAATTGGCGGCAGCCGGCCTGACTGGCGGTACAGCTCTGGGCCGAATCGGTCAGGTTGATGATCTTTCCGGTTGTATCATTTCGATCGGATTCGGCACAGGTCCAGCGGCCGGCGACCGCGTCGTAGTCGCGGCAATACCATTGGCACCCGGCGTTATCCGTATTGCAATTTTGGAAATCAAGCGTGTTGGCCAGGTACGACGCCTCCTGGCCGCGATCGTCAACGTAGGTCGTGCAGGTTCCATTTTCGGCCGAGCACTTCGTGCCGCTGAATTTGTAGGTATCTTTTTCCTGGACGCAATATCCGTAGGCTAAACAGGTGCCGTCTTCATTTTCCGAGATGCACGATTGGACATCGGCGCAGGTATCGGAATTCCGGCTGATAATCCAGTGGCCGACATCCGGGTTTGGATTGGTCGTATTATTGTCAACGCAGTTTGGCGGATTTTGGTCTTGATCACCGGTCGTAGTAACGTTTCCGTCGACCCCCGAATCAGCGACGGCCGGGTTGATGACCGTCCCGTCGGAACTGCGGATGTTATTCTGATCGCAGACGAACTCTTTGGAAATAATTTCTTCGCCGGCGCCCTGGCGGCGGCAATAGGTCTGCGGCGCTTTCAAGACCCAGTTCGGATCGACCAGCCCGCAGTACGGACTCGCTCCACAGGTGCCGCCGGCATCGCAATCCGTGTCGGCCACACAGGTCTGTTGAAAATTATTTGAGCACACTGACTGGCTGGCCTGGCCGGTCGCCAGACCGCAGGAATTCCCCGCCCCGCAATCCGTTGTGGCGGTCGCTAGAGTACAAGCTTTAGACTGATCATTTGAACAAACCAGCGTATTCCCGCACATCGGGTACTGCTTTGTTAGGAAGCCGAGACTCAGGCTGATCTTATCGAATTGCTGGCTATACGTGGCCGCCAGCTCCCAGCCGACGGGAATAACGCGAAACTTTCGGAGATACTGTAAGGCGCGGTAGGTGTAGCCGTTGCTCGGTTGCACACCATTGACGTCAAAGCCAAAGGTTTTTCTCGGGTCAAGCCGGCCGTCATTCAGCGCTTGTTGAACTGTCTGTCCTTCTTCAATCGCCGAGCGGAATTGGGCATCGATCAACCCGGAGCTGGTCAGCTGGTCAGTGATGCTCACTTCATTTCGACCAGGGTCGCCGGTAATGAATTCGACTTTTCCTAACTGGGCAAATTGCAACTCCGCCCCGGCGATGCCGGTCGGCGCGCCCGACCCAAAGAGCAGTTGGCCAATGGTCGACTTGGCGTTTGACGGTCCTTTGCAGGCGTCGGGATTGAGACCGCATTTACTTTTGAAATAATTTGAGAGCGCTTTGCCGACTGGGGAATTCAGGAAAGCGGTGATGCCTTTTAAGACATCAGCCACGCCCGTGCCGGTGTACGTCGTTTCACCGCTCTGGCCGCTCAGCGGCAGACCGGTCAAGGTTGAGGTTACCGCCTCCGGCGGCGTCAGGGTTTCGCCGCTGACTTTTGATTCACGAGCGACAACCTGCGGCTTCAAACGGGTATTCTCACCAGTAATCCGGTCGTTCACCGCAACCAGCAATCGCGACGAGGCGCTGACCAGCTGGCCGAAATCGCTTTGATCTTTTGATAAAGCGTTCGCCAGATAGGCGGGGGCGTCAGCCGGATCAATATTTTGGATCGAGGCAAAGACATCTTTAGCCGTCGCCGCCTGAATTGCCTGGGTGGTCACGCCGGCTAACCCCGTCTGACAATCCCGCAGACACTGGCTCGAGGCTTTTTGCGCCTCAGCGCGAGCGTTATTAATTGCCTGCTGCTGGGCGGCTAAACAATTTTTAGCGGACAATTGAAGCGGAATAAAAACCGACGCGGTAGCAATAGTGTAGTTCGGGACGAGCGGGGGCCCAGGCGTAGTAACAAACTGACAGGTCATGATGGTTTGCCCATCGCCAGTCGAGGCCAAGACCCTGGTCCCACCCGGCACTGCCTCCATTTGCGATATGACTAAGGTAATCGCCGCCTCATAATCGTTTTGTTGTTGTTTCGGACCGATAAAGCCCGGTTCGTAAATTTTTGATTGGGTAACCGAAAAGGCGTCGCGGCAATCCTGGCGGCATTGCTCAAGCGGACTGCCAAGCGCGGTTCGAAGCGACCGGGAAATCAGGTACTTCGCCCGGCTTGAGCTGAATGCGCCTCCCGGACCGGTCCGGCCGGTCAGGCTCCGGCTGAAATTATCGATGAAATCCGTGGCCGCTGAATTGGCCGCATTTTTGAAAAAAGTCCGCGGATTTTGAAGGAAGAGCGGCTTCTGGCCGGGACCGGCGGTGGCCAGCTGGGTTGCGACCTCCTTGGTCACACGAGAGACAAAGGCGCGAACCGAGTTCTTAAAAGCGATGTCAGTCGCGATTTTTATTTTTGATTTAAGAGCATTGACGCCTTTTTCAATCGCTCGGCCAATCTGTCTTGGGATGTCGCTGATCGTTACGGTCGTTTGGGGTAGACTATACATGGCCTCGGCTTGGCGAGGTACGACAACCGCAACCAGGCCGACGACCAGCAGGGTCAATAGGAATTGTGCGCGAAAATGTCGGACCGGGTGACGCATTGGTTAATTACCGCTGTTCAAGCCTTGATCAAAAATTTGCTGGAGGGTGGCATCATCAACCGATTGCAGGGTGGCGGCGTCGACGCCGCTGGAAATTAACAGCTGGCGGATCTCGGCCGGAGTCAGGTTATTGAGGTCCTCCAACGTCGGCGTGGTGGCGCTATTCGTATTGTCCGCACCGGCATTTTCTTGGAGAACGTTTTGATACAATCGCAGGAGATCGTCGTTGCTTAACTCATCCAACGTTGTTTGGGCGACGCCGGCTTCACGCAGGGCCTGGCGAAGAAAATCCGGAGTCAAAGCGCCGGTCGCGTCGGTGGGCGTGGTCAGAACCTGCTGGCCGGCGCAGGCCTTCCCGGCCGGACAATTCGGATCGGTGCCTTTGGCGATCTCGGCCGCGTCGGTTTGGCCGTCGCTGTCGGAATCTTTCAGGTAGGGGCTGGTGTTATAGGACAGAAGTTCATCGTAATCGGACAAACCGTCGCCATCGGTATCCTTGTCCTGCAATTTTGCCAGCTCGATCGCCGGCGACGTGTTGGCGTTCCTATTGGCGTTGTTTTTGTAGGCAGATGGGGTACCAACGTCAACAATCGTCCGATACACAAACCAGCCGCTGCCAACTACGGCGGCTATTCCTAGCACCAGAATCAGGCGGTAGGTGTTTGGGGTATCCAACGCCTTGACCGGCTGCTGGCCGGAGGTGAAGGCGATGGTGGAATCGGCCGTCTTTGTTTTCCAACGCGACAGCGACTGCAGAAAACCCATGGAAAAAAGTTTTTTGGAATTGAAAAAGTATTTTTTTCCCGAAAAAATCGAGAACATCGATTTATTGGGTTTTTCCCCGATTTTTTGAGGAGAAAAGAGCGGTTTGAGCCGCTTTACTATAGCACGTCGAAGGCCTTAAGTCAAATAAAGGTTTTGGCTAACTTTAGCCAATCCTGGATATGTAAATCCTGGGCCCGATCTTGCGACGACAGGCCCAACTTCATCATTGTTTCTTCAACCTGACTGGCCGGAATCTTCAGTCCGGCGCTCAGGGTATTTTTCAATTGCTTGCGCCGGGCTGAAAATCCTATTTTCACCATGCGCAAAAACGATTTTTCCTCGACCGGATCCGGCGTCCGCAAATCATGACAATGGATAATCGATGAAACAACGGCCGGCATCGGGAAAAATAGTTCCGGCGGGACGTCCATCACCGGTTCAATGGCCGCATAGTATTGACTGATCACCGAGAGGACGCTGTGTTCGCCTGGTCGGGCGGTAATCCGGCGCGCCACCTCGCGTTGAATCATGACCGTCAGGCTTGTCGGCCGCGGCGGGAGCGTTAAAAAATTACGAAAGACGAGCGAGGTCGCGCTGTATGGTAGATTCGCGACAAGTTTGTAATCGCGATCCTGAACATAGTCATCGAGTTTCACCTTAAAAATATCGCCCGTGACCAACGTCAGTCCAGGGTGGTGCCTATACTGTTTTTTGAGATACAAAGCTAATCGTTGATCGAGTTCCACGGCCACGACTTCCGCACCGGCATTCAGGAGAGCCCCGGTGAGTACCCCAAAGCCCGGGCCGATTTCCAGCACGCGATCTCCGGCGACGATCTCGGCCGCCTTAATCATTTTTGCGACGACGCTTTCGTCCAACAAAAAATGTTGCCCGGCCGCCGTTTGCGGCTTCAGGCCGGTCTGTTTCAGGAGGCGAATAATTTCAGCGCGGAGCATCCGAAGGTTGCCTAAAAGACAAGATAGAAAAATGACACGAGCCCGGCGATGATAAAGCTCGCTTGAAATGGATCGACCGAGGTAGCGACGAGGATGACAAGTAAAGCCATCAATGATTTTGCAATCGCGAAACCTTGTTCGTAATACACGCCATGCCAGGAATAATCATCCTCATGCGCCCGGTCATACGTTTGCGTGCTGATGCTGACGAAGACCGTGTTGTGGATCGAACGGCCGGCGACATCAAGCCCGAAGACAGCCGCTGGGACTCGGGTAAATAGCCGCAGGAACCAGAAAGCTCCCTGGAGCACGCCGCTGATGCTCAAAACTCTCTTTTTATTGACCCGATCGGTCATTTTACCGGCCACCAGGGTCGCCATCGACGTCAATAAGGCGCTAATCCCAACCAGGATCCCAACGTCAAAGACGCTACCGTACACCAGGAGAATAAAGATTGGCCAGACGGTCATCCCGATCAACTCTTCGCCCAACCCAAGGTAGCCAATCGTGTTCTTCCAATAACGACGTCGAAACGGGAGAACGAGACTGCGCCAATATGAAAACGATTCGACTTTCTTTTGTTCTCGCTTCACGAAAAGCGGCAAACTGGAAAAGAGAATGACCGCCGCCGCACCGATAAACAGCGCGTTGAAGCCGAAATACTTGACGATTACGCCGCCGATGATCGGCCCAAGGACGTACATCATGGTCGTGACGGTCCAGAGGCCGGAAAATTCGCTGGCCCGTTCCTGTTTTTCCGACCAGCGGATAAAATCAAAGTGATAGGCCGGCCAATAAAAGGTTTTTTGGAGCGCAAACAGCACGGGCGCCAGATAGAGCAAGCTCGGATGTCCGGCAATGCTGATTAAGGCAGCAAAGTACACGACGAGCCAACCCGTTGACACCATGATCGATCGTTCCGGTCCAAACCGCGCCACGAATTTTCCGCCGAGGGGTACGAGCCAGAAATACGCCGCGTACACGATCAAGTAAAAGGTCATGATCTCCGGGATTCGGTATCCAAGGGTCCAAAGATAAATCGGCTCGAACAGCGTGATCGCCGACGAAGCAAAATCCATCATCGCCGCGGTCAAATACAATTCCCGCAGCTGCGTATTCAGCCGGTGCTTGAAGTAGTGAGGATAGTGATGTGGAAAATGTATCATCCCTTTAGACCGTCTTGCTGATAAGGAAATCTCTTTGCATGCATAGTGTGAAAATCAGAGTACGGTCTAACGGGATTACCCCGTTAGAGGCTCCATTGTTGGAAGAAGATAACACTTGTTGATGAGACATATGAAACTTGAGCGCCTCTAATGGGGTCATGAAATTTTTACTGCTCCAGTTCGGTGAACGCGCAAATCTGGTTCCTGAACTTCAAGAATCGTTGATGGCTTCGTCTGTTTGCCGCAACGGCCCAGCATTATCGGTGTTCCTGGAAAAATTCGTTTGATAGTATTCTCATTTTTTGTCGGCCGGCGACCGCTGATGTTTGCGCTCGTGGCCGTGATCGGCGCCTCAGCTAGTTTCGCCAGCTGGCGCGCACCAGCATGACCAGGCACCCGGACACCAATCAAAATCGGTCGGGGTAGTTGGCCGCTCGTGATCGTATTGAGAATTCCGGTGATGACTCCTTGATCCCTTGGCGTCGTGTGAGACCGCTTCACGCCTAATGTCTGTGTAGCAATATACCGCTCATCGATTTCCCCTACCGTTTTGCCGGCGGGGACTTTCGGCTGGAGTAGCATCGTTAATGCTCCGGGCCAGTACTTTTTCGCCATAGTCATTTCCGATGACGAGACATAAAAAAAATTCTGGACCTGGCCGATGTCGGCGGCGATCAACGCGATCGGTTTGCTACTTTCCCGTTTTTTGAGCCGGAAGAGTTTTCGGATGGCCGCCGGATTTGTCGCGTCCGCGCCCAACGCATAAAAAGACTCGGTTGGGTAGGCGACAATTTGCTTGTTTTTTATTTGCGCGGCGGCTTGTTTGAGAGAAATCATGTTTATTTTGGATGTGACATCATATCAAGCAGTATATAGGCTTTCTCCTGAATTAAAAAGTAAAAACGCCAGTCTTTGTTCACTCTGGCTTGCCAGATATCTTGGGCTTGATCGTACTTTTTTGCGTGCAATGATGGATGTCGCAGATCGGCCGCTAGCATTGGGGCGCGTCGATCGAAAGCACGCTGAACCTCTGGCGGAGCTCGGTGGTAACTACGCCAAAAACGCTCGGTAAAGATCAGGTGCATTTATTTCTTCCGCTGAGGGAACTTTTTTCGATGTAACGCCCGAACCATAACTTTGGCTGACCGAAATGAACCGGTGACCCGGCCACGGCGAACATCGTCAAGACCAGCCGCAACCCCAGCCGCCGCAAATTTATCCACCAATTCTTTCGGAGTAAAGATGACGCGCCCAGCCTCGACCTTCACCTGTAAGTAATCCCCGGCCGACAACTTCAATTGGTCGTGAATCTTCTTGGGGATCACGACTTGACGACTGGTGCCAATTTTGACGGCGGGCGAGGCTTGATTCATATATTCATATATTACTATATCAGGGGGAATGCGTCAAGTTGCACTACAAAACAAAATTTATCAACCCCGTTAGAGGTGGCTGAAACTTGAACGTAGTAGAAAGAGCACGTAAGCGAGTAATGCATAGATGATGTTCCTTGTGCTTAATCTGTTCCACCTCTAACGGGGTCAACTTATCCTTAACCCAGCACCACTTTTCAAGAAAAGTGGTGCTGGGTTTACGAAAATCACCAAACATTAGATAACAAAATTAATCAGTTTATCTTGTATAAAAATCACCTTCTTGGGCTTGCTCGTAAGATGTTTTGCAACATTTGGTTCGGTTTTAGCCGCGGATTCAACGGTGGCTTGATTTGCGCCGGTCGGCATCGACAATGTCGCGCGGAGTTTACCCATCACTTGCACAGCGATAGTGACAGTTTCTTTTTTCACCTTCTTGGGGTCATATTTTGGCCATGCCTCTTCTGACAATGGCGTTTTGTGTCCGAGGATTGACCACAGTTCTTCAGTGAGATGTGGTGCCAACGGACTAAGCAACTTCAGGAATTTTTCCATTGCCTCTCGATCATACGATGTTCCTTCAAACTCACCATGTGCATTGAGTTTTGGCCGCCAGTCAGGTTGTGAATCCACCCCATTGAAAAATATCATCAAATCACTAACAACCGTGTTACATCTAAAACTGGTGATCCCTTCGGTGACCTTCTGAACAGTTCGGTGGATTTGGGTTGATGACTGCTTATCTTCTAGTTTACTAACTGCTAACGAGCTAACGAGCTTATGCACCCTCTCCAAAAACCTTCGCACCCCAACAATCCCATTCGTGTCCCATGGTTTCGCGTCCTCAAATGGCCCCATGAACATTTCATACATCCGCAGTGTGTCGGCGCCGTATTGTTCAATAATATCGTCAGGATTGATAACATTCCCTCGCGATTTTGACATTTTTTCGCCGTCGGGCCCAAGAATAAGGCCTTGATTCTTAAGTTTCGCGAATGGTTCATCGCCAACCTCTTTTGGAATCGCGCCTATATCAAATAACACCTTGTGCCAGAAGCGCGCATACAGGAGGTGCAACACGGCGTGTTCAGCGCCGCCAACGTACATACTCACCGGCAACCACTCCTTCATCGCTTTCGCCGACGCGAATTCTTTATCATTGTCCGGATCAGTGAATCGCAAGTAATACCAGCACGACCCGGCCCACTGCGGCATCGTGTTCGTTTCCCGTTTCGCCGGATGACCGCAGACGCGGCAGGTTACATTCACCCATTCATCAATCGCCGCCAGTGGAGATTCTCCAGTCCCCGTTGGCTCGTATTTTTCCACGTTGGGCAATTCTAATGGTAGTTCGTGGTCTTTGAGCAGAATAATTCCCGGCTGGACGTATTTAACTTCGAACGCAATCAGGCCATTCTTGGCAATCTTGTCGACGTACCCAGGGGCCAAGGCCTCGTAGGCGGCCTTGAGCTCTTTGACATTTTTAATTTTGTGGTCCGGCGCGACGGCCGCCAGCGCCTTCTTATCGGCAAACAGTTCTGACAAAGATTTGTAGATTTTTACTGACTTCACCCGAAAGTATGCCGTCGCGCCGGTCGGTTTAAAAATGCCTTTAATATACGACTCCGTCTTGGCATGATCTGATTTGATATTCCCAAAATACCGGTCAGGTTCTTCGGGATTTAAGGCCCGCGTTTCAATGGTTTTCTTTCCGTCCAAAAGATTCATCCAAGTATTTTCAGAAATAAAATTCAAGTAATGCGGCGTTGATTCAACGACTTCTTTACAATGCTCGCAGTGAACTAGTGGGATTGGCTCGCCCCAATACCGTTGGCGCGAAAAAACCCAGTCACGAAGTTTGTATTGGACTTTTGGTTTGCCAAACTTGGCGGTGATTTTTTTGCGAGCCTCCGCACTCAGCATTCCAGAAAATTCACCAGAGTTTATTAGAATACCTTCTCCGTCAAAAACTTTAGCAACTGGTTTTGTGCCTGGGCCTTCATTCTCAAAATAGATTTTTCCATCTTTTCTGTTTTGATATTTTTCTGCCTCATCTTTTGATAGATGCTTTGGGTCAAGGCCAAAATACCAACATTCTTGAGCTGATGCAGGCCCAATTACAGGAACAATTGGTAATTCAAACTTCTTTGCAAACTCACTATCCCGCTCATCATGCCCCGGCACCGCCATGATCGCGCCGGTGCCATAACTCGCCAACACATAATCAGCGATCCACACCGGAATTTTTTCTTTATTCACTGGATTCACCGCATACGCCCCGGTAAAGACACCTGTTTTTTCTTTTTCCAACGCCGTTCGTTCAAGATCGGATTTCGCCGCTACGGATTTGACGTACTTCTCGACGGCCATCTTTTGTTTGTCTGTCGTGATTTTAGCGACCAGTTCGTGTTCCGGCGACAACACAAGGTATGTCGCACCAAAAAGGGTGTCGGGGCGGGTAGTAAAAACTTTAACTGTATTTTCTACAGCCCTATCAGCTACCAGCTCAAAGCTAATTTCTACTCCCTCACTTTTCCCAATCCAATTCCGCTGGAGCGTTTTTATACCTTCGGGCCAATCCACTCTCTCTAATCCTTCAAGTAGCCGGTCAGCGTACTTGGTGATTTTCAGCATCCACTGCTTTAACATCTTCTTCTCGACCGCCGTGCCGCACCGTTCACATTTCCCATTGATCACTTCTTCATTCGCCAACCCGGTCTTGTCTTTCGGACACCACCAGATCGGAGCCTCTTTTTCGTAGGCCAGGCCGCGCTTGAACAGTTGCAGGAAGATCCACTGCGTCCACTTGTAGTAAGCCGGATCGGTGGTGTTGATTTCCCGCTCCCAATCATAGGAAAAACCGAGCGATTGGATCTGACGTTTAAAGTTAGCGATGTTCTTAGCCGTCACCTCGCGCGGATGAACGCCTTTTTTGATCGCCGCATTTTCGGTCGGCAACCCAAACGCGTCCCACCCCATCGGATGGAGGACCGACTCGCCCTTCATCCATAAATACCGAGCGTAGATGTCCGTCGCGATATAGCCAATCGGGTGGCCAACGTGGAGGCCATCACCGGATGGGTACGGAAACATGTCGAGCACGTAAGCACGCCCTCCCCTCGTTGAGGGGAGGTGGCGCGTAGCGCCGGAGGGGGGGGAGGTGGGAGTTTTAGCAGAAAAAACACCATCATCAAGCCAGCGCTTTTGCCACTTTTTTTCGATTTCCTGATGATTGTACCGATCCGGTGTCATAGGCTCCAATACTATCAATTTTTGGCTAACCCCGTTAGAGGTAAGGATTAGTTGAGTTACTAATAAAAAAGTTCTGTCGCCAGAACACTTTGTTAAAAAATGTAGCCAGACTTAGGTTACTATACCTCTAACGGGGCTAAGATATCAATTTTTCGATGATACGTATTTTTTGGCTAAGACTAGCAAAAAGCCTGAGCGGTTGACCAATAGGCCCAAAATTGGTACACTGCTCATTGAATTTTACTGAGGTTTTGGCGGTCTGATTCCCCTGTTTTGAAGCGCTGGTTGCCGGCAGGAGCGGGTCATTTCGTCGTCAAGGACAACCCCAATTAGTATCGCCCTCAAAAAAACACTGGTCCGAATTGCCCTCCGCGCCATGACCGTGGTCCGTTGGCTACAAAGGGGATTCGGCTTGTTTTTTTCGTGGATGCTCTGGAAACCGGTATGCTGGTTGAGCCGGGGCGTTTTTCGTGTCGCCCTTCTGCCGCTCTATAGCTGGTATACCAAAATCAAACAACGCATTCGCAATAATCCCCACCTCGCTGGCATCCGGTCGGTCGGTCACTTTTTTGAACGCTACGCTCTCTATGCCGCCCTGGTCGCGCTCGGCGTCTTCGGGCTGAGTAATAATCTTTTTGCTCAAACCATCCGTCCGGACGAGGTCGGCCGGGGAGCGATTTGGACGACCTTCGTTCAGGCTGAGGGCAGTGACCTGATTGTCGAGACTGGCTTAACCCAGGCTCCAGTAGTCGCGGCCGCTTCAACAATGGCGGTCGGCGGATTAGCCCCAGTCAACACTGATGAGGAAGCGCCGGTTACTGCCGTGCAGGTCGAAGCCGCGCCGGGCACGGACGTTCCCATTACCGACACTGTTGTCGGCGCGACCGGCGGCGCGACGACCGCTAACGATCGGCGCGAAACGGAAATCTATACCATTGAGGGCGGGGACACCGTCAGCACGATCGCCGAGCAGTTCGGCGTCTCAAGCCGAACGATTCTTTGGGCGAATAATCTCAGCAACAGCGACTTTATTAAGCCGGGGCAAACGCTCAAGATTCCGCCCATCAGCGGTTATCTCTATGCGGTCAAGTCAGGCGACACTGTGACCAGCATCGCGCAAAAATACAAAGGTAATGAACAGCAAATCCTTGAAGCGAATGGAATTCCCCTCGCTGACGCGCTTCAGGTTGGCTCGGAAATTATCATTCCGGGCGGCGAACCGCCGGCTCCGCCCGCGCCGGTGAACCAACCCCGCAACCTTTTCCAGCAGGTCTTCGTTCGCGACGACCGCGCGCCGGCCGACGCGCCGGCCAGTAATGCTCGATTTATCTGGCCGACTACCGGCCGACGCATCAACCAGTATTTCCGTGGGCGCTTCCACACTGGTTTAGACATCGACGGTGAGTATTCTTCGCCGATCTACGCTGCGGCCAGCGGGACGGTCGAGTTCGCATCGGCCGACCGCAGTGGGTATGGCTTGTACGTCATCATCAATCATAGGAACGGATTTCGCACTCTCTACGCCCACGCGAGCAAAGTTTTTGTTCGTCCAGGCGAACGGGTGAGCCAGGGGCAAACGATTGCTATGGTCGGTTCCACCGGTCGGTCGACCGGGACGCACGTCCACTTCGAAATTCGCACCGGTGGCAGTTTTCTTAATCCGTTGGCCTACTTTTAGGTCAGGGTAAAAAACCGCTGGGCGGACGAAATTGCAGCGCCTCGGCGATATCGTCGACAGCGATGTGTTCGTGATCGGCCAAATCGGCAATCGTCCGGGCGACCCGGATAACCCGCTGATAGGCGCGCATTGAGAGATGAAGCCGATCGAGGGCTTGTTGGAGGATTCGGGTGGCTTCATCGGTCAGCGGGGCCCACTCCCGCAGTTGACGGTTTTGCAACTGCGAATTGACCAAAGTTTCAGACTGATGGCGCCGCGCTTGTCGCTCGCGAGCAGCCAGAATGGCCGGCCGAGGATCGGAATTTTCTGGGACGTATTGCAAATCGCTTGATGGGACGCGGGGGACAGCGACAAATAAATCAAACCGGTCAAGCACCGGTCCGGAAATCTTCCGCTGATATCGTTCAATCAGTATTGGACTGCACCGGCAGTTCCGGCCGGTATCAAAGCGATAGCCGCACGGACAGGGGTTCATCGCCGCGACCACCATGACCACTGCCGGAAAACAAACTGTCCCAGCTACCCGGCTGACCGTCACCGTGCCATCTTCAAGCGGTTGCCGGAGCGCTTCGATCTGCTCGCGGCTGAATTCGGGAAATTCATCGAGAAACAAGATGCCACGATGGGCGAGCGACAACTCCCCTGGTTTTGGAATCCGGCCACCGCCGATAATCGAGGCGAGCGACGCTGTGTGGTGCGGCTGACGAAAGGGCCGGCGACGTAATAATGGTTGGTTGGGTTTCAATTGACCGGCAATGCTGTGGAGCGTGGTGACTTCAAGCGCTTCCGCTTCCCGCAGCGGCGGAAGGAGCTCATTGACGGCTTGAGCTAACATGGTTTTTCCCGATCCGGGGGCGCCGACCATTAATAAGTTATGATGTCCCGCCGCGGCGATAATGGCCGCCCGCTTCGCCTGGGCCTGGCCGATAATCATCGGCCAGCGTTCTAATGGACTTTGTTCACCAGTTGAAACTACCGTCGGCGGTTGGATTGGCCATTTCCTGGTTTCAGTGATGGTGACGCACTCAAACAGGGTTTTGGCCGTTGTCACCGCAACGCCTTTCAGGAGCCCGGCCTCGGCCGCGTTATCCGGCGGCACGAGGACGCCACGGCCAGTTTCCCGAGCATGAGCGGCAATGGCTAACACCCCATTGATCGGCCGGATGTGCCCGTTTAATCCAAGTTGTCCGACAATCAATGCGTGCGACAACTCCGGCATGATTTGCCCGGAGGCAATGAGCACGCCCAAAGCAATCGGCAAATCAAAACCTGTTCCCTCTTTTTTCCAATCGGCCGGCGAGAGGTTGACGGAAATCCGGCTGAGGGGAAAATCAAATCCGGAATTTTTGATCGCTGAACGGATCCGTTCACCGGCTTCTTGAACGGCCGTGTCGGGTAAACCAACCACCACGACTTTCGGTAAGCCGCGATGAATTTCAACTTCGACCGTGACGGTTCGGGCCTCAACGCCGTACACCGCTGCGCTATAGACTGTGGCTGCCATGTTTTGAACTGTTTAACCGCTGTAAAATAAAAATAGCGGCCTGCCCTGCCTACCGGCAGGCAGGCTTTCGGAAGCCACCAATGGGGAGACTCTACGTTATTTATTAAGCTTTGTCAATATGTGAGCATCTTACTTTATATCAAACAGCGCAATACGTTTCTGACAAGTACCGTGTTGACCTAAGTGAAAAAGTCCTATTGTAACAGCATTAAATGAAAAATCTTTTTTGGGTATCGTTGAAATTACTTTTTTCTTTGTACTTTGTAACCTGGTAAGAGTCAGGTGAGGAAAATAATCTTTTCCAATACTTCGATATCCATATCTCCGGATGTTTGTTTGAAGTCTTGCATCAAAACCATTCATTCTCTGTCTATCTTTTTTTCGTATCAAACCTTCACGCAGCGGGTTAAGTATTTTGACTACCTTCTTCTGTAGATCTTGGACGCCCTGGGACTTCCGGTAGCTTACGTCTATAAAACCATCGGCATTCTGCCGGTAGCGCAAAGCCGTTAATTTCAAATGCTTTATTTGACCCGATAACTTTTTCAACCTTTTTTTGACCGTCGGTATATTTTTTATAGGAAAATCAATCATGTAAATAGTAATATGCGGAACATTTCTTTTCGGTCCGAGTATAAAAAATCTGTCCTTTGATTTTATATCATTACTGACACTAATAGCCTCTTTTTTGATTTCCCGTGTTGGAACAATGACGACGTTAAATGATTTAGATGTTGGTGTTTTTTTCATAGCTTATATATAGTACACGTATTATTACAATGCAACTACTTTTTTGGAGTGCTGTTTCTCTGTCTCGGCAGAATCACCAGAACTAGCCCGACACCAATCATCACATCCGCCAAATTGAAGACCGGCCACCAGGGTCCAAGGTACGCCCAGTCAATAACAAAGCCATGAGTTACACGATCATAGAGGTTGCTGGCCGCGCCAACGATCATCAATACGACTCCTGCCATGGTTCGCCACGATTGACGCCGCCAGGCTCGCCAGCCAAACCATAATAATCCCAACAACGCCACGATCATCAAATCCGTGGCCAGAGCGTTCGGCAGCGGCCAACTAAACACCGCGCTGTCGTTTTTCACAAAAATAAATTTCCCGATTGGCAGATCAATAATCCGCCCCTGCCCGTCCGGCAGGCGGGCGGCCAGGGCCAGACTCTTCAACCAACGATCAACAACAATCAGACCGAGAAGACCGAGCGTGAATAACCAAAAACGGCGCATCATGGATGCACGGTATCAACTTCCCGTATAAAATGAAAGAGCCATACGGAAGCTCAATGAAAAAAGATTTCAAAGCCAGTATGGCCCTAGAGATATAGGGGCCAGACGAACGGCGTTGGTTGCTAGCGACGAACGGGTCATCACCAAGAACCAACACCGGTCGACATGATGCCGATATATCGGTGCTCTTATAGTACCAAGATGTATAATGAGCGATTCTCGACCGTCCTTGTGGTAGCAACCTGGCCGATATTACTCGTTACCGGATTGTACCGACGTTTATTTTTGTTTATAACGGTGCTTGGTCACCAGACGGATAGTCGAGAAAATGCCATAGCTATCCACAGAGATTTAGGCCACAGGATCTTTCATGAAGATCCCGCGCTTCGCTCGGGATGGCTACGCCACTTTCTTGACTAGCGGGCAAATTTCTTGTGAAACGAACTGATCTTGACCGAGTATAGCACCAAAATCGCCTTTTGTCAAATCTTACCTTAAAAACTACTTCTTTCGTTTTATCTTAGCCAAGATTTTCTTATTTCGAACTACTTTTTTCTTCGATCCGAAGACTGTGGAAAACTTCGGGGTTATCCCTGTTCTTTCCCGACGTGAAATTTTCGCTTTATTCTTCCTGGTGTAGGTCAGGATTGTTTTTAGGGTGGTGGGTGGGAGTTTTTTCGTCGTATCGAGGACGATGTCGTAATGCTTGGCTAGGTAAAAATTCAACCCATAATACTTTTTATACCGCCGCGCATCAGACGCCATCCGTCCGCGCAGGCCGTGCTCTAGTTCCTTGACAGTTTGATAGTGATGACTCGCTTCGAATCGCCGGACATGGGCCGGATCATGAAAAATCCGCCGGGCCGCTTCGGTCAGATCGACCTTCAGGAAGATTTTGACCGAGTGGGGAATAAAATGGAATGACGTCCGGCCTTCGACCACCAGGTTATCGCGCTCACGACCCAATTTGGTCTGCCAGCGGTCGATATCCACATCGGTAAACGAATGTTTTTCGCCGAGAACATTAAATTCCTGCAGTGTCATTCCCCGTTCCTTCGCCATCGCCCGTCGCATCGCCCCGATCGAGTAGTACTTGTACCCCAATTTCTTGGCCAGAAGTTTCCCGACCGTGCTTTTGCCGGAGCCGGGTGTGCCGGAGATGGTGATAATCATGGACAGAGTATACAGGAAGAACGCCCGGTACTACAACAATCTTTAATGTATGATCCGGGTATATTTTATACTTGTTGTAGTACCGGACGGGTCAAACCCAGCACCACTTTTTTCGAAAAAAAGTGGTGCTGGGTAAATAAAAAAACCACCGTCAGTGACAGTGGTTGTGACCGTTGCGGTCAAAGAGCATGGCGACCGGCCAGTGGCAGAACATGAAGACTCCGATGGTGATGCTGGCAAAAGCATCGAGATACGGGGCGTTGATCTTGCTCCCGAACCAGAGGGCCAGGGTAGCCGTCATGGCGGCGGCCACGTCCCAGAGTTGGTGCCAGCCGAAAATCCTGGCGCCGTGATCGTGGCGGAAGGGGCGAACAACGCCGTAAATGAGCAAGTTGCCGATCAGGCTGGCCAACGCCGCCGGCCAGGCTAAGCTGTAAATCACTAACTGCGGATCCTTGAGGGCCCGGATTCCAATCCACACGCCGGCGACGCCCCCGGCCATCAGAAAAATCACATTGATCGCCACCGAGAAATTTTTTGAGGCCTTCATAATCTCGGGCGCGGGGCGCATGACCAGCGGGACGGCGGTCATGAAAACGAGGAGAATGTCAGCGCTGTTGTGGAGGATATCGCTGATCAGCGCTTGGCTGTGCGACCGTCCCGATGAAACGTACTCGAACCAGATAACCGCGGCTTGAATCACAAGCGCCGAGGTCCAAGCGCGCCGGACACTGGCGCGACCGTTTGGTTGCGTCATGCGACTCACCCCCTTAATGGAATGTGCGTTTTTCTTTCAATATCAGTTGGCGCGACTTTACGCTAAAGGAAGAATGAAGTCAACCCCCACACCAATTGTCAAAAACGGTATTTTCTTCAAAGCTGAATTGGTTTACTCAACTCCCGCCTGAGGGATTTTTCAGGTATCCCCCAATTGGTGTGGGGGTAGAAAAAAACCGCCCAGTCCCGATAGCATGAATGCAATCAGAACTGGGCGAGAAGGAAAGGGCGCGTTCGTTAGTCCATGGTTGGTTGGCGATGGTATTGCCATCGGACCCTGATGGCCCGGTAGGCGATCGTTAGCCAGCTGGCCATCAGGCCAGCAACAATGATCCCAACCATCCGACTCGTGGCACAGGCTAGGGTCACGAGCCCAAAAAAGAACGTGAAGAAACTGTAACAGAGGGCGTACGCCAGAATTGCGGCAAAGACCTCCGGCAAGAACCAGTCGAATGGGAGTCGGTGGCAATTATAGACCGCATTGGTGAATACAACACTGCACAGGGCCATGACTGCCATACCGATCGGCGGCCACCAATACACACGGAAGGGTATATCGAGTGGTGCGGTGAACATGGCCACCCAGATCGCGTAGCAGCCCATGACGAACGTCGTGACTAGGAACTCCACCCTAAACAAACGCCGCAGGGGTTGCATCTTATCCGAAAACCATGTACTGATTCCTGAAAGAATCCGCTGCACGTTGTACCTCCTGTCTATGGTTGGACTTCCTGATTGACGATGAGCGAACTGTAACGCGAGAAAGTATCACATTATTTGTAGATTGTCAAGACTAAACAACCCCGCCAAGGGTGGCGAGGTTGTTTTTGTGGCTACCTTTTAGAACCGTGTTCCGCCGTTGCTCCGCGGACCACGATCATTAAAACCGCGATTCGGTGGGCGGGGTCCTCGCGGGCCGGCACCGAACGGGCCGCGCGGTCGTTCCGCGTCGGGTGAGTAGTTCGGGTCGAGCGCTTTCATTGACAACGACACGCGTCCGCGTTCTTTATCGACTTCCATGACTTTCACTTTCACGACATCGCCAACTTTGAGGACGTCGGACACGTTGGCCACATGGGTCATCGAGATGTTGGAGACATGGACCATGCCGTCTTTGCCCGGCGCCAGTTCGACGATCGCGCCGATTTCATTGCCGCGCATCCGGTCGCGCAGAATCTCGGTGACTTTCCCTTCGTAGATTTCACCGACGACGATGTCTTTGGTCAGATCGGCGATCCACTGCTTGGCCTTATCGGCCATGGCCGCGTCGGTTGAAGTGATGTAGACCATGCCGTCCTGTTCAATGTCAATCTTGATGACATCAACGCCGCCGCACTCATCAATGATCTTATTGATCGTTTCGCCGCCTTTACCGATGACGTCGCGGATCTTTTCCGGATCGATCTTGACGGTGATAATGCGCGGCGCGTACTGCGACAATTCCGCTCGCGGCGCGGCAATAGCCTGGCCCATCACATCCAGAATTTGTAGGCGGGCTTTTTTCGCGCCAGCCAGCGCTTCGGCGGAAACACTGGTGGGAATTCCGCCGAGTTTTATATCAAGCTGAATCGCGGTAATGCCTTTCTTGGTGCCGGCGACTTTGTAGTCCATATCGCCGGCGTGGTCTTCAATCCCCTGGATATCAGTCAGGACTTTATACTTACCCGTTTTTTCGTCAGTGATCAGACCCATCGCGATGCCGGCCACCGGCGCGGTGATCGGCACCCCGGCATCCATCAATGAGAGGGTCGAACCGCAAATTGACGCTTGCGAGGTTGAGCCGTTGGACGACAGGATTTCAGACACAACGCGAATCGTGTAGGGAAAATCTTCTTTCGGCGGGAGGACCGGCATCAGGGCTTTTTCGGCCAGGGCCCCGTGGCCGATTTCCCGCCGGCCGGCGCCGCGAATTGGTTGAACTTCTCCCACCGAGTAGCCGGGAAAATTGTAATGGTGGATGTATCGCTTTTTGCCGGAGAGCTCCATCGTGTCGAGCGTTTGTTCATCGCCGGGGGAGCCTAAAGTGACGAGCGATAGCACTTGCGTTTCACCGCGTTGGAACAATCCCGACCCGTGCGTTCGCGGAATCATCCCGACTGCGGCTGACAATGGACGAACCTCATCAATTTTTCGTCCATCAACGCGAATGCCGTCTTCGAGCACCCGGCGGCGCGCTTCAGCGTCGAGGTATTCCTCCAGGAGGTGTTTACCGTCAAGGCGCTGTTCTTTCGAGACATCATTATCCACTTTCAATACTTCCATCAATTCAGCGGTCATGTTCGTGATCGCTTCCTCACGTTTGGACTTATTGGTAATTTTCCAGATGTCCTTCAATTTCGGTTCAGCAAAAGCCAAGACTTTCATTCGAAGCGCTTCATGAGCGGCTTGTTCTTCCGGCGTTTTCGTATTCGTATCGATGGTGAGTTTTTCCTGGCCGACCGATTTCACAACCTGGTCGATCAATTCCAAGACCTTGCGAACGTGCTTGTGGGCGAATTCAAGGCCCTTCACAACGCTGTCTTCGTCGACTTCACTGCCGGCGCCTTCGATCATGACGTGCTTTTCGGCACTGGCCGAGAGAACAATGTCAATGTCTGATTTTTCCCGGGCGGCGTAGGTTGGGTTCAAAACCCATTCGCCATCGACCCGTCCGACGCGAACCGCGCCAATCGGACCGGCCCAGGGGATATTCGACATCGCCAGAGCACAGGAAGCGCCAATCAAACCGAGGACGTCGGCGTCATTTTCCTGGTCCCATGATAAGACTGTCACGACAACCTGAACGTCGTTCCGTATGTCATGGTTAAACAGCGGCCGAATTGAACGGTCGACCAGGCGGGCGCTCAAGATCGCTTCATCGCTGGCCCGGCCTTCGCGCTTAATGAAGCGCGAGCCTTTGATTTTTCCGGCGGCGTAAAGCCGTTCCTCGAAATCAACCAGGAGCGGGAAAAAATCCAGCCCCTCGCGGAGTTTTTTGCTCAGTGTCGCGGTCGCTAAAATCATCGTGTCGCCGTAGCGGACCGTGACGGCGGCGTTCGCTTGGCCGGCGACATGGCCGGATTCGATGATCAGTTCCCGTCCGCCGATCTCGGCGGACCATGTTTTCTTGTCCATAGTGGTTCCTTTCTTGTCGCGTGTCCCGGATTTTTCCGGAATATACGTGACGGATGACCACTAGACTTTAGCCCCCTTATTTCCCTTTCACCTTCTTAGTTCCTGACAACGTCGTTATTATGTGACGTTGTCCTGAACTCGAGTGAAACGAGTAGTTCAGGGTCTACCTGTCCAGCGGCCATCGCGTGAATAAAATTTCTTAGTGGTTAGTAAATTGAGCTACAGCGTCTTTGGCTTCGTGGCGATTTGATTGGGCGACAGCCTGGAGCTCTCGTTCGAGTTTCGTTTTTGATTCAAGGCTGGCGGAACGGCGGAGAACGCCGAGAATTTCTTTCGAGTCCATATACTCAACCTTCCGAAGCTTTGGATTCAGAATCAACAGGTATTCAGATGGATCGAAGGTTGACTCACCACTTTCGGCGCCGGCAAGGGCATGGCGGGTAATAACGTCGCGCAAACCGAAATCAAGTTCTGACTGGGCCGCGAAGCGTAACTTCGCCTCCTGCCTGGCGGTCAGGTCGGATTTTTTCAACGCGGTTTTTAGAGCAAGTTCATAGGCCCGGAAGACATCCTCAATATCATGCTCCGACTCAACCTGTCTACCGTGAAAACGAAAATCATTGACGATATCGCTATTTTTCAGACCTTCATAGACCGTTTCCATCACCTCCCGAAAAGCGTCCTTGTCTTTTTGCCCAACCACCGTTCCGCCGCGATTGATGTCCGACGGAGTTGGTTGCCATGCTTCTGGGTTCGCATCTACTTCCAGAAACATCCGATGGAGAACATCACCATACGATCCTCGTTCAGCATAGGCGGCCCGGGCAGCGTTTTCAGCAGTATAGAGTTGCGGCGGCGGGACCATTTCGACTGGCTGAACCCGGTACGGCTGTTCTTGGGTCGGAAATGGTGAAGAAACTGTGTAGGCCATTATTCTTCGCCCTCTTCTGACCGCGTTGATTCCTCAATAACTTCCGACGGTGGTGGTTGTTGGCGTTGTCCGCGATTTGGGAAAATCCGAGGCCGCGGAATGTTTGGTCGGAACATCGGCCGCATCGGTAACAGATATTTCTTTTTGTCGCTCGACAAATCAATAAATTGGTCGGCCGTTTCACGCAATTTCATCGAGGTCGATTCCTGAAAGGCCATGACTTCAACCCGGCACCCTTTCGCTTCCTGCAAATATTTCACCAGCGGAATGTAGTCGCCGTCGCCCGCGACCAGCACGATGGTGTCGAGGCGGTCAGACATCCGCACCGCGTCGATCGTGATGCCGACATCCCAATCGCCTTTCTTGGCGCCGCCGGGGAAAACCTGGAGATCTTTCATTTTCACTTCGAAACCCTGCTTATCAAGGGCCTCGAAGAATTTCTGTTCGTCCGGGGAATCGGCTTTGATCACGTAGGCAATGGCTCGCACCAACGAGCGGTCGGCCAGTGCGTCTTCCAGGATTTTACCGAAATTCACCCGGGTGCCATGAATGTTCTTGGCCGAGTAGTACATATTGGCGACGTCGACGAAGACGCCGATCCGTTGGTCTTTAGGTTTGACGGACACAGGTTATTCCTTTATTTTTAATTTCAGCTTTTTCGTCAGGTCGTCGAAGCTGGCCGGGTTTTCCTTCTGGAGGAATTTCAAGAGGCGATGGCGCTGGCCGACCTTGCGGAGCAAACCGCGGCGCGAAGAAAAATCCTTCTTGTGGGTCTTGAGGTGGCCGGTCAGTTGTTCAATCTCGGCGGTCAACAGCGCAATCTGCACCTCCGATGAGCCGGTGTCCGAGGCGTGGACCTTGTACTTCTTGATGATCTTATCCTTGTCTTCTTTGCCTAAGGGCATGGGGTCATTCCTTCATATCAATATCCGAGTCAGGCTCCGGGGGCTAGGCGGCCGAACGGGCGCAAACCAAGGTATCGAACAGTCAATAAATCGGGTGGAGTGTACCAAAGTTATCATCGTCCGTCAACCCAGATTGGAACGGGTAGGGCGGGTTGATGATCCGACTAGAGGCCCTCCCTAAGGGCTCTGGGATCATCAGTTGTAATATATTGAACGCCATTCTTAATAAGGCGGCGCTCCTCAATTACCGTGTTCACGGTCCAGGCCGATGATTCTAGGCCCCATCGCTTAACCAACCACCCACCGCCTCGTCGAAAATCGATCCCCCGCAGGCGCTTTCGATACGGCCACGCTTGAAGCGCGTGAAAAACAATCAGCCATCGCCGCTCGGTTGGCGCGTTGGCAATGTTACTAAACCGAAAACTTCCAATTCGAAATCGCTCACCAAACTTCGGTTGAAGGATCGACCCTACCCGTTCGGCGATTCCCCCGACCTTGACCTCGGCCATAACAAACTTTCCGAATTCAATCACCGCCACGACTTCTTCAAGCGTCGGAATAGTCGCACCGTTTTTTTTCGAGAGGTCGTGAAGGGTTGAATATTTTGTGGTGGCAATTGGCAACCCAAAAGCTACCGAGTCGTGGTGAACTACCAAAATTCCATCCGCCGACTCTCGAATATCAAACTCGACGCCATCAGCCGCATCGTTCGCGGCGCGAATTGCTTCAACTGAATTTTCCGGAATGCCGTTCTGATGGAAACCGCGATGGGCGATGATCAATGGTGATGAATGTTGCGTCATTTCCAAAGTTTTAACGAAGTCGCTCCGGCCACCATCGTCGAATGCACCACCAGGCCACTAGGCTAACCAGCGCCGCGCCAATCATGAAAACCAGCGGTGAAATACCGCTACCCGTTGCGCCGAGGCCGACCGCCAAGAGAATGCCCGGCGCTCGGCCGATGAGGATTGTCACAATCGCCTGCCGGATCGGCATCCGCGACAGGCCATAGGCAAAACAAATCAGATCGTCCGGAGTGCCCGGCATTAACAACAAAAACCACAAAACGGCTCGACCACGGTGAAGGTAGTTATCAATCAGATCGGCGGTCGGTTCGCCCAACAGTTTCCGAAGGAACGGCCGGCCGAATTTTCTGGCGAGAACCACCGCAATCGCCGAGCCCAACATTATTCCAGCCATCGACACCGCGACGCCCCACCACCCGAAGACGTACCCGTTGGCGATATCAACGGCTTGGCCGGGAATCGGCGCGGCCACAACCTGGGCGGCTTGGTAGAGAATAATGAGGACCGGCGCCCACGGGCCGAGACCATGAATCATGTCCCGAAGTTTTTCAGGATCAGTGAAGAGCGGCCGGGCCGGGCTAAACCACAAAACAACAAATCCAATGACGATACTGATTCCGATAACGAGCGTCCGGCCTTTTACATACGGTCGAACCGGGCGCGGGAGGTTTGCTTGTATGTTCGTGGGAATTTCCGGGATGTCCATGTCAACCAGTATATCATTTGTATATTTTCCTTAAGCGTCGTACAATATTCTAATGGCTGACCGACCATTGACCGATCTGGAACGCTGGAAGAACCGCTTTCTGGTCTACATTGAAGTCGAAAAAAACAAGAGTTTGCTGACCCGGCGGAACTACGATCTCTACCTGACGAAGTTCATCGCCGTCTCGAAGCTCACCCGCCCGGAACAGATCACCCTTGATGATGTTCGGGATTTTCGCTTATGGCTTAACCGCCAGGACAATCATCGCGGCGGCTCGCTCAAAAAATCGACGCTGAATTATTACCTGATTGCTATCCGTTCCTGGTTGAAGTACATGGCCAGAAATGACATCAAAACATTGGTCGCGGAAAAGATCGAGCTGGCCAAAATCGGCGATCGCCAGGTCAGCTTTCTTGAAGGCGACGATTTAGAACGATTCCTGAACGCACCCATAAAAAGCGGCGATAAGTCTGTCATCGCCTATCGGGATAAGGCTATTCTCGAACTCCTGTTTTCCACCGGCCTGCGGGTTTCCGAGTTGGCCAGCCTACAAACGACCAGCATCAACCTAAAAAAGGAAGAATTTACCATTCGCGGCAAGGGCGATAAACTGCGGATTGTTTTTCTTTCCGCCCCGGCTAAAATGTGGCTCGAGGAATATCTGAAAAAACGCGGCGATGCGCCCGGACCGCTCTTTGTCCGCTACGACCGGGCCGGTAAAAGAACTTCCACCGTCAAAGGCTTAACCCCGCGCTCCATCCAACGCCTAGTCGATCGTTCGGCGCTCGAAGCCGGGATCACTAAACACATCACGCCGCACACCCTGCGCCACAGCTATGCCACCGACTTATTGATGCATGGCGCCGACATCCGCAGCGTCCAGGCGATGCTCGGCCACGCCTCGATTCAAACGACCCAGATCTACACCCACGTCACCAACCCGCGCCTCCGAGAAATCTACAAGAAATATCACGGCGCTGGGCGAAAAAAATAAACCACCACGTTCATCGCCGCGAGCGGTTATTGTATTGAGGAGAAAAAATCCAGCCAAATCCCAATCAGCAGGGCCAGCGCCGAGGAAACGAAAATCACAATGTAGTTCCAACGCTCTTTTGAGGACTGCAACGTTCCGAGGACGTAGCGAAGAGCGGCTTGATCGTCCGGGGACCATGAGCCATGGTCGATTTTTTCCATCAATCGGTGTTCGGCGATGACTTTTTCGCGGCGTTCAGAGATGGAAAAACGGTGGGCAAAATAGGCGATGAAACCGATGGTCCCGACGTACCAGACGATTTTAAGCCATGGTCCGTCGACATGATTCAGGATGATGATCATCCGGTAGACGATCGTCGCAAAAATCCCGATCCAAAAGAAGAGGAGGCGGGTCGATTGTTTGTGAGGGGTGGGGATTTGGTTTGGCATACTCTTGGGATTTATCATAACCACGTCTGTTCAGCTTTCATGTTCAGCAAAAATTATTCCAGTCGAAATTTCACCGTACCGGTGTAGGTGGCTCCCGGTGGTACAAGTTCCGGGTCATTCACCAGGCCACCTTCATCACGCATGACCGGTTCGATGCAGACAAAATCTTTGTTCATCATCGACCAGACCCAGATTTTCCGATATTCCGGCGAGACATCCATGACCAGTGTGCCAAGTTCTGGAATGGTGATCCGCAACGGTGATCGCGGATCGATCAGTGCGGGATTATCAACGGAAATTGTTCCGTCGTTGGCCCATTTTTCAACACCGCGTTCGATGATGTCCCCGCCGGGAAAATCAAATCGCATGGCTTGTTTCTGATCGGCCGGAACGCGAAAATATGGGTGCAACCCCATTGAGACCGGCAGGTCGCGGTCCGGTTCGTGATTCGTCGCGCTTTGAGAAATTATGGTCGAGCCGTTTTTTTCAATCCGGCCTCCCATGCGAAGGGAAAAATCATAGGGATACTTTTCCCGGGTCGAGGCATCAGCGGTCAGTGTTTCCCAAAATTCATCCTCCGACACGCCCGACTCCCAGCTCCGCATATTCCGCGCGAATCCGTGTTGCTTCATACCGGGAAAATCCGGGCTGTTGATCGGCCCCGCGTTTGGAAAGAGAATGGGTACACCACCTTTGACATTTTTTTCAGGATCATCAAGCGTCGCTTGATCCAGGTAAAGAATTTCCCGCAGTCCGGCTGGGCCCCGCAGTTTCATGGACGTAATGATGCCGCCACGTTCCGGGGAAAACGAAATTTCGCCTCGAGACGTTCGGAGTGTTTCAATCCTCGGGGGTTCGGGAATGTCGCGAGTGTCAGTGCGCGTGGTTTCGCTCATATTTTAAATATTCCTGGTGTGGCCAATGGGTGCTATCCGATTCAGCAATCCGACCCTAGACTGATACCTAACCTTTCTTACTTCCTTTCAGGCCCTTAACCTTAGATTTTTTAACTGCTTAATTTCTTTTTTGACTTCCTTAATATGCTTTTCTGTCGGAAGGTTTTCCGGTGTAACGCCCCCAATCTCTTTTATTGTTTGCCGCACCTTACCGCCTACCATGAAATGTGTTTGCGAAGCTGCTCGCTCTCCTTTAATAGTATCTTTTTTATTTTCTCGTCCGTCTGTGTAACACGAAACAGATTAGCGGCGAGTTCAGTTGAACCAGCACGATCAAGCAATTCTCCCTTCTTAATTCCTTTTTCCCTTTCAACATCAGAAAGTGGCGCACCTATAAACCCTGATAACCAGCGTCGTTGAATAGACCGAAATGGGTCACTCCTGCCGCCCTCGCCGTCTTAAACAACTTCTTGTTTTGATTAGAAACCTCGTCACGAATAAATAACCGTTTCTCGTTTTCGGGTAGTTGTTCAAAAATTTCTTGTTTTCGTGTTTGAATGGCAAAATAGGTTTGGGCAAGTGCTATCTCTGGCTTATCCGAATCACCATTCTGTGCAACAAGGTAACAGGCATAGCGGTCAAGTTTGTAATCAGCCACTGGCCTTTCAGTGTTTGAGCCTATTTTGACCATTTTGCCGACACGGGCAAAATGGTTATCCACATCCTGGCCACTATTAACACATGCTCGTGCGGCCCGAGCTATGACTTCCTCAGCACCCCGCCAAGTCTCATAACCTAACAGAGGTAATAAATCCCGCGCCGCCCAATACTCAATACCGTTTTCGTCGGTCTTTTTAATGTCCTCAAAATTTTTGTGGGGCGCCGAAATCTCCTGGTTCATAATGAAGAATGTTTTTCTTGGGTGACTAAATCGTTGGGGTGGCCAACCGGAATCGAACCGGCGATAAAGGCTCCATCCAGTACCAGTCGTTTCACTCCGGTACTGGACTTGCAATCCTCTATGTTCAAACTGGTGGCAGTCACCTGGGGTGGCTAACGGGGATCGAACCCGTGATAAAGGCTCCACAAGCCTCTGTGTTACCACTACACCATAGCCACCAGTTTGAACACATTATGTATTACCACTGCCTGCCCCGCACTTGACGTGGAACGACATAGTGCGGGGTGTTACCACTACACCATGGCCACCGCGTGTCATCACGACCTTCGCTTCGTCAGTCTTTCGACTGATGTCGCTTCGGTCGCGTGCCACTTTTTCCGCTCGCACGTGCTCCGCGGCATGACGGCCAATCCTCGTTACACTCCGGTTGGCCTATGCCTTGTGCGTTCCGCGCTCGCGGGTCCCGGGTTGGTTTGGCAGGGCTGTAGCAATGGCGAGTGTATGCAAAAAATCACCCGTTGTCAATTCTCCTGGCACTCAAGAAGTGTCGCCTAACGCTCGTCGGCCTGCTCCACATCCACCTTTTGGCAGCGTTATTATTTCACCGCTATCAGAACGTAAGTACCGGTCGCCGTCGTCGCAACAGAAGCCCGATTTTTGGTCGGATAATTTTTACCGACATATTGCCATTTTTTCGTCCGGTCATTATAGAAAGCGATTCGAATCTTATCCGCCGTTGTCTTCTTTTTATCGAGTGCGGCCTTGGTGTAATAGAAGGTGATTGTATATGGCTTGGTAATGCTCGTTGCGGATACGCGATATGCGTTGCTGACCGACCTCGAAAATTTCGCCAACCTGACTGTTGGCATACTTCTGGTTCGAAGCGTCAGGTTCTTGTTGGCAAATGGGTTAGATAATTCAACTTCCGTTCGCGGCCGGAGCAAGACGAGTCGCGGCCAATCAATTTTGGTGAAGCGGTTCTCGTTGACATCAAGTTGGTATAACTTTTTACTATTATAAATTAATACATACGTATTGTGCGGCAGGTAGACATCGGCATAGCCGAGCGAGCCGGTTGAAACATTTGATAAAATGGTTGTTCCTATAGCCGGCCGGCCCAGAGCATCGATCACTTGGGTGCCAATGGAGAACGGGGCATTCGTGGCCAACGCGCCGGTGGTATTCCGGAGAATAATCCGGAAGCCGCTCAGGCGATACGTGGTGGTGGTGAGTTGTTGGTCTACGGCGGTTACTTTCCACTTGTAGAAAAAGCCGTTCGAATATGTGCTTTTTATTTTGAGGGCGTAGTCGCCGGCTGGAACATAGACATCGACCGCCCCGGTTGAACCGGTATTAAGGTTGCTGGCGACGAGATCACCGACGATCGGGTTGTCTCGGACATCATATGATTGCTGGTAAATCGATAACGTTTGGTTTTTCAGCAACTTCCCATATCCGTCTTCGAGGATCGAACGCAGGGTGCTTAATTTGTAATCGAGGGTCGTGATCGCGCCCGAATCGATGACTTGATTCCAGAGATAAAAATATTTCTGGCCGCCGGTCGCGTGCACGCGGATGACGTAGTGTCCGGCCGCCAATAAAGTATTGTGGGCGCCGTAATCGCCGGTAGTCAAGCCGGAGCTGATCAATTTATCCTGATATAATTTCGTCTCATCGATGATCGGTTGGCCGTCGACATCGAAACTCTGTTGATAGATATCGAACTTGGCGTTTTTGATGACTTTGCCTTCGGCGTTGCGCATGATCACGTTCAGGCTGCTCATTCTATAATCAACCGTGCGCGTCGAACCGATGGTGCTTATTTCTGCGTCCCAGATGGTAAAATACCCATAGGTGGAGTTGGTTTCGTAGATCTTCACACCATACGGCGCCTTCGAACTGCTGACGCAAAGTATGGCGCTTTGGCCGCCGGTATCGGTCTTACCAGAGCCGAGGATCGACGTGCCGAAGTAAAAACCTCCGTCGGGGTTGGACAGCTGTTGGTAAATCACGAAGTTGATACCCGCTTGGAGAACTCCGTTGGCGTCTCTGGTGATTACCTGAAAAGGTGTGGTGTTCGCTTTACAGGCAGCCTGAGCAACTCGATTGGTCGAAAAAAATGCCGCGGCTACGACAAGTAACACCAGAGCGGTTCTAGCGATAACAGTGCGCTGGAAAAAACTGTGCTTCATACGAATATTGTTGATTATGTGCAACGAAAGTTTATTCTTTATTCTATTTTTCGTCAATGAATATACATCCCATACTGGTCCAGCTACAGACGATTGGTGCGAGGCACCGCGGCCGTCATGATGTTCGATGCACCACGGGTGTACGAAGGGAGCCCCCTGTTGTCAATTCTTCGGATATATATAAGTATGTATGAGCCCGCCCCCATAGCTCAACGGATAGAGCAAAGGACTTCCCCCGCACCACTCGCCTTTCGGCCCCATAGTTCAACGGATAGAACACCGGACTTCTAAGCCGGTTATGGAGGTTCAATTCCTCCTGGGGCTACCAGGCGAGTGGTACGGGACAAGTAAGCCGGTTATAGAGGTTCGTCAGGTTATTCAACCTGACGACCGGTCGGATGACCGGTCGACCTGCCCCGCATTTGCGCGGAGCGCGTAGTGCGGGGTTCGTACTGGGAGCACCAGAAAACAAAACCATGAACTCAAAACCATTAATCATGATCGGCGTTGTCGTCGGGTCAACCCTCGGCGGAATGGTGCCATTGCTGTGGGGCGCCGGCTGGCCGTCATTCAGTTCAATCATTACCAGCACAATCGGTGGCCTGTTGGGAATTTTGGTCGGCGTGAAAATGTCCGCCTATCTCTAAACGAGAGCCGACTCATCCGTTGTCGAGAAACCTCGAATACAGTAGAGTACCAGCATGCCGAGAAATCCGACCGTCCTGACGACACTGATTGGTTTGCCGCTTTTTCTCGTTGTCGCGCTCGGGCTCGCCTTTGGCGCGAGCTTTGTCAGCCGAACGCTTCGACAAGACCCAACCCTCAATCGTGACGCCGGTCAGACAACCAACACTAATTCGGCCAATTCGAATACCGCCGCCTCAGCAAACTATGCGCAAGCTCTGACCACGATGACCGCGACGGTCTACCAACGGATGACGCAATCAGCTCTGTTGACCAACGCCATGGCCAACCAAACGAGCGCGACCGGCACGGCCAAGGTTGTTTTAGCCGGCGTTTGTTGGCTAGCAATGAACCCGGATGATCTGCGATTTTTTCCCGTTGGCGCTGTCCAGCAGGACTTCACTGCCCTGATTGCGCAGTACGCCTCGGCAACTGATGCAAACTCGGCCTGCAGTCAGGTTACCGCTGACGCCCAACTTCAGGCCTCGCGATTGATGACCCTCGATGACGATGGCGACGGATTGAACGCCATCGCTGAGTACTGGTATGATACCAGCCAATTTTCCAAGGACACGGACGGCGATGATTACCGCGATGATGAGGAAATCGCCAATGGCTTTAACCCGCTCGGCCCTGGAACAACCCAATCCTCATCACGATGAATATTTTTCTTGTGTACGGAACAAATTCGAGCGGCACGGCCGTCGTCGCCGAGACGATTGCCGCCCGGCTTCGCGCGAAAGGCCACCGGCTGACGGTTCAGCACGCGCGCGACACCCAGCCGGCCGAGCTTGGCAGCGACTATGACCTGCTCATTCTTGGTTCGTGCACCTGGGAGCGTTTCACGCCGGAGGGCAAACGCCTCGAGGGCCAACTCCAACAGCATGTATATGATTTACTTGAGCACTCGACCGTTCCGGCCAAACGTCGCTGTGCTTTGTTCGGCCTCGGCGACTCAAGTTATACCGATTTTTGCGCGGCCGCCGATCATCTCGAGGCCGCAATCAAACGATGGAATGGACAACTCATCGTGCCGACGTTGCGCATCGATGCGTACTACTACGATTTGAAAAATAATCGCCGCATCGTCGACGAGTGGGTTAAAACTCTCGCTGATACAATCTACGAGTAGCGCATCACTCATTTGACGGCTGAGCTATTTTTTGGTATAGTGTATCTCGTTATGGCAAGAAAATCAAAGTCAGCCACACAGAAAAAAATACCAGTCCGATTGGCCCCATACCGCCCCTACCACCCGCACGGTGAAGTTATTTTTTTGCTGACCATGGCGATCCTGGCGATCGGCTTTCTGATGGTGCCGATGAATTTCTGGTTCAAACTGACCGGGGCGTTTGTCTTATTGACCCTGTTGCCAGCCAATGTCCTGCGCGAGTACTGGCCGAAATTACCGCTGCACAATCTCGGCTGGCGTCAACCGACGCACCCGATGACTCCTTGGCTCTACAGCACGGTCGTCACCGCTTTAGCCTTCCTGCCGCTGGTTCTTTTTTTCACCGTTCCCAACCCAAGCGCCCTGGTCGCCGTCGCGCCCCACGGCCTGTGGCTTGACTGGCTTATCGCCGAGGCGCTGGTGGCCGGGTTATGGTTGTTACAAAGTGCTTTTTTCAACGGGCTCCTGCTCTTCCGTTTAACCCACCTGATGAGACCCTGGGCGGCGATTGTAGTCGTCGGACTGATAACCGGAATCGCCCAACTGTTCGGCCCCGGCTCACTCCAACTGCTCCTCGTGCCGATGGCGATTGCCTTCAGTTGGCTGGCCTGGCAGACGTCGTCATTTGTTCCGGCCGCCGTCGCGACGATCGGAGTCTCTTTTCTTTTTGACCTGTTTGTGCGTCTGACCGTTTAACCATGCCATTTCTCCAAAAAATTGCTCCGCGGAGCGAGACGAAGCCGAAGGATATCCAGCGGCCGCTGGCGAACACGGTCAAGAAGACGCTGGACCGTTGGGCCGCCATCCATGATCGAGCGAGCGATGAACGCATCGCGACGATCGAGGTTCATGACACCATCAGCAATGTCGCCTGGGCCTACGAACGGTTGCGGAACGCGATTGATTACCAAGACGAGCACCTCCTTCGAAAAAATGCGATCGAGCGGATTCTCAAGCGGCGTCTCGTCGCCGGCGTGACCGCCGAGCAGGTCGCCGAACCGCTCATTCTTGAACTCATCCGCAGCCGGTATTTGCCGAATAATTCTTTGCCGGTGACGCTGAATGTTGATGCGGCGGCAATTATTAATGCCTACGTCCATCTCTGGAGCCAGGTCCCGACCCAGCCGACGCATGAAGCGTCCAACCGCCTGTTTGAATTTTTTATCGGACTGCTCTCGGTTCAACTCAATGAACTGCTCGTTCCTACCGCCCGGGAGAATGCCCTGGTGGATTTGATGTACCAGGTCACCCACCGCGATATTGCTTTCGCCAACGAAGAAATTTCGGAGACCGACAAAAATACGTTGCTGATCGTCGCCATCCACCGCGCCCTGCTGAAGTCCGATCCGAACATTATCCGCTACAAACTTTTCCAGCGTTTGCATCCCGAGTGGACTGAACCCGATCCGACCGTCATCAGCGCCCTGGCGGCCAACTTCGTCCAAACCCGGCAGGAGGTTGAACGGTTGCTGTTACACCCGGTGGGCGATTTGCTCCAGCGGTTGATGAAAAAGTACGCGATTATTTTTCTCGTCTTCGACGATGTCGTCCGGGCTGACAACGAAACCGCCCTGGAGCGCCTGACCTTCCCGAGCTTCGTCGCCGAGGATGTCGAAAAGGCCTATCTCGCGCGGAAAAAAATCGTCCAGGGCCGGATCGCCCGAAGCATCATCCGTTCGATCATTTACGTCTTTTTGACCAAGATGTTGCTGACTCTGGTGGTCGAGGTGCCGCTCAACCGCTGGTTCGGCTTTGCGCAAAGCCTGAGTAGCCTGCCGCTTTTGATTAATGTCATCTTTCCGCCGCTCCTTTTGGCCTTTGTCGGTTTGAGCATTCGCGTCCCGGGTCAAAAAAATATCGAGGCGATTATCCAAAAGGTTCAAAACCTGATTTATCGGGGCGATGACCGCAACGCGCTGGTCAAACCGCGCAAACCGATCCGCCGCAGCGCCCTCTTCACGTTCTTGTACCGGATCATGTACCTGATGGTCTTCCTCTTGGTTTTCGGCGGCATCACCTGGGGATTGACGACCCTCCACTTCAGCCCCGTCGATAGCTTCATTTTCCTGCTGTTCTTGTCGATTGTCAGTTTCTTCGGCATTCGCGTCCGGTTACTGAGCAAAGAACTCCTCGTCGTCGACCAACGGGAAAACATTTTTACCGTTCTCTTCGACTTTATTACCGTTCCGATTCTCCAGGTCGGCCGCTGGATCGCCTTGCGCGCCCCGAAGATTAACGTCATGATTTTCTTTCTTGACGTCATCATCGAAGCGCCCTTCAAAGCGACGCTGGAAGCGATCGAGGGGTTCTTTGGATTCTTGAAAGAGAAGCGGGAAGAGATTTATTAGCAATTCCTTCAGCAGGTTGCGCTGTGCGCCTCGCACTCCAAGGCATTTTTTGGTATACTCAAGTCATGGAAAACCTCACCTTCGACCTCAACGGCATATTCAATCTCATCATCACCCGCCTTGAAGAGCAGGGGTCGTTCGATCAGGAGGCGTTTTTCGATATGGTCGAAGAGGTCCTCGAAGAAAAACGCGAAGTTGGCGAAGTTGATGATGACCAGAATATTGAAGAGTACGAGGACAAACTCCGCCACCGCTGGCCAGAAGCGCAGGAACGTTTTGAAACCGGCCATGACGTCAATATTTTAGAGCAAGAATAAATGACCACTCACGATCAACCACCTGAGGGCTGGCAGCCGACCGATAAAACGATCCACCGCACCTTCAAGACAAACAGTTTCGTCAGAGGCGTTGAGTTTATTACGGCCATCAAGGACCTGGCCGGAGCGGCGAATCATCACCCCGACATCATTTTGAGTTTCCCGGCCGTGATCGTCACGCTCACTACGCACGACGAAGGGATGGTGACGATGAAAGATACGGCCCTGGCGGTGCAAATCAACCGTATCTGGGACGAGCGCTTTGCGGCTTGAATCGCGTCACCGTCTTTGCTACCATCAGTCGACATGGACAACGCCGCCTCATCGCCAGCCTCTCCCAGCCCGACCCCAGCCATCGCCAAAATCGACATTGACCGCGAGTTGTGCATCGGCGCCGCTTCCTGCGTGACGATCGCTCCGGAGGCTTTTCAGCTTGATGGTGAAAACAAAGCCGTCGCCCAGCCCAACTGGCGCCGCCTGACCGACGACCAATTGATGGCCGCCGCGAAGTCCTGCCCGGTGCTGGCTATTTATCTGTACGACCAAACCGGTAAACGCATGTACCCGGAATAGACAAATTGAGTCCGGCCTTATATACTACACCCTGTAGTAATTATCCCCAGGAACTTCATTAATCACCCACGCTCATGCCCGTCGCTCCCCACACTCCAACCTCAGCCCCCAGCCAAACCCCCAGCCTGGCACCCGGGTCAGGTCTTTTCCAGGGCGCCTCACCGAAGTTGACCTTTATTTTCGGCGTTTCCGTTGGCGTCGTCGCCGCGGCAATCATCGGCGTTATTCTCCTTTTGTCCGGGGTGAATTTTGGCGCCGCCAAGACGGCAAAAAAAACAACCGACACCGCCGCCGCGCCGACCAATACTTCAACGACAACGCCCGATACCTACGGCGATGTGAAGGCTGTATCCGACGCTGACTATGTTCGCGGCGATAAAAATGCGGAATTAACGCTGGTTGAGTATTCCGATTTGGAATGTCCATTTTGCAAAACGTTCCACCCAACCATGCAACAGATCATGAGCGAATATGACGGCAAAGTGCGATGGGTCTACCGCAACTTCCCGCTCTCCTTCCACGCTAACGCCAAAAAAGAAGCGGAAGCGGCTCTTTGTGTCGGGAAGCTCGGCGGAACGGAAAAGATTTGGGATTTTATTGATACCATCTTTGAACGAACGACCGCGAACGGAACCGGTTTCGCCCTTGATAACCTCGGCCCGCTGGCCAAGGAAGTCGGGGTTGATCAAACGAAATTCCAGTCCTGCCTCGACAGCGGTGAAATGGCTGCCCGTGTCGACGATGAAACCGCCGACGGATCCCAAGCCGGTGTCCAGGGCACGCCCACGACCTTCCTCGTCGGCAAGGATGGAAAAACGATTACCGCCTTCCCGGGTGCCCTTCCCTATGCCCAGGTCAAAGCGGCGATTGATACCGCGCTGAGTTCCTAAATCTCAATGTAATCAAAAATCCCTGGCCACCTGGTCGGGGTTTTTGTTACGCAGTACAGAATTGACGCTACGAGAAAAATGTGCTAGAATATCATTGATCACTATTATTTCCAAACAAAAACATTCTGTATGGCTAGTACCGGCGGCACGAAGCTCATCAACGAGATTTTTGCGATCGCGGTCGAGCAGGGAGCTTCGGACGTTCACATTGTCGTCGGCATGCCGCCGATTTTGCGCATCAACGGCGACTTGGTTCCGATTGAAGACGCTGAAAAACTGAGCCCGGCCGAAGCGGCGGAAGTTTGCTACTCCCTCTGCACGCCCGACCAAAAAGAAATCTTCGACACCGAGCGTGAACTTGATTTAGGGTATGAAATCAAGGGCCTGTCGCGGTTCCGGGTCAATATGCATTGGGAAAAAAACAATGCCGGCCTGGTCGCGCGGTTGATTTCGAAAACCATTCCGACGATGGAGGAGTTGAAAATGCCGCCAATTACCTACGACATGGTCCGGTTGAAGCAGGGCCTGATTCTCGTGACCGGCCCGACCGGGATGGGCAAATCGACCACCCTGGCGGCGATGATTGACCTGATCAATCGCGAGCGGACGGCCCACATTATCACCCTCGAAGATCCGATCGAGTTCATTTATGCACCGAAAAAATCAATCATCAAACAGCGCCAACTCGGGACCGACATGATGTCGTTCGCCCAGGGCCTGAAACACGTTCTGCGGCAAGACCCGAATGTCATTTTGGTCGGCGAAATGCGGGATTTGGAAACCATCGCTTCGACCATCACCCTGGCCGAAACCGGGCACTTGGTCTTGGCCACCCTGCATACCCTCAACGCCGCTCAGACAATCGACCGCATCATCGACGTCTTTCCGCCGTACCAGCAGGCGCAAGTCCGGTTGCAGATCTCCCTTTTCCTGAAAGGCATTATTTCCCAGCAACTCCTGCCGGCGATTTCCGGCGGCCGGATTGCCGCCCGCGAAGTCCTGATCAACACTCCGGCCATCGCCAACCTTGTTCGGGAAAACAAAATCCCGCAAATTAAAACGGCCATTCAGACCTCGGCCGAGGACGGGATGTTTACGATGGATCAAAACGTCAAGAAGCTCTACCAGGACGGGGTCATTACCGAAGAGGTCGCCCTGGCCTACATGGTCAACCCATCAGACCTTAAATAATAAACACGGCTAATGTCCTGAGCCGGGCGAAGGACCTTCTTTGTGTATATCTTTTAGGCCTTGAGCTGCGCGATCAAACCGGCTTGGTTGAGCATTTCAACCTCGCCCGTAGCGCGGTCTTTCAACTCGATCTTGCCCGCTTCCAGGGTTTTTTTACTGACCACGACCCGGGTCGGGATCCCGATCAAATCGCTGTCGGCAAATTTTTCACCGGCTCGCCGGTCGCGGTCATCATGGAGGACGGTCAAGCCAGCCTGGCGTATGGCGGCGCACAGTTTGTTTGCCTCCGCTCGAACGGCGCGATCTTTCTCGCCGTCAAGCTCGAGGAGATGCAGATCGAACGGCGCGATTGATTTCGGCCAGACCATCCCGGCCTCGTCGGCCAAACACTCGACGACTGCGGCCATGACCCGGGCCGGACCGATCCCATAGCTCCCCATCACCACCGGCAAGACGCCGCCGTCGGGAGCCGTATAGGTTAAGCCGAGAGCCTCGGAAAAACGAGTGCCGAGTTTAAAAATGTTGCCGACTTCAATCGCCCGAACTTCCTCCAGCGCATCGGCGTTCAGCGATAATTCGGACAGGAGGTCGGGCGTGAACACCTCGTGATTAACCGCAATTTTTTGCGCCCGATCAATGTGGATGGTATCCTCACCGGCCGGACAGATCGTTTGGAACTCATCGGAAAATTGGCTGAAGGCGCCGCCGCTGGCAAAGGTTTTATAGGTTTGATCGCCAATCCCAACCGCGGCGAAAATCCGCTGATACGCCTTGACCGCCCGTTCGTGGAAGGCGTCCAACTCGGCCATCGTCGTCGAAAAAGAATACATATCCTTCATCACGAATTCGCGCGTCCGGAGCAAACCGCTCTTGGCCCGCGTTTCATTCCGGAATTTCGTTTGGAACTGGTACACGTAGAGCGGCAAATCGCGGTAGGAGGTCACGTGGTCTTTCATCAGGCGGGTGAGCGGTTCCTCGTGCGTAAAGGCGAGGCCGACGTCGGCTTGATTTTTTAACTTCGTCTTGAACCACACATCAACGTTGTGATCGTCCCAGCGGTTGGTCGCTTTCCAGATCGTCGGGTCCTGCAAGGCGGCTAAAGAAACCTCCTGCCCGCCAAGCGCGTTCATTTCCTCGCGGATAATCCCGACGATCTTGTCCAGCACCATCCGGCCGAGCGGCAACATCGAATAGACGCCGGCCATCTCCTTAGAAATGAAGCCGGCCCGCAATAACAATCGAGCGCTGTTGGCAACTTCGTCGGCCGGGATCTCCTTGCGGGTTTTGGTAAACAGGTGGGACTGGCGCATACCCAGGACTACAACAATTGATAATAAAGTCCCCGGCGGCAAGGTGCTACCTTCAGGAATACCCGGGCCTGCAAGCATCGTATCATGATTGTTGTAGTATCGGGCATAGGTCTTTATTCTTTCAGAAAAACTCCACTTCGTCAAAAAAAGCGCCCGATGCTGGTCAACGCTTCTCAGGTGGATACCCATGGGCTGGACCATGAAACTGCGCCGGGGGGGGCAACATCGGGCAAACGAAGGGGGCGGCTGACTAGCCGGTGAGTTTTGTCAGTCTGTTGCCGAGGTCATGACAACGCCGCCCCCAGAAGCAATGAGAAGTGAATAGGGATACGGTACGCACGGTCTATCACTGCACCCCGGACGTGTCAAGCGCGATGGAGCCACCCCCACCCTAAAGGTGGGAGTCTGAATGCACGGTGTTATCTTATGTATGCTCGCTACGCTCGCGGGCGCGCAATGCAATTGCGCTCTGAATTCCCCCATGCCAGAGCATGGGGGCTTGCCGCGCGGCGCTGTCAAAAACCTGCCCACTGACGTTGTGGTGGGCAAATATTTTTTGAGTGAAAATAGTTTGGTCGGGGATGCGGGACTTGAACCCACGACCTCCTGCTCCCACCCCGCACCAGAACTTCATTTTGTCCGTGGTCGGCCTTAGTAGACGACGTTAGAACCGCAATCGTTGAAAAGGGAGTGAACGTCTCGCGGTTCGTGCGTGCCCTCAGACTACTCGATCACCCGGAGGAGCTGGGGCAGGTTGAGGCGTGGGCGGCATGAAAGAAAATGCGGGCCGATCCGGAAACAGGTTCAGGACCGACCCGCGCAATGACTTCGCGTGCTCACCTTTCGGTGGAAAGATCGGCTCAGCGCTTCAACCGTCGCCGCACCTAGTTTGGTCTTTGCCAGCCGCGCCCTCCGAAGCTCTCACTGCTACTGAAGTACTGGTAGTGCTCGCTCTCCACCTTCAGCTTACGATCACGTTCACGCTTCATCAATGTAAACGAACGAACTAATATGATGAATGTGACGACTCCGAAGGTGCCTAGAAAAATGAGCAACCGCATCTTCTCCTCCAGAGCAACTGCCAGCGCACCATACGTTAGCAGAAAGCTGGAGGAGAGTAGTGGTATTTTAGTTGGTTTGGGTTATTTGTCAACTTGCAGGTGAAGGCGTGGGCGGCGTGATACCACGTCCTTCTCCATCCCACCATTCGGGGTTTACTCGAAAAGTATCCATTGCGACTGAAACCATTATTGGAGGTTTGGGAGCTTCAGTAATGCTCTCTATTCGTTGCCACTTTGTCTCAACATCCTCCATCTCGATCCTTTCGGTGGTAAGAGAACGTGTTGAGACTGAGCCTTTCAATACGTCTATGAAGCCCTTGCCTTGTTCGAGGCCCACCCAGCCGAAGAATAGTCGGTTTGTAACTCGAACTCTAAATGTTACATTCATTGGATACTTGTTGCCCTTGAAAACAACTGAAACCTCCTTGCTCGGGGTGTACTCTTTGTCTCCTAGTTCGCAATCTACCTTCCCGTTATTCCATGCCTCTAGGAACAATGAGGCCAAACTGTACTGCTTGCCCTCCTTGTTCTCCAAGACAATGTCGTACAAGTTTGAGGGCATCTCAAAGTATCCAGTGCCACTGATTTGTGCTGAAAAGGATGGCTTACGAAAATCAAAAACGAAAGGCATTCGAACCTCAACCCCCCAGTCTTTGTGCTCCGCATCAAAGAGACTGCATAGACTAATCCCGCATTCCCGAGCTTGTGCCTTAGCACCGTCTGTGAACCCTGCATTTGAAACTATCACTCCAAGGTTTGCAAGAACATCATTTTTCATTGTATTGAATGCTTCGACATCTTGGATATCCACTTTGTGTGTCTTGTAGTCTTTGCAATCAACAACGATCAAGAGGGCATGCGGCCCAACAGTCTTTCTAATGCTCACATCAATCTGGCGTGTCTCGCCAGACTTACCCAATATCTTGTCGTTATAGGTGACGACCGCATCCTGAGCAAAAGTACGATAAAATTGCTCAGCTAGTTTCTCAAAGTCTTTCCAGTGCTCGTCCTTTGATTTGGCCATAGATGTCACAAAGCGTGAGTATTTTCCGATGAGCGATATAAACCCGATCCTGGAATCTTCCGGAGACTTTGAACTCCGCCAGAAGCAATGTTTATCGGGTCGAAGTGTTTGTTTTTGGATTTTTGTATCAACTGGTCGGGGATGCGAGACTCGTCAGGCGGAGCCTGATCCGGCCCCGCCGGAAACTCGCGACCTTCCAGCACCAGTTCGGGGAGACAGGATTCAAACCTGCGGCCTCCTGCTCCCACCCCGCACCAAAAAATCATTGATACTTCATCCTGGTCGGGGTGACTGGACTTGAACCAGCGGCCTCTTGCTCCCAAAGCAAGCGCTCTAGCCAGCTGAGCTACACCCCGGCCAAGAAGAATTATCTCTTATCGGTAATTATTTATGGGCATTTTTGATGCGGGGCAAGAACCAGTCGCGCGGACTTTACCCCGTCGAATGACGGGGAACTGCGCCAATCCCCGTGGTTAGTTCTTGGTGCGGCCGGAGGGACTCATCCGGCAGAGCCGCCTGCCTTTGCCGAAGCGTCGGCTACGCGCAGGCAGGGATCCGGCCGGGGCCGGAAACCCCATTGGTGACCCTTTGGTCCAACCCAGAACTCTTGCTTCTCGCCAGTTGGTGCGCCCTGAGGGATTCGAACCCCCGACCCCTTGGTCCGAAGCCAAGTACTCTAATCCGCTGAGCTAAGGGCGCACCAACTGGCGATTAAATCGTGTGATTGATTCTGGGCTAATCCACTGCCTGTCCACCAAACCATGAGCTTGCCTCGGCGTCGAGGGCTCGGCATCGAGACGAGGCCGAATGGTCGAAAGGGTCGGCGGAAGCTACGGCCGCACGAAGATCGTCGCTACCGTACCACGGAGAACGGTCTTTTACAAGCCGAGCGAGGCTCAAAATGAGTATCGTGGGTACGGACGCGACCAAAAATCCTCACTATATTCGCCAGTGGAATTTTCAGTAAAACTACAACCGACCCTGTTCCGTGACCGTATCGCAGATGTACCGCTGATCAGAACTTGAGACCGTTGTTAACGGCAGGCTCTGGTAGAGTGAAATTATTTTATCGGAATTATCGTCAGCGCCGCGGCAAAGGCATTGAATGATCCGGACCGCGGCATTATGCTGATCAAAACGATCATCAACCCCGCACGGCGTTTGCCGCCGGCATTCCCACCAGTTGCGGATAAACGGCGTGGCGCTGGTCCGAATCACGGCAGGCTTCGGCCACGACCGGCTCTTTCACGGTCACCCCAAACCAGCCGACATAAGCTATGTCAGCCAATATAATTGGCATGGGAAAGAGTTCTCAAACACCGCGGGCATTTCAATCAGGCGAAGTTTCCCGAGTTGGTGCGATTGATACAGCATATGGGAAAATAAAAAACCGTCCTGACAAAATGCATCAGGACGGGCCATACTTTACTTGACGATCGTCACTTGCTTGGACGATGTGACCAGGTGCCGTGCCCGGTCGGTGTAGCGAACAAAATATTTTCCGGACGGAAGGTTCTTCGATGGGGTGATGGTGAGCGTGTGCTCACCGATGGGGAGTCCGGTGAACGTTTGCGAGTGAACGAGTCGCCCATGGACATCATACAGGTCGATGCCGATCGCCCCGGACGACGGCGCCCGAACGGCGATTGAGAAGTTGCCGGGAGCCGGGTTTGGATAGATGCTTCGCATCCAGACGTCGGGATCATTCTCCCAACCCCCGGCGTTGTTCGGATCACTGGCGCCAGTGGCCACGATCACCGGTTCGACGCCGTTGACCCAATACTGAAAGAGACTGTCGGCCTCCGGAAATGAGGTTGGTTCCGGATTGGCGATCCAACGATCAGGCAGGATGTCCGCGTTCGTCAGCGCCATCAGCAGTTCGTTGCCGTCCCGGATCGGACGGGTAGTGCCGGTGGCGAGAGCGATGCGAGCGTGAGTAAACCGATGCCAGAGTGCGGGCGCGTTGCGCTTCGACAACGACCGCCATAAAGCCGCGTTGTTGCCTTCGTAATTCAGTCCGATGACTTCGTCCTTCTCGTAGAAGTAGGTCAATTTCCAGCACGGGGTGAAATCCGTGTTAGGGTCCCACCCACGACGCCAGAGGTTGTATTCACCGCCGATGGCATCCGCCATACCTTCACCGAAGGCTGACTCGGCCGAACTCCGGGGGTAGCAGCTTTCGTGGTAGCCGGACGCCCCGTTACCGACCGGATGGCCGGCGAGGGACTGCATGTGGTGGGTGAACTCGTGGCCAATGGCGTAGCTCATCGAGACATTCTCGTAATCGAACCAGGCGGGATCAGCCGGCCAATTGATTTCATCGCTTGATTGGCTGTATGACGGACCCTTGGCCGGATCGGTTTGGAGTTTCACGGCCATCGACCCGCTGGAAAAACCGTATCGGGCCGTGAGGAATTGCTTTGCCAGCCGGAGTTCCTCCAACGTTTCCACCCAATAGGGATTGCAGACCGGGGCGTAGTCAAGGGCGCGATCAGCCACCCGCTCCGCCGGACGGAGAACCAGGGGTGGAGCGAGGTTATCCTGATCCACTATGTGCCCGGCACCGTTCTCCGGCACGAACTGGATATTGATCTGGTCATACCGGACGTACAGACCGTCACCAAGATAGAGTAATTGGGGAACGGAAACAGTGCTATCGGCTTCGGCGGGAATTGATCCCTGCTCACAGGGTGTTCCCTGCGGGCAGAATTTACTGAAACAGTAGTACCGCACCACGTACCCTGGACCAGGGAGGTGGATCCGGGTGGAGCGAACGGCAACAGCGTCAGCACCGGCGGTATCGGCCAAGGCGGGAGTTGCAAGCACCAACAACAGTGACATGAGTGCGGCGAATCGGACACGGGACATAGGAACCTCTGGGATCCGGACATTCGGAAAAGCGTAGCATGATGTCGCTACCGTGGATGAACGTTTTTGCGGGTTGAGGATCGATCACCCCTTTCTTGTCAGTGAATTGTCAGGGAACTGAAATTGGGGCCATCTTACAGCTTGGGGCGTATTTGTCAATGGTATATAAAAAAATCCCCGCCACTATTTCTTGGCAGGGATATACTCCTTCTCCAGCACATTCCAGAACATCCGGTCGACGACGAGTGAGATCACCATCCCATCGACGGTCGCCCGCATGATCGGGAAACCGTGACCGCGAGCATCACCGAGGTGCTGCGAGAAGTCGTACTCTCCGTCGAGATGCCGGAGGTCGGTCAACCGCCCGGGAGTCAGTTCATTATCGACCAACACTGAGACATGGTCGACGCCGTCATAACTGACGACCAGGAGTAGGCCGTGGACTTCGGTGCCGGCGGGAGCGTGTTCGCAGGCATCGCTCAATGCCTCCTCAGCTGCCAGTTCAAACTCGAGAATCCAGTCTTCATGGTAACCTCGGTCCTGCAAGAAGGCGACCAGTTCATTATGGGCTACCTCGCTCGAACCCAGACCGGGCTGACACGTGAAAGCATGGATCGTGCACTGGACGTCGGTCGTGGCGATATCCTCCGTCGCGGTCGGGCGCTGAAAAACCCGTTGATCAATAACCGGCACAGCCATCACCTCCTCGAAAGTTTGGGGTACATCAAAGGACTACCATCACGGTTACCCTACGCCCTCCCGCCCGGCTGTCAAGCCCCGAAACACGCGCGAAAAAATGGGGTCGACTTTCGTCAACCCCGCGAGGACGTGCCCAATCCGCGTGAATTAGGTACAGCTGATGTTCTTCATAGTACCCCCTCCAAAGGACTGTTTGAACCGCCCTTGGCATAGACCGGGCGATGTCACGAGTGTACCAAAACGATCGGCGAACGACAAGCGTCGGCCGACCGGCCGCTCATGACGCCTCTCCAGATTCATTCTTTCGCGGACGAATCGGACGGTTTATGGAGATCACTCCAATCACTGCGCCACAGTTTTAACTCGGCAATATCTTCGGCGGTCGGATTGACCCCCTCCCAGGATCCGTCCGCGGCGAGACGATGAAGAATATTCCGACGGTCGACCAGGGGCGGGTCGAGCGGTTGTCCATCAGCACCTCGTCCGCATCGCCAGCGCTTTGGACGGCCATCATCATAGACCGTAACAACCTCCCCGCCACCGGCGGTAAATTCACCCAGGTCTGGTTTGGACTCAATCTGCTCGGGAGGCATGGTCGTACCGGTTGTCGTAATTCATATTCAAGAGATATACACTACTGTAGCGCGGTCTTCACCTTTCGCCAAGCCACAAACTTCTGCCTGAATTTCGAGATCCTGGCCGACAGAGCCGCCTGCCTGACCGGTAGGCAGGGACCCGGCTTCGCCGGGCGCTTTGAACATGCTCAGGATGGCTTGCACTTTTGGGTAATCCTACTTTTCCGAAAAATTATACCTTTCGAAGGGTAGCGAATTTTGTACGGAATTTCGCCACTTTCGGATCAATCACGACCTGGCAATAGGGCTGATCGGGATTCTTGGCAAAATAATTTTGGTGGTATTCTTCGGCCGGAAAATATTTGGTATATGGTTCGAGTGAAGTCACAATCGGATTGTCATAGACTTTCTCGGCGCTGATTTTTTCCTTCACCTTTTCTGCCGCCGTTTTTTGGACGTCGTCATGAAAAAATACGACTGATCGATACTGCGTTCCGACGTCATTCCCTTGGCGATTTAGGGTGGTTGGATTATGCGTCAGGAAAAAAACTTCGAGAAGTTGTTCGTAAGAAATAGCGCCGGGATCAAATTCAATCTGGATTACTTCCGCATGTCCAGTTTGGCCAGTACAAACTTCTTCGTAGGTCGGATTCTTCTTTGCACCACCGGAATAACCGGAAGTCACTTTTAACACGCCCTTCAGATCGTTGAAAATTGCTTCAGAGCACCAGAAACAACCACTGCCGAAGGTCGCCGTATTCAATCGTTGTTGATCCATAGTTCAAGTATAGCATTTCAGGTTTATTCGCAGTATGCTCATGGTATGGATGTTCTGCATTTTGCCGATCGGCAACAGGCTGGTTTACTGCTCGCTGAGGCCGTCAAGCCGGTGATCACCACGAACACGATCATTCTCGCCCTCCCGCGGGGCGGAGTTGAAGTTGGAGCGGTGATGGCAACCAAACTGCGCCTTCCGCTGTCTATTATCATTGCCCGAAAAATCGGTCATCCCGGTAATCCTGAATTTGCCATTGGCGCAATTACCGTGACCGGCCAGCCGGTGCTCAACCATGAGGAAACCGACCACCTCGATCCGGCCTGGGTGGAAATGGCCATTGAACGTGAACGGCGCGAAGCCCTTCGCCGTCAACGTGAATATCTCGGACAGCGCACCGTTCCGAAGCTGAAAGGATTGACGGTTGTACTGGTTGACGACGGCATCGCGACCGGCTTAACCCTCGAAGCGGCCGTCAATGAAATCCACGAGAGCAAACCGAAAAAAATCATCGTCGCCGCGCCGATCGGACCCAAAGATACGGTGGATCACCTATCCACCCTGGCTGACCGCGTCATCACGCTCAATCACGGCCGGGGCTTTCGCGGGTCGATCGGCGCCCATTATGATTCCTTCCCGCAACTGACCGACGATGATGTTCGGCGCTGGTTAACAACGCGTTGATTTTTTTTACCACAAGCGTATTGTAGATTGTAGAACAAGAAAGGGGGTTCAACGACAATGCCAAAACGACAAACAAGGAAAGTCATCCGCAGCGCTATCACCGGCCACTTCGTGAACAAGGGGTATGCCAAGGGTCACCCGAAGACGACCGTTTCGGAACACGTTCGGAAGGGTCGGCGGAAATAACTGCAACCCTTGCGATTCGTCATGCAGTACGCTAGGGTACTGACATGACTCTTCGGTTACAGAAATTCATCGCCAGCAGTGGTCTTGTTTCCCGTCGCAAAGCGGAAGAGTTAATCGCCGCTGGCAGAGTTTCGGTCAACGATCGGGTCGTTATAAAACTTGGCACGACAGTGAATCCTGACAAAGATGTGGTGGTGGTCAATGGTGAAAAAATTACACCAGCCACAGCCTTCCGCTATCTGGCGTTCAATAAACCGGCGGGCGTTGTTTGCACGCGCGCGCAATACAAAAATGAACGGACGGTCTATGACATTATTCCTGATGTCCGGGATTTGGTGATTGTCGGACGGCTTGATAAAGATTCGGAAGGGTTGATTCTCCTCACGAATGACGGCGAGCTCGTCAATCAACTCACCCACCCGCGTTACCAGCACGCTAAAGAGTATGAAGTCGTCACGGCGAAGCCGCTCGCACCCGAAGCCATCGCCAGCCTTCAACGCGGAGTGAAGCTCCAAGAGGGTTGGGCCCGGTTCGATAAACTCACCGTTGTCGAACCGATGCGTTTCCGCGGCGCCCTCCACCAAGGCTGGAAACGTCAAATTCGCCGAATGGTCGGCGAAGTCCACGGGCACATCACTCGATTGACGCGGATCCGCCTGGAAAAATTAGAACTGGGGGACTTGCCGACGGGCGGATGGCGGGAGACAAAACGTTCCCAAATTCTCTGATTCTCGTTACACTACCTGTATGTTTCGTTTCCCCGCCCCGGGACCACAACCCCCACACCAATTGCCAAAAACTTCGTTATATGTACTACGTATACTTATTGAAAAGTAAGAAAGACGGTAAACTATATATTGGTTTTACTAGCAGTCTTCGAGCACATATTAAGAAACACAATGATGGTGAAGTTTTTTCAACGAAGGGACGCAGGCCTTTTGACCTTATATACTATGAAGGATACGCGTCGTTAATAGATGCAAGAAAACGGGAAAAGAATTTAAAGCTTTTTTCTAAGACATATTACGCCTTGAAAAAACGACTGATTGAAAGTTTATAATATGGGACAATTGGTGTGGGGGAAACGCCCGGTCTACCTTGTCTGCAGTACGATTCTTTTTATCTTCCTCTCTTTCGGCCTTCACGCGATCATTGAACAGTGGTACCTGAACACCCGCCTGGCGGATCACCAAACGATATTGTGGTACACCTATTTTGGCGGACAGTGCGCGTTACCGCCGGTGGTTTCTTACGGCCTGCTCGTGCTCGGCCTGGTCGCGGGACCGTTGATCGGCCGAGTTTGGTGGCGATGGGTGTACCCCCACACCAATTGATCTACGAGAATATTTGTGTATTACATATATTTACTGAAAAGTAAAAAAGACAATAAGTTGTACATAGGATATACGCACGATTTAAAAGCGCGACTATTACAACATAATAAGGGCGAAGTATTCTCTACGAAATCAAGACGGCCATTTGAGCTAGTGTATTTTGAGGGGTACAAATCCCTTAAAGACGCAAGGCGACGTGAACGTAATTTAAAACTTTTTTCGAAAGCCTACTATGCGCTACGACGACGCCTGACTCATGGAATATAGATGTCAACAATTGGTGTGGGGGTGAACGACGCTGGGGTGAAAAAACGACGCCAACGGCCGACCAAAAATAAGATTCGGTGCGGCTGGTGCGGCACCGATCCGCTCTACGTTCGCTATCATGACCGCGAATGGGGCGTGCCGGTTCATTCCGATCGACGGATGTTTGAGTTTCTCGTCCTTGAATCGGCCCAGGCTGGGTTAAGCTGGATTACCGTTCTCCGAAAACGCGCCGCCTACCGTCAGGCCTTCGCCGATTTTGATTACCATCGCGTCGCGAAATTTACGGCCCGCGATCGGCGGCGGCTGTTGAGCAACCCGGGCATCATTCGGAATCGTCAAAAAATAACAGCCGCAATCAATAATGCCAAACGGTTTCTTGAGGTCCGCCAAGAGTTCGGTACATTTTCACGCTATCTTTGGGCCTTCGTGCATCGCCGACCGATCGTCAATCGCCGCCGCCAGCTCAAGCACTTGCCCGGAACGACGCCGCTGGCCGAAAAAATATCGGCTGACCTGAAACGCCGCGGCTTTCAATTCATGGGCCCGACCATCGTTTACGCCCACCTGCAGGCCACTGGGGTGGTGAATGACCATCTTGTCACCTGCTGGCGAGCCTAATCCTACAGCAAAAGAATGTTTCGACTATTGTTTTTTTAAAGCGTCCCTAATTTCAGTCAACAATTCCTGGTCCTTGGTCAGGCTTGGAGCTGATGTTTCCGCCGCCGGTTTTTTCATTTTACTGATCAGGCGAATCATCACAAAGATGACGACCGCGATGATGAGAAAATCAATGGCCGCCTGAATGAACGCGCCATAGGTCACCTGGATTGGCGCGGCGTCGGTCCCGCCGATTCTCACTTTCAATCCGGAAAAATTAACCCCCCCGGAGATAACGCTAATAAACGGCATGATGACGTCAGCCACTAATGAACTAACAATCTTTCCGAAGGCGGTGCCAATGATCACCCCGACCGCCAGGTCGAGGACATTGCCGCGCATGATGAAGGATTTAAAATCTTTGAACATAGGGAGGATTATAACTTCCAGTATACCAAAAAACTCCAAGAAAAAATAGAACCTGGTCTAGGTTCTATTCGGCTTAGGTCTATCTATCCAATGATCATTCGATCGTTTTCTAATCATCCTCGATCTCTTCATCCTCCTCATCGGCTGAATCCAGATCACCCGGTTCGAGGGTCTGCTGAATGAAACAGGCAAAGTCCTCGCCGACGATGTCCGGCATCTCTGCGGACGCGCCGATTTCAACTTCCAGGGGCGCCGGTTGAGGCGGCGGTATGGAACCGCTCTCGACCGGCGGCGGCTTCGGTGGCCGGAGCAAGAGGATGTAATAATCCCACTCGCCGGCGCTCATCCTGGAATTCTGTAGCGAGGTCTGGAGGTCGTAAAACGACCATTCGTGCGGATTGGCGATCCTCTCCCGGTCGACGATCATCCGGATGATCCCGACCGGATCAGCCGTGGTGGGCTTCACCCGATCGATACCGGTGTAGACTACCGCCCGGTCGGCCAGATAGAGTTGATAGGCCGCTCGACTCAGCATAACTTCCTGAAATGGCTTACCATCCGGATGAAATCTTGAACCACCAGGAGCCGTACAGGTGCGTCTGAAAAACGTGATTGTTTTCACAGCGCCCTCCGCGGTTGGGGTTCTGGCTTCAACCAGCGCGATCTGCCAAAGTGCGTTTGATTACTGTCAGGATACCCGCGGCCGGTCGTCTGGTCAACCTTGGTATGATATGCTCCTGATACCATGACCCTTGAAGACTTTGAAACTCTGATCCGCGCCGCCATTAACGCTATTCCTCCGAAGGTCGGGAAACGGCTGGAGAATGTCGCTTTTGTTGTCGAAAACATCGCCCGACCAGCCCATCGAGGTGAACAGCCAATCGCCAGCCGCGGTATACTTCTGGGGCTGTACCAGGGAGTGCCACTTGGTTCCCGCGGGCCGAATTACACTTTTGCCCTACCGGATAAAATCACAATTTTTAAAGATTCTATCGAACAAGTTAGCGGTGGTGATCCCAAAAAAATACGGCATCAGGTTTTTAGCACAGTTCACCATGAAATCGCCCACTATCTTGGCCTGAACGAACGTCAGGTTCGGGAATGGGAAAAGAATCGAAAGACTAACAGATAATACTATGTCCGAACCATTCAAACCCCTGCCAACAATTCTAACCGGAGAATACCAGCATTATAAAGGCGGTCGTTACCGGGTCATCGGGGTCGCTCACCACAGCGAAACGCTTGAACCGCTCGTCGTTTATCAGGCGCTGTATGGCGATCACAGCTTCTGGGCTCGGCCGGCGATGATGTTTACTGAAACGGTCACGATCAACGGCGTGACCAAGCCACGCTTCCGACGTATTGCTGATTAACAGTATCTATGCCCCGGGGTCAGAATCTTTACTTTCGAATCTATACGCAAGTCCGACGCATCCCGAAAGGGAAAGTCGCGACCTATGGACAAATTGCAACGCTCTGCGGTTCGCCCCGCGGCGCGCAAGTTGTCGGCTGGGCCTTGCGCGCGTTAAAACCGGGAAATCGTGTTCCGTGGCAACGGGTCATTAATGCCGAAGGACGGATCTCCATCGAAAATATGGATACACCGAAATCTCTGCAAGCCGACCTATTGAGGGCTGAAGGGGTTGAGGTTGAACTACGCGACGGAAACTTCTACGTTGACTTGAGAAAATTCGGGTGGTCGCCCTTGTCGAATAACTGAAGAGATTTATCTGGAGCGGGTAAGAGGAGTCTCCGCCGCCGCAATAATCAGTATTGCTACGGCGGATCCGCCACAGCTATTTTGGAAATAGCGGAGGCGGAGAACCCCTGGCAACAGCTTGTCCCACAGCGATGAGGCGAGGAACGAGTCCATCTGGCTGCAGATCCCGCCGTTGTAACTCCTGAGCGGGTAAGGGGAGTCGTCATGGCGAAGCCAGATCCGGCTCCGCCGGAAACCCCTGGCATCAGCTTGTCCCGCAACGACGAGATGAACGAAGTGAATCCGTCTGGTTGCGAGGATCCCGCAGGTTATGTGCGGTGAGCGGGTGAGGGGAATCGAACCCCTGGCATCAGCTTGGAAAGCTGAGGTATTACCACTATACGACACCCGCTCACCGGACACGACTCGTCGTGCGGGATCTCGCCAGTCTTATCAATTGGCAAAAGGGGCGGGAGAAAGCTGAGGTAATACCGGTATACAATACCCGCTCATGAGCAGCAACCCATCGCGCGGGATCCTGCCAGAATTATTTTGATGATGAAGAAGCGGGAGAAAGCTGTGATATTACCATTATACCTGCCCACCGAACCCTGAGCTTGCCTCGGCATCGAGACAAGGCCGAATGGTCGAAGGGGTAGGCGGGCGATACCCGTAAGTTACGAACGGTAGTATAACGAAACCGAAAGTTATTTCAAGCCGTAATTTCTACCCTACAACCCCCAGTAAATTCAATTGTGGCCTAACGAATACATTAACTTTTCACCGGGCGAAACTCGACGTTCCCTTCTTTAGCTTCGTGATCTTCAAGCGGGGTATCAAACATCCCCGACAATTTCGTTCGCCAGGCGGGATTGTCCTGATAGACCTCGACGTCAAGTCCGGCGTCTTTGAGATAGTCAGCGGCTTGCGGATGGCGATAGACTTTTCCGACGACGACCCGTTTCACCCCGGCGGCCACGACATACTTCGCACAGTGAATGCAGGGCGTGTATTTTGTATAGAGAGTTGAACCTTCGGTTGAAGTGCCAGGGATCGTCGCGGCTTGAAGAATCGCGTTGTGCTCACCGTGAATTGTCCGGACGCAATGGCCCTCCTCCATTAAATGGCCGACGTCGTTACAGTGCGGCAATCCGGGCGGCGAGCCGTTATATCCGGTCGAAATGATCCGTTTGTTTTTCACCAGCACCGCCCCGGCTTCAAGACGGTCACAGGTGCTACGAGTGGCGACGATCCGGGCGATGGCCATAAAATAATCATCCCACGATGGCCGCGATGATGGCTTTGGTTCAGACATGGTGACGTTGAATATCGATCAATAATAAAGTATACTACAGTTTCAGTCTATCACGGTTTACGGCCGGCCTCAATCACCTTATGGTTCTCTCGACGCTTATTCAATCAATCGGGTATCTCGGGGTCGGCGCCATCGTTTTTGCCGAAAGCGGCCTGCTTGTCGGTTTTTTCTTGCCGGGGGATAGTTTATTGTTTACCGCCGGGTTTCTTGCCGCCCAAGGGTTTTTCAACATTTTCATCCTGATCGCCATCTGTTTCGTCGCGGCGGTGACTGGTGATAGTGTCGGCTACGCCTTCGGCCATCGGTGGGGCCGGCGGCTCTTTTCCCGGCCGGATTCGCGGTTTTTTAAGAAGGACAATCTTGCCCGAGCTGAACAATTTTACGCGAAGCACGGGGGAAAAACGATTATTCTCGCTCGGTTCATTCCGGTTGTCCGGACCTTCGCCCCGATCGTCGCTGGCATGGGCCAGATGACCTATCCGAAATTTCTTACCTATAATCTCATCAGCGGCGTCATCTGGGCGATTGGGATGCCGCTCCTTGGCTTTTGGCTGGGCGGCACCGTTCCCCACATCGACCGCTACATTATTCCTGTCTTGGGGTTGATCATTCTGCTGTCGGTTTTACCAGGGATTTTAGAAATGTTAAAAACCCCCGAGCGGCGGCGATCAGTCACGAGTATTTTTACAAGTTTATTCCGAAGGAAATAATTACCTATGCGTCTCACAATCTTCGGTTATCTCTGCCGCGATAAAAACATTCTGCCCGACGGGACATCAAGTGAAATTGTCGGCGGCAAGGGTGCTTTCATGGCACCAGCCGCCGCCCGCGGCGAGATTGATGTTGATCTGATTACCTGGCTCCCCGAAGAAGACCACGAATTACTCCAATCCCTCAAAGACTACCCGATCACGACGCATGTTATCCCCGTCCCAACCGGCACCGTCAACACTAATCAGCACGCCGGCGATACGACCATCGCGACGATCCGACTCGATCCGCATACCATAGTACCCGAAGATTTGGATGAAACGATACGCACCACGCTTGATAACAGCGCAGCGGTCTTGCTTGCCCCTGACATCGAAGAGAAAATTTCCCTCGAATCAGTAAAATTTTTGGCCGATGAACTTGGCCTTAAACTCTTCGTCGACATCGGTAAATACTTTCGAACGCTTCGGCCAGACGGTGTTTTAGAACCGAGGTGGCCGTGGCCTAATCAGGCGAAGTTTTTACAATATTTTGATACAATCTTCGTTTCCGAAGAAGATCTGGCCGTTCCCCTTGCACACGGTGAAAGTGTTTTATCGCTCGCCCGTGCCTTCGCGGCCCAAGGCGCCCACGAAGTTATCATTACCCAAGGCAGCCGGGGGGTGTTTATTTACCTGGCGGAAACGAATGAAGGCTTTGAAATCCCCGCTTACCCGCCAAAACAGCTGGTTGATCCGACCGGCGCCGGGGATACGTTTATTGGCGCCTATGTCGCGAAACGGTTGGAAACTGACTCGGCCGCCGAAGCCGGGCACTTCGCCGCGATGGCCGCAAGTCTGAAACTCAATTACTCCGGACCCTTGCGGGAAACCGCGGAGGAGATTGAACGGGCGTTGCAGGAGAGAGGAGTGCCCTGAGGCCCTCGAAGGGTGCGATGATATTACCAGGTCGCGTCTGATGGTTCGACCCTTCGACAGGCTCAGGACTCACCACGCAGACGCGACGCCCATTGACAAAGGGAAGATCATCATTTATTATCGAGCGTCACACTCTGACACTCGCTCATTTTACTTTCACCGAGAGGAGGCCCAGCAGTGGCCCGTCTATTTCTGCTTCTATGCCTACTGATGTTGCTGCCG